>JAEEGH010028798.1_pt1 | contig 10907 bp, 7 predicted proteins | sample 9134181 | NCBI WGS metagenome assembly JAEEGH01 (sample SAMN16246544, study PRJNA631951) | gut metagenome | biome: gut microbiome; feature: rumen; material: DP-attached | host: Bos | place: Iran: Karaj | collected 2018-10
CGAGGCCGAGGGCGTCTCAATCGAACAGATTATCGATACCTTGAAATAAACGGATAAGACAGGTCCCTGAGCCTGTCGAAGGGCCGATGCAATGATGTCGGCCCTTCGACAGGCTCAGGGACCTTGGTTTTCTTGGTTTTTATTCTCCCCCAATAAATTTGAAACGCCAGTGGTGCATGTCCACGAGGTCGGGCACCGTCTCGCCTGCCAGCCTCACCTTGCGGCTCATCGTCATGCGCGACGAGAACACGCCATAGCCGCCGTCGATGAGCGAGAACTCGTTGTCGCCTTGCATGAACCCGTTTTCGGTGTTGTTGTTGTAGACATACTGGCGCAGCCTCTCGCCACCTGCCGTGATAGTGACTTCGACGGGATAGTCGGTGATGTAGCGCTGCACGTCGACCAAGGTGGTGTCGTCGCCGACGAAGTCCCTCAGCATGGCGTAAAACGTCTCAGGACGATACAGGAACACGTAGGCGTCACCATCCATGTGCATGGAGAAATAATCTTCATCGAAAGTCCCGATATCCCAAGTCATGGTGCGTGGCACCGAGTCGCCGTCGGGCAGATGCTGTTCCAGGAAGGTGAACGACAAGGTGATCTGATAGACGGTGCCTTTGACGGCGGGATAGAACAAGAAACGGCGCGGCACGGCACCAAAGTATTCCTTCGAGAAGTTGACGCCTAAGCTCTGCACGTCGAAATTGTCGTTGCCCACGAGGTCGGCTTTCGTGGTCAGCACCCTATCCGGAAGAACCGCCTTGAGGCGGTAGCTGTATTGTTCAGTTTTGGTATTCACGCCGAGGCGTTCGGTGGTGTAATACAGTTTCTGGCAGGGCGCATAGAACGTGCCGGGTTGTTTGTTGCGGATGGTGATGGTGTCGAGCACGATCTCGCGGATGCTGTCGTTGTTACAGTATTCCACGAGGCGGACGTCGAGTTTGCCGGGGTAGTTGCTCGAATCGGGGTTTTGTGCCACCTGATAGGCATCGCCTTGGGCAGAGAAGACACGGGTTATCTTGACGAAGTTGGTGTCGGCCTTGGCGTCGAGGAGGCCGTAGACGACAGGCACCTGCTTGTAGTCGGCATAGAGGTCGATGTCTGTCGAGCAGGCAGACATTATGACCACCAAAGAGAAACAGATATAAAGCAAAGTTCTCTTCATCATTGCCTTAAAGTTAATGGGCTTCATTCCTCGTCCACCAGAAACACCGCCACTTGACGGATGCCGTTGGCGCCGATGACGAGGGTCTGCTCGATGTCGGTACTGCGGCTCGGCCCCGTGATGATGGTGATCTGCGAGGGCTTGCTCTTGGCGTATTTCCGCTTCACAGTCTGGAAGGCGGTGCGCATGCCGGGGACGATTTGGTCGGTGGTGGCATACACCAGCAGGAGGTCGGGCAAGGCGTAGGCTTCGCGGGTGCAGGTCAAGGCGTCGGAGAGGACGATGCTGCCCGTCTGGGCCACAAGGCACTCACAGCCCGTCAGGCTGACGAGTTTCTGCTTGGGCTCGCGTTCCTTGCTCTCGGTGAAGGGGACGCCATATTTGCTCAGCATCTGCTTCATCTTTGGGCTGGTGCACCACAGCGGATCCCAGCCGTTTTCAGGGACCAATTGCTTGATGCACTCGGCGAACTCGGCCTCGCTCTCAAGGTAGATGAAGATGCCGCCATGTTCCTTGAAGTTCTGCACGAAGGTGATGGCTGTACCGTCTTCCTCCTTGATAGGCACCCACGTCTCGGTGCGCTGGTCGATGTCCTTAAAGAGGGCCTCCTGCCGCTCGATGAGGGCGTTGCGCACCCTGGCGAGCATCTGCTCCTTGAAGGTGGCGTCTTTGTTCTCTCCTTTGTTGTCCCAAGCCATGGCGGTTATGCGTTTTCAGGTTCGTTTTCGGTTGTTTCGGCAGGCTCGTTCTCTTCCGTCTTCTGGGCGGCGTTCTTCAGTTTCTCGTCTTCTGAGCTGCCCCACGGACGCTTGCCGAAGATGTGCTCGAGGTCCTCGCCGAAGATGACTTCCTCTTCGATGAGTTTGTTGGCGAGCTGCGTCAGACCCTCGCGGTGGTCGGTGAGGATGGCGATAGCCTCTTGATAGGCCTTCTCGATGATCTTGCTCACCTGCTTGTCGATGGTCTCGGCGGTCTTCTCGCTATAGGGCTTCGTCAGGCTGTAGTCCTGCTGTCCTGTCGAGTCGTAGTAGCTCAGGTTGCCGATCTCGTCGTCCAAGCCGTAGTAGGTCACCATGGCGAAGGCCTGTTTGGTCACCTTCTCGAGGTCGGACAGGGCGCCTGTCGAGATTTGGCCGAAGATGACCTGCTCGGCGGCACGGCCTCCGAGGGTGGCGATCATCTCGTGGTACATCTGTTCCTTGGTGGTGATTTGGCGCTCCTCGGGCAGGTACCATGCCGCGCCGAGCGAGTTGCCACGCGGCACAATGGTCACCTTGACCAGCGGATGGGCATATTGCAGCAGCCAACTCGTGGTGGCGTGGCCCGCCTCGTGGAAGGCGATGACTTTCTTCTCTTCAGGCGTGATGATCTTGTTCTTCTTCTCCAGGCCACCGATGATACGGTCGACGGCATCGAGGAAGTCCTGCTTGTCGATTTCTTCCTTGCCTTTGCGGGCGGCCATCAGGGCGGCCTCGTTGCACACGTTGGCGATGTCGGCGCCCGAGAAGCCCGGGGTCTGCTTGGCGAGGAAGTCCTTGTCGACGTCGTCGCCGAGTTTCAGGCCGCGCATGTGCACCTCGAAGATCTCCCTGCGGCCCACGATGTCGGGCAACTCCACGTAGATCTGGCGGTCGAAACGGCCGGCACGGAGCAGGGCCTTGTCGAGGATGTCGGCGCGGTTGGTGGCGGCCAGCACGATGACGCCCGAGTTGGTGCCGAAGCCGTCCATCTCGGTGAGCAGTTGGTTGAGCGTGCTCTCGCGCTCGTCGTTGCCGCCGGTGATGGAGCTCTTGCCACGGGCACGGCCGATGGCGTCGATCTCGTCGATGAAGATAATGCACGGCGCCTTCTGCTTGGCGTTGTTGAACAGATCGCGAACGCGTGAGGCGCCCACGCCGACGAACATCTCCACGAAGTCGGAGCCCGACAGGCTGAAGAACGGTACGTTGGCCTCGCCTGCCACACTCTTGGCCAGCAAGGTCTTACCCGTACCGGGAGGGCCTACCAGCAGCACGCCCTTCGGGATCTTGCCGCCCAATTTGGTGTATTTCTCGGGGTTCTTCAAGAAGTCGACGACCTCCATGATCTCGACCTTGGCTTCTTCCAGGCCTGCCACGTCCTTGAACGTCACGTTGACGCTGGTGTTCTTGTCATACAGTTGGGCCCGCGACTTGCCGATGTTGAAGATCGAGCCGGCGCCGCCGCCACCCATATTGCGCCCCATGCCGCGCATGAGGATGATATAGAACACGATGAGCAGTGCCAAAGGTATCAGCCATCCGATGATATCGCCCATCCAGTTATTGCGACGTATATTGGTGATATACACAGGGTTAGAAATGCCCTCCTGTGCTTTCTCCACCTTCTCTTCGAAGCGTTCCAACGCGCCGATCTTATAGGTGTAGTTCGGCGATTCGGCGATGCCTTCCGCACCCGCCTGGGCGTCAGGGAAATAGTTTCTCAGGCCCTTCTCGTTCAGGTAGATGTCGGCATCCTCGTGGTTGATCAGCTCAATCTTGCCCACCTCTTCTCTCTTCAGCATCTCGATCAGCTGTCCCTCGTCGAGGTCCTTCTGGGGTGTGGCAGATTTCCTGCCAAAAAACTGGATTCCTATCAGCACGGCGAACAAAATGACATAGATCCACATGAAGCTGAAACGCCTCTTGCCATTGGGTCGCTGGTTGGGCTGAGAAGGCTGGTTCGGGTTGTTGCCGCCTCCTTTAGTCTCGTTATTCTCCATTCTAAAAACTTGATTTTTAAACGATTAGTCTTCGTTCGCCTTCACGATCCTCTCGGCATCGGCCCACAACTCTTCCAGTTTGTAGTAGCCTCGTGCCGACTCAAGGAACACATGGACGACGACATCCACGAAGTCAATCAAAATCCATTCCGTATTGTCGCGTCCCTCGACGTGGTAGGGCTTGTTGTGTGTCTTTTCGAAGACCAGTTCCTCCACCTTGTCGGCGATGGCGTCGACCTGCGTCTTGGAGGGCGCATGGCAGATGACGAAATAGTCGGTCACTGCGGTGGTGATCTCTCTCAGGTCGAGGGTGACGATCTCTTTTCCTTTCACGGCTTCCATGGCCTCGATGGTGGCGGCCACGATAGCTTCAACGTTATCTGTTTGGTGTCTTACTCTCATAATTGCATAAAATAGGGTGCAAATTTAAGCATTTTTGCGTTATCAAGCGGCAATTTCCCTATTTTTGTGCCATAAAACCGACATCCCATGAGCGAACACGACACTTTGTTTTCCGGCATCACCACTTTCATCTTCGACTTCGACGGTGTGATGACCGACGGCACCGTCTACTGTGACTTTGAGGGCGATCCCTTAAGGGCCACCAACGTGAAAGACGGCTACGCATTGCAATTGGCCACGAAATTAGGCTATCACGTAGCGGTCATCTCGGGGGCCGTCTGTCCCTCGATGATCACGCGCATGAACAGCCTCGGTGTCACCGACGTGTTCACAGGCATCCCCGACAAAGTGCTGAAGCTCAACGAGTATATGGAGGCGAAAGGCTTGAAGCCCGAGGAGATCGTCTTCATGGGTGACGACATCCCCGACCTGCGCGTGATGCAGTGCGTGGGCCTCCCCGCCTGCCCTGCCGATGCCGCCCCTGAGGTGAAGGCCATCAGCAAGTTCGTCAGCACGCTGCCCGGTGGCAAAGGCGCTGTCCGCGACCTCATCGAACGCGTCCTGAAAGTGCAGGGGAAATGGATGACGGCGGAGGCTTACGCCTGGTAAGAACGCTCCGGCCCTTCGACCCTTCGACAGGCTCAGGGCTCAGGGACCTGCGCTATTGCACCACAATCTTCCTATTCAGTTCCACCCCGTCTTCGTCAACACATCTTAGGCGATAGGTGCCTTTCTCCACGTCGATGGGCATCTGGTGGTTGAGACGTGTCTGGCCTAAGAACTGTTCGTTCAGGGTCCAGTAGATGGTCTTCTGCGGGTTGCGGTGCGCAATCTCGAAGATGACCTGTTGGCGGTCGCCACGGATGCCGATGGGGATAGTCACCTTGGCGTCGCTCTTGGGGTAGACGAAGGCCATCACCTCGTCGGGGTGAGCCGTGCCACAGCCAGGATAGAAGGCCGGCAAGGGGCGGAACATGGGCGAGTGCTTCTTGTAGAACCACTCCATCACGGGCGGCAACACATAGTAAACGTCATAACACTTCTGGTCGACGGGATAGCAGTCGGGAAGCACCTGATATTGGCGCGTCTCGTCCAAGAACACCTTCTTGTGATAGGGGCACACGCCCGTCTGGTTCTCCACGTTGGGCACGCGGATCTTCTTGGTATGCGGACAGTACTCCGACTTGGGGTAGCCCGACTCGGCGCACACCTCGATTTCAATGCTCTCCGAGGTGTTGGCGGGATAACAGTAGCTGTCGTTGAGCTTGCCGACCACGTCGAAGAGTATCGGGGCCGCCACGCCCACTCCCGTCAGCCCGGGACGTCCCTCGCCGTCGCTGTTGCCGACCCACACACCCACCACATAACGGTCGGTGAGGCCCACCGCCCAGGCATCTTTGAAGCCGAAGCTGGTGCCCGTCTTCCAGGCCACCTGCGCCGACGAGGAGAAGCCTCCCCACCCTATCTGGCTCGTGGGACGCGTCAGGCCTTGCATCACGTGAAACGTCTCAGCGATGGCCTCGGCGGAGAACGGCGACTCTTTCTCGTTCACCTTGGCGTTATAGTTCTCGTTCACACGCACAGCCAGCTTACGGCCCATCTTGGCGTAGGCGTTGGAGATATCGAACAGCGAGGCCTCGCCGCCGCCCACGATGAGCGACAGGCCATAGTGATCGGCCTCGAAGACGATGCCTCGCAGCGGAAGCTGCTTCAGCAGGCTATGGAAGCGTTGCTGGCCGTATTCGCGCAGCAGGTGGACGAAGGGGGCGTTCAGTGAGTTCTGCAAGGCCTTGTCGGCTGGCACGGCACCCCAGTACTCGCCGCTGTAGTTCTTGGGCGTGAAGCCCGAGAGACTCATCGGGATGTCGGGCACCACCATCTCGGGCAGCAGGGTGCCGTCGTCGAGCATGGCGGCGAAGAGGAAGGGCTTGAGGATGCTGCCCGTCGAGCGTTGCGCCTTCACCATGTCGACCATGGCGGCATCGGAGGCGTCGCTGTTGTTGCCCACATAGGCCACCACCTCGTCGTTCAGATAATCGACCACATACACAGCCGCGTTGTCGATATTGTTCATCACGTTGGTCTCGTGGTGGCGATGCATGACCTCCATCACCGAGCGCTGCAGGTTGTAGTCGAGGGTCGAGGTGATATGCTCGCCGTGGCGTGTCTTGTCCTGGTCGCTGAGGTAATGGTAGGCCAGCATAGGCATGTCGAAAGGCCTATCGGGGATGCTCTCCATCATGGCCAGCTCGGCGTCTTCTGCCGACAGCTTCGGGGTGTCGTAGCGTCTTGGGATGTAGGCCTTGGCGTCGGGCATGCGCTGCAGCAGCTCGTCACGTTTCTGTTCCAGACGTTCGCGCGAGCGTCCCGGGTGGATCAACGCGGGCGAGTTGGGCAACACGGCAAGTGTGGCCGCCTCGCCCCACGAGAGGTCGTCGGGCGTGGTGTGGAAATAACGCCATGCCGCAGCGTCGATGCCCACCACGTTGCCCCCGAAAGGCGCGTTGGCGGCATACATGTCGAGGATCGATTTCTTGGAATAGTGCAGTTCGAGCCGCATGGCCAGCACCACCTCCCACAGCTTCTCGGCGTAGGTGCGTGGCGGGTTGTCGCGCGACATGCGCACCACCTGCATCGAGAGGGTGCTGCCGCCGCGCACCACCTCCCCTGCCTTGATGTTGTCGATGAACGACTTGACGAACGACACAGGGTTGAAGCCCGGATGAAAGAAGAACCAACGGTCTTCATATTCCAACAGGCAGGCGACGTATTTCGGGGAGTAGTTGTTGGTGGCGGGGAAACGCCACTGTCCGTCGTCGGCGATCTTCGCGCCGAGCAGCTCGCCGTTTTTCGCCGTCAGCACGGTGGAATACGGCTTGTCGAACCGCGGCACCGGCACACACAAAAAGGCAATGAGAAGGCCCGCAAGGACAAGGAGAACGATCCGAAGAGATTTATATTTTGTGGGCTTTTTCATATAGGGTTATTGCAAAACGAAGGCATAACTCATTGAGGTATGGTTTCCTATCCGTGACGACAATCATTTCTTTCCATGATGTTCCTTCAAAAACAGGGTACCCTTCCTATTAATTGTTCCCCATCTATCATCGCGTCCCGGTTTTCCACTATAACAAACTATAGCTACACCTCCGATAAAATCCCAAGCATCCTCAAATTGAGGTTCAATGACAATCTTTCCTTTTTTATTGATATAACCGTATTTTTCGTCCAACTCCATCTGTGCCAGACCTTCGTGAAAATCTCCAATATAATCAAAAACACAGTCGATGACCATTTTGCCCTGCGCATCAACGCATCCCCATTTCTCATGAATCTTCACCGATGCCAGGCCTTCGTGAAAACAAGAAGCATCGTCATAGATAGGTTCAATCGCCCATCTCCCTTCTTTGTCAACATACCCATATTTATCACCTACTATAACCAAGGCCAAACCGTCACAGAAATCATCAGCAAAATCAAATTGAGGTTGAATCACATATTCCCCCTTTTTATCTATAAAACCATATTTGTTGTCTTTTTCTACCGCAGCCAATCCTTCATAGAACCCGTATGCCGCAGTAAATTGAGGTTGAATCACCATTTTTCCTTCGAGGTCAATATAGCCCCACTTCTTCTCTATCTCAACATCGGCAAGACCTTCATGAAAATCACCGAGAAGATCGAATTGAAAATCAATGACACAATGGCCTTCTTTGTCTATGCATCCCCATTTTCCATTCACTGCTGCCGTCGCAACATCTTCACAGAAACTGTGCGCCCTACTAAATTGGGGCTGGATGACATAATCTCCATTCTTATCGATGTATCCGTATTTTCCAGATACTTTTACCAGTGCCAGTCCTTCGCTAAACCCATGCGTTTCATGGTATTGAAGGTCAATGGCCACCTTCCCCCTCTTGTTAGCGTAGCCCCAAGCGTCACCAGCCCGGCATGGACCCATTTTTACCACATTCTTTTGATGCGTGCAGGCCGTCGTCAGCATCAACAGCAAGGCTATCATCGCGAGCCCTATTTTCTTCGTTTTCATCTCCAATTGGTTTTATAATGTTGCAAAGGTAGAAAAACTTGACAAATTCTTCCTTATCGACCCTAAAAAAGTAGTGGCAGACACAAGGCCTGCCACTACCCTTAACCCATTGGTTGCATCTCTTACTTCACCACGCACCCACGGGCCGGGACCTGGTAATAGATCTCGGCGTTGTACATGTCCTCGCAGCGTACGGCAGGGATCATGTAGTTGCCTTCGTAGGTGGCGTTGGCCTTCAGGTTGAAGGTCTTCTTCGCACCCGGCATAAGGTCGAAGTAGAAGTAAGCACGGTCGTCGCGGAAGTCGATGTGCTTGGCGCCTTGGTTTCCGGTCATGTCGCCCGTCAGACGGTCGTTGACCAGCTCCCAGCCCGAAGGCAGGTAGTACGACAGGGCCAGCTCGGTGACTTGCCACTCACTCGGGTTCTGCACCGTGATCTGCACACGCAGGTCGGTGCCGGCGTTCAGCGCGCTCAGGTTGACGGGAGCACCGTTCTTGTCGGTGTAGGTCACCGTCATCTTGATGAGGTTGCCGCTCTCGTTCATGTCGTACTCGGCCACCGACGTCTTGGTGAAGATGTTGGCCACCATCTTCTGCTCGCCGTTGTTCTTGATCTCAACAGTGTTGCTGCCCAGCTTAGGCGTGAAGCCGTAGCCCACAGAGGCCATGTTGGTGTTGAGCGTGCGTTCCTCGCCGTTCACCTTCACGGTGGCGGAGAGGTTGGTGTTGGCAGCGACGTTCATCTTCTCGGCATACTTGCCCAAGACAAAGAGGGCGAAGGCTGTCGTCTGGGTGTCCATCCAGCGGTCGGAGCTCAGCATACGGCACACCTTGTTGATGTTCTCTTGAACGATCTGCGGGTTGACGTCGCAAAGCATCTGCGTGTAGGCCAGGAAGGCGAGGTCACGGGTCCTGGAGCCGAAGGAGGTATAGTAGTCCGACATCGACTCGTTGTCATTGTAGGTGGGCAGCAGGTTCTGAGCGATGCTGGTCTTGCCCGTCTGGGCGAAGGCAGCAGCGGCCAGGGCCTTGGAGAGGCTGTAGTGCATCTCCAACTCCTTGAAGCGGTTCATGGCGCCCATCTCGGCCTTGCCAGCGAGAGCCAGCACGAAGAGACGATAGGCTTGGACGGTCTCGCCCGAGGGGTAGTCGGGATGGAACTTCCACTGTTTGGCGAGGTTGCTCTGGTAACTCAGCAGCCCGTCGAGGAAGTACTGAGGTACGTTGTAGCCTTGCATGCTGGCTTCGACTAAGAAATGCAAGGCATAGATCTCGGTCCACGGGCTGACGTAGGTGCCGCCAGGCCAGTTGGTCATCGAGTTGTCGGACTTCTGGTACGCCTTCAGGTTGGTGATAGCCGCCTCCACGTTATTCTTCAGCTCAGCCTTGTCGTTGTCGTCGAGTTGGGCGAAGTAGTTGAGGTAGAGCTGCGGGAAGGCCTTCGAGGTGGTCTGTTCGAGGCAGCCGTGCGGGTATCCCAACAGGTAGTCGATGCGTCCGAAGAGGTCGACGGGCAGCAGGCTCGACACGGTGATGTTGCCTTGCTGTGTGCCGTCCATGCCTTCGAGGGTGATGGGCACGGTCACCGTCTGGCCTGCCTCAATCTCCTTCGTGATGGTGTTGCGACGCTCAGCATACGGCATGCGGATGGGCATCTCCGTCGACGACTCGGCGGTGTAGCCGTCGCCCGTCACCTTCACGTTGAACACGGCGTTGCCCAAGGTCTTCGGGATGGTCGTCTTGACGGCCACGAGGCCTTCGCCGTTGCCGTCGATCTTCACCGACGTCGGCAGTGCCTCAACGGGGTTGAGGTTCTTGTTGTCGAACTTCACCTCCAAGGTCTTGTTCTTCATGTTGGGGGCTTGCACCTGCACCTTGAGGTTGAGCTCGTCGCCAGGCGCCACCACACGCGGTGCCGAAGCAAAGAGGTTGATCGGGTCGATGACCGTCATCTTCTTTTCAGCCGAGCCAAAAGCCTTGCCTTTACCCTTGGCCACCACCATGAAGCGGAGGGCGCCAGAGCATTGCGGCACTTCGAAGCTGTGGGTGTTGGTATCGCCAGCCTTCAGCTCGAAGGGGCCCAAAGTGATAGCGTATGCCTTGAAGCGCTTGTCCAAAGTGACTTCCTGGGCGACGAGAGCACCATCACCACCGATGGCGTAGACAGAACCCAACTCGCCACTGAAGGCATCGACGATGCTGGCGTAGTTGTCCCAAGTGCGCACACTCAGAGCCTGCTTGCTGTTGAAGTAACCATAAGGATTCGGGGTCTTGAAATTGGTCAGACCGAGGATGCCTTCGTCGACGACGGCCAAGGTATAGGTCATGGCCTGTCCGGCGGCTTCGCTCACCTTCACGTCAATCTTCTTCTTGGTGTTAGCAGTCTCGGGGATTTGGATATTGGGCTGCAGCTGCAGTTTTTTGTTCTCCACCTTCACTGGCACCACGCCATAGAGACGGATGGGCAGGTCGTTGTTGGCATCATGCGGCTGAATCAGAGCCACGTAGATGTACACGTTCGGAATCATCTCCTCGGTGGTGGTGATTTCCAC
>JAEEGH010028801.1_pt1 | contig 10907 bp, 16 predicted proteins | sample 9134181 | NCBI WGS metagenome assembly JAEEGH01 (sample SAMN16246544, study PRJNA631951) | gut metagenome | biome: gut microbiome; feature: rumen; material: DP-attached | host: Bos | place: Iran: Karaj | collected 2018-10
CCCGCGCGCGATCAGCGTGATCCAGCCGATCAGGATGGCAAGCTCAAAGGCAAAGAAGGTCACCCAATACGGAACGATCTGCACCATATACGAGCGGTTCCACATAGCCACCGCAAGCTCCGTATCGCCTCCGGCGGCTTCGTAGATCACATTGAAGTTGTGGATCAGCGTCCCGCACTCGAGGTGGAAGTACAGGAAACACATGACACCCAGGATCAGTCCGGTGATATAAAGCTTCAGCAGCCGCCGATCCCATTTTTCCCTGCACCCGGGGAGCATGGTTTTCAGAAACGCTGCGAAGGGGAGCGCGGCGACGGTGTAGCAGGCGGTGCCCAGAAGGCCACCGATGTTGGACATCGCGATCCGCCAGTCGGCGATCGTGAGCCACCCTGAGGATATCATTCCCGAGATGGCATAACTGTCCTTCGGCTCTACGCCCATGCAGTAGTCGCCGATCATGGCCAGCAGCATGCCGGGGATGATCCAGAGCATGCGCCGGTATACTTTTTTCAGTTCATCCTCTGTCATCCAGCAAGTCCTCCATGGTTCTCAAAACACAAGCACGACGATGCCGGCGACGATGCCGGCACCGGCGACCCAGATCAGCGTCAGGATTCCACGCTTTTTCAGCACCTGCCGCCAGGTCTGCACATAGGGAATATCCTCGCAGCCGGGCAGGAGCCAGAACGGATCATGCCCCACCCAGAGCCTGTCGATCACGATTCCGTCGTACCAGTTCATGACTTCCAGAAAGAGGAGCGCCAGCAGGTATGCTGTCTTGAAATCCGAGACGCGGTTCCACACGCCGATGATCAGCACCAGTGCGGCCAGCATGATGAGAAAGAAGGGGATCATGAACCGCTTTCTCTTTTTCACAACGGTCTCCGGGTCGATCAGGCCGATAACAAAGGCCCGCTCCTGCACCGGCTTCGGATAGAAATACAGGCCGTTGACCGCATCGTTTCCGACGGCCAGCTTCACCATAAGGGTAAACAGAAGGCAGAACAGGATCAGTTGAATAACCGTCAGCATTTTTCAGCCTGCCATTCCCGAAGTGCTTTCTGCAGTCTTCTGTCAATATCGATCCGCGTTTCGCGGCACTCTTTCGGATAGTCTTTTCCGGCTTTGAACATGATGCTCACCAACAGCTGGGAACCCACGGGCAGCATGATTTTCAACATGGATTCGGGAAAGGCGAAGTGCGTCCCGTGCTCATAGAGCCAGGCCTCGAAAACGCTCTCGTGCGGCGTTTCGCTCAGGCGCTGTTCCATGCGGCGAATGTACCTGCAGGTATCCCAGAGCACATCGTCCTCCGCTCCGATGCAGATCACTTTGCCGCGGATGCGCTCGACCCTGATCTTTTCTTCTTCCTGCAGGGGATGGCGGCGCTCCGATTCGTCAAACATTTTCCGGGACGCGATCTTGTCGCCGCCCGCCTTCGACTCCTCCATGATCTTCTGCCAGTATTCCGGATGCCGATAGGCATAAGGCAGATACGGCAGCGGCTGCCCCTTCCAGGAGACCGACGACTCGTTGTCGCCCGGCCGTTCGCGCATGCCGTCCAGCCCGTCCTGATAAAAGCCTTCCATGATAAAGTCCGGCGGCGAAACGGCGATCGTCAGGCTGATCTCCGGATAGTATGATGCAGTTACGAGTGCCAGCATGCCCGTTGTGGACGCACCGACGATGCCGATCTTCCCGCAGCCCCGGGACTTCAGGAATTCGATGGCCTTCCCGAAACGCTCCAGCGGGTAGTTGTGATGCCCGTAATCCTTTTTATCCGGCGACATGGCCAGGGCGTGGCAGCCCTGCCGATGCAGCCACTTCGCGGCTGATGCTGCCATGCGATCCACGGAGGAGTCGCCAAGCATGAGGATCATGGCGCTGTCCGATTCCTGCGGATTCGGATACCACGCCCCGCAGAATCCGTCACGCTCCGGAGCAAATATCTGTGTTGGGTTCATTTCTTCACTTCCTTTTTCACGCTGAGCAGCAACCCGTTTTCCGTCGCAACGAGCTCATATTCTTTCGCCAGAGGATTCTGATCGCCGCAGATGCAGTAATCGCAGTGATCCGAAGTCACACAGGTGCCTTCCCGGATCAGAGAGGCATGGAGCTTCTGCATGGCCAGATGGTCGCAGTTGCACATCAGCGGGAGCGCGTCCTCCATATGGTGCCGTTTTGCGAATTCCGCGTTCGGGCACTGAGTAAAGCTATAGCGGACCACGCCGTTTCTGTCGTCGTAGGCATAGAAGCCCATACGGAAGGAATCCGGAAATTTTCTTATTTCTTCGACACGGATATCATTGGCTTTTTTAAAGATCCTGTTCGCCAGCCGATTATCCCGTCTGCGGTTCAGATCAAATATTTTCCCCAGCTTGTCGAAGCTTCCGAAGAAACTTTTGCAGATCTCCTGCTGGATCTCATCACGCGGCGGTTTTTTGGAAGCTACCTTGTACCAGGCAAAGATCAGGATCGGGTCATAGATGCTTGTGGTGACCTTCAGGTCCTTCAGAGCAGGTTCATCCTTCAGAAACTCTGCGTATTGAAGCTGGATCTTCTCCCATAATTCGGAAGCGGTCTTTCTGTCATAGCAGCGCCTGAGCAGGCACATCACGCATTTCTTTGCGTTTTTTGTATAGACCTTGTGTCTGGTGCGATCGATCGGCAGATCTTTCTCTTTCATGTTTCCGTCACCTTCAGAATAGAGTGCACATCCATCGTCTGATCTCTGCGGCCATCAGTTCCGGATGCGCGATGATCTCCCCGTGGCCGAAGCCGGGGAAGGGATGCAGTTCCGCGTTCGGGAACGCCTGCTTCAGCTTCTGCACGGCTTTTTTCATGTTCGGCTCCTTCGCCCCGTACCAGACGGCGACCTTCGCTGCGGAATCGGCCTTGTAGAGGTCGATCTCCTTATAAAGCTGCAGGCTCTCCCGGGCACAGTTTCGCAGTGTTTCCGGTGAAATGTTGAGGGGTATGGCGGCAAACTGCTGCAGGAGCTTTTCGTTGTCCGTCCGGGTGTAGAGCTTCAGGAGCAGAGGCAGCTTTTTCTGCCTCTGGACCTTTCCGAGCAGCCGGTACTGATTGCGCGGGATCACATTTGTCACAAAACCGCTGAAGATCCCCAGGCTCATATACTGCGGCCCGCTCATGATCAGGGAATCCGCACGCACGCGGTTCCGGTGGAAGAGCGTGCCCGCCGTGGCGCACCCGAAGGATTCGCCGAAGACGAGGTCGACCTGTCCGTCCAGCCTGTCCCGCATATAGGCTTCCAGTTTCTCTGCCGAAGCCTCCGCTGTGGTAAAGGTGGTTTTCCCCGAACCGTCATAGCCGTCGGTGCTGACGGCGACCACATGAAAATCCTTTTCCAGCAGCGGGATCACCCGCTCAAACTGCCGCCAGCTCATCATATTGCCGGGGATCAGCATGATCTTCCGACGATTATCTTTTCCGAATTCAACGGCTTCCATCTTCTGTTTCCTTACTCCTTCTGAAAGCGGAAATAGCCCTCCATTCCCAGGTCGATCGCTTTCTTCACGGTCCGAAAACCGCGGCTGTTGGCTTCACGCTCCAGTTCCTCGAAGCTGAACAGCGCTTCTTCCGCGTGATCCCAATGCAGCAGCGCATCTATGATGTGGATGCAGCTTCTGGAGAGGTCGGCGATATAGATGCAGCCGCCGTCCTTCAGCACCCGCCTGCACTCGTCAAAGAACGTCCGCCAGCCCTCCACGTGGTGAAGGATGCAGAAGTCCAGCACAGCGTCGAGGCTCCCGTCGGGAAAGACGCTCAGATCGTCTGCGCTGCCCTCCAGGAAACGGGCATTCGGCAGGTCTTTTTCACGGGCCAGCGCCAGCTGCTCCGGCATGATGTCCAGCCCCGTATAGCTGCGCGGGGCCTCCGCTGTGATCAGCGAGGCTGCGTAGCCCGAACCGCAGCCGACCTCCAGAATGTTCCGGTCTTTGATCCGGAGCCCGAATTTCTTGAATGTGGCAAGCTCAAGCTCACGGATATACCATTTGCGCCAGCCCATCTGCATGGCTTCGAATTCCTTTGGACACAGCTTCATTTTGCGTTCTCCTTCATCTGGCAGGCATCTCCATGCATCCGTCGATCATATCCATCACAGGTTTTCTCCACGTATCATCATAGAGCCAGACTTCGTGTTTCATGTCGAACTCGTGGATATCCGGATTACGGAAATGCCTGCGGTAGCGTTTCCCGTATTTTTCGCCCATTTTCAGCGCATAGACAATGTGCACCGTGGTGCCATCCACATGGATATCGTCGTCCAGCGGCGTGATATAGTCCGAGTAGAACTCGCGGCTGATTGTCTTCGGGTTGAGGATCTTCATGTTGTCGATGAAATCGTTGGCAAATTCCAGCGATTTGTCCCCATCTCCGATGGCGCCTTTTTTCTGCAGCTTTGCCTTGAGCTTTGTGCGCTTCTTCTCACTGGTGCAGGCACCGGAGAGCATCGGGCCGACGATGGCGGTCAGCAGCCGCGCGGTGATCTTGCTGCCCTGGTCCAGATCGGAAGAGCCGATAAACCCGTGGTCGATGTGGATACGTTTTCTCTGAATCAGAAGACCTACAAAGCTGCCGCCGAGAGAGGAGCCATAGGCCCCGTCCACCTGACCGTCGTGCTTTTCGAGGATGTAGTCCTCGATTTTTTCCGTGACGGCGGGCACAGCGGTGAAGACCACACAGGGATCTCCTTCAAAACCGTCGTAATTGACGGCGATAACGTGATACTTCTCCGCCAGTTCGTCCACGATATTTTTAAAATTCAGCTGCCAGGTGCATGCCGTGCCCGGCAGAAGCAGCAGTGTTTTGCCGTCCTGCTTTCCAAACTCTGTAAATTGCATGGAAGTATCTCCTCTTATTTCCGCGCAAGCACGCAGATCCACGGTTTTGTGCTGTGATGAACCGTTTTTGCCTCGGAGAAGCCGGCATTATGCAATGCGGTTTCGATCTCCTGTGCGGTGTAGACCTTCATGCCGTCGATGACTTTCTCAAACTTTCTGCCGGTGTCGTCAAGACCGTCGGACTCGTTGCAGATCAGGAAATACCCGCCCGGTTTCAACACCTGTGCGACCTGCGCGAAGCAGCGCTCAAGACCCGGCCAGAAGTATACAGTTTCAAAAGCTGTGGCAAGATCGAAGCGTTCTGACGGGAATTGAAGATGGGAAACATCACCCTGCTGCACGGTGCAGTGCCCGGCATCGATACTGCTTTTGTTGTAGGCAGTCGCTTTTTCAACAGAAAGCGCGGAATAGTCGACAGCGGTTACATGGGTGAAAGGATATTTTTTCAATAATTCCCCGGCATTACGGCCGGCTCCGCAGCCGAGATCGATGATCCTCAATGGATGCAGCGACGGAAGATATGAAAAACCCCAGTCGGCCAGCTTTGCATGACCGCTGTTCATGCTGCTGAGCATCAGCGCTCCCAGCATGCCTTCCGGTTTTCTTGTCTGATTAAAAAAGTTTTTCAGAAGTCCCATGTTTTCCTCACTTTCTGCACCGGAAGCAGCCGATGCCCTCGACGCTCGTCACGCTGACTTCGCTGTACATGCCCTGCAGTCTTTTCCGCAGGCTGCTCTCCGTCTCGAAGGGCGGTGTGAAGAAGCCTTTGGGGACATACAGATGCTTGATAAACCAGTCCGTCCGGGCACATCCGCCGTGGATATAGAAGCATCCGCAAAAGGTTCCCCCCGGTTTCAGCACACGGAAGGTCTCCCTGTAGGCCGCGTCTTTGTCCGGAAAAGCGTGGAAGCCATTCATAGAGAGTACGATGTCAAAGGATCCATTTTCAAAAGGCAATGCGCCTACGTCGCCCTGACGGAAGGTTATATTTCTGATCCCGGCTGTTTCGGCTTTCCTCTGCGCTGCAGCCATCATGTCGGCGGAGTAGTCAAGGCAGGTGATGTCGGCCTGCGGCAGTTCGCGGTAGACCGGCATGGTCAGCACGCCTGTACCCACCGGCACCTCCAGCAGCTTCCCGCTGAAATCTTCCGGCACGCCGGAGAGTGCCCGCTCAACATAGCGGAGGTTCCTTTCTCCGTCCATGTTCCACACCAGGCGGCAGATCGCCTTGCCCGGCAGAGTGGAATATGTCATCATCCCGTCGTAAAAGCTGGCATTATCGCCGGTGAGCTTATAAGCGCTTCTGATCTGTTCTTTTCTCGTCATGTGTTCACTCCCCAAACACGATCTTCACGATTTTCATGTTCACCAGGCTGTCGCAGAAGCGGATCATCAGCTGGTGGAACAGCCCTACATCCTTGTAGATATCCCGATAGCCCCGCATATAGCTTTTTGCACTGACCGAGGTAAAACGATCGCTCCAGCCCGCCAGTTCCGTCTCGTCCTCCAGTGAGAAAAAGGCGCTCACATCGGTGATCCCGGCTTCCTTGAGCCACGTTTTCCGCATCAGCTTCGCGCCGCGCTCGTTGCAGGAGTCAAAAGCCAGCACCGCGCCGGGAAAGCGTTCCGCCATCGCGGTGAAGAGCTTTTTCACTTCCTCGGTCCTGAAGTAATAGAACACGCCCGCTGCGAAGAACACCGCGCCGGAGGATGCGTCGATCGCGTCCATCCATACATGATCGTTGAGGTCGCAGGCAATGTTCTGTTCCTGCTCTCCGGCGGGCAGCAGCTCGTTCCGCACCCGGATCACATCCGGCAGGTCGAGGTTATACCCCCGGCAGAGGCCATTGTCCACCTTGGAAAAGGTGTCGTCCAGCCCACAGCCCAGGTTGACCACGGCGGCATACGGATGCTCTTTCAAATAGTCTTCGACTTCGCAGCGCAGGTCATACTGCCGCTGCGCCACCTCCAGCGCACCGAAGAGACCGGCAGGGGACTCCATTTTCTTCCGCTTCTCGGCAAAGTCATAATCAAGCGAGTCGCAGATCCGCTTTGCTTCCGGATCGGAAAACAGTTCCGGAAAACGCTCGGAGCACACCAGCCGACCGAACAGCGGGATGATCAGCGTCTCCTGAACGGTGTTTTTCTCAATGTGGTATTTCATCTTTTTTGTCTCCTTATCCCAGCGCTACATCCAGCGCCATCATCAGACTAAAGCCAACGGCGAAGAGCACAACGCCGATGTTCGAGTGCTCGCCGGCGGACATCTCGGGGATGAGTTCCTCCACGACTACATAGAGCATAGCTCCGGCCGCAAAAGACAGGAGGATGGGCATGGCCGGCACGATCAGCGCTGCGGCAAGGACCGTCAGTGCACCGAAGACCGGCTCCACCGCACCGGACAGGACGCCCAGCCAGAACGAGCCGGCTTTGCTTTTCCCCTCCGCGCAGAGCGGCATGGAGATGATCGCTCCTTCAGGGAAGTTCTGAATCGCGATACCGAGAGCCAGAGCCAGCGCGCCGCCTGCTGTGATCTCGCCCGAACCGCTGCGCAGCCCCGCATAGACGACACCGACCGCCATGCCCTCAGGGATATTATGCAGCGTTACGGCCAGAACCAGCATTGCCGTGCGCGTCAGATGGCTTTTCGGGCCTTCCGCCTGGCCGATGCTGCGGTGCAGATGCGGAATCACATGATCCAGCAGAAGCAGAAAAAGAATCCCCAGCCAGAAACCGAGAAAAGCGGGCAAAAACGCCAGCCGCCCCATCCCTGCCGACTGTTCGATCGCCGGAACGATCAGGCTCCAGATCGACGCAGCGACCATGACGCCCGCTGCAAAGCCGGTCAGCGCCCGCTGAATCGAAACGGAAAGCTCCCGCCGCAGAAAAAACACGCACGCCGAACCGGCAGCTGTGCCGATAAAGGGGATCAGCAAACCGGTGACGATCGTTTTCATTTGCGTCCGAACAGGCCTTTCTTTTCATAAGGTTCCGACGACACATCAAGGCAGTCGTAGCCTGTCGCGGCGACGGCCTCCTTCAGGAGGACTTCGTCCACGGCTTCTTCTGTCAGAAAGCTGGCTTCGCCTTTGCTGTGAGAGGCGGAGACCTTCTTCGCACCGGGCACGGTCTTGCGGATCACGTCATTGATATGCGCTTCGCACATCGAGCACATCATCCCGTCGATTTTCAGTGTTGTTTTGATCATTTTTATTTCCTCACTTTCTCTTATACCCGCAATCGCAGTACGGGCCTCCGGAAGCCAGCGTGTATTCCCGTACGAAAACATCTGCGCCGCCCGCCTCACTCATGGTGTAATCCAGCCGGCACATGGCGGGAACAAGATCCTTAAGTCCCAGTTCGCCCATCAGCGTGCAGATGCCGCATCGGGAGAAGCGGGCTTCATAGCCGCTGCCGTCGGGGTAGGGAAGCAACTCCATGTTCCAGGAATAAGGATTCCGGTCTGCAGCACGGAAGGCGGCCGTCTGCTTCATACCCTCGATATCCCTGAGGCTGAACTTCTTTTTCCCGCTCTTCCGGCAGAACCATTTCATCGGCCCCGTCATCATGGCTGCGGCGTAATAATCCGTCAGTTCGTCCACATTCGGCCGCTTTGGCATTTTCAGCACGAAGGCTGCGAGCATGGCGCAGCTCACAATGTTCATCTGAAAGCGGTCTCCCTTTTCAAAGTCGGGGAGTTTGGCGATCAGTTCCTTATATTTTCTGTGAGCGTCTTTTGTGATCTGCGCCGCCTTCGGGTGGTCATAGCCCAGAATTTCCGTCAGTTTTTTCTGAAAACTCCCGGCAAAGAGTGCCCACATCCCTGCGGGCATTCCCGGATACCTCATATGCGGAACACCTTCTTCTCCAGCCGCACCGTGCGGGCGTTTTCCTCTGTGTCGTCCCATTCGTCATACCCGTCATAAGGCGCATCCGGATCCGTATATTTCTTCGTAAACGGCCTGCACAGCTCGTCCCTGTGAAGGAAGGCAAGGTCCAGATCGTCTGTCCAGCCGGTGTGGCCGGTGATGATCCTGATCGGCCCTGTCCTCCCGCGAAGCAGCCTTTCCAGAGACGCCAACGACCGGACTGCCAGTTTGTTGTCCTCGGCCAGCGTGGAGAGGAAGCTGTAGCCGCCGTCCGCACCGAACCAGATCGTGTCGCCGGTGAAGAGGTAGGCATCGTCGATCAGATACACCATATGCCCCCAGGTGTGGCCGGGGCAGAGGATGCATTCCACCTTGATCCCGTCGATGTCCAGCACCTGTCCGTCCTTCAGTAGCACGCGCTCGTTTTCCGTTTTGACCAGAGGCAGTTTATAGAGCCCGTGGATGACTCTGCGCCGGGCCTCGCCGGTCAGATAGCGGTTTTCGATCTCCCCAATGTAGACGGTGGCGTTCCGGAACAGCTGATCGCTGTCCGTTTCCAGAGCTCCGACATGGTCGGTATCCTGATGCGTGATCAGGATATGCTTGATGGCCGCGGGATCGATATCCAGCCAGCCCATCTTTTCCCGCAGACGGTCGTAGTTGTATCCGGCGTCGATCATGACGGTCTTGCCGTTCTTTGTATAAAAGAAGATGTTGGCGACCCATTCGCGCACGCAGGCGGTATGTTCGTCGATCCACCCGGTGTTCAGGGGCTTGAAGATCGCCCTGCCGCGGAACATGACGCTCATGGATTTTTTCTGGTCTTCTGAATCCTTCTTTGACACGAGGTAATCCTCCTTGATGATTTCGTTAGATCGATTAGATGATCGTTAACACGATACGGTATATTTTCACTAACAGGGGTTAGCGATATCTAACTATGAAGTATAACACATCTAACTCGGTTTGAAAATACCCTTTTCTCAATTTTTTGTCCATAGCAGCTTCACGATTCGGAAACAGTTTTGCAAACAGCATCACGACCTCAAAAAGGAGACTATTGACAGCGGGGGGTTATACATGTATAATTCAGTTAGAGAGGCTTAACTACGCTGCGATAAGCGCTGATGCTTCAACGATCTGCAAGGGAGAGAATGTGTTATGGAACTGCATAGAGCCGGTGAGGACTATTTGAAAGCGATTTTGATCCTGCAGAAAAAGGACGGCGCCGTACGCTCGCTGGATGTTGCCGAAATGCTGAATGTGTCGAAACCCAGTGTCTGCAGAGCCATAAAGCTCCTGCGAGAGGGCGGATTTCTGACCATGAATGAAGATAAACGGATCAGGCTGACGGATGCGGGCACAGAAGCGGCAGAGCAGGTGTTTGAGAAACACTGCGTTCTGAAAGAGTGCCTGGTCTCTATGGGCGTTGATCCTGAGACCGCCGAGAAGGACGCATGCAGGATGGAGCACAGCATCAGTCGTATGACGTTTGAGAAGATGAAGCACTTCGTCGGTGAAGAAATAGAAAGTGAGGCAGCTATATGAATAACTGCGCCATGTGGAACAAGATCAAACGGAAGATCCTGAACGTATGGCTTCCGTTTGCTTTCGTCATGCTGGTAACAGTGCTTACAAATTAATAGTGAAATAACAGATTGTCCCGCAATAATGCGGGGCGATAAAAAAGACCAACAGTTAGACATATTTAACTATGGCAATTATAGAGGAATCCGGTGGTTTCATTAAACAGATCTTTAAATGAAAGAGGTGTATCCATGAAAAAACGTCCTGTGTTCCGTATCCTGCTGGCTGCAGTGATCTATCTTCTGATGTTCGTCCTCGCCTCAAGCTGCGGGCTGATCCATCCGGCATGTTATGCCTATGCAGGCACCTTTGTGCCGCTCCTTTTCAGTTTTGTCTATCTCTATGTGGCCGCGAATATCCAAAGCTTCGGCGCTGCGCTGTTTCTGAACGGCTTTGTGCTGATCCTTGGCCTGATCGCGGGGGAAGGCAATCCTGCCTTTATCATCGGATTCGTCGTTCTGATCGTGCTCGCGGAACTCATCAGACGCTTGAACGGGTATGACACGCTGAAAGGCATCTTCCTGAGCTTTATCCCGCTTGCCTTCTTCTTCTACGCCTATTCTGCCCACTGGTGGACGGACACGGC
>JAEEGH010028802.1_pt1 | contig 10906 bp, 7 predicted proteins | sample 9134181 | NCBI WGS metagenome assembly JAEEGH01 (sample SAMN16246544, study PRJNA631951) | gut metagenome | biome: gut microbiome; feature: rumen; material: DP-attached | host: Bos | place: Iran: Karaj | collected 2018-10
GGCCCTTTCTGCGAAACGCCTGCGATGGTCTTGTCTGTGATGGCGACAATCCCTTCGGTTTCTTCGCTGATGCCGCCTGCGACATTGCTATCGACGCAGGCGCAGATGCTTGCAATAAGAGTCAGGCTACTGAAAAGTTTTAAAGAATTATGCTTCATAATCAAACCTCGTTGCCTTTGATGCTTTCGGCGCTTCCGTCTGCTTGTTCGGGATTTTCGCTGACGCGTTTCTTGATGCTCTTTGTTAAAGGAAATAGCTGAATGTTCAGCCTGCAAACTTTTTCGGTTTCGTCTTCGGCGGAGACTGCGGTGAAAATTTTACGGCGGCATTCCTTCAGTTCTTCGATGACCTTGTTGTAGCTCTTCTCGGTGACGCCCATCGTGAGGCCGCTGAATAACCTTTCGGAGATGGGGAGTTCGTCGAATGCTTGCAAGGCGAATTCGCCCATCTGCCGTATGAGCGAATGCACTGGAATGGAGACGAAGTTGAGCCGGCCTGTCGTGAGCAATTTGTCGCTTTGGTGGTAGTTGCCGTTTTCGTCCAAAGTCAAGAAGTTGTTCTTTACGAGAAAATGCAGGCTGTCGCTGACCTCGGCTGCTGTGACCGGGATGCGGATGGATTTCGCGATTTCGAGCGGTTTTGCGCCCGGCATGTTGGGGGCGAGTTCGCGGACAACGGAATGGAGCCAGGATTCGTAATAGGCATAGGATTCGCTGCCCAGGAGCTTGACTTTATGCGCCGCTGTGATTTCGTGAATTCGTTCAAAGTATTTCTTTTTCTGTTGGTCGTTCTTTGCGTTTTCGTATTGGACTAGCAAAATGAAGTATTCGTATTCAAAGTCCAGCAACCCCATGGCGACTGCGGTCTTTTTGGCGCCTTCTTCGACGAGGCGGGTTTTGCCGTCGCTGACGAGCTTGAGGTAGGAACCCGATGCAAATCCGGCCAGCTTGGCGAACTCTCTCCAAGTGAAAGCGGAACAGCGCTTTCTTTCGGCGTAGTAGTCCAGGATATACTGGCGATAATCTTGATATTCGATTACGGATTTGAGCATACCCAAAAAATACAAAGAAAAAACACGAAAAGCAATAGTTTGTAAAACAAAAATGCAGAAATTTTTCAAAAATACGTGTTTTTGATGTGCTTAAAAATAAAAATTTGAATTATATAAAACAAAAATTGCGACATATAAAACAAAGGGGGTGGTTCGGCTAGCTCACCAACCTTAACTACCCACATACCTTATTTTTTTTAGATGCTACTTTGCGCTACTGCGGAGGCAGAATGCCATGATGGCGAATGCGCCTGCAACGTTCATGCTTGCCTTGCGGCCTGCCATCGGGATAGTGACTTTCATGGTCGCTTCGGCCATGATTTCGGGGGCGATGCCGAGTTCTTCGTTGCCGAGGACGATGAGGCCTTTTTCGGGCCATTTTACGTTGTTTATGCTAGGGATGTCTTCGCCGGTTTCGAGCGCGATAATTTCGTAGCCGTTTTCTTTGTGCCACTTGATGCAATCGAATGGGCTTTCCCAGCGTTTGATGGGAATCCATTCCTGGCAGCCGCGAGCGGCGCTTTTGACTGTCACGTGGTCGGGGCTGCAGCTGTAGCCGCTGAGGTGTACGCCTTCGAGCCCGAAGCAGTCGGTGCTGCGGATGATGGAACCTACGTTGAATGCACTGCGGAGGTTGTGGACGAGTACGGCAAACGGAATCGGTTTTTCGTTCGCAATTTCGCGGTCGCCCGGTTCCTGTTCCAGATAAACGTCGCGTTCGAAGCCCAGCCCTGCGCGGGTGCGGAACGTCTTGTACAAGTCAATCATTTGTGCTTGATTCTTGCCGGTGAGCCGCTCTGTTTCGGGGAGCTTCATCCAGTCGGCGTAGGTCTCGAATTCACGGCGGGCGCGCGGAACGTCGTCGCCTAATTGCAAAATGATGACGCGTAGGAGTTCTGCCATGCGTTTGGCCTTGGAGGTCTCTTTCATGGCTAAAAATTTAGGTTCGGTGTACATGTACAAAATGATAGAAAAAATCTATTTTGTTAAAGTGAAAAATTTTGTTGTCTTCATTGCTTTGACTTTAGTTCTTGTTGTCGGCGGTTGCTCGGACTCCGATTCTATTTCGGATTCTCCAAAAACTCAGGATTATTTGGAATCGCTTGGTTTAAAGGACTTTTTGCTGGTACGGTCTAAAGGCAAGTCTGTGCTTTTGGGATCACAGATGGAATCCGCTTTTGATTACGATTTTTTGATGGGCAAGCACGAGGTGACGTGCAAAGAAATGGGGCGCGATTGTGCGGATTCGTTGCCTGCGACGGATGTGACTTTGTTCGATGCCGTTCTGCACTGCAATAGGCGTAGTGTCGCGGAAGGCTTCGATACGGCATATTCTTACACTTCAGCAAAGTTTGATCAAAGCGGTTCCTGCATTGGAATGGAAGGGCTTGTTTTTTATCCGCAAGTGAATGCGTACCGGTTGCCTACCGAGGCGGAATGGATGTATGTAGCGGGTATGGACTGGAATCCGGCTAATAGCTGGAATAGCCAAAATTCCGGGTATGAACTCCATCCGGTTTGCTCGGCGAAAGTGGGGGAGAATGGTTTTTGTGACATGGCGGGGAACGCTGCGGAATGGGTGAACGACTTGAAAGTTCGTTTCCGCTCGGAAGGCGTGAACGATTTTGTCGGGGGCAAGGTCGTGACCGGTTTGGAAGAACGCGTTGTGAAGGGAGGAAGTTTCCGTAATGACCCGTCTTCGATGAATCTGCACAATAGGGGCGATGTCTATACGGTAACATCTTCAACGAAAGCGGACTATGTCGGTTTCCGCTTGGCGTTTGGCGCTATCCCGAACCCGATGTACCTCAATTCGGAGGGCTCTCAAAATGTTGTTGGTTATTCGTTGCTTGTCAATTCCAGAACAGTCAATGAATTTGTAGGGGCGCAGCATTCCAAGTTGGTTTTTAGGGATGGTGAGACGGAACGCTTGGTTTTTGTCAATTTTGATGATGCGATACGTTCTGTTGAAGAGGCGCGTGTCGAAGGCGGGTATCATCCTGATATTTCGCCGGAAGGAAAGTTTGTAGCGTTTTCTACGGGGATGGAAGGTGTTGTCGGTACATCTAAAGTCTTTGTTCTGCGATTGGATGAACTTTCCGGAACGCCGGTGCAGTTGCCTGTGGCGTCGGCTGCGATTCCGCGTTGGCGCGTTCTGGAAAACGGCGATACTGTTCTTGTGTATGTGACTGATGCGGGGAACAATAAGGGTGAGGCGGATTTCTTGCTGCGAGGAACATGGCAAGTCGATTTTTCTGGAACGCGTGCGCCTAGTTATTTCGGTGAACCAGAAAAGTTGTTTGCGGGTGCATACCATGGGGGTGTCTCTCGAAATGGTAATTTGGCTGTAACGGGCTCGACGCTGTTGCGTGCGCGGGTCAACGGGAAAGACGATGTTTGGTACGACGGTCTCCAGGCGTGTAATGTTTCGCTAAGTCATGGCGGTGCGAATAACGTTTTGTTCCTTGATTTTGGTGGAAAAACAGGACGAGATTTTGTTGGTGAATCTTATCGAGTGCATGAACGAGTCTTGATAGCCGATAGTACTGGTAAACTAATAAAATCTGTGGCATCGCCTGCGGGGTATTCTTTTGACCATACGGAATGGATTGCGGACTCGGATTCTATTTTTGTTGCGACTCTTGCCGATGTGAACGGTGCGCACCGGAAAATAGTTTTGGTAAATGCCAATACGGGCGATATTTTACCTCTTGTCGAAGGCGAAGATTTGTATCATCCGGTTTTATGGGCTGAAAATCGTTCTTCGGAGTCGTCTTGGGATTACGATAGCTTGGGCGTTTACCGCGCAGAAGAAGGTCAGTACTTCCAAATCATTGCTCAAAAAATACCGCTTTTGTGGAAATACAAGGATTCGGCAGAGGTGGTGTGCTTGGGCAATTCTCACATGATTCAGAGCGTGATGCCGTTACAGATGAGTTTAAGTACAATCAACATGGGCACGATTCCTTGTGACATGCACTGCATTGAGTTTTTATATGAAGGTTATGTTTCTGCGCAGGCGAAGGGATTGAAGTATTTGATAATCGGCCTAGATATTGACTTGTGGACTGAATATGATTCGGAGGGCGCTATCCAAGTAAATTTTGGCAATGCTGCTGGATTCCAGTATGATATGCATCATCAGTATTGGCGTGATGGAGTTGATAGTTTGTTCTTGAAACGCGTGGAAGAAATCGCTTTGGCCGATACGGAATTTGTGAATATGAGGAAAAATAGGGGATGGAGTTCGCATGAGTGTGTTCCGGATTGGGGCTCTCAAGGAACCGGTTTGGTAGAAATTCAGGAAGATAGTACGGCGTTCGATGATGGTGCCCGTTACGAGTCCAATTATTCGAAACTTTTGCAAGTCCTAGATATCGCCAAAAAGCAAAATGTCGTTGTTGTCGGGGTTGTTTTCCCGGTGAGTCCGTATTACCGAAATACGGGGAGTTACAGTCGGCACGGAATGCGCCGTTCTATGGCTGAAAAAATGATTGAAAGGTTTAAAAAACTGGCTGAAGAAAATGATAACTTTGTCTTGATGGATGAAAATAAAATGGGGAATCACGATTACTTGGGGAATGTTGCGTGCGATTTTGACCACTTGTGCGTCGAAGGCGCTAAAAAGCTCACTTCGCGCCTAGATTCTCTGCTAAAAACGTTAGAAAAACGATAGATTTTTTGCGTTTTTTTCTATCTTTTGCATGGCATGCAAAATAACCTGAAAACACGCGTCTTGATTGTAAACGATGATGGGGTAGAAAGCGCCTATATGCGCGCTTTGGCGTCTTCGCTTGCCCAAATTTCGGACGTGTTTGTTTTTGCCCCTGAAACGGAACAGAGTGGCGTTTCTCATGCGTTTACGGTACGTCGTGGACTTACGGTTAGAAATGTCGCAGAACATGTGTTTGCGATGTCTGGAACGCCTGCTGATTGCGCGAAGTTTGCCCTTGGGCATTTTGCCGCGTATGGAATGGAGTCCGAGGGGGGTGGTCCGGGTGCTTTTGACGTGTGTTTTTCGGGCGTGAACGTAGGCGAAAATTCCGGTGTGTCGTCGCTTTATTCGGGGACGGTTGCCGGGGCGCGCGAAGCTGCCCTTTGGGGCGTGCCGGGTGTTGCGCTTTCGTTGCGTGGCGGCGATGGTCTTTTGCAGGTTGCAATCGATTTTGCTGTCAATGTCGTGAAAAAAGGCTGGTATCGAAAAATTCCGGCAGGAGTGTTTTGGAACGTGAATTTTCCAAAGGTCACCATCGAATCCTTTAAGGGATTTAAGGCAACGAAGATGGCCCTTGGAATGTTTACGGACCACTATTCCCATGACGGGGGATTGTGGCAATTGGACGGTGATAAGCTGTGGAATGAGCAACCCAAGGATAGTGATGACTATCTGTTGAACCAGGGGTATGCAACAATCACTCCGCATAAAATCGACCAGACCGATGAGAAAAGTTTAGAAGTGATAAGTGAAATGTTAGAGGTTAACTAATGTCTGAAGAAATGGTACCAGGATCGCAGTTCAAGAGTCTTGTCGAACAGGACATGCAAGACTGCTATCTTCGCTACTCGATGAGCGTTATCGTTGCTCGTGCGCTCCCCGATGCTCGCGATGGTTTTAAACCGGTGCACCGTCGCGTGATGTACAGTATGCACAAGCTGGGCGTGGTTCCCAATAAGGGAACCGTCAAGTCAGCCCGTATCGTGGGTGATGTTATCGGTAAGTATCACCCGCATGGTGACTCAGCGGTCTATGAAACTCTTGCCCGTATGGCGCAGGATTTCTCGCTGCGTTATCCGCTGGTGTTTGGTCAGGGTAACTTCGGTTCTATCGACGGTGACAGCCCGGCTGCTATGCGTTACACCGAAGCGAAGATGAACAATCTCGGTGCTCTCATGCTCGAAGATCTTGAAAAAGATACTGTTGACATGGGCCCGAACTACGATGAGTCTCTCGAAGAACCGCTGGTGCTCCCGTCTGCGCTCCCGAACATGATTGTGAACGGAACGTCGGGTATTGCTGTGGGTATGGCGACGAACATGGCTCCGCATAACTTGCGCGAAGTCGGTGCCGCTATACATGCGATGGCCGAAAATCCGGATATCACCGGCGAAGAGCTGATGGAATATGTGAAGGGCCCGGACTTCCCGACTGGCGCTATCGCTTGTGGCCGTTCTGGCATTCGCGAAGCTTACCTCACGGGTCATGGCCGCGTGCGCGTGCGAGCCCGTACCGAAATCGAAACGGATGCTAAGGGCAAACCGCGTATCATCGTGACGGAAATCCCGTACATGGTGAACAAGGCGGAACTCTGCAAGAAGATTGCAGACCTCGTCCGCGACAAACGCATCGATGGTATTACGGACATCCGCGATGAATCGAGCCGTGACATCCGCATTGTGATTGAACTCCGTCGTGATGCAGTGGGTGAAGTTGTCTTGAATAACTTGTTCAAGTACACGCAACTCCAGACGACGTTTAGCATTTACAACTTGGCTCTCGTCAACAACCTCCCGAAGCTCCTGACGCTCAAGGACTTGTTGCAGGTCTATATCGACCACCGCCTCGAAGTGATTACGCGTGCAACGCAGTTCGATTTGAAGAAGGCAGAAGCACGCCTCCACATCATCGAAGGCTTGCGTATGGCAACGCAGAACATCGACGAGGTCGTGCAGATTATCAAGGCAAGCAAGACGACAGATGTTGCAAAGCAGAGCTTGCAAGAACGCTTTGGCTTGGACGAAATTCAGTCCCAGGCTATCGTCGATATGCGCCTTGGTCAGCTCACCGGACTCAACCTCGAAAAGTTGGAAGCTGAATACAACGAACTTGTAGCTACCGTTGCTGACTTGAAGGATATCTTGGCAAAACGCGAACGTCGCGTTGCGATTATGCTTGAAAAGCTTGACGCCGTTGTGGCGAAGTATGGCGATGAACGCCGCACCATGATTGGTGAAGCTATTGACGACAGCGATGATGAAGACCTCATTGCCGAAGAAGAACAAGTCATTACTCTCAGCAAGGAAGGTTACATCCGCCGCTTGCCGATTGATACGTTCAAGGCCCAGAACCGCGGTGGCAAGGGCATTATCGGTGCAGGCCTCAAGGACGAAGATAACGTCGAACAAATCTTTACGGCTAGCACGCACAGCTATTTGCTCGTGTTCACGAACAAGGGCCGCGTTTACTGGACGAAGGTTTACCGCTTACCGGAAGGTGCGCGCAATGGCAAGGGTCGCCCGATTGTGAACTTTGTCGCTTTGACCGAAGGCGAAAAGGTGCAGGCCGTCGTGCCGGTGCGTAAGTTCGGCGGTTACTTCTGCCTCGTGTTTGCGACGAAGAAGGGCGTCATCAACAAGATGGATTTGACTCTGTTCAGCCGTCCGCGCAAGGCTGGCGTGAATGCGATTAGCCTCGACGAAGACGATGAATTGGTGAAGGTCCAGCTTGTGGGCATGACCGAAGAAGAATACAAGGCTTCGCTGAACGCTGGCGAAGCTGATGATGTACCGGAAGCCGAAGTGAACGAAGCTCCTGAAGCCGAAAACGACATGGACGAAATCTCTGCCGAAAATCATCCGATTCCGAAGGATCTCTTGATGCTTGCGACCAAGAACGGTCAGGCAGTCACGTTCCCGATTAGCTGCTTCCGCGCTATGGGTCGTGGCACGCACGGTGTGAAGGGCATTACGCTTGCTGAAGGCGACGAAGTCATTTCGCTCTTGTGGCTCAAGGCTGGCAACAAGATTCTGACCATCACCGAAAAGGGTTATGGCAAACGTTCTGAACCGGGATCTTACCGCGTGACCCGCCGTGGCAGCAAGGGTGTCCGCAACTTGAACGTTACAGACAAAATTGGTGCCGCCGTGTTCGTGGAAAGCGTCGCCGACGACTACGACTTGATTATCACGAGTAAGGACGGCCAGGTCATCCGCATCAAGGCCGCCGATATTCGCCTCACGGGCCGCAATGCCCAGGGCGTCAAGGCGATTACGCTGCGCGAAGGCGATGCCGTCCAAGATGCAACTGCGCTCCCGAGTGTCGAAGATATCGAACAGGATAGCGCCGATGCCAAGGAAACCTTCGAGCATGTGCAGGGTGTCGAAGTCGATGACGATTCTGTTGTGAAAGACGATGCAGAAAAGCAGGACGTCGGCCCGACGGAAACCGAAGAATAATTAGCCGCAAGCTATTTTCATAAAAATAATGCCCGTTTCGGTGGAATTGACCGAGCGGGCTTTTTGTTGTTCTATTGCTTTTTTTCACAAACGAATATAGATTTATGAAAAGGATAATGGAGAAGTGGGTTATGTCTTTAAAGAAATTACAGATTTTGGTAGCGTCTGTATTGACCGTTGCTGCATTCATGGCTTGCGACAATGCAAGTTCATCCCCTGAAGGTTTGAATGACGATTTGAGTGTTGTCGAAAATTCTGGTGGCGTTAATGCTTCGACATTGCAGCCGCAAAAGGGATCGGCGAACGTGCCGGATGCTTTGGATACAGCCGCTCTTCCGGTTGCGGAACAAAGTGAAGTGCAGGCTGCAGTTGATTCTGCTACTTTAGATTCCATGATTGCCATTCTGTTCCCTGATGGAATTACGATTGACACGTCTCGTCACGATCCGGACAGCGTGGGCGTTTGGCATTTCTACGATTCCAAGGAATCGCACATGAATCCCGCTTTTGCTTACGGCGAGATGACTGACCCCCGCGATGGCATTGTCTATAAGACGACGCAGATTGGCGGCAAAACTTGGATGGCAGAGAACTTGAACTACTTCGACATCGAAGGGGCTGCGAGCTCTATCAAGAATGACTGGTGCTACTGGGACAAACCCGAGAACTGTGAATCGGCTGGCCGCCTCTACACGTGGAAAGTGGCGCAGAGAATTTGCCCCGAAGGCTGGCGTTTGCCGACGAAGGCGGACTGGGAATCGTTGTTGCAGGAAGTCGGAGCCGATTCCTTGAACGAGATTCTCTGGAAAGGCTCTAGCAAGCTCAAGTCCGTGAATGGTTGGGAGAACGAAGGCAGCGGTACTGATGATTTCGGCTTTACAGCGCTCCCCGCGGGCATGAAATTTACCACTCGCACCCAGGACGGATTCACCTATCACGGTTGCTCTTCCCTCATGTGGGCTGCTACGGAAGCGGACGGCGGCGCTGCGGATACCTTGGCTTACCACATGTACTTGGATTGCAGCAATGACAACGCCATTGTAAATACGGTGAGAAAAATCAATGGACTTTCGGTCCGTTGCGTGAAAGATTGATTGTTTATGATATTTTAACTTGAATAATAGCGATGCCGTAGGTATATTTTATAATGCCTACGGCTATCTTTTTGGTGATGGTGTTTTTGAAAAAGTCGTGGGTGAGGATTGGAATTGGATATGAAAATGAATCACGTCATTGCAAGCATTGCTAAGCCATCTATCATCTTGTTCTTGGCGTCCTTTGCTTTTGCTGACCCGCCAGGAAACTTGTCTGGTTGGAATCTCGTTTTCGAAGATAACTTTGACGGCACGTCCTTGGATACGAAAAAGTGGAACTCGACGTACAACTGGGGGCCGACGCACAACCACCGTGCCTACTGTGCCAAGGAAAACGTGATTGTCTCCGATGGAACGCTCAAGCTCAAGGGCGAAAAGAAAACCCATCCAGATGCCAAAGGAAAAAAGGCGAAGTTCAACAACAAGGAAATTCCGGTCGATTACACTTCGGGCGCGATTGACACCAAGGGCCATTTCGAAGTCAAGTACGGATATATCGAAGGCCGTTTCAAGGCTCCGTGGCAAAAGGGAACCTGGCCCGCGTTCTGGACTCTGCAAGACGGCTGGCCTCCTGAAATCGACATTCTGGAAATTCCCGCGTCCCGTAAGCAGCACCATTATTATTTGCATTACACCGACCCCAGTTGGTACAACAGTCATGGCTCGGCTTGGGATCACGAAGCCTCTTTTGGCGGTCATAAGGACGATAACACGGATCGTTCTGCCGGCTTCCACACGTATGCGGTGGAATGGGACGAATCGACTCTCAGCTTTTACTTTGACGACAAAAAGTTCGCTAGCTATAACCGTCCGACCGAAATCAGGCAACTTTCTGCACAGTACATCATCGTGAACTTGGCTATTGGCGGCTGGGCGGGCGATGACATCGAAATCACGGCGGACAAGCCTGCGTATTTCGAAGCGGACTGGGTTCGCGTGTGGCAGGCGAAACCTGCGAAGCCCGATACGGTGCGCATTATGTCGATGAACTTTGGCACATGCATGGTCAAGAATGCAGAAGGTGGCCTCTCGCTTGGCGACTGCAAGGGCGATAATGCAATAGCGACGATTACGCCAATCTCTGGTTCTTACCGCATCAACTTTGGCGATGTGGTTGTTGAAATCCCGAACGAGAAGACTGATGCGGGCGTGACGGCTGGGCTGTACAAGTGGAACGGCGGTGCTCATCAGAAAATTGCAATGGAAAAGCAGTCTGGCTACGAAGGGAATGTTGTTCGCATGAAAATGCAGAACAGCGGACATTATTTGCGTGCAACGACTGATGGCGAACGCGTGGTGCAGAGCTGGAACGACGATTGGCCGTGGTATCAGATGTGGCGATTGCTCAAGCTCAGCGATGAAATCCCGGCAAAGGACACGACGAGAACTTCAATTCGCTCGGCAATGCGTTCTACGGCTCACGTCTATGGCAGTAGAGTTTATCGTGAAAATGGAAAACTCGTTGTCGAATTCGGCGAAGGTGCTCGTCACGAAGGTTCTTTAAATGAACCGCGTGAAGTCCGTAAATACGATTTCAAAGGTCGTAAATTTAAGTAGCTTTATTGTCATGCCCGCCTCCGAGCGGGCA
>JAEEGH010028803.1_pt1 | contig 10906 bp, 7 predicted proteins | sample 9134181 | NCBI WGS metagenome assembly JAEEGH01 (sample SAMN16246544, study PRJNA631951) | gut metagenome | biome: gut microbiome; feature: rumen; material: DP-attached | host: Bos | place: Iran: Karaj | collected 2018-10
GAAATGGGATTGTTTCCGAATGGTTTTCGAGGATAAAAAACCGTTTTTTCGCCAAAACACTTGCGGAATGGAAAAAAGTTCGTACTTTTGCAGCACCAGAACCCGCCAAGCCTCTCGACGATGCTCAAATGTGCGGGTCGTTTTGTTTTTATACCTATGACTAATAGATTTCCACAAGGATGGTTGCAAGAACCATTGTGGCAGTAAGAAATACACCCAGATTCTGCTACGGCTATAGCAGCATTCAGCAAAGAACAAAATTTCACTCATAAACCACCTCAGCCGCACACCCCAACTCTCTCGCCAAAGCAAAAACTATCCCATGGGTGAGAATAGCTTTCTGATGGTCCTCAGCATGTTTTTGCGCGTGTTTAATGCCTTTTGATAAAACTTTCCCTATCTTTGAGGCCTCAAAACATCACTACTATGAAAAAATACTCACACGCATGGATAGCCTTCATGGCTATCAAACGATTGGAAGTCATTGCCACCACTGAAGACCAAACCGTCATTAAAGGTGTCAGCGAGGATGTCCGCAAGGAAGCCAAGGCCTTGGTCAGATGGTTCAAGAACTACCGCGATTCCGTCATACAAGGAGCCTGGTACCCTGATGAAGTGTTCAAAGACATGAGCACCAGCCATATCGTGAAATACTATCCTTCGTTGACCGGCACCTACACTACATTCGGCAAATTGCCTTCCACTCACACCGTCTACGAAATGATGAAGAAATCTTCGCCGTTGTTGAACATGCCTTACAAATTCGACAGTGGCAACTGCGCTGACCGTTGCGAGTCCATTTCCCACAGTATCGTTGACAACTTCAAGATGCTGCATCGCGAGGACAGAGGCTGTCCTATTTCCACTACTGGGAACCACATCGCCATGCGGTTTTTCATTCTCAGCCACTATGTCGCCGACTGCCACATGCCGCTGCATTGTGATGCCCGTCCGTTCTCTGACGAGAAAGGCATCCATGGCGCCATCGAGAAGAAATGGGAAGACCAGGTCAACAAGTCGTACAAGATTGACAAGGACAACAACCGTTTCATCTACGACCCCGACGGCTATCCGTTGCAGCTCAATCCCACACCCTTTGTCTTGGAGGTGGAGAATGATGTGGCCACAAGGAAATATGTCCACGGTTGGGGAGGCGACAACGGCAACACATGGGACTTTATGAGTGCCGTTTCGCACTACTCTTATCTTTTCTCCTACTACCTCATCCCTGAAACCTTCAAGAACACTCAGACTATGCAAGAGTTCATGGAGCAGACCGAGTGGGGTCAAAACTTCGACAAGTACAGCAAGATGATTTTCGGTGATGCCATTGATGCCATCGCCCGCATCTGGCTTCGTGTCTGGATTAAGTATAGGAAGTGGCTGAAGTAACTACTACTGCTCAACGCACAGCCTCTCTAATAAAACCGAGAAAACTGGATTTGTAGAAGAACATGTTATTGAAATATAGTGAGCAAAACGTGGACAATTTTTACTTGTATATCATATTTTTCTTATCTTTGCCTCGTTTAAGAACTGTTTAGATGGGTAAATGTCCTCCCTGTCTCAACAGTGAACACGAAATCAAATCATTAGAGGGCAATTGTCAAATCTAATACTAACTTTATTATGAAAAAAACTATTCTGTCGTTAGGAACACTGCTCCTTGCCATCACGCTGTTGGTGATTGGATGCTCCAAACCAAAGGAAACTACGGTCAATAAGTACATTTCTGTCAAAGACGGTGCGTTGGTTGCCGAGGAAATGCCATCCGCCAGTTCTGATGTGAACATTGATGTGACGATGAACAAAAAGGTAATTCCTGGCGGTACTTCTATCGTTAATGTGGATTCTCCCGTTACTGTTAAGAAAGTCTATGTGGGCGTGGAGAATGAATTTGGTTATTATGAATGGGTCCCTTCCAGCACCAATTATGAGTTTGTGATTCTCGTCAATCAAAACATCGTTTTGGGTGAAGACGAGGATGACTTTGTCATTTTGGTTGCTATCTTGGACAACAACGGCAAGGTGAGCGAAGTCATTGAAAAATCAGTCGAACTGATTGATGTCGGCACGGGCCAACTTCAGATTAGCCTTTCGTTCGACAACGCCAAGGATGTAGACCTTCACGTGATTGAGCCAAACGGTGAACATATTTACTATGGCAACTCCATAAGCGAGAACGGTGGCGAGCTTGACCTTGACTCCAACGCAGGTTGCTATCTCGATTATGTCAACAACGAGAATATCACTTACAGCGAGGAGGCTTTTGTTGAAGCTGGTACTTACACGGTGTATGTTGATCTTTTTGAGAATTGTGATCCTGATGTTGCCACTAATTATGTCGTTTCTGCCTACTATGGCGGTGCTTTGCTGAAAACGGTTACCGGCACTTTCCCGATTGGCGCCGAAAGCAATTACAACGACCTTGACAATATTGAGCCTGCCATGACCTTCAACATTTCGAATCGTGGTCAAGTCAGGACAAAGACTTTTGCTCCTGTTCCACCTACGGCAAGTGCCCTTGAAAAGATGAGCATGGAGAAATAAACATTTGTTTTGATCTAAATATAGCAAAAAAGGCAGGCATAGCTTGCCTTTTTTGTATTTTTGCAGCCATATTCAACAAAGCTAACTACACTATGACACGCTACATTTTTGTGACAGGAGGCGTGGTCTCCTCACTTGGCAAAGGCATTATCTCGGCCAGCATCGGCAAACTGTTACAGGCACGAGGCTATACCATCACCATACAGAAATTCGACCCTTATATCAATATCGACCCAGGGACGCTGAACCCCTACGAGCACGGTGAGTGCTACGTGACCGTGGACGGCACCGAGACCGACCTCGATCTCGGCCACTACGAACGCTTCACGGGTATTCGCACCACACAGGCCAACTCCGTGACCACGGGCAAGATTTACAAGGCGGTCATCGACAAGGAACGCCACGGCGACTACCTCGGCAAGACCATCCAGGTGGTGCCTCACATCACCGATGAGATCAAGCACCGCATCATGCACAACGACGACAAGGTCGACTTCGTTATCTCGGAAATTGGCGGCACCATCGGCGACATCGAGTCGGCACCGTTTCTTGAGGCTATCCGCCAGTTGAAATGGGAACTTGGCAACCGTGCTGTCAGCGTGCACCTTACATACGTGCCTTACCTGAAAGCTGCCGATGAGCTGAAGACCAAGCCCACACAACACTCCGTGAAGGAGATGCAAGGCGCAGGCATCCAGCCCGATGTGCTCGTGCTTCGCACCGAGAAACACCTCTCCGACGGCATCCGTCAGAAGGTGGCCTCTTTCTGCAATGTCGACCTCGAATGCGTGGTGCAGAGCGAAGACCTGCCGAGCATCTACGACGTACCCGTCAACATGCAGAACCAGGGACTTGACGCAGCCCTTCTGCGCAAGTTCGGCGTTCCTGTGGGCGAGACACCCAAGATGGAAGGTTGGCACCGTTTCTTGGAGTTGCAGCGCACTGCTACCAAGGAAGTGCATGTGGGACTTGTGGGCAAATACGACTTGCAAGACGCCTACAAGAGCATCCGCGAGAGCCTGATTTTGGCAGGCATTTACAACCATGTGAAGGTGAAGATCGACTTCATCAACAGCGAGAACATCACCAAAGAGAATGTCGCAGAGCAACTCTCGGGTGTGGCAGGCATCTTGGTCTGTCCTGGCTTCGGCCAACGTGGCATCGAAGGTAAGATTGTCGCTGTGGAGTATGCTCGCCTCAACAACCTACCCGCCTTCGGCGTTTGCCTCGGCATGCAGATGATGGTCATCGAATTTGCCCGCAATGTGTTGGGCTACAAAGACGCCAACTCGAGCGAGATGGACGCCAACACCCCGCATAATGTCATCGACATGATGGAGGAGCAGAAGACCATTACCAACCTGGGCGGCACCATGCGTCTGGGCGCCTACAGCTGCAACCTACGCGAAGGCAGTCGCGTGGCCGAGATCTACGGCACACCACAGATCAGCGAACGCCATCGCCACAGATACGAGTTCAACAACCTTTATAAAGACGAATACGAGAAAAACGGCATGAAGTGCGTCGGCGTGAACCCCGAGAGCGACTTGGTCGAGATTGTCGAGATCCCCAGCCACCGTTGGTTCATCGGCACCCAGTTCCATCCCGAGTATTCCAGCACCGTACTTCATCCCCATCCCCTTTTCATGAGTTTCATCAAAGAAATCGCCCAATGAAAATCCCCTTCAAACGGAAACGTCTTCTCTTCCTTATGGCCTTTTTGGCCATAGCGTTGCCGCTTTTTGCCATCTCCTACGGCAAGAACCTCAACCGCACGCTCCACGTGTTGCGCAACGAGTTGGAGTCCGATTATAGGCAGATCGACAAGAACCGAGAGCGCCTTACCGAGGACTATGAGAAGCAGCGCCAGAAGATGGTCGACGTGATGAAGCAATGCGACGAACTCTCGCTGATGCTGTATTCACAAAAGCAAGGCTTCACCTTCGATGTGAGCTATGCCTTGCAGAAAGTCGCCCAAAAATACAACGAGTTCAACCAAGACCGCGGGCCTTTCGACCATATCGTCAGCAACCTCAACGTGGAGATGGAACGTCATGCCCGCCTCATCGAGTCGCTGCGACGTCTGCCTCCCGAGCTCGACACCATCATCGGCATTCCCGACAGCCTGCTCATCCACTACGACTCGCTCAACCCCCTCTTCTTCAGCACTGCACATCTTGAACTGGACGAAGAAGTCAAAGCCATGGCCGACTCGCTCTCCATGATACCCTTTGTGCTCGACGAGCAAGGCGAGGACGATCGCGAACAGTGCATCTTCTATGCTGGCGAGCTGCTTAAGATGTATGCCGAGACCAAAGCCGTCGTAGTGGCCGACAGCATCCACTACTACGAAACTTTCCTGCGACTGAAGGAGACCTACGACTATGCGCACGACTACTACCAAGTGCTGCAAAACCGCATCTTCGTCGAAGGACAGACCCCGTGGTACGCCATCCTGAAGCGTCCGGGCTTTTATTGGAGGCAAGCCATGGAAGATGCAGGCGAGAAATACGATGTCGGCTCCCTACAATCGTTGTTCAGCAGGGGCAAAACCGAGCAGTCGACCACCGACACCGGTTGGGAATACTCACTTCAGGTCTTCATCATTGTCTTGTTCCTCATTGAGTTGCTGGTGAGTTGGCTCCTCGCCTCCCTCCTACTCATCCCTGTCTTCCGTTACATCAAACCCTTTAAAGAACTCAGCAAGGCACGGCGACGTTATCTCGCCTTGTTACTCGGCATCCTCATCACCATCATCGTCAACAGCACCATAGGTGGCGACGGCTTGCTCCATATCGCTGCAAAACTCACCAACACCTTCCTTTGGCTGCTGGCTGTCATCCTCGTTGCGCTATTCTTCCGTTTGAAAGCCAAACAGCTGAAATATGGCGTAAAGCTCTATCTGCCCACCTTCTGCATGGCCTTGGCCGTCATTGGTTTCCGTGTGGTCTTCATGCCCAACACACTAATGAACTTCATCTTCCCTCCCGTGTTGGTGGCTTTCTTCGTATGGCAGCTTTTTGCCTGCCTCCGCAATGCAAAAAAGGTGGACCGCAGCGACCGCCTCTTGGGCTGGGTCTCGTTGGTGGCTGTTGGCGCAGCTTTGGGTGTGGCCATCGCAGGTTATATCTTCGCCTCGCTGCTCATCCTGGTCTGGTGGTACTTCCAACTGGCAGCCATCCACATCGTATTCACCGTCCTTTACTTGATTGTGCAATATCGCAAGAAACGGATGACCCATCGTCTCAACGACTACCGCTCGCGCATCACCTTCATCACGGGCCCAGGCAAGGAGACGTTGATGTTTGGCGCCACTTGGTTCTACGACTTGGTCAAGGATGTGGCGCTTCCCGTGATGGGCATCCTGTCCATCCCCTTCTGCCTCCATCTGGCATTGGATGTCTTTGACTTCGAAGATTTGTACAACAATATCTACCACCACAACTTCGTACAACTCGTCAACGACAGCGGGGCGGACACGTTCAGATTGTCATTCCATGGGATTTTGCTTATCATCAGCTTATTCTTCGTGTTCCGCTATATCAACCGAGCATTGCATGCCATCTGGCAGCAGATTCGTTATGCCATCTTCATGAAGAAAAACCACCGCAAGACCATCCGCAATAACGAGATCAACCTATCGCTGGGCAATAGCATCATCAGCGTTTTGGTATGGTTTATCTACATCGTGGTCATCGTATTGACGCTACACATCCCCACCAGTTCGTTGAGTCTCGTGGCTGGCGGTCTCTCTGCAGGTATCGGTTTCGCCCTAAAAGATACGCTCAACAACTTCATCTATGGCATCCAGCTGATGTCGGGCCGCCTACGTATCGGTGACTGGATCGTCTGCGACGGCATCCGAGGCAAGGTCACCCACATAGGCTACCAGAGCACGGAGATCGAGACCATCGATGGCGCCGAGATGTCGTTCCTCAATGCCACACTGTTTGCCAAGAACTTCAGCAACCTCACTCGCAACCATGGTTATGAGTTCGTCAAGATTACCGTTGGTGTGGCCTACGGCACCGACATCCAGCGTGTGCGTGAATTGTTGGGAGGGGCCTTGCAGACGCTGCAAGACAAGGACGCTTTCGGTCGTGACATCGTGGATGCGAAACGTGGCGTCAGCATTACCTTGGAGGAGATGGACGACAGCGCGGTCACCATCGCAGTGAAGCAGCAGGTGCTTGTGGCCGAGCGTGTGGGCTATATAGATCGTGCAAAAGAGTTGATCTACAACACTTTGAACGAGAACGGGATTTCGATTCCCTTCCCGCAATGCGATGTGCATCTGGTCAACGAAGAATAGTTACGCAGAAAAATTGTACTTTTGCAGCCTAAAACCATTCAACATGAAGAAAACCCTCATCCTCATAGCCGTGGCCTTGCTTCTGGCATCATGCGACAGGACAAAGCCCACCAACCCGAACACTAACGACAAGCCCAAGAAGACCGTTACCGTACCCAACTTCAACGCCGACTCGGCCTATCAGTTTGTGGCCAAGCAGACCCAGTTTGGACCCCGTGTGCCAGAGACGCAAGCCCATGCCGACTGTGCAGCATGGCTTACCGCTAAACTTGACGAATATGCCGACACAGTCATCGTGCAGGATTTCAGAACGCGCTTGTTCAACGACAAAGGCATTGATGGGCAAAACATCGTGGGCGTTTTCAATCCTGAAGCCAAGAAGCGCATCGTACTCTGTGCCCACTGGGACTCACGTCCATACGCCGACCATGACCCCGAGGCGGCCAACACCCGTAAGCCCATCGATGGCGCCAACGACGGTGCCAGCGGTGTCGGCGTGTTGCTCGAATGTGCCCGTCAGTTCAAACTGCAGCCATTGCCTGGAAACCTCGGCGTCGACATCGTCTTCTTCGACCTTGAGGACTACGGCCCGCATGTGGATGAAGCTGAGAAATACTACAGCGAAGAAGTCAACTATTGGGCATTGGGTTCGCAGTATTGGGCCAAGCACCCGCACGTGTACGGTTACAAGGCCTACTACGGCATCCTTTTGGACATGGTGGGCGGCAGCAATCCCAACTTCCCCAAAGAGTATTATTCGCAAGGCTATGCCGCCACAGTGAGCAACAAGGTTTGGCGCATGGCATACGACTTGGGTTACCGCGCCTACTTCAACAACGAACTGGGTTCGCCCATCAGCGACGACCACATCCCCATGAACGAAATCGCAGGCATCCCCACCATCGACATTATCGACCTGCAGCCTGAGAGCAGCAACGAATGCTTCCCCGAGGTGTGGCACACCCTGAACGACAACCTTGAGAACATTGACAGAAACACCTTAGGCATGGTAGGCAACGTGCTACTCCACGTGCTGTATGAGGAATAATAGGAGAAAAGAGTTGCTTTTTCGTTATTTTTCCTATCTTTGCCCCATAAATCTTTGAACAACTTACCTATTTATTCACTAAAACCTAACAACTATGAAGAAATTATTGCTTGTCTTGGTCGCAGTCTTAGGCTTGTCCTTTGCTGCCAACGCACAGAACATCGGCGGCCGCTTTGGCGGTGTCGGATCGGCTCACGCTGCCGGTTATGGTGCCGAGCTGTCTTACCAGCACTACGTTGCCAACGCCAACCGTCTGGAGTTTGACCTCGGTTTCAGCCACAACACCGACAACTACATCAACTTGGCCATCGCCTATCATTGGGTATTCCCCATCGCTGGCGACTTTAATTGGTTCATTGGTCCCGCTGTCAACGTTGGTCACTGCCGCAACCACGGCATCGGTCTTGCCGCTGGTGTGCAAGGTGGTGCAGAGTGGTGCCCGAAGAATGTGCCGATTCAATTGTCTATCGACGGTCGTCCTTTGTATGACTTCCTCATGGATCCCGCTTGTGCCTACAATGGCTTCGGCTATGGTGTGGCCTTCAGCGTCCGTTACAGGATTCACTAAGACATCGCACTTATTGCAAAAAAAGGCCGCAACTAGGTTGCGGCCTTTTTTTATGCACTGTTTCGACAGAATCAGTATTTCTTGATGAACTCGCTCAGTTCGCGTTTCGAGGATTCGTAGGTGAAGGCTTCGCTCAGCAGGAAGTATTTGTTTTTGTCGACGCAAAACTCGTAGGCATATTTGGCAAACTCCAGTTTGTTGCTCTCGAAGGAGAACAGCTTGCAGATGCCAAGAATTTGGCTTGCCGACATTGGGTTGGCCGACACCACCTGCTCGGCGAGTGTCAGCTTCGAGCTGTCGAATGACTCCCTAGAAATCAGCTGATAGGCTGCATCATAATCCTGAGGGTTCATGGCATAGGGGATGACGGGTACAGGTGGCATGGGAGGCACTATTGAAGGCTCAGCTTGTCCCGTTATCAGGTCCATGGTCAGTTCAGGCCGAATGTTGACATTGGAAGGTTCCAAGCCATACCATTTGCCGGAACTGACGACAGCGAGGTTTTGCGACCGGCGAAGGTCAACGAACTGACCCACACAGTTTTGCAGCGCGTTATCGAGTTCCACACGCACATAATAGCTGTCCTCGCCAAGGTTGCGGATGCAGATGGAGCGGACGGATTGTTCGTTTTGCAGCACATCATCGACATAGAGCCAAAAACGAGCATTCAGGTTACGTGGTGTGTTCACAGTCAAGGTGGCGTTGCCGTGATGGACAGTGACTTTTTTGGACCTTACCGTGGCCACTTGTGCCATGCCCGGCAGGGTGAAGAGCAGGATGAGGGCGAATAAGAGGTGTTTTTTCATATCAATTAGATTTTGATGTAGAGACGGTGTGTACACTGTCTCTACCAATGATTCTGCAATAATTATTCCACAACGATTTTTTCCGTCACCACACTACCACCCAGCATCTGCAAGGTATAGACGCCTGCGGGAAGATGGCTCACGTCGATGGTGCGTTGGCCTTCGACGGTGAAGAACATCACCATCTGGCCATACATGTTGAGCATCATCACACTGACTGTGCCCTTGTCGTAGTCGGTGCTGATGGTGAACTGTCCTTTGGCGGGGTTGGGGTAAACCTCAGCTGTGAATGCAGGCGCTGAATGGGCCTCATGTACGCTCACCAGCAGGTCTTCGTCGTTACTGAAAGAGACGACTTTGCCTGCAACACGCAACACCGGGTTGTCGGGTGCGGCACATTCGGTGCAGGTGATGCCGTCGACACAATCGGGGTGGTTGGGGTGGCAGTAGTCGAGATAGGTCGGGTCGAACTGGTAGAACAGCTCGGCTTGTCCAGCGGCGAGGTACTCCGTCAGGTCGAAGTCCCACACGAGGCCGATGCTGCCCGGACACCATCCGCTCCGGTTATAGGTCCAAGTGCCGTTCTGCGGCTGGCAACCTGCCGGATTGGGCGTACAGGTGCGCCACAGGTGTTGGTCGTATTTGTTCTGTCCGTTTACGAGGATGTGGTGTGTTGCTTCGTAAAACTCAGCAGCGTTGCCCGTGTTGTAGCTGTTGTTGGTGCCGCTGCTCCAGTTATGGCCTGTGGTAGTGATTTTCAGCTTGGCAGACTGCGCCTGTTCGCTGAAAGCATAATCCACTACGGGTACGGGTTGTTGGTTGGCATAGTCGCCGAAGGCGTAGGTACCAAACCAGATCTCGTCGACATCGGCATAAAGGTAATCGGGCGTGCCTTTGGTGAAGCTGAAGATGAGGGTGGGGTTATACCCACTGCCGCCCCAGCTCTCCATGTAGAACTCAAGCTCAACCAAGCCTTGTAATAATGAAGTATAGTCGCTCACGTCGACGTCGTCGTCGCACTGCACGCCAAAGGGAGTGATGTAGCGGAACAACTCAACCCACTCACCACGATAGTTGCGCACCTTCACGCCGCCTACACGGTCGTAGCTGTCGCAGTTGCCATTCACGCAGGTGTGGTCGTAATGCGCCAAGATCTCGTTAAAGGCACCCACATGCGAGGGAATGGCATAGTTGCCTTTGGCGCTATGATGCGTCGGGTCGCAGACAAGGTCGCCATGCATGGTCACCACGTCCAAATGGCTATCGATGTCGTCCGTCACCTCGAAACTGTTGCTGAAAGTGGTGGTCTTGTCGCCGCTCTGCGTCACACTGACGGTCATATTGTAGGTGCCAAAGCTTGAAGGCGTCCAGAAACCGTAATAATAGCCGTTGTCGGGGTCCCCTGGATAATCGGTTTGAAGCGGGATTTCTTGTCCGTCGACGCTTGCAGTAACTTCGGTGAACTTGATGACTTCGGGGTGCTCAATATAAGCTGAAACCACAATCATCACGGGGTGTAATTCGTCCAAATACACCTTGGTACCCTCGTAGGGACGGCGAATCTTTACTTCAGGCTCGTAGGCATAAGGGTCAACCACCTCGAAACTCTTCACCACATCGGG
>JAEEGH010028807.1_pt1 | contig 10905 bp, 8 predicted proteins | sample 9134181 | NCBI WGS metagenome assembly JAEEGH01 (sample SAMN16246544, study PRJNA631951) | gut metagenome | biome: gut microbiome; feature: rumen; material: DP-attached | host: Bos | place: Iran: Karaj | collected 2018-10
ATGTCCTATAGATGCGCCTCTGCTGGCACCTGAGAATCTTCCATCAGTGATAAGAGCAACCGTAGAACCCAAGCCCATACCTGCTATGGCAGATGTCGGATTGAGCATCTCTCTCATTCCCGGACCGCCCTTAGGTCCTTCATATCTTATGACAACAACATCTCCTGCAACGATCTTGCCGCCAAGGATAGCATCGATGGCATCCTCCTCGCAGTCAAAGACTCTTGCAGGACCCTCATGAACCATCATCTCGGGAACAACTGCTGATTTCTTGACGATTCCTGTATCAGGTGCGATATTGCCCTTAAGTACAGCGATTCCGCCTGACTCCATGTATGGATTCTCGATAGGCCTGATAACTTCAGGATTCTTATTTACAACACCTTCAAGGTTCTCTTTGATGGTCTTACCGGTTACAGTGATAAGATCTGTGTTCAAAAGATCCTTCTTAACAAGTTCGCTCATGACTGCCAGAACTCCGCCGGCCTCGTTGAGATCCTCCATGTATGTAGGACCTGCAGGAGCGAGATGGCAAAGATTCGGAGTCCTTGAAGAAACCTCGTTGGCAATCTCCATATTGATCTCCACCTGAGCCTCGTGTGCAATGGCAGGCAGATGAAGCATTGTATTTGTTGAACATCCAAGGGCCATATCCATGGTCATGGCATTCATGAAAGCTTCTTTTGTCATGATATCCCTGGGTCTTATATTCTTCTCGATCAGGTTCATGACAGCGTATCCGGCATGCTTGGCCAGACGTATCCTTGCAGAGTAAACAGCCGGGATCGTTCCGTTTCCTGGAAGTCCCATTCCGATGGCTTCTGTCAGGCAGTTCATGGAATTGGCTGTGTACATTCCCGAGCATGATCCGCAGGTAGGACAGGCCTTTTCCTCATATTCGCAGAGCTTCTCCTCACTCATCTTGCCGGCCGAAACACTGCCCACAGCCTCAAACATTGATGAAAGGGAAGTCTTGTGACCGTCAATTCTTCCGGCCATCATAGGTCCGCCTGATACAAATACTGTCGGGATATTCACTCTGGCAGCTGCCATGAGAAGTCCGGGAACGTTCTTGTCACAGTTGGGGATGCATACCATTCCGTCAAAGGCATGTGCTCTTGCCAGACACTCTGTACTGTCGGCGATAAGGTCCCTTGTAACCAGGGAGTACTTCATTCCGATATGCCCCATTGCTATACCGTCGCATACAGCAATTGCAGGAACAACAACAGGCATTCCGCCTGCCTCGGCAACAGCCAGTTTAACAGCTTCTGTTATCTTATCCAGGTTCATGTGTCCGGGAACTATCTCGTTGTATGAACTGATAATACCTACAAGAGGTCTTTTCCTCTCTTCCTCTGTAAATCCAAGGGCGTTAAAAAGGCTTCTGTGGGGTGCCTGCTTAAGTCCCTCCATTACTGAATCACTGATCTTGCTCATAATGCCATCTCCTCCTTTTACTTTACATATAAAATGAAGTTTTCATTTTCATAAATAACCCGCATGGACTCAATATAATCCCAGTCCATGGTCTCATAGTTCTGATAGAACTTCCAGAAATCCTCGCCCGAATAACCGGGCACCTTCATATTCCTGTCAACGATGACGCAGTCTGCGCCTGTTGCATCAGTCTTGTCACAGTCAATATCCCATCCAAACTTCAGCAGGTACTGCTGATCACAGTCAAGGACCGCAATGTTGTTTCGCTTTGTTACATTAGCAATGTAAAGCGTATTGAAAAGTTCTGTCTCCCTCCCTGCCAGCTGCGTGTTAAAGTCCTGACTCACAATCCGCATGCAGAATACAACAAAGATTATGATGGTGGGAATGTATATGCCGATTCCGTTATACCATTTTCCGGATTTAACGGTGGTCTCAATCTCCCTGTGGGTTGCTTTCTCCCCTGCCTGCGCAGTATTTTTCTTTCTTATCTCGTGGTTGTACACCCTGATGCCGGCATTTATCAGCCCCTCAAGACATGTACAGATACATACCGTAACTATAAATGCGCCGTAGCTGAACACCCGAAGATAAGGGAGCTTGAGCTGGATCAGCAGCATCAGTCCGGTGATGAGCACATTACAGGCTATCACGATATTTATTACTGTTCTGCTGTACGTGAAGTGCATCACACACTCATATAGAGCAATAATGATACCAAGGATCAGCGCGTAGGGGATTATACCTGCAAATCCCGGAAGCATGTAATTAAAAAGGTTCAACATCCAGGGAATGCATGACGTCCTGAAGTCATCAGGTGCAAGGCTCTGTATGTATGGCTGTGAAAGCATGTAATCTATACCCGCCTTCAGGCTGGCAAATGGCGCCTTCAACAGCACCGCAGCATGCGACATCCCGAAATATGCTGACCCTTCAGTCTTTACAAGAAGGTTGGAGCCTATGGCGAACCATATAAGGCCGTAGAGACAGGTCGTCACAAAGGCTGCGATAAGTCCGTATATAAAGAATGTCCGGAACTTTTTAAAGTATGCATTGTCCCCGAGTCTGGCCCTTACTCCCCTGCTCTTATATGTGTTTATCAAAAGATATGCACCTATGGAAAAGCTCATGGGCAGTACCCAGTAAATGCTGCTGGGAACCGTATACAGTCCAAGAACAAAAGCCGCCGCCATTATCCTGTAATTGCTAATGCCGCTCTCTTCAATGCTGCAAATCCTTCCCATGACAAGTACCGTCACAAGGAAACAGGTAGTACCAAGGGTATATCCCCTGCCCTGAACACTGTAATCATTTACGATCTGCATGCTGGAATAAAGCAGCATTGCCGCAAACGGAAGGCCGTGAGAATAATATCTTTTGCATATAAAATAGACCAGGATCAGATTGGCTATCGCGCAGATGTAAGAGACGCCCCTGAGTCCTATAAAGGGGTTGCCAAACATATCCAGCACAGCCGAGAGCACCGAGTAGCCCACATGATTGTTGGGCAGTGGCCAGTGAATGGCTGCATAGAGGGGGCCTCTGCTGATAAAAGTGTAGTATGTATAAAGCTCGTCGTACTGCGGCGTTATTGCGAACATCCGCCACAGATAGTAGGAGGACATGCCTATGATAAAAAGAGTCGCAGCCATGCTCTCCGGTTTGTGTGGCAGATGATCGTAAATACTCTTTTCCGTTTTATAAGTGAGCGATTCGTCCAACGAGAATATCTCCCATCTCTTTGCAGCCTACCTGCTTAAACTGTGAGGAATCGCCGCATCCCATAAGGTCGACGGTGCGATAGCCTTCAGTCAGTGCCTGTCTTACTGCATCCTCAATAGCGTCTGCCTCTTTTGACAGATTAAATGTATATCTAAGCATCATTGCAGCAGAAAGAACTGTTGCAATAGGATTGGCAATGTCTTTGCCGGCGATGTCCGGTGCACTGCCGTGGCTTGGCTCGTAGAGCCCGAAGCTGGTGTCGTTAAGTGATGCACTGGGCAGCATACCGATGGATCCGGTGATCATGCTGGCCTCATCGGAGAGGATGTCCCCGAACATGTTCTCTGTAAGTACCACATCAAACATTGAAGGATCCCTTACCAGCTGCATTGCGCAGTTATCAACCAGCATGTGCTCCAGCTCGATATCCGGGTAATCCTGTGCCACCTCACCCACAATCTTTCGCCAGAGTCTTGAGGAGTCAAGAACGTTGGCCTTGTCGACACTAAGGACTTTCTTTCTCCTCTTGCCGGCTATCTCGAAGGCTTTTATTGCGATCCTTCTGATCTCACTCTCCTTGTAAACGAGGGTATCGACAGCAGTCATCTCACCATCGATCTCTTTGGTGTATCTGTCACCAAAATACAGGCCTCCTGTCAGCTCGCGCATGATCATCATGTCAAATCCGCGGCTGGCTGCCTCTTCCTTCAGAGGGCATGCCTCCTTGAGCTGAGGATAAAGATATGCGGGGCGCAGGTTTGCGAAAAGTCCCAGGGCCTTGCGAAGTCCCAAAAGTCCTGCTTCAGGGCGCTTTGACGGCTCAAGCTTGTACCAGGGTGATGTTGATGTGTTACCTCCTATGGATCCCATGAGAACCGCATCAGCACTTCTGGCAGCCTCTATTGTCTCTTCCGTGAGGGGTACTCCGTATGCGTCAATGGAGCATCCTCCCATCAGTACATCCTTGTATGTGATCTCGTGGCCATAGACGTCTGCCACCTTGTCAAGAACCTTTTTGGCCTCTGTGACGATCTCAGGGCCGATACCATCCCCCTTGATGCAGGTAATGTTCATCTTCATACTCTTCTCCTCCTTGGCATTACATTATGAAAAGAAGCCCGATTGGCAGTGTTGCCAACCAGGCTTTAAAGTGCGCGACAAATATTACTTCTTCTTGGAATCAGAAGCATCGCTGGCTGTAGCAACTGCATCTTCAGGTTTCTCAACCTCGACAATTGCCTCCTTCACCATAGGGATACGGCAGTTCTTGTTGTTACCGAACTCAACGATAACCATATCATCATTGATATCAATTACAGTTCCGATAAAACCACCTGTTGTCCTAACGCTGTCGCCTACAGCAAGAGCGGCAAGGATTGCAGCCTTCTGCTTCTGCTCCTTCCTCTGCGGACGCATGAAAAGAAAATAGAAAACAGCGATTACAGCGGCATAAACCACCACCATTGAAAGAATGCCGGTTGTGTTATTTGTTGCTTCCGTGACTAAAAATAAACCCATAACTTCCTCCATACCATAAAAATTATATATACCTGTCAATAATACTAAAAACACAGGATTAATTCAAGAGCATTGAGCTGACTTCTGTCTCAACCCTTGCGCCAATTTTTGGCTATGTTGTAGGAGCCGGATGTGCTCTCAGAGTCAAATTCACTCATTGAATCTATCATTTTCTTCTTGTACTGCTTAAATTCGTTCTTCTCGATGGCATCTCTTATCTCCTGCATCATGTGGTTGTAGAAGTAGAGATTGTGAAGGACGCAGAGCCTCATGCCAAGCATCTCTCCGGCCTTTAAAAGGTGCCTGATATATGCCTTGGAATAGCGTCTGCAGGCAGGGCACTGACAGCCTTCTTCTATCGGAGTGTCGTCCATCTCGTATTTCTGATTGAGGATATTGATGTGGCCTCTCTTTGTATAAAGATGTCCATGTCTTCCGTTTCTGCTGGGATATACGCAGTCAAAGAAGTCTACTCCTCTTTCAACCGCCTCCAGTATATTGGCGGGCGTTCCAACTCCCATCAGATACGTGGGCTTGTCTGTCGGCAGATAAGGAACTACCGTATCCAGTACATGGTACATCTCCTCATGGGTCTCACCTACCGCAAGACCTCCGACTGCATAGCCGTCCAGATCCAGGTCACTGATCCTCTTGGCATGTTCTATCCTTATGTCATCGACAATTGCTCCCTGGTTGATGCCAAACAGCATCTGATTCTGATTGACGGTATAGGGAAGGCTGTTGAGCCTTGCCATTTCCTCTTTACACCGGATCAGCCATCTTGTGGTCCGATCCACTGACATCTGAACGTATTCATGCTCAGCCCTGGCAGAAGGACACTCATCAAAGGCCATGGCGATGGTGGATCCCAGGTGCGACTGTATCCTCATGCTCTCCTCCGGCCCCATAAACAGCTTGTGACCGTCGATGTGTGAATGGAAATACACGCCTTCTTCTTTGATCTTTCTTGTCTTAGCAAGAGAAAAGACCTGGAAGCCGCCTGAATCCGTCAGGATAGGCCTGTTGCAGGACATAAATCTGTGCAGCCCGCCCATTCTGTAGACCAGATCATCTCCCGGCCTCAGATGCAGATGGTAAGTGTTGGAAAGTACAACCTCTGTTCCGATGGATTCCAGATCCTGCGTAGAAACACCGCCTTTAATGGCTGCGACAGTCGCCACGTTCATAAAAACAGGGGTCCGGATCGTGCCGTGAACAGTTTCAAAATCTGCTCTCTTGGCACACCCGTCCCTATTTATAATCTTATACATAAACTTTACTCCACGTATTTATTCCAAAATTCCTCAAGGCATATGCCCTTATCTGTGATCACTTTTGCAGCATCTGTGCCGACATATCTGAAGTGCCATGGCTCGTACTCAATACTTGTGATCTCTTCCTTGCCCGCAGGGTATCTCAGGATAAAACCGTAGTCTGCGCTGTTGGCTGCAAGCCATTTACCTGCTTTGGTCTCACCAAATCCCTCATCCAGAATCGTATAACCATCCGTAATGAAGTCAATTGCCAGTCCTATCTGATGCTCAGATGATCCCGGTACGGTTACCTCCTGTGATGCCAGCTTGTAAGCGTCCATATAGGACATTCCGCTTTTCATGTAATGCTTGACCTTATTGCCAAATAGCATTGTCTGTCTGTCAAGATCTCTGTAGGGCGAGCATACTATCAGGCTCACTCCGTCATCCTTGGCAGCCTTGAGCATATCATACAGCGGCTTGATCACCCGCTCATCACACTTCATTCCGCTGCTGATCTCTCCGAGGACAAACTGATAATCATCCGGGATCGGATGCTGCTTGTTGACAAGGATAAGCTTCCAGTCATTTTTCTTAAATGAAATCGCAGCAGCGTCATTCTCCGCACTCTCTCTGCCATCATAGGCGCGTTCCTCTTTAGTCAGATCCTTGTAATCCACATCGCCAAGGATATCTGCACCCGAGACCATATCGTCAATCTCAGCGACATCAGGATTTATATTGCCGCCGTCCTCTTCAAGTGCGCCGGCATCGACATCTTTTGACTTGACAAGCTCTGCATTGGACTGTGCCACAGCAGCCTGCGAAAGAGGCTGAGTCTGCAAAGGCTGTGGCTCATCCTGCGCCTCGGCAGCCGCAAAGCTGATGTTCAGCGGCATTTTCGGATAGGAGAAACTGCTGCTTGATATAAAAAAGAGAAATATACAAGTCAGTCCCAATAATCTTGTGGAATTTCTGCTAAAGCATGATCTGATATCGAATACTGTCAAAGCTGTGACAACGTATGCCATTCCAAGGAACGAAAGTCTTTTATGTTTTTTATTGAATTTATCAGCCTTTGAGATAACTTTATTTTTATAAGTAAGTTTTCTCTCCAGGTAACTGGCGTTCATTAAAAAAATCCCCTAAAACTTTTTTCAGAAAATATACTAGCACATTATATAACTATTTCAGAGAATTTTCACTTCCTTTTTTAACAAATTCAGTTACCGTTCCAGGGCACACAGATCACTTAAGTTTTTTATAAAACTCAGTAATATAGTCTGCTCTCGATGACATATTGGAGATCATCAGATCCAGGATTGTCAGGGCACACATGCACTCAACCACTACCACTGCCCTGGGCACAATAACCGGATCGTGACGTCCGTGGATATTGATGGTCACATCCTTTCCTTCTCTGTCAACGGTATGCTGAGTCCTGAAAATGCTGGGTGTAGGCTTCACATGAGCCCTTAATATGATTTCATCTCCATCCGAGATCCCGCCAAGTATTCCGCCGCTGTGATTGGTTTTTTTGGTCACCCTGATGGAATTGTTCTCAAAGGAGTCGTTGTTCTCGGATCCCTTCCTGGCTGAGACCAGGAGACCATCTCCGATCTCCACAGCCTTTACGGCGCCTATGCTCATGACAGCCTTCGAAAGAGCCGCATCAAGCTTGTCAAACACCGGCTCTCCGATGCCTGCCGGAACACCCTTGATCCTGCACTCTATGACGCCTCCCAGGGAGTCTTTTTCTTCCTGGCATGCCCTGATGTATTCGACAGCTCTTTTATCCGCTTCAAGATCTGGCATTGCGGTTGCCGTCAGAAGAATGTTCTTCTTATCAAAGTTTTTCTCATCGATTGCTATATCTCCGATGGACCTGGTAAATGCCGTAACTTCGACACCCATCTTAGATAGCAGTTTCATGCACAGAGCTCCTGCGGCAACTCTTCCGATGGTCTCTCTCCCGGAGGCTCTTCCGCCACCCCGGTAGTCCCTGAAGCCGTATTTTTCATCATAGCTGTAGTCGGCATGTCCGGGTCTGTAGATGTCTTTTATATTGCTGTAGTCTGCTGATCTCTGTGAAGTATTCCGAACCAGCATGGAGATTGGGGTTCCGGTGGTCCTGCCCTCAAATACGCCTGACAGGATCTCCACTTCATCCTTCTCTTTTCTGGATGTCGTGACTTCACTTTTTCCGGGTTTTCTACGGTCCATGAACTTCTGTATATCTTCTTTATTAAGTTCCATTCCTGCCGGGAAGCCGTCAACAACTACTCCAAGAGCATCACCGTGGGATTCTCCCCAGGTGGATATCATAATGTTTTTTCCATAGATCGATCCAGCCATAACATCCTCCTTGTCAAAAAAATAGTGGGAAGCCCCTCAGCCCCCCACTAATGTTCAGTTCTCCAGCTTGTGGAATACGATACAGTTCGGTCTTGAAACCGACATCTCCGGTCCGTTCATGACCATTGTCCCTGCATCCATGTTTACGGTAAAGAATGTGAGTGTATCCGACTCGTGATTCAGCGATACCAGGTGTTTGTTGTCAGGGAAAAGAGCTGCATCCTTGGGATACTCGCCTGCTACAGGAAGCTGTATCTTCTTGGTCAGAAGTCCCATCTCCTTGTCTACCTTATATACGATGACGTTGTTCTCGCCTGCTGTTGAGCTCACAAGGTAATTGTAATCCTCCGAGAAGGTCAGCGCACTGCAGGAAACGCCTATTATATCAGATTCATCTGAATTGGAAACTTCCTGAATCTTGTTAAACTCCGGCAGTCCCCTCTCATCCTCGGTGTACTCATAAACATCTATGGCACACTTCTGTTCAAGACACACATACAGGAATTTGCCTTCCTCTGAGAACTGCATGTGCCTGGGTGATGATTCCTGATCGCAGTGGATAACGTCGACTTCCTTGATCTTGCCCATCTCATTAAATGAATAGATGTTGATCCTGTCCATTCCAAGATCGGCGGCCAGAAGGTACTTGTTGTCCTTGGAGACCTTGATGCACTGCACATGGGGAACGTGGTTCCTGCCTGCGGCAGTTCCCAGACCCTTGTGATATCTCTCATCTGTTATCTCGCCTATGCTTCCGTCCTCATTGAGACGCAGGATCGTAACCTTGCCGTCATGATATCCGGCGGTAACAAGGAATCTGTCCTTCTGGTCCATATTGAGGTAGCATCCTCTCATGCCGTTGATGGATGCCTCATTCAGGAACTCAAGGTTTCCGTCCGGCAGAATATGGTAGGACTCAACTCCGGTGTCGGTAATGGAATACAGAGTCTTTTTGTTGTGAGAGATACCGATGTATGATGAATTGGTGATCTCAACCTTCTGTTTTTCAATCATTCTGCCCTTTTCGAGATCAACATCATAAATTCTGATTCCGTATTTGGTGCCAAGCCCTGATGTATAACTTGACACATATGCCACATACTTGTCTTTTGCAGCCATGAATTATGCCTCCCTATTTAGAATACCCTATCTATCACATTCTAACACATGTAAAACAAACTTTAAATATCCCAAAAAAGTAATTGACACATGTTTTTACACATTTAAAATGAAATACATTGTATAATTATTTATACAGGTTAATTGGGGGTAAATGTATAATGAGCAAAAATCTTATCACTCTTGAACATATTTCCAAGAGCTACGATGGTCATGTAGTTCTTGACGATCTTAATCTCGAGATCTACGAGAATTCTTTTGTCACACTTCTGGGCCCCAGCGGCTGCGGCAAGACTACCACACTTAGAATAATAGGAGGCTTTGAGACTCCTGATCAGGGGCAGGTCATCTTTGACGGAAAAGACATAACGAACCTGGCGCCGAATAAGAGGCAGCTCAATACTGTCTTTCAGAAGTACGCCCTGTTCACCCACATGAACATAGCAGAAAACATCGCCTTTGGGCTAAGGATCAAGAACAAGCCCGAGAGCTATATCAAGGACAAGATCAGGTACGCCCTGAAGCTTGTAAACCTTGAGGGGTTTGAAACGCGCATGCCCGACTCCCTGTCCGGCGGCCAGCAGCAGCGAATTGCCATCGCCAGGGCCATTGTCAATGAGCCAAAGGTTCTTTTGCTGGATGAGCCCCTTGGGGCCCTGGACCTGAAGCTCCGCAAGGACATGCAGTATGAGCTCAAAAAGCTCAAGGAGGAGCTTGGCATCACATTTATATATGTAACCCATGACCAGGAGGAGGCCCTCACCATGTCCGACCACATCGTTGTCATGAACCAGGGCTATATTCAGCAGGAGGGCTCTCCCGAGACCATTTACAACGAGCCTGAAAATGCCTTTGTCGCTGATTTCATCGGAGACAGCAACATCATAAGGTCCACGATGATCAGGGATGAGCTGGTGGAGATTCTGGGAGCCAGGTTTGCCTGTGTCGATACAGGATTTGGCCAGAACAAGCCTGTTGATGTGGTCATAAGGCCCGAGGATATAGAACTTGTAGCGCCTTCAGAGGGAACTCTTCAGGGCGTAGTAACTGACCTTACCTTCAAGGGCGTTCACTACGAGATGGACGTGGAGGTAGGTGACAGGGAGCTTCTGGTCCAGTCAACCAGGCTCTCTCCTGTCGGAACCAAAGTCGGAATCAGGGTTGACCCCTTCAATATCCAGATAATGAATGTTCCCGAATCCGAGGACGAGGAGGCCATAGGTGAAACTGTTTAAGAACAAGAGCACTGCTTATTACCTTTCAATCCCATACGCCGCCTGGGCTGTCATCTTCATCCTGGTGCCCCTTTGCATGGTCATCTACTATGGCGTCACAGACACGTCGGGGCAGTTTACATTTGAAAACATAACAACCATGGCAAAGCCCGGTTACATGAAATCCCTGATAAGGTCTCTTCAGCTGGCAGTGATCAGCACGCTGGTCTGCTTTCTTCTGGCTTATCCACTGGGCCTTATCCTGTCATCAATGAAGCTTACCA
>JAEEGH010028808.1_pt1 | contig 10905 bp, 6 predicted proteins | sample 9134181 | NCBI WGS metagenome assembly JAEEGH01 (sample SAMN16246544, study PRJNA631951) | gut metagenome | biome: gut microbiome; feature: rumen; material: DP-attached | host: Bos | place: Iran: Karaj | collected 2018-10
TGGCACCGGTATCTTTCTGCCTGAGAAGAGGCTTCATGAAGTCGCCGTTAATCTGCATGGCAGTAAAGGCTATATTGTCTTCGATAGACTGATCAAGCAGCAGACCGACACCGCGGCGGTCTTCACTCACCATTGCCAGCCCTGCCTTCAGAGCGTCCCGGGTATTTCCCAGAGGGAGCGGGTGGCCAAAGAAGGTAACTTCGCCGCTTGCTTCATAAAGGCCCATAACACCGTTCGGAACACCGATTTTACCCTGACCGGCCAGACCGCCAATCCCGAGGATTTCACCTTCGTAAATGTCAAGATCAATGCCGCGGTCTACTTCTCCCGGCATGTTGACCCACATATCCCGGATGGTCATTGCCGTTTCGCCCTTGATTTCCGTGTGACGCTTATCAACTTTAATTACACTTTCATCTCCGCGGCCGATCATCAGCGCGGCAAGCTTCTCAGCAGTGGCATCTTTTTTGTCAAGAGAAGTAACAAGTGTTCCGTCACGGAGAATGGTAATCCGGTCGGCAGCATCCATAACTTCATCCAGGCGATGCGTAATGAAAATGATTGCAATGCCCTGACTGGCAATATTTTTCATCACATTGAGAAGCTGCTGGGCTTCGCTTTCAGTCAGAACAGCAGTTGGCTCATCGAATACAAGAAGCTTCATACCCTTTTTATCGATCTCACGGGCAATTTCTATAAACTGCATGTGGCCGACCGGCAGACCATTTACCATGGTATACTCTTCAATGTTCATCCCGACTGCATCCAAAGCTTTACGCGCATCGGAGGCCATGGCTTTCCTGTCCAGAAACTCCAGATCTTTGCCCAATATGCGGCTGATCGGCCAAGGATTCGTTATTTCACGGTTCAGTTTGATGTTGTCTGTTACATGAAAACCAGGAATCAGCATAAACTCCTGATGGACCATGCCGATCCCTTTGTCCATGGCATCCATCGGAGAGATGATGTTCGTTTTCTGACCGTCAATAAAAACCTCGCCCTGAAAGCCACCGGTGGAATGAATAACAGGCATCCCGAAGAGAATGTTCATCAGTGTCGATTTGCCTGCCCCATTTTCTCCAAGAAGTGCATGTATCTCTCCGGGGCGGACGCTGAGGGTTACATCCTTCAGTACTGTGTTGGAGCCATACGTTTTTGAGATATGGTTCATTTCAAGCACAAAATCATTTGCCAACAGCTACAACTCCTTTTTTTCCGGAGTTTGTCAGAAAAACTGCTCCGGAAGATAATTAATTAGTGAAAAATACAGACAAAATAATAGATATAAGTGTCTGAAAAGCGCGGGAACAAATGCATTCGAAAGAAATTTTAACCGTATCGAGCGCATTTTCCGCCATATGCCGTTGTACAGACATATGGCGGAAAATACACTCGCTGTTCTTCGGATTGAATTACTGTGTTAAGGGAAAAGGCTGTCCGAAATCCCGAAATACGGTGATCCCGGACAGCCTTTAAATACACCGATTAATTCAGATAATCAGCAAAGTTGATGGGCTCGAGTGCGATGAGCAGGTAATTGTCGTAAGAATTACCGGAAGCATCAACGTAGGTGCCGAGTTCGATCTCGCCGCCTGCAGCTTCAGCAAAGCATGCATTGAGAACATCCAGATCAAGCTTGCCGTTGGTCTCGCCGGCAATATACTTGCAGGCATATGCATAACCGGCATTGATCATGGACATGTTGACCGGCAGACTCCAAGTGGAGAAGCGGCCGATAGCATCATGCTCATTCAGGTAGTTTGCCAGGTTAACAATAGCGCCGTTGATATCGCCATAGGTTGCAGTCAGACCGAAAGCTTCCTGGAAGCCGTGGTACGGGCTCGGGCAGCAGGGCAGTGCATAGTAGGCGTTCGGCTCGTTGACGATTGCCTGCTGCAGAGCGACCTGGAGGCCGCAGTTGGTGCAGTAGAAGCAGACCTTCTTGCCGGCATACTCGTTCATGACCTTAGGAATATCTTCCAGAACGGCAGCCTGGGCACCGGACATGCCGGCATCACCGGTCGGATCCGGGCAGTCACGCTCGACAAATTCAATGCCGTAGCTTTCAGCAGTTGCCTTCATGGCATCGCGCTTTGCAACGATCGTCTCATAAGAGAGGTGACGAGCGAAAGAGTAGTGGACGAGTACGTCGCACTCCCACATGCTGGCAAGGTCAGCAACCTGATAGCCGCAGCCGATTTCATCATTGGCCAGGACGATATCAGTGGCAGCAGCGATATCAGCAGGATCTTCTGCAGGAACACCAGCGATCAGCAGGATGTCATCGCGGCCCATGTCTTTTGCAATCTGGGTAAAGGCAGCAGTTGCGCCCTGAACAGCCTGAACGAAAATAATCGCCTTGACGTCGGGATCGCTTGCAAAAGAGATCAGCTTGGAGATCGTGGTCTCAACTTCGGAAGAGAAGTTGTCAGGGTAGGTGTCATGGATGACAACATCAGGATGCTGCTCCATGAGGGTGCGAGCTGCATAGTACTCTTCTTCGCCCTGAGAGGTGGTGCCGGTCATAATGGCAATTTTACCGCCATCAGCAAAAGCTGCGGAACACATGCTCAGAACAAGCAGGGTAGCAATCAGCAGTGCAAGAAGTTTCTTCATGGTTTCTTTTTTCCTCCTAGTTATTCTACGTATTAAAAATACGCTGCATAATTATACATCCGGCAGGAGGGGTTGTCAAGCAAAGTGATAGTTAATAAATGAATGGATAATAATAACAAAATTCATACTTATTAATGTTTTTTCTGTTGACAAGCGGGTTATTGTCTGCTAATATACCATAGTCCGCGTGCTGAGCTGAGGGATAAGCCTCCTGAGGAGGTGACCTTTCCACCCTTTGCCCGGACGTCGGAGAAAGAATAAAAGAAAGGTGTAATACAATGATTACCAAAGAAAAGAAAAACGAAGTCATGGCCGCCAATGCCACCCACGAAGGTGACACCGGTTCTCCCGAAGTTCAGATTGCGATCCTCAGTGAGCGTATCCGCGAGCTGACCGAGCACCTCAAGCAGCATCCGAATGACGACCACAGCCGTCTCGGTATGTACAAGATGGTCGGTAAGCGCCGCCGCCTGCTCGACTATGTCGCAAAGAAGGACATCGAGCGTTATCGTGCAATCATTGCAAAGCTGGGCATCCGCAGATAAGATGCATCAGCCCCGGGTACAGAAGCCCGGGTTATGAGGGGTATGAAGGTTTTGAGGGTCTGAGGACAACTGAATACTGTTCTCAGGCCTTTTTTCATCCTCTAAAATCGGAAATAAAATGAGCGGGTGCGGTTGCCTGAACCGCCCGCAGTGAAGGAGTAAAAGATATGATTATCAAACACAGAGAATTCCCCAATTACCGCAAATTCGAAATGGATTATGAAGGCCGTAAGCTGACGATGGAAGTCGGCAAGCTGGCAGAGCTCTGCAATGCTGCAGTGCTGGTTTCCTATGGTGAAACGGTTGTGCTGGTCACCTGCACAGCTTCTGCCCGCCCGAAAGACGGCATCGATTATTTCCCCCTCTCGGTTGACTTCAATGAGAAGCTTTATGCAGTCGGCCGCATCCCCGGCAGCTTCCAGCGCCGCGAAGGCAAGCCGAGCCTGCCTGCTGTTCTTGCGTCCCGTCTGATTGACCGCCCGATGCGTCCGCTCTTCCCGACCGATCTGCGTAACGACGTCGTAATCGCCTGCGAAGTCCTCTCCGTTGACCGTGACTGTTCACCGGAGATTACCGCTATGATCGGTGCTTCCGCTGCAGTTTCCATTTCCGATGTTCCGTTTAACGGACCTATTGCCGGGATCGTGCTCGGCTGGGACGGTGAGAAGTACCTCTTCAACCCGACAGCAGAAGAGCGCAAGACCAACCGTATGACGACTACCGTTGCCGCAACTCATAAAAAGATCGTTATGATCGAGTCGGAAGCGGATCAGATTCCGGATGATGTGATGTACGAGGGCATCGTTCAGGCACACGAGCATCTCCAGCCTGTGCTTGACCTGATTGACAAGATGGTCGAGGAAATCGGAAAGCCGAAGTTCTCCTATGAGCATGCGGCTTTTGACGATGAGCTTTTTGAGAAGCTTGTTGAAAATGAGTTCGAGGGCATGGAATACTGCCTGGATACCGATGACAAGAACGTCCGTGAAGCCCGCGTCAATGAGTGGATCACCGCCATGCAGGAAAAGTACGAGGCGGATCACCCCGACATGATGCAGTATATGGATGAAATCATCTACAAGTTCCAGAAGAAAGTTGTCAAGAAGTGGCTGCTGAAGGGCAAGCGCGTAGACGGCCGTGCCATGAATGAAATCCGTCCGCTGGCAGCGGAAGTCGGCGTGCTGCCTCAGGTACATGGCTCCGGTCTGTTTACCCGCGGCCAGACGCAGGTTCTCTCCGTAGCGACGCTCGCAACGCTTTCTGAATCCCAGAAGCTCGATACGATCTGGGAAGAGGAAGAGAAGCGCTTTATGCATCACTACAACATGCCTTCCTATTCCACTGGTGAAGCCCGTGCCAGCCGGAGCACCGGCCGCCGTGAATACGGCCACGGAGCACTGGTTGAGAAGGCGCTGGAGTGTGTCATTCCTTCCGTGGAAGACTTCCCCTATACAATCCGCGTTGTCTCCGAGGTTCTCTCCTCCAACGGCTCCACGTCCCAGGGTTCCATCTGCGGCACTACGCTTGCACTGATGGATGCCGGTGTGCCGATCAAGGCTCCTGTTGCCGGTATCTCCTGCGGCCTGATTCAGGACGGTGATGATTTTACCACCTTTATTGATATTCAGGGTATTGAAGATTTCCACGGCGAGATGGACTTCAAAGTGGCCGGTACCAAGCAGGGCATTACGGCTATCCAGATGGACCTTAAGAATGACGGTCTGAAGCATGAGATCGTGAAAGAAGCTTTTGCCATTACCCATGAAGCAAGACTGCAAATTCTTGATGAAATCCTCCTGAAGGCCATTCCTGAACCGCGTCATGAGCTGGCAAAGACCGCTCCGAAGATGATCCAGATGCAGATCAACCCGGACAAGATCCGTGAGGTGATCGGTTCCGGCGGAAAAGTTATCCAGAAGATTACAGCCGATACCGGCTGCAAGATCGACATTGACGATGACGGTATGATTTATATAGCATCCAAGGATATCGATGCCTGCCGTGCTGCCCGTGCCACGATCGAAGACATCGTCTTTGAGCCGGAAGCCGGTACCATCTATGAAGGCAAAGTCGTACGGATCATTTCCAATCTGGGCGCATTTATAGAACTCCGTCCAGGCAAGGATGCCATGTGCCACATCAAGGATCTCGAGTTCAAGCGTACTGAGAAGGTGGAAGACGTCCTGAAGATGGGCGATATCACCAAGGTCAAATTCCTCGGGATTGATGAGAAAGGCCGCTGGAATGTCAGCCGCAAGGAAGCTCTGAAAGAGCTTGGCCTGGATAAAAAGTAAATCCGCAGATTATATAAATACAGAGCCCGCGCTGAGAAAAGCGCAGGCTCTGTATTTTAATGTATTTTTATAGGAATGATCAGAACGGAAAGAGCAGTATTACATTTCTCTCGTCAGATTCTGCAGCCACTTGTATTTTCTGAAGCGGAACATCACCCAGGGGATTTTGCCCACTTCATCCAGACAGGTACAGGCATAAACAGCAAGAACAGGCCAGTGGAAAACGAAGGCTCCGAGCAGAGCGAGCGGAATTGCCACTGCCCACATCGAGACAGCAAGGCTGTACATATCAAACAGCGTGTCGCCTCCTCCGTCGAGGACGCCGTTGATGGTTATTGTATTGACACATCTGCCGATCATATAGAAAGCCATGATGATCATCATACCGGTCAGATAGCTGTGTGCTTCTTCGGTCAGAATAACCATCCGCACAACAAGAGGCGTCAGTGCCAGAACGATCGCAGTGGAAAGGAAGCCAATCACCCAGGAGAGGTTTTTCAGCTTGATGCCGTAGGCTTTTCCTGTTTCCAGGTGTCCTGCACCAAGTTCATTGCCGACCATGATCCCGGCAGCGCTTCCTATACCGTTGCAGGCACAGCAGATCAGATCCCTCACGACGGCAGCCACTGAATTGGCAGCGGCTGCATCTGCTCCCATATGGCCGATAATAGCTGTGTACGATGTGAATCCCACACCCCATAACAGTGAGCCACCGAGAAGAGGAAGACACTGCTTCTGAAAGTCAGCAGTAAGCTGGCGGTGACCCTTCAGCAGTCTCGCCCATGCAGGGCGAAGATAATCTTTTCTGGAAGACAGCAACAGACAGAGAACCAGTTCAAGAATCCTGGCCAGTGTTGTTGCCAGTGCTGCTCCGCGGGCATTCATGCGAGGTGCTCCGAAAAGCCCGAAAATAAAAACAGCATTCAGAATGATGTTTGCGATAACAGCGGAGGAACTGATCAGCGCGCTTGGCCGCACATGGTCGGTAATCTTCATGACAGTCAGATAGCACTGGGAAACACCTGTCAGCAGATACGACCAGCCGGCAATACGCAGATACCGGATGCCGATGGCAATCAGCGGTGCATCTCCGGTGAAAACTTTCATCAGCTGTGCCGGAATCAGTTCGCAGGCCAGGAAAAAGAGAAGGGAAACCACCCCGCAGAAACGCAGCATGAGATTGAAAATATCTTCAATGGTATGCCGGTCACCTTTGCCGTAATACTGTGCTCCAAGAATAGCCCCCGCAGCTGTGATGGCCCCGAGGAACATATTCTGCACAAACTGGATCTGCGTTGCCAGGGAGACGGCTGTCATCTCCTCCTGAGCAACCTGACCGAGCATCAAAGCGTCTCCTGCGGCGACCAGTGCCAGCATCAGGCTCTGGAGGGCAATCGGAGCTGCCAGTGTATAAAGCCTGTGATAAAAGACTTTGTTGTCTATGGAAACCATGACGGATCTCTGCTCTCCTTACAGTGAAGAGTGATAAAACATAAAAAGGTTATTCGCTTTTTTCTTCATTTGTTTCTTCCGGAGCATCTTTTTTGCCTAGTCCGCCGCCCAGTTTGGTAAACACGGGCTCTGTAAAAAGGCTCCAGAGCAGCATCAGGCAGGCGGGAAGAAAGAAGCTCGGGAAAATGAAATTGACGCAAAGCTGCACCATCTCGATCGTACTCAGCACCAGAACAACCGTCTGAGGAAGGTATGCAATCGCAAGCCGGAGTGCCGTCATATTCAGATCTTTAAAACCGTATGTGAAACGGGAGAGAATCGGGAATACCCAGCAGGCGCAGCCGATCGGGAGCAGCATAATAATATAGTAGGCGGAAGAAGCAATTGCAGCAGCCCGGTTGGTTTCACCAAGAGCCTGAAGATAACTGAGAGAAAGAAAGCCCAGAGCAATGATGGCTGTCCAGAAAAGCGAAGTGGGGATGGAAATCTTCAGATCCGCTTTGAAGGTTCGGAAAAAACGGCGGTAAGGGCCGGTTTCCTGATAACGGATGCCATGCGTTACAGCATCATAAAGAGCTGTTGTTGCAGGGCCGATCGTAACAATCGGCAGGCAGCAAAACAGCCAGATAAGGCTGAAAGCAAAAATGTCCGTCAGACTGTTCAGAATTTTCCACAGCAGCCCGTCCGGGCTGAACAGCCTGCTCATTTTCTGAGTTCAGGGAGAGAAGCTGCTGCTGCGCTTTGGCCGACACGGCGGAACTTCTCATCAGGCAGGGCCAGATGGATCTTTTTATTCAGTTCAGGATAATCTTCTGCCAGAACCGTTTTGCATGTGCTCAGCAGCAAATCGCCGCCTTTGCCTGACATAACACGGCCCAGGAGCAGAACATGACGGAAGGAATAGAGATCATAATAAAGGGCGAGGGTGTGGGCAAGATAGCAGCCTATGCCCTCATATACTTTTTTCGCGCGCTCATCGCCTTCCTCCATCAGCTTCTGTACAACTTTCAGTTTTTCAGCCGGAGAGAGGGAAGCATCAAGTTCTATCCCGGCACGCGGGGCCAGTTTGATGATGCCGTCCTGTGAGAAGTATTTGACACCGCAGCCGATATCGAGGCTCCACTCATCCTGCATGGCTTCTGGATTTGCGTCTACGGGTACAAAAGCAAGCTCATTGAGCCAGCCGGTGATACAGCCGTTTTCATCCACATAACCGGCTGCTTCGGACGTACCCATGGCAATACCGAGCACATTGCTGTCCTCCAGGCTCATAGCACCGGCAAGGGCGGTAACATCTCCGTCGTTAACAACGCAGAAAGGGATGTCCTTTCCAAAGGTATCTGTAATGGCGCGGATATAGATGTCCTTCACCTTTGCCTCATACAGATCTTCCGGAACTGCCAGGAAGAGGGAGGCTGCCATTGTGCGGTCATTGATGTAAACACCTGCCGAGGAGACGCCAACGGCATCCACACGCGGCATATGGGAAGCTGCTGATTTCAGCGCAGCTACGATGCCGTCATAATGGTAATCGGGATCCGGGGTGATTTTGGGGAACCAGACAACTTCTTCGGAATAGACGGTTTCGCCGTCGATTACAGCCGAAACCTTACGGTCGCTTCCGCCGGCATCGAACCCGACGCGGCAGCCCTCAAGATGACCGCCCATGGGTTTGGGGTTGTCCTTGCTTTCGGGTATACTCTCAACAAGGAGTACTTCAAACGGCTGCTCAAAGATTTTGGTAAAATAATGAAAATCAAAGTCCTGTATACCTCCGTCACAGAAGGCTACATCGTGGAGATAACGGAACATCTCCTCATTGTCACAGTAAACCTTGTATCCGCCTTTCATCCACAGCAGCGTCTTGACAAGACGGCGGATGTAATAGCGGTCTGCTTCCTGCATGTCAGGTGTACCGTGAATAAAAGTCGGAAATGCGGCCATTTCCCCGTTTGCCCGTTCCACGGCAATGCCGATGGGCTTTTTTGCGGTTTTCAGAAATGCCTCATTGAAAAGATGCAGCGGAATAAAACCGGGGTCAAGCTCCGGCACATGGCTGATGTTGATTTCCACACCGAGAAAATTCATTGCATAACCTCCCTGTTATGAATCAAAAAATGGACTAAAATATAAAATCATAGTATCATTATTGAAAGAATTTTTCAATACCTAATAAAGAAGAAAATATTTTTCTTTCCGTTGCTTTTTTGACTTCCTCACGATACTTTTCTTTTGCTTAAGACAGAGGACTATTTTGTCGCCCTTCTGTCCCGATACTATACTGGAAAATCGGAGCGGTGATTACTACTGTTGTGCCTTCTCCCGGCTCACTGAATATCTCCATCGTGAAATCGTTGCCGTAAATATATCCAAGGCGCTCATATATATTTCTGAGACCTATATGGGCGTTTCGGTTTTTTTCCTCCAGAAGGAAATCATTCTCCCGGAGCAATGCCAGCCGCTCGGGTTCTATGCCTGTGCCGTCATCGCTTTCTTCTATAACTATTTTGGCGCCGTTGGTATATACATTCACAGTTATACTGCCCGAAATAGAGTCATCCTCCTTCAAAAGACCGTGAAATAGTGAATTTTCCACAAGCAGATGCAGCATGTTTTTAAGGATCAATCTTTCACCTGCATCTTCGCTGACGTCATATGAAACGTTAACATTGGTCGCATAGCGGTAGCCTACAATAAGCATATATTGGCGGAGCAGCTCTACCTCGTCTTTAACGGTACCGAAAACAGCCTGTGAAGTGTTAAGACGGTTCCTGAGTATGCGTATAAGGGCATTGTTTATTATCTGAATATCCTCCGTCTTCCCGTGACGTGCCATAATATTCACTATATTCATGGTGTTGCTGACAAAGTGAGGATCCAGCTGTGTTGTGAGCAGCTTGTATCTGGTTTCCGCATTTTCCTGTTCCTTGCGCACCAACTCCTCGGACTGACTGTTTATACTTGTCACCAGATTGTTCAGAATTCGGCTGATATGTTCCGCTTCATCACCAGTCTCCACTATCTCCGGGGGAGCATCTCCTAGTTTGAAGTCCTTCATTTTATCTGAAAGATTTTGAACCTCTGATAAGCTGTGCCTTGTGATTGGTGCAATAGAGATGTATATGATGAGCGGGGGAATTATAAGCATGCCAAGCGCTGAAAATATCAGCGGACTAACCTGCTTCAGCAGATCCCATGAGTTTCTGCATCCCACGATATATCCGCCCGTAGCGTGGAGCGGTTGTGTGTAATAGATCGAGTGTTCTTTTCTGTAGATCTGCGGGGCGAAAACATTGGAAGCGAGTTCTTTTGCTATCGCTACATGCTCCTCTGACATTTGTGAGTATATTATCTCACCGTATTTGTCTATCAACAAATACTCTCCTATGCCGGTGTTAGCTGCAGCATCAATCAGACGTATAAACGGAGCAGCTTTATAGAAAAGCGTCAGCACACAATCCTGCCCGGCTATGTATAGTCTCTCGCTGAAAAAGAAAAACGGATTAAGGCTTGACAGAACCGTGGAATCCACTGTCCCATCTTTGGCAAAGTCCACATCTGGATAATAAATGGGTGAAACATACGATGTTCTCATGGAAAAGAGTTTCTCGTGATGTGGATTCTCTCTCACATACCGCAGATACTTATCCTTCATGAACAGGTTGCTGCTTATCATATTCCCGTCTTCATTTTCTATCATTGTAAAAAAAACACGGGTGTTTGACTGCTGGAAAGCTCCCAAATACAGTGTGAGCCGGGCTCGTGCTGCTTCCGTCCCTTCCGGTATACAGTTCCTGAGATATTCCCGGAAAGTCTGCAATGAGCTAAGACCGGAAAGATAATCGGAAGCATCTTCCACGATCAGATTGTACTGATCCTGAATGCGCTTGAGACTTTCCAGCGAGTTTATTTCTGCATCATTCCTGAGACGTGGAATTATTAACGCTTCAGCAAGAACGAGGGATGTGACCAGCACGGCGATATACGCCAGGAGTGCC
>JAEEGH010028811.1_pt1 | contig 10903 bp, 8 predicted proteins | sample 9134181 | NCBI WGS metagenome assembly JAEEGH01 (sample SAMN16246544, study PRJNA631951) | gut metagenome | biome: gut microbiome; feature: rumen; material: DP-attached | host: Bos | place: Iran: Karaj | collected 2018-10
TGATGAAAAGGACATGGAGGAACGGTTGGTCCTCCTGTGGGAGCAGATCGCCCTGCGCTTTGCCGATTGCGGGGAGAAACTGCTCTTTGAGGGCATGAACGAGCCCCGGCGTTGGGGCGGGGCGCTGGAGTGGAGCGAGGGGACGCAGGAGCTGCGGCAGCGGGTGGCGAGGCTGAACCGGGCATTTGTCAGGGCCGTCCGCGCAGCCGGGGGAAACAACGAAACGCGCTGGCTCCTGGTAGCGACCTACGCCAACCGCACGGACGAAGCGGCGCTGAAGGACCTGAAACTGCCGGACAAACGCTGCATCGTCTCCCTCCACCTCTATGAGCCCTATGAATTCTGCCAAAAGGAAAGCGGGCCCGATGCATGGGATTCGAAAGGCCGCGAAGCGGAAAAGCTGCTGTCTGCTTTCGAGCGCATCCATGAGCGCCTGATAAAGCGGAATATTCCGGTGATCATCACGGAGTGCGGCTGTATCGACAAGAAAAACGAGTCTTCCCGGGTCTCGTGGGTTCAGTCCCTGCGAACCGGAGCGGCGAAATGGGGCGTTCCCTGCATCTGGTGGGATGACGGCGGCGAATACCGCCTGGTCGACCGGAGGAACGGGAAGATCCTCTTCCCCCGCATCCTGAAGGCGTTTACGGATGGAACATGATCGAAAGGCCCCTCGCCGCATCCCGGCGAGGGGCCTTTTCCCTGGGTGCGCCCGCCGATTCGCTCGGCGGGTATTCTCGTGCGCGTTATTCGCCCTTGCGTTTCCGGTATAAGTATTCGTCGATCTGCTTTTTCAGCTTATCCGGGATGGTCCGGGCCACGGGGCAGAGGGCCGCGCAGGCCATGCGCCGGGTCAGCTCCGTGATGAAGGCGCAGTCCCTGGCCAGCTGGGGCATGCTCAGCACCTCCTGCCGGTCATAGCGCACATGGATGGGGGCGATCTTCTCCGAGGCCAGCCGGGCCAGGGACACGGCGGGCACCCCCTTGTCCGCGAAGCTGGTGGAGTCGCTGGAATAGACCCCGGTGCGCGCCTCCACGGGGAAGCCCAGCTCCGCCCCCATATAGCCCAGGTAGTGGGGCAGCTTGTCCTCCGCCGTGGCGCAGGCGATGAACTTGCCCATGGCGGAGCCGATCATGTCCAGGTTGATGTTCAGCGCGGCCTTCTCCAGCTCCTTTTCGTGGGCCTCGACGTAGGCTCTGGAGCCCAGGAGGCCCCGCTCCTCGCTGCCGCAGAAGATGAAGCGCAGGCCGTAATTGAGCGACCTGTCCTTCAGGGCCTCCATCACCCACAGGAGCCCCGCGCAGCCGGTCATGTTATCGTAGGCGCCGTGGGAGTGGGCGGTGGTGTCGTAGTGGGCGGTGAGGACGATCCATTCCTCCCGCTTTCCGGGCAGCTCGGCGAGGACGTTGTGGGATCTGCCCTCGTATTCCCGCTGAAGCACCGTGATGCGCACTTGCTTCACCCCGGTCTTCACCAGCTGCGTGGCCGTCTCGGCGTGGAGCATGGCGCAGAGGACCTTCCGCTCCTCCCCCACCACCAGGGCCCGCAGGTCCCGCTCCTCGATATCCCTGTCCGGGGTGTGGAGGCTGCCGCACTGGAAGAGGATGCCCCTGGCCCCCGCCTTCATCAGGTCCTGATAGACGAAGCGGTCCACCCCCATGTTGTCCACCAGCACGATCTTGTCCTTCGCCCCGGCGATGGACACCGGGTCCAGCCCCGGCATGTAGTACAGCTCCCCTTCCGCGCTGCCGCTGCCGCAGCAGCTCAGGCCCCTGCAGGGGATGCTTTTGCCGTCGGCCAGGACTTCCGAAACCTCGATCTCCCCCATGGGGACGGGGAATTCCTCCAGCCAGGCCCTGACCCCCAGGGCGGCGCAGCGGCCCAGCAGGTATTCCGCCGCCTGCTTCTCCCCGGGGGTGCCGCTGCGGCGGACGTAGTCCGTGTCGTCAAAGATGCGTTTCAGCTCCGTGAGTTCCATTGTGTTCTCCTTTCTCAGCCCCGCAGCAGATAGGCCGTCAGCAGCTTGTAGGTGTTCTCCAGCCCCGCCATGTGGGTCCGCTCATAGCCGTGGCTGTTGGCGGTGCCGGGGCCGATGGCGGCGTGGCGGATGTCGTAGCCCGCCAGCAGGGAGGGGTCGCAGTCGGTGCCGTAGTGGGGGGTGAAGATGTCCATGACGAAGTCCGCCCCCGCGTCCATGGCGGTCTGGCGCAGCTCCGTCGTCATGCCCCAGTGGTAGGGGAAGCGGGAATCCTTGGCGAAGATGCTGACCTTCTTTTCGTCGGAGGTCTGGTCCGGCCCCGTGGGGGCGATGTCCAGGGCCAGCATGTCGCAGACGTCCTCCGGCAGCACGGTGGTGCCGTGGCCGATCTCCTCATAGAAGGCGAAATAGGCGTAGACCTTCCGGGGCAGGGGAAGGGCGCCGTCCTTCAGGGCCTTCATGGCCGTCAGCAGCACGGCGGCGGGGGCCTTGTCGTCGATGAAGCGGGATTTGACGTAGTCTCCCGTCAGGGTGAAGCGGCTTTCCAGGGCGATCACGTCCCCGGTGGTCACCCCCAGGGCTTCCGTTTCGGCGGCGGAGTGCACGTCCTCGTCCAGCACCACGCAGACATTCGTGCGGAAATCTCCCAGGGTGGTCCGAAGCTCCTCCTCCGTCACATGGATGGAGTTGGGGGTGCGGCAGACCGTCCCAGTGTATACCTTCCCCTCCCGCGTATAGACGCGCACGTTTTCCGTGACGCAGTAGAAGGGGTAGAGGCCCCCCACGGGGCAGACGTTCAGGGTGCCGTCAGCGTTTACCTTGCGCACCATGAGGCCGATGTCGTCCAGGTGGGCGGTGACGGCCAGGGCCTCCCCCTCGCCCCCCAGCTCGGCAATGACGCCCCCCTTGCGGGTGACATGGTAAGCATAGCCCAGCTCGTCCAGCATTTTGCAGACAAGGGCCTGCATTTCTTCATATTGCCCGGTGGTACTGTCCACGGCGATGAGACGCCGGAAGTAGTCAAGGCAGGTTTCCCGGTCGAAGGCAGGAAAAGCTTGCAGCATGGGGATCATCCTTTCTGTGTGTTCCTGCCCTAATGATACGATTTCCCACGGCGATTTGCAATGCTTTCCGCCGTTTGTCCCCCTCCGCGGACACATATCGACAAATACTTCCCGCCTTGGTATAATGGCGGGGAAGAGAGGGGGAAGGGCTTATGGGCCGAGGATCGTCAACAAAGAAAAAGGGGCGGGGCTGGCGCGTTGCCGCCGCAGCCCTGGTTTTGCTTCTGGCTTTCGCTTTCCTCCATGCCTGCGCGCAGGCCCCGGCGCCTCCACCCACGCCGGAACCGACCCCGGTGTCTGCGCCCAAACTTACCCCGGAACCTACGCCAGAGCCTACGCCCACGCCCGCACCGACCCCGGAACCTACGCCGGAACCTACCCCGGAGCCCACCCCGGAGCCGACGCCGGAGCCGGACGAAGCGGAAAAGCTGCTGGGGCAGATGAGCCTTTGGGAAAAGCTCTGCCAGATGCTGATCCTCCGCCCCGGCGATCTGGGCGGGGGCGAACCCGTCACCGCCGTGGACGAGTCCATCCGCCGGGGCCTGGCGGAGACGCCGGTGGGGGGCTTTTTCCTGGATGCGGGGAACATGGAGGACAGCGACCAGCTCCGGCTCCTGACGGCGGAGCTGAAGGCCGCGTCCCCCATCCTGCCCCTCATCCTCTGCGACGAGGAAGGGGGCACCGTCAGCCGCCTCATGCGCACCGTGGGCACCACGCAGGTCGGCGCCATGTACAGCTATCGGAACGAGGGGCCGGAGAAGGCCTTTTCCAATGCGGAGATCATCGCCGGGGATCTGACGGCCCACGGCCTCAACGGGGACCTGGCCCCCGTGGCGGACGTCTGGTCCAACCCGGATAACCCGGTCATTCGTACGCGGGCCTACAGCGACGATTTCGCCCAGGCCGCCGAGCTGGTGGCCGCGGCGGTGGAGGGCTTCCACGCCGGGGGCGTGGCCTGCACCCTCAAGCACTTCCCCGGCCACGGGGACACGGCCTCCGACAGCCACTACGGCGCGGCCTATGTGACCAAGAGCCTGGAGGAGCTGCGCAAAGAGGAGCTTCTGCCCTTCCTGGCGGGCATCGAGGCGGGGGCGGACATGGTGATGATCGGCCATCTCACGGTCCCGGCCCTGGACGAAGCGCCCGCGCCCTTTTCCCATGCCGTGGTCACGGAGCTGCTCCGGGAGGAGCTGGGCTTCACCGGCGTCGTCGTCACCGACGCCCTGGAAATGGGGGCCCTGGGGGACTATACCTCCGGAGAGAGCGCGGTGCTGGCCGTGCAGGCGGGGGTGGACCTGCTCCTCTGCCCCGGCGACCCGGCGGAGGCCCTGCGGGCCCTGAGCGAGGCCGTCAAGGAGGGGGAGCTGAGCCGGGAGCGCATCGACGAAAGCGTGCTGCGCATCCTGCGCATGAAGCTGCGGTTTTCGGAAGGATAAGGAATGGAAAAAACACTCTACCAGGAGGAGAGCCTGGCCCTGACGGAGGAAGAAGGTGCGCTGTCCCTCCACGCCAATGGGGAGAGCTACCGCCTGTCCTGCCACCCCTACGAGCCCTGTACTTATCTGTATCGGGGCGGCAGCCTGCGGGCAGTCGTGCACAACGCCTTTACCGCGGAGGAGATACGCGCCCTGGCCGAGGGGGGCACGATCATGGCCGTCACCGGCAGCGAGTATGACGTCGGCAGGCTCTGCCGCTTGCTGGCCTTCGCGGCGGAAAACTGCCCGGACTGCGACATCGGCTATGCGGAAGGGGCCGTGGCCCTGGAAGCGCTGAAGGCCCTGGGTGCCCTGAGCCCGGAAACGGCGGTGAGCCCGTCGAAAGTGGGGGTAAGGAAGATCAGCGACGCTTTTTCCCACTCCAAAAGAAGGAAGGAGCGGGTCCTGTATACGCCGGAGGGAAAGGTCTATGTACGAATTAAAGGATGACGTGTTCTATGAGGAGCTGAAGCGCTATCCCGACCTCGTGGTGGATTACTGCCTGCTGAAAAACGAGGGGCCCTACCGGGGGGAGGAGACCCACCGGACGGCGCTGGCCTACGCCTTTCGGAAGCTGAAGCAGGCGGAAGGCGGCGACCTGACCTACGAGCTGGGGAAAGCGAAGTCCCGCCCCATGGACCCGGCGGCGCTGCTGGCCCTGCCGGAGAAGCCCTGGCGGAAAGAGTACGTCATTAAGGGCTCGATCCATGCGGTAGGCCTGGATATCACCTCGGACGGCGGGGAGGTCCCCTATTGGAACGCCTTCCTGGAGCCGCCCTGCGGCTGCCGTTACGGGCCGGAGGACTTCCTCAGCTTCAACGCCGTCCTCTTTCCGAAGGGGCCGGAGAAGCTGATCGCCTACAGCTGGTCCACGGACTGGTCCAATTACTTCGACGACGGCCACGAATGGTGGGGCGCCTCCTGCTGGAGCGTCTACGACCCCGACCTGGACCGCATCGCCGTGATCTCGGCTTCCGCGACGGACTGATATGCAACGCACGAAGAGGGTATGATGCAGCATGCATCATACCCTCTTTTCATACCCTCACTACGCCCGAAGGGCGCGATTTCACGCGGCGTAAGCCGCATTTCACCCCGCGCATCGGGATTTCACGTCCCCGAAGGGGACATTTCACCGGGCCGCAAAGCGGCCCTTTACGGCACCATGCCGGTGGCGCCCTCCAGGCCCGCCCGGGCCATGGCGTCCGTGCCCCCCGCCTGCAGGTCGGGCTCCAGCTCGAAGACGTGCTCCACGCTGGTATAGTCGGAATAGCCCATGCGGGCCAGGGGCCGGATCTTCTCCATGTCGATCTTCCCGTCGGGGAGGATGACCTCGTCCGCGATGTGGACGCCGATGACCTTACCGATGATGATGTCCACGGTGCCGGATTTGCTGTCCCCCGGCAGGACGATGGTCTGCACATATTTGCATTCCAGGTTGATGGGGCTTTCAGCCACCCGGCAGGGCTTCACCAGCTCGCATTTCGCCTTGGTGAGCCCGGCCTTTTCAAATTCGTCCACCTCCGGGGGGAAGGGGGCGGCGGTGACGTTCATGGCCTGGCGCAGGGCGTAGGGTACGATGTTGTAGACGAATTCCCCCGTCTCCTCGATGTTCACGGCGGTGTCCTTCCGCTTGCCGGTGGGGCCCCGGTTGATGGACACCAGCACGTAGGGCGGGTCGAAGGTCAGATTGGTGAACTGGCTGTAGGGCGCCAGGTTACTGACCCCGTCGGCGCTGACGGTGCTCAGCCAGCCGATGACCCGCGGGACCGCGCAGGATTTGAAGGGCGGCCTTGCCAGGCCGTGGTCGTTTTTCGCTGTTTCGTAAAACATGCTCCTTACCTCCGTTGTTTCTGTATTACCGGGGATTCTTGGGCGATATGCGGAATAGTATGCATGCAGGATGCACGCCGGGCCTGCCTGCCGCCTCCGGGGTCTTTCCGGCCGGAAGGCCCGCAGCCCGGTTCAGTTTTCGTGCTTTGCCCGGTATTCGGCCATGAAGCGCTCCGTGTCCCCGCCGGGGAAGGGGGAGGGGCAGACGGGGATCGTGGGGGTCATACTCAGCCGGGGCGCGCCGTGGGTGGTGCGCAGCATGCCAACGCCGGGGTGGTATTCCCGCTTGGTGATGCCCCGCGCCTTGGCATAGTCCTCCTCCGGGGGCTCGCCCTGATAGCGGCGGCAGCGCCGGGCCCACACGCCGGGGGCGTCCAGCAGCTTCAGCCAGGCTTCCACGGTGCCCTCGGCGGCCATGGCCTCCAGGGCGGCCGCTAATTCTTCCGGCTCCTCCGGCAGGCCGGACAGCAGGGGGATGCTCCGGATGGCTGCCGTGCTCTCCGCCACCAGGTAAAACCAGCCGTCGGAAGCCTTGAAGATGCGGTCCAGGGGCCCGTAGCCCTTAGCCTCCGGCCCGGCGGGCTCGTCCCATACCTTGCCCTCGTAATCCAGCATGAAGGGGAGCTGGGTCAGGGCGCCGCTGCGGGAGAGGCAAGCCTGCACCCGCTGGCCGACGCCGGTCTTCATCCGTCCGTAGATGGCCAGCATCACCCCCAGGCAGCCCATCTGCCCGGTCATATGGTCCAGCACCAGCAGGGGCAGGGTCTCCGGCTTCACGGAGCCGCCGTAGCGGCAGGACATGCCGCTGGCGGCCTCCCCCAGGTCCTCGTGGCCCCGCATCCATTCCCGTCCGCCCCCCAGGGAGTGGATGTTGATCTGGGACAGGATGATTTGAGGATTCTTTTCCCGCAGCTGCTCCTCTGTGACCCCCAGGTGCTCGTAGGCGGCCTGGGCGAAATTGCAGTGGAAGACGTCCGCCTGGCGGATGAATTCGTCCAGCATCTTCTTCCCCTCGTCGGATTTCAGGTCCAGGAAGATGCAGGTCTTGCCGTTGTTCTGGGTCTCGTGTCCTGCCAGGGCGGTGTAGTTGTCCATGAGCCGGGGATTGTTGATCTTCAGCACCTCGGCCCCGTATTCCGCCAGCAGCCGCCCGCAAGTGGGCCCGGCCACCACCTGGCAAAGATCCAGGACCTTGACGCCCTTCAGGGCAGGTTCCGGCCTGGGGCAGCTGTCCGGCTTCGGCCTGGGAGGCAGGGTCTCCAGCTCCGCCAGGATCTCCGCCCGGTCCTGGTCCGGCAGGTGCCGGGGGAGACCGGCGCAGTCGCCGCTCTTCAGCATCAGGGAGGGAACGCCAGGCTGCAGGGTTTCGCCCAGGACGGGGTCCCGGACGGGGATCACGCTGCGGCTGTCCAGAGCGGCCGGGTCCCGCAGCCACTCTTCACTCCACTGGGACACGGCGAAGCCTGCCCCATGCTCCTTCTGGGCGTAATCCTCCCACTCCTGCATGGTCCGGGTCAGCATGAGCCGCTTCACCGTTTCTCCGGCGTCCTCCGGCAGACCGTTCCGGATCCACTCCGCCGGGAACAGGGCCTCGGCGATGCTCTGGGCGCCGCGAGGGGGCGGGGTGGTCTGGACGTAGCGTCCGTCCTTGCAGGGGTACTGGGCCATGAGGCGCACCAGGGAATAGGCGTTGATGCTGTCTTTACTCCGCTCCAGGCCGCCGGGGATCATGCTCTGGGGCGGGTCGGAGGTCCGGGTGCTGTCGATCTCAAAGCAGGCGTCGTAGAGGGCGGATTCGATGAACTGCCCTCTCCCGCATTTTTCCCGCACGATCAGGGCGGCGGCGATGCTGTGACAGGCGATGACCGCGGCAAAAGTGGAGGCCAGGGGCAGGGCGTCGAAGCGGATGAACCGCCGCCAGGTGCCGAAGTCCACCCCGGAGTACAGCCCCGCCTCCGCGCCGATGATCCCCTCCCAGCCGGGGAGGTCCCTCCGCTCCGGGTCCTTGCGGGAGAAGCCGGGGAGGGAGCAGTAGATGAGGGTGGGGTTCCGCGCCGCGCAGGCTTCGTAGCCCAGGCCCAGCCGGTCCATGACCCCGGGGCGGAAGTTCTCGATCAGAATGTCCGCCGAATCCGCCAGCCTCCTGGCGGTCTCCAGGTCCTCCTCCTTTTTCAGGTCCAGGATGATGTTCCGTTTCCCCCGGCCCAGGACGGCGTTGGCCTCATATTCGTTCCACCGGGGCCCGCCGGGCGGGTCCACGTGGATGACCTCCGCGCCGTAGTCCCCCAGGATCATGGCCGCCAGCGGCCCCGCCAGGTACTGCCCGAAGTCCAGCACCCGGAGCCCCTTGAGTACGCCCTTCTTTCCCATCCTCAGGCTGCCTCCTTTGCTTGCTATGTTTTTCTTCTGTCATACAGGGGCGGGGCGTCCGCGTCAAGCGCCGGTTTTGCCCCCTGCCCTCCGTTGACAAGCCCTCCCCGGCCCGGTATACTTTTGTCAAATAAGAATACGGATACCCGGAAGGGGAGGAATAACCATGGGCATGGAGAAGTACCCGCATCTGTTCGAGCCGCTGAAGATCGGCGGCGTTTTGTTCCGCAACCGCATTTTTGCCGCCCCCAACGGCTGCCAGTACCTGGACTACGGGGGCGTGCCCTCCGCCGCCGGGGCGGCCTTCTACGAGCGGAAGGCCATGGGCGGCGCGGCGGCGGTGACCCTGGGGGAGTGCGTGGTGGACTCCAAAACCGGCCAGGCCCACGCCTACCAGATCCTGCTGGACAATCCCCAGGCCCTGCCCCCCATGAGCAGCGTGGCGACCGCCATCTCCCGCCACGGGGCTGTGGCCTCGGCCCAGCTGCAGCACTGCGGGATGTACTCCCACCTGGTCTACGAGCGGGGCGGCCAGCTCCTGGGCCCCGTGGACGCCGCCATCCCCGACGTCCATACCACCAACAACGACGGGCACGAGGTGCCCCCCTCTCCGGACGGGCTGCGCCACGTCCGGGGCATGACGGAGGAGGAGATCGAAGCCCTGATCCGCGCCTACGGCCGGGCCGCGGCGCTGCTGAAGCAGGCCGGCTTCGGCATGGTGATGATCCACGCGGGCCACGGCTGGGGCCTGGCCCAGTTCATCTCCAAGGCCCTGAACACCCGGCGCGACCGCTGGGGCGGCCCGGACCTGGAAAACCGGATGCGCCTGACCCTGGCGGTGATCGACAGCGTGCGAAAGGCCGTGGGCCCCAGGTTCCCCATTGAAGTTCGCATCAGCGGCGCGGAGTGCACCGAAACCGGCTACGACATCGACGAGGGCGTGGCCATCGCCAAGATGCTGGACGGGCGGGCGGACGTCATCCACGTCTCCGCCGGGCACCACGAGTCCCAGTACGCCACCATGATCACCCACCCCAGCATGTTCCTGGAGGACGGGGTGAACGTGAAGTACGCCGCCGAGATCAAAAAGCACGTAAAGACCCCCGTGGGCACCGTGGGGGCCCTGACGGATCCGGCCCAGATGGAGGAGATCCTGGCCTCCGGCCAGGCGGATATCATCAACGTGGGCCGGGGCTTCCTGGCGGACCCGGACTTCCCCCTGAAATGCCGCCTGGGCAGGGAGGAGGACGTCGACCGCTGCATGCGCTGCTGCGAGTGCTTCTCCAACAGTACGAGGACGCGGCGGCGCGCCTGCGCCATCAACCCCGTCATCGGCCGGGAGCTGGAGGAAAAATATCAGCAGCCCCCGGCCCACCGCAAGCGGGTTTTGGTTGCCGGCGGCGGCGTGGCGGGCATGGAGGTCGCCCTCACGGCGGCCCGCCGGGGCCACGAGGTCATTCTCTGCGAGGCGACGGACCGGCTGGGCGGCGTGCTCAACTGTGAGGAGGCCGTGCCCTTCAAGGCCCGCCTGGGCGAGTATCTGGCCCGGCAGGCCCGCCGCGTGCGGGAGGCGGGCGTGGAGGTGCGGCTGAACACTCCCGTCACGCCGGAGCTGGCGAGAGAGCTGAAGCCCGGCGTCATCATCGCCGCGCTGGGCGCCCGGCCCGTGAAGCCCCCTATCCCGGGCGTCGACGGGGCCAACGTGATGGGCGCGGAACACGCCTATCTCCACGCCGGGGAGACGGGCCGCCGGGTGCTGATCCTGGGCGGCGGCCTCGTGGGTATCGAGCTCGGCATCTTCCTGGCCGGGCTGGGGCGTGAGATCACTTTGGTGGAAATGCAGCCCCAGCTCAACGACGGGGGCAATATGGTCCACATGAACTCCCTGCGTCTGCAGATCGCGGAAAAGAAGCTCCGCGTCTGCCTCTCCACCCGGGCAAAGGAGATCCGGGCCGACGGGGTCCTGGCAGAGACGGCGGGGGAGGAGCTTTTCCTCCCGGCGGATACGGTGATCTACGCCGTGGGTCAGCGGCCCCTCAGCGAAGAAGCCCTGGCGCTGAATGCCTGCGCCCCCGAATTCTACGCGGTGGGGGACTGCCTCGGCGCGAAGAACATCCTGGCGGCCACCGCCGCCGCCTATCAGGCGGCCCTGGACGCGGGGCGGCTGGCCTGAGCCGCCGCGGGG
>JAEEGH010028812.1_pt1 | contig 10901 bp, 6 predicted proteins | sample 9134181 | NCBI WGS metagenome assembly JAEEGH01 (sample SAMN16246544, study PRJNA631951) | gut metagenome | biome: gut microbiome; feature: rumen; material: DP-attached | host: Bos | place: Iran: Karaj | collected 2018-10
TACAAACGATATTACTTGCACCTGTTTCAATAAGCTCAAGCATTTCACCTGTAAGGAACCATCCTTCACCAGTCTGGTTACCGATTGATACGATTTCTTTAGCATTTGCTGCAGTATCAGTAATGTATGCTGGAGCAGTAAATCTCTTAGATTTATTAAATTCATCTCTGGCAGCACTTCTGAGCCACTCAAAGAACTTGATTCCCATGTTGCAATAGAATTTTGTCTTGCGGCTTGCACCAAGGTTTTCTTCCTTAAAGTTTGCATTGTAGAAACTGTAAAGAAGGAAGTCAGTAAGATCTGGAACAACTGCTTCGGCACCTTCCTGCTCAAGTAATTCAGCAAGCTGATTGTTAGCTGCTGGAAGGAACTTAACAAGGATCTCTCCTACGATACCTACACGTGGCTTCTTAAGCCCCTCGATGATTGGAAGGTTATCGAAATCACGAATCATTTCGCGACACATTTTTTTGAACTTGCCATGAGAGAGTATCTTTGTGTTAGATACAAAATCTACAACCTGCTTTCTCCACTTGTCATGAAGCTCATTTGTTGAGCCAGGAACTGCTTCATAAGGACGTACTCTATAAACACAACGAAGTAAGATATCTCCAAAAGTAAGAGCGTAAAGTCCGTGCTGGATAAGGCTTGGTGTAAGCTTGAACCCAGGGTTTGGCTCAAATCCGTTAAGGTTTAATGAAATAACTGGTACATCAGGGTATCCGGCTTTTGCAAGAGCTCTACGGATGAATCCGATGTAGTTTGATGCACGACATCCACCACCTGTCTGAGAGATGAGAAGCGCCGTACGGCTCATATCAAACTCGCCAGTATCGATAGCAGCCATAAGCTGACCGATTACCATAAGTGAAGGATAGCAAGCATCGTTGTTTACGTATTTAAGACCTACATCAACACATGTACGTGTTGGAATGTTAGGAATCACAAGATTATATCCAGCTGCATTGAATGCAGGCTCAATCAAATCAAAGTGGATAGGAGACATCTGTGGGCAGAGGATTGTGTAATTCTTCTTCATCTCCTCCGTAAATACGATACGGTTATAGTTTGCAGGTACGATTTCGCGCTCCTGCTTCTTCTTTTTCTTAACACGAAGTGCAGCAAGAAGAGAACGAACTCTGATACGAGCAGCACCAAGGTTGTTAACCTCATCAATCTTAAGGCATGTGTAAATCTTGCCTGAATGTGTAAGGATATCAGCTACCTGATCAGTTGTAACGGCATCAAGACCGCAACCGAAAGAGTTGAGCTGAATTAAATCTAAGTTATCATGCTTCTTAACATAGTTTGCAGCTGAGTACATACGAGAGTGGAACATCCACTGGTCCATAACGATAAGAGGACGCTCAACCTCACCAAGGTTTGAAATAGAATCCTCAGTAAGTACTGCAATGCCGTAGCTGTTAATAAGCTCTGGAATACCGTGGTTAATTTCTGGGTCTACGTGGTATGGACGTCCTGCAAGAACGATACCATGCTTTCCTGTCTCCTCAAGATACTTGAGAACTTCCTGACCCTTAGCATACATATCATTTCTGAAATGCTCCTGCTCGAGCCATGCCGCATGAGCAGCTGCCTTTACTTCTGCAGCAGAGATATCAAACTCTTCCTTGAATACCTTTTCAAGCTGAGTTGTAAGAATCTCTTCAGAAGAGAATGCCATAAATGGATTAAGGAAACGAACCTTTCCAGTTGTAATCTCATCCACATTGTTCTTAATGTTTTCAGCATAAGATGTAACGATAGGGCAGTTGTAGTGGTTGTTTGAATCAGGGAACTCATTTCTCTCGTATGGAATACATGGATAGTAAATGAAGTCCACATTTCCCTCGTTAATAAGCCACTGAACATGACCGTGTGCCATCTTTGCAGGGTAGCACTCTGATTCTGATGGAATTGACTCAATACCCATTTCGTATACCTTGCGGTTTGAACGAGGAGAGAGAACTACTCTAAATTTCAGAGCCTTGAAGAATGTAGCCCAGAATGGATAATTCTCATAAAGGTTAAGGACACGTGGAATACCAACAGTACCGCGAGTTGCCTCTTCCTCAGAAAGTGGCTCGTAATCAAATAATCTATTGTATTTGTATTCGTAAAGGTTAGGGATGTTTTCTTTGTTCTTAACACCGCCGGCACCCTTTTCACATCTGTTACCAGTGATGAATGAACGTCCGCCTGAGAATCTGTTGATTGTAAGTAAGCAGTGGTTCACACAACCCTGACAACGAGTAAGCTTTGTATCAAATGTAAGATTGTTAATCTCATCAATGCCAAGTGTAGTAGTTGTAGGATTTTCCTCGTAACGTTCCTTTGCAATGAGGGCACAACCAAAGGCACCCATGATACCTGCAATATCAGGACGAACTACATTTACACCTGCAACCTTTTCAAGGGAACGAAGAACTGCATCATTGTAGAATGTACCACCCTGAACAACGATGTTTTTGCCAAGCTCTGAAGCATCAGAAAGCTTGATAACCTTGAAGAGTGCGTTCTTTATAACTGAGTAAGCAAGACCAGATGAAATATCTGCAACTGAAGCACCTTCCTTCTGTGCCTGCTTTACCTTTGAATTCATAAATACGGTACAACGTGTACCAAGGTCGATTGGATTGAGAGCAAAGAGAGCTTCCTCTGCAAAATCCTGTACTGTAAAATCAAGTGACTTAGCGAAAGTCTCGATGAAAGAACCACAACCAGAAGAACATGCCTCGTTAAGCTGTACGCTATCAACTACGCCGTTCTTGATACGGATGCACTTCATATCCTGTCCACCGATATCAAGGATACAGTCTACATCAGGATTAAAGAATGCTGCAGCATAGTAGTGAGCAATTGTCTCTACTTCGCCATCATCAAGCTGTAAAGCAGCCTTGAGTAAAGCCTCACCATAACCTGTTGAACATGAGTGCACGATATGTGTATCTTCCGGCATGATAGAGTAAATCTCTTTTAAAGCTTTAAGTGAAGTAGCAAGTGGGCTACCATTATTGCTTGAGTAGAATGAGTAAAGAAGTGTTCCATCATCACCTACAACAGCAAGCTTTGTAGTAGTAGAACCAGCATCAATACCAAGGTAAACATTACCGTGATAGTTAGCTAAATCACCCTTCTTAACCTCAGCCTTTGCATGTCTGTCCTTGAAGGCTCTGAAGTCGTCCTCACCTTCGAATAAAGGCTCAAGTCTGGCAACCTCAAAGTCCATCTTGATTCCCTGTGAAAGCTTATCGATAAGCTCGTCCATAGGTACGTTCTGATCTTCCTTTGAGTTAAGTGCAGAACCAATAGCTGCAAAAAGATGAGAGTTATCAAGCAAGATAGCATGCTCATCATCTAATTTAAGTGTACGAATAAATGCTTCTCTAAGTTGATCCAAGAAGTGAAGAGGACCACCAAGGAATGCAACGTGACCACGAATTGGTTTACCGCATGCAAGACCTGAGATAGTCTGATTAACTACAGCCTGGAAAATAGAAGCAGATAAGTCTTCCTTTGAAGCACCTTCATTGATAAGTGGCTGAATATCTGTCTTTGCAAATACACCGCAACGAGCAGCGATTGGATAGATTGCTTTGTAGTCCTTTGCATATGTATTAAGACCAGTAGCATCTGTCTGAAGCAAAGAAGCCATCTGATCGATGAAAGAACCTGTACCACCAGCACAGATACCATTCATACGCTGTTCAACATTACCATTTTCAAAATAAATGATTTTAGCATCCTCGCCACCAAGCTCGATAGCAACATCTGTCTGTGGAGCATAGTGAGTGAGTGAAGTAGAAACAGCAATAACTTCCTGTACAAATTCAACACCAAGGTGCTTAGCAAGGGTAAGTCCGCCTGAGCCAGTAATCATTGGACGAACTTGAATCTGACCAAGCTTAGACTTGGCTTGAGTTAATAAATCAGTGAGAGTTTGCTGGATGTTAGCAAAGTGTCTCTGATAGTCAGAAAATAAAAGATTGTTATCATCGTCAAGCACTGCAATCTTAACGGTTGTAGAGCCTATATCGATGCCTAATTTGAATAATTTGTTTTCCATATAATAATAATTCTTTCTTATTAATATAATATTTTTGCAACATTACGTATTATAAATGTAGATAAGCAAATATACAATAAACAAAATCTTAAAAATGTTATTCGATTAAAAGACAATTATATTTTATACAATCAAAAATTTATAAAAATTTTTCTTTACAAATGAATAATGCTGTTGTAATATTTCAAAGTAATTGAGCGTATTTTTTTTAGGAAAGATTTTTCCAAAAAAAAAACGCTTTTTTTATTTTGGAGGGAGCATGTCAAATCTATCAGTAGAAGATATCATCGATTTCGTTGAAGAAAACGACGTAAAATTTATACGTCTAGCTTTTTGTGACCTATACGGTACACAAAAAAACATTTCAATAATGCCGCAGGAGTTGAGACACGCCTTTGAAGAAGGCGTGAATTTCGACTCCTTTTTAATTTTAGGCTATCATGATGGAGATAGTCAGGATTTATTCCTTAAACCAGATCCTGACACACTTCATATTTTACCTTGGCGCCCACAATCAGGACGAGTTGTTCGTATGTATTGTGATGTAGTTCTTGCCGATGGTACCCCATTTACTTATGACTATCGTAATTTCTTAAAAGAAACCCTTGATGAATGTGAAAAAGCAGGATTTAGTACTCGCATGGGTCTTAAATCTGAGTTTTACCTTTTTAAGACAGATGAAGATGGAAATCCAACTAACGAACCATTCGATAATGGTGGATATCTTGATGTTGCACCTAGCGATAAAGGTGAAAACATTCGTAGAGAAATTTGTCTTACATTAGAAGAAATGGGAATCATCCCACAAACATCTCATCATGAGAGGGGGCCAGGTCAAAATGAAATAGACTTCATGTCTGCAGATGTTCTTACAACAGCAGATAACCTTGTTACTTATAAAAATGTTGTTGAAAATATAGCAGCCAGAAATGGTGTTTATGCATCTTTTGATCCACTTCCATTAGCTGATGCACCTGGAAATGGTTTACACATCAAAATGGCAAATTACAAAGGGAATGTAAATCTTCTGACATCAGATGAGGATTTTTCAGAAGGCTTTATGGCAGGTATTCTTAATAGAATGAGGGATATTACTTTATTCCTTAACTGTAGAAGAGATTCCTATAACAGATTTGGAATGGCAGAAGCACCAAAGTATATTACATGGTCTTCTCAGAATAACTCAAGATTATTCAGAGTTCCTGAGATTAATGGGAAGAGAGACCATTTTATACTTCGTTCTCCAGATTCTTGCATTAATCCTTATTTGGCAAGTGCAATTATTTTGCAGGCTGGTCTTGCGGGAATCAAAAATAAAGAAAAGCTTCCACCTGCATTAGAAGTAAATTCTAGATTCTTAACAGAGGATAGATCCGCTTATTTGGAAATGCTACCACTTTCCATTGAGGAAGCTATCGAGTGCGCTGAGAATAGTGAGTTTATCACTAAGTCTTCTTTCAGTGAGGTTACTCAGCGATATATTGATATCATAAAATCTTATATTTAATTTGGAGAGGTTTTATGGAAAGGGCATTGATTGTCTGCAACAACGAAAAAGGAACTCTGTTTTACAAATCCTTTCTTAAAGAAAATGGAATTGTAGATGTGGTTGCAACTGACAATGGACCGCGGGCAAAAAGAGCTATTTTGGACTACGATTTTGATATATGTATCATAAACGGCCCAATAGATAATAGTTCTGGAGAAGATTTAGCAATAGATATTGCTGAAAAGAATAATTGCCAGGTCATATTGTTTGTTAAAGCAGAATTTATTGACGAAGTTGCAGAACACGTTGAAGATTACGGTATTATAACTGTTTCAAAGCCAATAAATAAGCAGTTATTTTGGCAGGCTTTGAAACTTGCAAGAGTTGCGCAAAGACGTATTAGTATGGCTCATAAGGAAAGCGCAAAACTAGAGCAAAAGTTAGAGGATATGAAAATCATATCTAGAGCAAAGCTTCTATTGATTGTTAATAATGATATTTCAGAGGAAGAAGCTCATAAAACTATAGAGAAACAAGCAATGGATATGCGAAAATCTCGTGTTGAAGTTGCTAACGATATTATAAAGAAATACGAAGGAGTTTAAGATGACAAAGCATGTATTTGTTACAGGTGGTGTAGTATCAGGATTAGGAAAAGGTATTACAGCAGCGTCATTAGGACGTTTATTAAAAATGAGAGGTTATAAGGTTGCATCACAAAAACTTGATCCTTATATGAATGTTGATCCTGGCACAATGAGCCCATATCAGCATGGAGAGGTTTTTGTTACAGATGATGGAGCGGAAACAGATCTTGATCTTGGACATTATGAACGCTTTATTGATGAAAGCCTTAACAAATATTCTAATCTTACTTCAGGAAAAGTATATTGGAATGTTCTTAATCGTGAGCGTAAAGGTGAGTATTTAGGCCAGACTGTTCAGGTTATTCCACATATCACAGAAGAAATAAAGAGATTCATTTATATGGGTGCTGAAACATCTGATTGTGATGTACTTATTACAGAAATTGGTGGAACAACCGGTGATATTGAGTCACAGCCTTTCCTTGAGGCTATTCGACAGGTATCTCTTGAAAAAGGTCGTGAAAACTGCTTATTTATTCATGTGACTTTAGTACCTTGGCTTTCAGGTTCAGAAGAACATAAATCTAAGCCTACTCAGCATTCGGTTAAAGAATTACAGTCTCTTGGTATTGCTCCAAACATTATTGTTTGTCGTGTGGATCATCCACTTGAGCAGTCAATCAAAGACAAGATTTCTCTATTCTGTAATGTAAAGAAAGACTGCGTTATTGAGAATGATACCCTTGATTGCTTATATGAAGCACCTCTTATGATGCACAAGTATGGCCTTGATGATGTGGTATGCCGTGAACTTGGCTTAGAAAATACTTCTCCAGAGATTGAAGAATGGGAGAAAATGGTAGATAATATAAAAGGCTTGAAGAAGGTGACAAAAATTGCTATTGTTGGTAAGTACGTTGCACTTCATGATGCTTATTTATCAGTTCGCGAAGCATTATACCACGGCGGATATGCAAACAGTGCTCACGTTGAAATCGAATGGGTTGATTCTGAAATAATCACAAAAGACAATGTAAAAGATGTTTTAGGTGGTGTAGATGGAATTCTTGTACCAGGAGGATTTGGTGACAGAGGAGTAGAAGGAAAGATAGCTGCTTGTCAGTTCGCACGTGAAAATGATATTCCTTATCTTGGCATTTGCTTAGGTATGCAGGTTGCTGCAATTGAGTTTGCAAGAAATGTTTGCGGCCTTGAGGATGCCAATTCTCGTGAGTTTAATAGCACAGGAAAGAATTGCGTAATCGACCTTATGGAAGAGCAGATGGCTGTTCTTAGAAAGGGCGGAACAATGCGCCTTGGAGCATATCCTTGTGCAGTTCAAAAAAATACAAAATTATATGAAGCATATGGTTCAGAAAATATATCTGAGCGCCATAGACATAGATTCGAGTTTAATAATCAATACCGTGAGCTTATGACAGAAAAAGGTCTCACAATCTCTGGTACATCACCTAATGATGAAGTTGTTGAAGCAATTGAAGTTTCAGCAAACAAATTCCATGTAGGTGTACAATTCCATCCTGAGTTTAAGAGCCGCCCAAATAAGCCACATCCATTGTTTGCTGCGTTTATCAAAGCAAGCTTGAAGTAGTTCCCTATAAATTTTTTATATAAAGGAGAAAAAAATGTTAGAGAAAAGATTTAAACTCAAAGAGAACAACACTTCTGTAAGGACAGAAATCATCGCTGGTCTCACCACATTCATGACAATGGCTTATATCATTGCCTTGAATCCAAACCTTCTTACTGGTTACGGTGCAGGCGGTCAGGCACTTTGGAATGGTGTATTCCTTGCCACATGTATCTCATCAGCGGTCGCTATGTTTGTTATGGCTTTCCTTGCAAATAAGCCTTTCTGTCTTGCTCCAGGTATGGGACTTAACTCATTCATGGCTATTGTAATCGGCAACCTTGTTGCTATGACTGGTATGGGATATGTAGAGTCATTCCAGGCAATGCTTTGCATCATTCTTATCGAAGGTATTGTATTCTTTATCCTTTCACTTCTCAATATTCGTGAAAAGATTGTAGATGCAATTCCGCTTGGCATTCGTCTTGGTATTTCACCAGCTATTGGACTTATGCTTCTTAACATTGGTTTTGGTTCAAATGTTTACATTGCAGATTCAAACTTCAATCAGTTTTTTGCAATGAAGGATTTCTTCGGAGCTCTTACAGCTTCATATGCTAAGCAGACAATGACAGATGCTTACCCAGTAATGGTTCTTTCTGTTATTACAATGTTTGTTGGTTTGTTTATTATTGTAGTTCTTGCATCAAAGGGCGTTAAGGCTTCAGTTATTATTGGTATGCTTGCTGCATCAGTAATTTACTGGATTGGCGATTTCTTCGTACTTGGCCAGAATCCTTTTGCATCACTTGCAACAGCATCATTTGTTCCTGCATTTGGTGACATGGCTACAACAACACTCTTTAAGTTTAATTTTGCTGGTCTAACTCAGATGGGATGGTTTACAGCAGTAACACTTGTTATCACATTCTGTATCATTGATATGTTCGATACAATTGGAACATTAGTAGGTACAGCTTCTCGTGCAGGTATGGTTGATAGAGAAGGCAATATGCCAAACATGAAGGAAGCTCTTCTTTCAGATTCTATCGGAACACTTTTCGGTGCTTGCACAGGTACATCAACAGTTACAACATTTATCGAGTCAGCTTCAGGTGTTGAGGCAGGAGGACGTACAGGTCTTACAGCACTTACATGCGGTATTGCTTTCCTTCTTTGCATTTTCCTTGCACCTATCGCAGCAATCATTCCTGCAGCTGCAACATCAGCAGCACTTATCTATGTTGGTGTTCTTATGATGACAGGTCTTAAGAAGGTAAACTTTGATGACCTTTCAGTATGCGTACCTGTTACTATCATGCTTATTGCTATGCCTATTTCAGGTTCAATTGGACATGGTATTGGTCTTGCAATGATTTCTTACACAGTAATCAAGGTATTCACAGGCAAGGCAAAGGAAGTTTCTGCTCTTACATATGTTATTTCAGTACTCTTCCTTATCAAGTTCTTCTTAGCAGTATAAGAAAAAATAGATATTCAAAAGCTAGCTCTAAGCACGGAGCTAGCTTTTTTTATTTGTTGAAATCAAATATCTGAGTTTCTATTGACTAACTATGGGGAGTGTGGAGTATTATGTAAATAGGTTTTGCACAATCGAAAGGAGAGGACTAATGACAAATATATTTGGGGATAATACTAAGAAACTCGGTTTTGGCTTAATGCGTTTGCCAAGATTAGATCCAAATAAAGAGGATTCAATTGATGTAGAGACTCTTAAAAAGATGGTTGATACTTTTATTGAAAGAGGATTTACATATTTTGATACTGCTTGGATGTATTGTGGATTTAAGTCAGAGAATGCTACAAAAGAAGCATTGGTAGATAGATATCCTAGAGATAAATTTACCCTTGCTGACAAGCTTCATGCTGGATTCTTCAATAAGGCAGAGGAGATGGATGAAATTTTCAACAAGCAGTTAGAGAAGACCGGTGTTTCATATTTTGATTATTACCTTATCCACGATGTGGGAGAGGGCCACTATAAAAAGTACACTGAGCTTGGCAGCTTTGAATGGCTTGCAAAGAAAAAAGAGGCTGGCCTTGTTAAGCATATGGGCTTTTCTTATCATGATAGAGCAGAGCTACTAGATAGAATTCTCACAGAACATCCTGAGGTTGAGTTTGTTCAGCTTCAGATAAACTACCTTGATTGGGAAAGCGAAGCTATTCAGTCAAGAAAGTGCTATGAGGTTTGTGTGAAGCATGATAAGCCAGTGGTTGTTATGGAGCCAGTTAAAGGTGGCACATTAGCAAATGTACCAGATGCAGTAACTGATTTGTTCAAGAACTATGACGCTAATGCTTCAATCCCATCATGGGCTATTCGTTTTGCGGCTTCACTTCCAAATGTAAAGATGGTTCTTTCTGGAATGGGAAGTGAACAGATGCTTCTTGATAACACAGGCTATATGGCCGATTTCAAGCCTCTTTCAGAAGAAGAGCAGAAGCTTGTTACTATGGCAAGAGATATTATTAACGGTGCTATTGCTATTCCATGTACAGCATGTGCTTATTGTGTAGATGGCTGCCCAATGAATATACCTATTCCTAAGTACTTCTCATTGTATAATGCAGAAAAGCAGGAATCAAAGGATAAAGGTTTTACTATTCAACGTGAATACTATGAGCGCCTAAATGCAAACTTTGGCAAGGCTAGTGATTGCATTAAGTGTGGTAAATGCGAGAATATCTGCCCTCAGCATCTTCCTATTAGAAAGAATCTTGAGCTTGTAGCAGAATTATTTGAAAACTAGAAGTCCATAAATATGTACATGCCTTCTGATATTATCTTATACATAAGATGATTCAGGAGGTATTTTTTATGAAAAAGAAACTTGATAAAGAATTAATTGTATCATTGGCAGCTATCTCATTTATTGTGGCAGTCGGTATTATATTCTTCTTATTATTTATATTTGATATCCATATTTCTAGCAGTAACGCAGGAGGCGTGATAGGCTCATTTTCAGGGCTTTCAAGCTCAATCTGGCTCTTTTTACTTTGCAGAAATTGTTGACTATGTATTGGGGGTTACCTATAATTAAAGTATCTATATATAGTGTATTTATATTAGCGGAAAAGGCTTTTTCACCGATATAATGTACACTGGGTTTTTAAGGAAGGTAATTGATTATGAATAAATTGTTT
>JAEEGH010028814.1_pt1 | contig 10900 bp, 7 predicted proteins | sample 9134181 | NCBI WGS metagenome assembly JAEEGH01 (sample SAMN16246544, study PRJNA631951) | gut metagenome | biome: gut microbiome; feature: rumen; material: DP-attached | host: Bos | place: Iran: Karaj | collected 2018-10
AGGATACGATGTAATCTGCCTCGCCCTTGTCTATTACAGGGGAAAAGACCTTGTCCCCGTATCTTACGTATGTGACAACGGATCCGCCTCTCTGGCTCATTCCGTGTACCTCTGAAACCTTAACGTCATATCCCTGGCTCATGAGAAGGTGACCAAGGAGTTTACTTGCAAGAAGTGAGCCCTGTCCGCCAACGCCCACAATCATAATGTTCTTTGTTTCCATCTTATTTGTCCTCCTTCATTCCTTCAAAAGCTTTTACAGGACAAAGCTGACTGCATACATTACATCCTACGCAGAGAGTATTGTCGATGGTTGCCTTGCCATCCTTCATGGAGATGGCGGGACATCCGATCTTCATGCAGCTCTTGCAGCCGACACATTTGTCTCTGTTAATGCTAAGAGGCGGATTGTGCTTGACGTACTTAAGAAGTGCACAGGGACGTCTTGAAATGATAACTGAAGGAGCGGCAGCTGCGAGTTCTTCCTTAAGGACTTCATCGCACTGCTTGAGGTTGTAAGGATCAACAACTCTTACACGCTCAAAGCCCATAGCCTTGCAGAGAGCTTCAAGATCGATCTTGCCTGCAGGATCACCCTTGATGTTGTAGCCTGTTGTGGGATTCTGCTGATGGCCGGTCATACCTGTGATTGAGTTATCTACGATGACGATTGTTGAGTTTGACTGGTTGTAAGCTACGTTTGCAAGGCCTGTCATGCCTGAGTGCATGAAGGTTGAATCGCCGATTACGGCAACAGTCTTATTCTCGCTTTCAGCGCCTCTTACCTTGTTGAATCCGTGAACAGCACCGATTGAAGCACCCATGCAGAGTGTCATCTCGATTGCTCCGAGAGGAGGAACGGCACCAAGTGTGTAGCATCCGATATCACCAAGAACGGTGCAGTTGTTCTTTTTGAGTGTGTAGAAAAGACCTCTGTGAGGACATCCTGCGCACATAACAGGAGGTCTGTTGGGAATTGCATCTTCAAGTGCAAAGGAATCTGCAGTGTCTTTTCCGAAGGCCTTGGCAATGAGATTCTGTGAGAACTCATCGCATACAGGAAGAAGGTCTTTGCCTGTAACGGAAAGCCCCAGAGCTTTTACATGATTCTCGATTATAGGATCAAGTTCTTCCACAACAAAGAGTTTGTCTACCTTGGCTGCGAAGTCCTTAATAAGCTGATTGGGAAGAGGATTGGTCATGCCGAGCTTGAGAACAGATACGCTATCGCCAAAAACCTCTTTTACATACTGATAGGAAGTTGAGCCTGTAATGATACCAATTTCTGTACCACCCATTTCAACGCGGTTAAGAGGGCAGTTCTCAGCGTACTCGATGAGCTTGGCTGTGCGCTCTTCAACGATGGGGTGACGCTTTCTGGCATTACCGGGCATCATAACATACTTGCCGATATTCTTTTCATATGGGAAGTCCGGAACGTTTCTTTCACCTGTCTCTACAAGGGACTGGGAATGAGCAACTCTTGTGCACATCTTAAGAAGAACCGGAGTATCGAATTTCTCTGAAATATCGTAGGCGAGCTTGGTGTACTCAAGAGCCTCGGCTGAGTCGGAAGGCTCGATCATTGGAACCTTGGCAGCGATGGCGTGATGTCTTGAATCCTGCTCGTTCTGGGATGAGTGCATTCCTGCATCATCAGCAACTACGATTACCATTCCGGCATTTACACCGGTATAAGACATTGTATAGAGCGGATCTGCTGCAACATTAAGTCCAACGTGCTTCTGGGCACAAAAGCTTCTGCGTCCCGCAAGAGATGCGCCAAAGGCCGATTCCATGGCTACCTTCTCGTTGGGAGCCCACTCACAATAGATATCGTCATATTTAGCAGCTTCCTCAGTAACTTCAGTACTGGGTGTTCCGGGATAGCTGGAAATAAAGCAGACTCCGGCCTCGTAAAGACCCCGGGCAACAGCCTTATTGCCCAGCATGAGCTGCTTGTTCTCATTATTGTTCATTACATAAACCTCCTACCTTCATATCCGTGCTTTAAAGCACTAAAGTAAAGTATACATAATTAATGAAAAAAGGTCAAACCGGAAATGTGTGTAATTTGAGCTGATTACGTTGTATAATTAATAAAGGTACGTAATAACAACAAAGGTAGTTGCGGATGGAAAAAAGGGTTAGCAGAAGGATCATCATAGGGGCTACTGCTTTGATAGCTGTCGCTATAATTGCACAGCTTCTTTTTCATCTGAATGTGTATCTGGAAAAGAGATCCAACCACGAGAAAGTACTTAGTCTTATAAATGAAAATCTGATGTTCAGATGGGAAACCATGGACGAGGATTTGGAAAACATCAATAACTGGATCGACAGAGGTCATTTCTATAATGAAGATCTTGGGCGTCTGTATGAAAGAGCCAGTCTTATTTACATGCAAAAAGGCGAGATTCTGCCTTATTACAGATATCTTGGCTATGCATTGTATTATCTTGAGAGAAGTCCGGAAAAAGACTATACGATAAATGTCTATCTTGATCTTGCGAATTTCTTCCTGAACAATTATGCGGATGATTCCGCAAAAAAAATGATCGATGATGCACTGAAGATAAAGGATTTTGAAGATATCGAGAATCTTCAGGTAAAGAGCTATGCCTTCAGGATGCTTGGAATAATGGCTATCCTTGATGAAGAATATGAAAGCGCAGAGGAGTATCTTGAAAAGGCTCAGGATGTACTTGATCAGTCCAATACGGGCATATTTGAAGACAGCTATCGTGCGATAGATGATGCGTGGCTTGGACGCGTATATGTAGAAATGGGACGCTTTGAAGAGTGTCAGGAAAAGCTTGATAAGTGGGAAGGTCATCCCATGTTTAACCAGGATATATACAGGGAGATCCTGTTAAGGGACTTTATCATTCCGTATTATCAGGTCAAATGCATGTGTCAGACGGGAATGATATACGAGGGCAGAGGCGATATGGCTTACCGGGATATGGTTGATAAAGAATCAAAGGTAGGTGCCATATATAAAGCCTTTGTCGATATCTGTGAGGCAAACGGATACAAGAAAACAGAGCTATACACTCTTTTAAGACTGCAGAAGAAATATCCGCCGAAAGGCGCAGAAGCTCAGGAACAAATGTTTAATAATCTTCAAAGGCTCTATGACGAGCTCTTTGCGGAACAGAACAGTACATATGCATATGTCATTGACGGCACAGTGCTCAATTCAATGCAGGAGATGGATAAATATGAACAGCAGGAGAAGTTTTTTGTAAGAAGGAGAAGATCGATTGCTCTTGCGGTCATTACAGCGATTGTCTTATTTGCGGCTGTAACGATATTTATACTTAACAGCAGAGTAGACGGTCTTACCGGTCTTTTAAACAGGAAGACATTAAATCGTGCAATAGAGAGAGCAAAAAAACTGGATTCTCACTATGGCATCATTATGATGGATATAGACCATTTTAAAAATGTAAACGACACCTACGGACATCAGAATGGAGATGCTGTCTTAAGCCGCCTTGGTGAGATCATCCTGACAGAAAGCAATCTGGACATTCACTGCTACAGATACGGCGGTGAGGAATTTGCAATACTGCTGGACAAAAGATCTGTTTCATATGCCGAAAACATAGCCGAGAGGATAAGGTCTGCCATGGAGCTTGAGAGATGGGATTTTGACAAGGGCCTGGTAATAACCATCAGCGCAGGAGTGGCATACGGAAGCAGAGAGGCCGATGTGCTGCATCAGGCTGACGAGAATCTGTATAAATCAAAAGAAAGCGGAAGAAACAGAATTACGGTTTCAAGTGTTTGATATTTGCATTTTTTGTAAAAAGAAGGTATACTCTACTTTAGTGCTTTAAAGCGCATTAGTGCACTTGTGAGCTATTATTTTAGGGGGTTTTACAAAAAATGCCAATCACAGATTTACTTGAGAGAAACAGTAAGCTCTACGGGGATGAAGTGGCTCTTGTGGAGATCAATCCTGAGATCAGGGAAGAGCAGAGGGTTACCTGGAAAGAGTATGAGCTTATCCAGCCGACATCAACCAATTATTACAGAAGGCAGATCACATGGTCCGTATTTGATGAAAAGGCTAACCGTGTTGCTAATATGCTTATTGAGAGAGGAATCAAGAGAGGGCAGAAGTGTGCCATTCTTCTTATGAACTGTCTTGAGTGGCTGCCTATCTACTTCGGAGTGCTTAAGGCCGGAGCGGTAGCAGTTCCGCTGAATTTCCGTTTTGATTCTGAAGAGATCGATTACTGTCTGAAGGCTTCAGATTCAGACGTTCTTTTCTACGGCCCTGAGTTCATCGGCCGTATCGAAGATATTGCCCAGAAACTGAAAAAAGAGATGCTGCTTCTCTTTGTAGGAGATCAGTGTCCTTCATATGCTGATGACTATTACAGATACGCGTCCAACGCTTCATCACAGGCACCCAAGATTCTGGTTGAGGACAAGGATGATGCGGCAATCTATTTCTCATCGGGAACAACAGGTTTCCCCAAGGCTATCCTTCACATCCACACTGCTCTTATGCAGTCAGCCAAGATGGAAGCCATGCACCATGAGACTACTCATGCAGATAATTTCCTTTGCATCCCGCCTCTGTATCACACAGGTGCCAAGATGCACTGGTTTGGTTCATTATACACAGGCTCAAGAGCAGTTCTTTTGAAAGGAAATTCACCTGAGGCCATCTTCAGAGCAGTATCTGAGGAGAGATGTACCATCGTTTGGCTCCTCGTTCCGTGGGCACAGGATATCCTGGCAGCTCTGGATTCCGGCAAGCTCAAGATGGAAGATTACAGGCTTAAACAGTGGAGACTGATGCACATTGGTGCGCAGCCGATTCCACCATCACTGGTTCGCCACTGGCTTGAGTACTTCCCTGATCACAAGTACGATACAAACTACGGACTTTCAGAGTCCACAGGTCCCGGCTGCGTACACCTTGGTATGGAGAACGTCCACAAGGTAGGCGCCATCGGTGTCCCCGGATATGGCTGGAAGACCAAGATAGTCGACGAGGACGGAAACATCGTTGAAAAAGGCGAGATCGGTGAGCTCTGTGTTAAGGGCCCCGGAGTCATGGTCGAGTACTACAAGAACCCTGAGGCTACAGCTGAGATACTTAAGGACGGTTGGCTCTTTACCGGTGATATGGCCCGTCAGGATGAGGACGGCTTTATCTTCCTTGTTGACCGTAAGAAAGACGTTATCATCTCCGGAGGTGAGAATCTGTATCCTGTACAGATCGAGAGCTTCCTGATGAAGAATAACAAGATACACGACGCAGCAGTTATCGGCCTTCGCGATCAGCGTCTTGGTGAGATAGCAGCAGCTATTATTCAGGTAAAAGAGGGTATGACCTTAACCGAGGATGAAGTAGAGGAGTTCTGCCTCGATCTTCCAAGGTACAAGAGACCTCGTAAGATTATTTTTGCAAATGTTATAAGAAATGCTACCGGAAAGATAGACAAACCTAAGCTCCGTGAGATATACTGTGGTGTGCATATTGTAGAAGAGCAAAATCAGTCATGATCCTATGAGCTGATTTGAAATGATTGGAGCTGTATAAATGGGTAGTTTTGAACCGGTATCACTACTTAAATGTGAGACATATGAATACAGTGAAGTTAGAAAGGCTCTTGAAAAGAGCCTTTCTTTTATTCATGGGCTTGATTTTATTAAGGATGGCATGAGGGTTGGCATCAAGGCCAATCTTGTCACCGGAATGGCACCTGAAAAAGCTGTTACAACACACCCGATATTGATCAAAGTAGTGTGTGATATGTTAACAGAAAAAGGCGCATCGGTTGTTATCGGTGACAGCCCCGGAGGCCTGTATACATCTGCGTTCTTAAAGGGTATTTATAAAAACTGCGGACTTCTTGAGCTGGAGAGTGACAAGGTTAAACTCAACGATGACTTTACTGTTAAGGATGCGGAGTTTCCTGATGCTGTTTCCATCAAGAACTTCATCTATACCGGCTGGCTTGATGAGTGCGATGCGATAATCAATATCTCCAAACTCAAGACCCATGCAATGATGGGCATGAGCTGCGCCGTCAAGAACATGTTCGGTACGATACCCGGAACCACCAAGCCTGAGTATCACATGAGATTTCCTGTGGAGAAGGCCTTTGCCAATGTAATGGTGGACCTCAACGAGTTCTTTAAACCTGTGCTCTATATTGTTGACGGAATCGACGGTATGGAGGGCAACGGTCCTACAGCCGGTGAAAAGAGACATGTAGGAGTTCTGCTCTCGTCTAAGAGGCCTTATGCTCTTGATATGGTCTGCGCCGACATCATCGGAATGACTATGAATGATGTGGCAACCATTGGCGCTGCCTACGAGAGAGGCCTTGGCCCCAAGGATATAAACGAGGTGGAAGTGCTTGGCGATATAAAGCTGCCTGATGTGAGGATTGCTGATTTTAAAAGGGCTACCGAGCACCAGAGCATTACCTTTGAGGGAAACGGGGCATTTAATGCTGTTAAGGCATTTGCCTTTAAGATTGCGTTCAGTTCCAAACCTCAGGTTAAAAAGAATGAGTGCATAGGTTGCAAGAAGTGCTTTGAGACCTGCCCTGCTTCTGCAATAACTATGGTTAATGCAGAGAATAAAAACGGCAAGAACGGCAAGGTTCCGCAGATAGACAGAAGTAAGTGCATCAAGTGCTTCTGCTGTCAGGAGTTCTGCCCGGTAGGTGCTATGAAGGTCAAGAATAACGCCCTTGGCAGACTTGTTAAGAAGATAGGTTGATCTGTATGTTCACGTATGAGATTAAGTCTGATAAAAAAGATGAACATAAGTATATAGAAATTACGGGCTACGAGGGAAGCGTAGCCCATCTTAATGTTCCGAAGGAGATTGACGGGATCAGTGTTGAGGCTATCGGCAATCACTCTTTTTCCGGAAGAAGTGACCTTGTCAGTGTTTCACTACCCGAGAGCATAAGGACTCTTTACGGCTTTGCGTTTCATAACTGCAGAAATTTAAAAAAGATTTCTCTTTATGACAGCATTGATGATTACTACGACGGAGTCTGCAGGCAGTGCGACAGCTTAAAGGATATTGAGATTGTTTTAAACCGTGGGTGGTTTGAGGTTGTCAGAAACTTCCTTGCGGATTATGATGGTAATCTACGCTTTATGCTGACTCTCCCTGATGGAGAAAAAGCGCTTCTTACGTTCCCGGGGTATGTCTACGACTTTAATGAGAACACCATGGCCAGGACCATTCAGTTCTCGATAGCAGGTTCGGGGATGTTTTACAGGGAGTGCGTAGACAGACGTTCTATGGATTACCGCGGCTATGACAGGCTCTTTGAGAAGGCGCTTATTGATGGTAACGCGGTTTCCGAGGATATTGCCATTGGAAGACTGTTGTACCCGGTAGAGCTTTCTGAGAACTTCAGGGACATGTATGAGAGTTATATCAGTAAGAACTCTGAGTCTATACTGCTGAGGCTTGTGGAGATGGCTGAGAGCGAGCCGGAGACTGTAGAGGTGATAAAAGCTCTTTTGACCTATAAAAAGAATTCTCCGGGCAGCAGTTCATTGCTCGATGGGGATAGCGTTGATAAGGCTATCAAAGTGACTGCTGATAAGAAGATGGCTCTTTTGTCGGCGGTTCTTATGGAGTCAGCAAAAGATAAAGCCGGTGCAGCGCCGGACGTATTTGAGTTTTAAATTTTACATTAGAAAGATTGGATTTGTTTTTATGGAAAATAAACAGCGTGAGGGCTTCGGCTCAAGACTTGGATTTTTGCTTGTTAGTGCAGGCTGTGCGATTGGAATTGGAAATGTCTGGAAGTTTCCGTATGTTGCGGGAGAAAACGGCGGAGGAGTTTTTGTAATGTTCTACCTCCTGTTCCTTCTCATCATGGGAATTCCCGTTATGTCAATGGAGCTCGCCATAGGAAGAGCCAGTGGAAGGACGCTGGTAGGCGCATATAAAAAGCTTGAAAGAAAGGGCAGCAAATGGCACATCCACGGATGGACATCAATGATTGGATGCTATCTTCTGATGATGTACTACACCACGGTTTCCGGCTGGATGATGAATTACTGCTACAAGTTCATGATAGGGGATTTCAGGGATCTTGGTGAGGGAGAGGTTTCACAGGTCTTTGACAACCTGCTAAACAGCCCGATAGAGATGGGAATCTTTACAATGATAACCATTATTCTCGGATTCCTTGTATTGTCATTCGGTGTTCAGGGCGGACTTGAGAAGGTAAACAAGATCATGATGTTAGGACTCCTTGTACTGATTTTCGTTCTTGCGGGAAACAGCCTTACTCTCAGCGGAGCTGCACAGGGAATGAAGTTCTTCCTTCTTCCTGATTTTGAGCAGGCAAGACAGGTTGGATTCAAGAACGTGATAACAGCTGCAATGAATCAGGCGTTCTTCACCTTGAGCGTCGGCATGGGCTCTATCGAAATCTTCGGAAGTTATATGTCCAGAGAAAAGACACTTCTGGGAGAGGCAGGAAGGATCGCTATCCTTGACACCTTGGTTGCCATTGTGTCAGGTATCATCATTTTCCCTGCATGCTTTAGCTTTGGAGTTGCACCTGAGCAGGGACCGTCTCTTATATTTGTGACTCTGCCAAACATTTTCATCGGAATGCCACTTGGTATGGTCTGGGGAACACTGTTCTTTGTGTTTATGTCTTTTGCAAGCTTCTCAACTGTAACAGCTGTTTTCGAAAACCTGGTTGCATGCATTACCGATAACTTTGGAATTGACAGATGGAAAGCAATTGTTTTTAATTGCATCTTCATGATATTTGCCAGCCTTCCATGCGTCCTTGGATTCAACAAATGGAGCGGTATAAATTTCTTTGGCAAAGGAAACGTCCTTGATTTCGAGGACTTTATCGTAAGTAACTTAATGCTCCCTATCGGATCACTTATCTTTGTAATATTCTGCGTATTCAGCTTTGGTTGGGGCTTTGATAATTTCCGTCAGGAAGTCAACGACGGAGAGGGCTTAAGAATGCCAAGGGCATTAAGACCATATCTTAGATTTGTATTACCGATAATGATTCTTGTGATCATTGTCAGAGGATTGATGTAATAAGAAACGCCCCCGGCAATTTGCCGGAGGCGTATTTGTTATCTTTCTTTACCGTAGAAGAACAGTCCGAGCATTCCGGGGCCAACGTGTGAGCCGGAGAATGGCTCGTGCATTGCGATAGTGATTGGAACATTCGGAACAATCTCTTTTACCATCTTCTCAAGTGTCCTGGCATCCTCAAGGCAGTCGCCGTGGGAGATGCATATGTGCTGATCGGGAACGTCCATTACTTTTTCTTTGAATTTCTTAGCAAGAGCGCTGATTGCCTGGCTTCTTCCTCTTACCTTACCGCAGGTTACGATGTGACCTGTGCTGTCTCCGTAGAGAATAGGCTTGATGTTGAGAACAGTACCGATACTTGCTGCAACACCGCTTACACGGCCGGTTCTCTTAAGGAAGTTAAGATCATCGACAGTGAAGTACTGACAGGTGTGAGGTACAGCTTCATCTACAATTGCAGCTGCCTCCTTTACATCGACTCCGTCTTTGGCAAGTGCAGCTGCCTTAACAGCGAGCAGGCCATTTCCAAAACCACAGCCGTGTGAATCAACGATATGGATAAAACGTCCCGGGAACTCCTCCATAAGTTCATCCGCTGCAATCTTGGCAGCGTTGTAGGTTCCGCTGATGCCTGAGCTCATGGAAACATAAATGATATCGTTTCCCTGCTCAAGCTCGGGACGAAAGTGTGTCTCGAAAAGGTGAGTGTTTAAAAGAGATGTCTTTGCAACCTTGCCGGCGCGAAGCTGATCATAAAAAGACTTGCCATCAAAATGATCAACATCCCCAAGATAAACCTGTGGTACATCCTCCATTAAGTATTCATCAGGAATCAGTTTGATCCCATCAAGCATTTCCTGTGGAAGATTTGCACAGCCATCTGCAAATACAACAAAACTATAGCCCATAATAATCCCCATTTCTTTTGATTAATTCTCTTCGAACATATAGTATTATAATGCATAGAAGGTTATTATAACACCTAAAAGTCTTAAAAATGGTATTAAAAATGACAGATAAAGATGTAAGTCTTCGGGAAAACCTTGAAAAGACAGGGAAGGGAGTTCTCGGAGAAGCAAGAACAGAATTATATGTAGACATGCGTTTTATGGCCTCTGCGCTTTCAAGCCTTGGCTATGAGATGGACCTGTCCACAACAACAGTAGGAACGGATGCGGTGAACATCAGGTTTAATCCGTCATACGTGCTGCGGCTTTTTGTGGAGGAGCCGGGGAAGCTGAACAGGACATACATTCACATGCTTCTGCACTGCATCTTCAGGCATATGTATTACTCGAAAACTTATGAGGATATAAGGCTATACGACCTTTGCGCGGACATTGTGGTGGAGTCCATTTTGGATGGCCTTGATTACCAGTGCATTTACCGAGTTACCTCAGATTATCGCGACCGCTGGTATACTCTTTTGGAAAAAGAGCTGAAGGTCCTCACGGTACAAAAGCTCTACCGCTACTTCTCGGATCCAGAGCATGAAATTGATGAAAGAGAGTATGAGAAGCTTGAGCGCGAGTTTAAGCTTGACGACCACAGCTTCTGGCTGCGTCTGCCTGAGCAGGATCCGGAGGAGGAAAAAGACAAGCCTCCTTTGGATGACGATATGGATTCGCCCGAGGGTAAGCCTGATGATGCTCAGGATAATACTCCCAAAAAGGAAAAGTACATAAATCCCAGACGCCTTAAGCAGATAGAGAGAAAAGAGAAAGACTGGGATAAGGAGGCTAAGCGCCTTCAGACTGAGATAGAGACAATAGGCAAGAACGCCTCCGACAGACTTGGCAAACTCGACTGGATCTTGAAATT
>JAEEGH010028815.1_pt1 | contig 10899 bp, 7 predicted proteins | sample 9134181 | NCBI WGS metagenome assembly JAEEGH01 (sample SAMN16246544, study PRJNA631951) | gut metagenome | biome: gut microbiome; feature: rumen; material: DP-attached | host: Bos | place: Iran: Karaj | collected 2018-10
CAGAATTTTCGTCAGATTGTCTGAAAATCGCGGGGAATACTTCCTGTATTGGCCAAGATTTTCGGGCAATATGACGGAATATTATGCTAGCTCGATGCGTGCCGCGGATTATGCGGTGTTGCCTTAAGGGTCGCTGAAACGCAGAAAAAACCGGGGAATGTGGTCAAATGATCCACACTTCCCCGGTTTTTTTATACATCGGGTCCGGCCGCGAAACCGCCTCAAAGATATCCCTCGTGATCTCCCATAGATCCGAAACGCCCGCGCTTCACCGCCTGGCGGTACAAAGACCCGACCTTCGTCATAGGCTGCTTTTCAGCCCGAACCCTCTGAAAAACGTTTGGTTTCCCTCCTCACGCTTCCAGCCAGAAGCCGGGCCACCAACAGTCATGGCAGTTCTTGTCCTTTGGCCATATATTCCGGAAGAAATCCCGGTAAGCCCCGTTGTCCGGCAGCCGGATGATATCCTCCATGGGGATCTCGCTGAACCAGCCGTCGTAGTATCGGGACCTGGGCCCTCCCATGCCGCAGGGGACGTGCCCTTCCGTCACATGGCACCACCAGGTGAAGCCCCGGATGGGGATGCCGTCAGCCTCACACAGATCGATAAAAGCGTCAATATGCTCCGGAGGGCAGATCATGTCCGCTTCACCGTTCCCTACCGGCTGTATCTTCAATTTTTCAAGGCTTTGTTGATCGAGCATTTCATTCCTCCGCAGCGCCGTTTTGCATCGATAAGAAGCGCCGGCCAAGTCTCTTGTGACCTGGCCGGCGTTAGCTTTGCATTTACTTCCCCAGCATGGCCTGCTTCTTTTCGATCAGCTTCTCGATCAGCTCCAGGGTGCCGTCGAAGCCCAGGTAATCCGTGTTGAGGCAGAAGTCGTAGTTTTCCGGGTCGTCCCATGTAAGGCCGGTAAAGGCCTCGTAGTAATAAGCCCGGCGGCGGTTGGTCTCCTTCACCAGCTTTTCCGCCTCGGCGCTGTTTTTGATGCCGTATTTCCCAGCGATGCGCCTGGCGCAGGAGTCCAGGCTGGCGGTGATGAACAGACGCAGGGCGTCGGGCCTGGAGCGCAGGATATAGCTGGAGCAGCGGCCAAAGAAGATGCCGTCGCCGCTCTCGGAGGCCTTGCGGACCGCGGCGGTCTGGCTTTGCCGCAGGCTGTCGATGTCCGCCTTTTCCCGCACGGCGGGGATGCCCTCCCGGTTGTTGACGGAGGTGGTGTCCATGAAGGCCGCCAGCAGGCCGGATTGGTAATTCTCCTTTTTGGGCGTATCCTCGTCCCTGGCGATGGGCAGCACGTCCAGCTCCAGAGAGAGCACGGCGCTGCCGTAGGGCCGCTGTGCCGCGCCCTGCTCGTCCTCGTCGTAAAAGGCCAGGGTGGCTTCCCGCAGATCCACGCCGGAATCCGCCACCGCCTGCCGGATCAGCTCGTTGTCGTGCACCGGCCAGCCCGTTTTCTCAGAGAGGGCCCAGCCCAGCTCGTTGCCGCCGGAGCCGTAAAGCCCGTTGATGGAAATCAGCATGATCGTACCTCCAATAGTATTACTCCGGCATATCCCCTGCTAGGCCTCGCAGAGTTCGCATCCGCAGATGCGAATAAAATCGGAATCATTTTGGGGCGGAATTCATATCTGCCCCAAAATACTTCTCGCGGAGTGACTGTGCGAGCGAAGCGAGTGCGGGTAACGGAGCGCAATCCTTCTCAACGCACAACCCAGCGTAGCGGTTGTGCGTTGACTTTTAAAATCCAAACAGATGGAACCAGGTGGGGAAGCCGAAGGCCACGATGACGATCATCAGCAGGGTGGGCACCAGGCCGCCCTTGAAGAGGTCGCTGGCGGAATAGTAGCCCGCGCCGTGGGTGTAGAGGTAGATGGGCTCGGTGTACAGCAGGGTGATGGTGGCGCCGGCCCAGAACACGGGGATCATGGCCAGGGCCAGGGTGTACTGGGCACCCACGATCTGGGCGATGCCGATCATGATGGGCACGAAGATGGCCGCCACGGAAGGCGCCGTGGGGATGAGCACACGGAGGTAGCAGACCACGAAGCCCACGATGAGCATGACGGCGTAGATCCCCATGCCGCCCAGGCCGGAGAAGAACTTGTCGGCGATCCAGGTCATGGCGCCGGTGGAGTTGACACAGCCCATGGTGACCGCCACGGAGCCCACCATCATCAGCAGGTTCCAGTCTGCCTCGCGGACATAGGACTTCCAGTCCATCAGGTCGATGCCCGGCATGAACATGAGGAAGAAGGCGCAGCCCGCCACCACGGTGGTGTTCAGGGCCTTTACCCAGGTGCCCGCGAACCAGAGCAGGATGGTGACGATGATGATGATAATGGCCTTCTTTTCCTTGCCCTCCATGGGCCCCAGCTTATCCTTCTCCGCGAAGACGGCCTGCTGGGCCTCCGTAGGCATGGCTTCGGGCTTGAAGATGAGGATGAGGGAGATGCTCACCAGCAGGCACATGATGAGGGCGAAGGGGAGGCACATCACGAACCACTGGAGGAAGCTTACGTCCACTCCCTGGGCCTGCAGCAGGCTCTGGGCTATCAGGTTGCCGGGGCTGCCGGCGGGAGAGATGAAGCCGCCGTTGCCGCAGGCGAAGGGCAGGCCGATCATGAGGCATTTGCCCAGGCGGCTTTCGCCCGGCTTCAGGCCTGCAGACTTCAGGAACATGAAGATGATGCCGTAGAACATGATGAGGGTGCCGAAGTTACTCAGGAAGCCGCTCATCAGGGTGGCGATGAAAAGGAAGCCGAACACCAGGGTCTTGGGATTGCCCTTACTGACCTTGGTGATCCAGGCGGAGATGCGCATGGGGATGGTGGTGTTGCTCAGGGCGCCGGTGACGCCGAAGCAGAAGAATACGAAGAAGAAGCTGGTGCCGCCGAAATCAGCGAAGATCTGATTCAGGGTGGTGATGTTGAAATAGGGCAGCAGCACCATGAGGGTGAGGCAGCTGACCGCCAAGGGGGCTACCTGACACACAAAGAGGACGATGGCTGCCAGGAACACGCCGATGGAGGCCATGCCGGGTTCCGTCAGCCCTTCAAAGGGCGGGATAAGGGTAAACAGGGCAATCAGCACCACGGCCACGATGAAGCCGACGATGCGCTTGGTGGCGACCTTGGGGGTGCCGCCGGTTTCCAGTTTTTTGCTCTTCAAAGAGGTTCACCTCCGGTTATTTGTGAGGACCGCGCCGTCACGCGCGGGCAGCCGCTCCGCCCCGCGGTGGGGGCCAGAGGGGTCACGGGATCTGGCCGTCAGCCCTTCACGTCCAGCTCTTTGGGCAGGAGGAAGACGCCGATCATCCAGGGGATGGCGAAAAGGCCGAGGATCATAAAGAATATGTTCCGATTGCTTCCGGCGATGGCGGAAGCCACATAGCCGGGCAGCAGCTTCGCGCCCAGCAGGTCCAGGGTGGAGATGAGGCCGCCCGCCGTTCCCGCCAGGGCGGGGCCCACGCCGGGCAGGCGCACGGAAAGGCTGAGGGTCTGGGCCATGCCGCTGCCGAAGGTGTAGCCGGCGATGACCAGGCCCACATAGAGCCAGATCCCCGGCAGCCGCCAGGCAAAGCAGCAGCCCAGCCCGGCCACTAAGCCGCAGAGGATCAGCACCAGACGGAATTTCCCGGTCTTCAGGGAGATGGTGGGGGTGATGAGGCTGCCCAGCAGATTACCCGCCATGAGGAAGGCCCCGGCTGTGCCGGCGGCGCTCTCCGTGAAGCCCCGGTCGGCCACCAGCGCCGTGGGGATGAAGGAGCCCATCCCGGTCATGCAGCCGTTGACGAAGAAGATCACCAGCCCGGCGATCCAGACATAGCGGTTGCGCAGCACCTTGCCCACGGCCTTGCCCAGGGGCAGATGTTCACTGTCCCCTTCCTTCTTCACGGGGCGGATATTGGGCATCACCGTCAGCCACAGCACCAGGACCAGGGTGGCCAGGCAGGCCGCCAGGAGGAAGGCCCGGCTGATGCCCAGGGAGGTTGTGGTGGCCATGCCCAGCACCATGCCGGTGGTGGTGATGGTGAGCACCAAGCCCATCATGACGCTGACCTTATCCGGATGGAAGAAGTTGGAGAGGATCTTGGCGCCGTTGGCGGAAATGAAGGCCGCCGAAAAGCCCATCATGACCATGGCGGCATACATGATGCCATAGCCGGAGGAGAGATACCGGACCCAGGCGCCGATGGCGGTCAAGACGATGGAGACCGCCAGCACGGGCTTATAGCCCAGCCGGTCCACCAGCATGCCGCTGACGAAGCCCAGGAAAATAGCCGGGAACATGGGGGCGGTGAAGAAGGAGTGGTACTGCACGTCGCTGAGGCCGAAGCGCTGGATGATCTGGGGCCCCAGGGGGGAGATCTGATACTGGGCGTAGTTGGGGGCCGCGTAGGCCAGGGCGAAGACCAGCAGGCAGATCACGGGGTTTATCTTCTTCTCGCGGTCGTTGAGGGTAGTCACGTTGGGGCGCCTCCTATTATTTCATACGCAGGGGAAAAACATGAGGGGGCAGCACCGTCTTGCAGCGGTGCCGCCCCCTCGGGGGATCATTCTTTCTCCAGGGCGATGTCGCCCAGGTTCACGCACTCCCGGGTGCGCAGGCCGGTGAAGACCTTTGGCTTGTAGCCCTTGGCTTCCACATACACGTCATAGACGCCCACGGCCAGGTCCTTGAACCAGAAGTCGCCGTATTCGTCGGTGTGGGTCATGTAGAGCTTGCCGCCGTTCAGGCACCGGACCCGGGCCCCGATGACCACTTCCTTCGTCTCGGGATCGTACACCGTCCCGGCGATGAACTTGCCGGGGATGTTGCGGTAGTACACCCGGGGGGCGCAGCCGGTCTCGGGCTTCATCACCGTGGCGCCCTCGATCAGGTCCTGCATCTTGGGGTCGTCCTCGTCTCCGAACTGGAGCGCGCCGGTGGCGCACATCTCCACGCAGCGGGGCAGCTTATAGCCGTTGTCCAGCAGGTGGGCGCAGCCGGTGCACTTCTGGGCCACGTTCAGCTCGGCGTTCCAGTACACCGCGCCGTAGGGGCAGGCCGTCGCCAGGTCCTTGCGGCCCTTGGCCTTGACGGGGTCGATGATGATGAGACCGTCCTCCCGCCGGTAAACGTCGCCGTCCTTGGCGATGGCCAGCAGGGAACATTTCTCGCAGTGGTTGCACATCTCGGGAACGTAGTGCACCGTCACCTTGGGGGCGGAGCCGTTCACATAATCCTTGACCTTGACCCAGAACTGGCCGATGTCAGGCTGGGGGGCGGCGATGGGGGTGAAATCGTTGCCGCAGTGCTCGTCCTTGCAGGCCAGCTGGCAGCAGTAGCAGCCGCTGCATCTGGCAACGTCGAATACAAATGCCTTTCTGCCCATGCTCAGGCCTCCTTCTTGTCGTCGATCATCCAGCCGTCGAGGCAGACGCCGCAGCCCTCGTCCACCTTGCGGGCGAAAGCGTCGGGATACTGCTTCTTCCAGCCGTCCATCTCCTCGTCGGTGACGGCGGCCACTTCCACCAGGAAGCCGCTGACCACCATGCCGGTGGCGTTCCGGGAGGTGATGGCGTGGGGGGTGATGAGGTTGATGGCGCCGCCCCGGTCCAGCTTTTCAGCGTCGATGGGGTCGAAGCGGGAGCCGTGGTCCACGTAGACCACGCCGTCCACCACCCTGGGGGTGACGTAAGCCGCGCAGAGCACCGTGCCCCGCTCGTTGAAGATCTTGACGATGTCGCCGTGCTTGATGCCTCTGGCCTCGGCGGTCTTGGGGCTGAGCCAGGCGGGCTCGTACTGGTAGCCGTCCTTGGCGCGGATCTTCATGGTCTCCACTTCCCGGTTCCAGGTGATGTCGTCCAGGTTGGCGTGGAAGCGCCAGCGGCCGTGGTTGGACATGCACAGCAGGGGATAATCCTTGGCCCGGGGGCTAGAAAGCCGCTCGTCGTGGAGCTCGCTGGCTTCCACCCACTTGGGATAGGGAGGCCGCTCGGGATCGTTGGGGAAGTTCTCCTTGATGCCGGTGGAGGTGAACTCCAGCTTGCCGGTGGGAGTGGAGAGAGGATGGTTCTCCGGGTCCTCGGCGAAGGTGCGCAGGCCGGGAGGATGGAGCTTGAAGTCCTGGATGTTGGGGTCGCAGGGAAGGATGAACATGTCCTTCTCGTGGAATTCGTCCTCCACGTCCATGTCGTGGACGCTGCAGCCCTGCCAGAAGAGCTCGATGACCTTCTCCTTGGGCACGTCGTTGTTGGTATAGGCGTTGAAGATCTCGGGGCTGATCTTCCGGGCGACCTCGGCCACGCAGTCGAAGTCGTCCAGGCTCTCGCCCACGGGCGGGCAGGCGGGGCGCTCGCGGAAGACGGAGCACATGATGCCGCTGCCCTTGTCGTCGGAGATGTCGTCCATCTCAAACTTGGTCTGCACAGGCAGCACGATGTCGGCCAGCAGGCAGTCGTTCTCCAGCCAGGGCTGCTGCGCCACGATGAATTCGATCTCCTCGCTGCGCACGGCCTTCACGAAGTTGAAGCCGTCGTTCCAGCAGGTGACCATGCAGGGGGCGTCGGTCCAGATGGCGTGGATGCGGGAGCAGCCCTCCACGGGGAAGACGTGCTCCTCCCACTGCTCGGAGGCCGGGCCGCAGAAGGAATAGAGGCCGTACCAGGAGATCTGGTCCTTCAGGATGGCGTCGTGCACCAGGCACTTGGGCACGCTCTGCATGGGGGGATTCTCCGTGGTCTTGCAGATCTCCGCCAGCTCCGCGACGGCGGCGGCGGTCTCGCTCAGGCGGTAGCGCCCTTCCTCCTTGCCCTTGGCGAAGAAGGCGGCGGCATTGGAGGCGGACTCACGGCCGGCGCTGCCGGAGATCAGAGCCTTCTGCTTCTCCAGGGCCTCCTGGCGCTTCTTTTCCTTTTCCATGCCCAGCAGACCGGTGGCGTTCAGGTCCTTCTGGCTGCCCGCGGGGCGCACGATCTCGCAGCGGTGGGGCAGGTCGATGATCTTCTCCGCCTGGTGGGGCATGGGGTAGGTGTCGGTGTGGAGGTTCCATTCGATCCACTTGGCCTGATGCCTTCCGGGCTTGCCCAGTCCCTGCATGCCCAGGCAGATGCTCTGGAGGCGGGCGGGCTCGGTGGAGAAGGCGCCGCGGATGCCGGGGCCGCCGTTGCCGATGGTGACGCTGGTCACCTTATGGGCCCAGTCGCGGGCCAGGGCCTTGATGGTCCATTCGGGGATGCCGGTCTTTTCGCTGGCCCAGGCGGGGGTCTTGGGCTCCCCGTCTTCCTTGCCCAGCACATAATCGAAGAATTCGTCATAGCCCACGGCATGGGTCTCCACGTATTCCTTGTCGTAGAGGCCTTCCTTCAGCCAGACGTAGATGATGCCCAGGTACAGGGCGGCGTCGGTATTGGGCTTGATGGGGATCCACTTGTCGGCCAGGTAGCAGCCGGAGAAGTTCAGCGCCGGGTCGATGTGGACGAACTTGATGCCCAGGGAGTGGATCCACTGGCTCAGGCGGGAGGCCATGTAGCCGTCGAAGCCCACGGCGGTGACTTCGGGGTCGCCCGCCCAGAAGAGCAGCAGCTCGGCGTTCTTGGCGATGTCGGGCCAGAGGTTGGCGGAGGGCTGCATCTCGCCCACGGGCTCGCCGCCCCACACGTTCTTGGAGCCCCAGGAGTAGCCCTCCCAGGAGTCCTGGTTGCGCATCTGCACGGTGTAGCCGCCCAGGAGACTGAGCAGCCGGTTCATGCAGCCGTGGCTGGGGGCGATGTGCTTGCCCTCGCCGTGCATGTCGGCCTCCGCCAGCACGGCGGACATGCCGTATTTGTCCCGGATGCGCAGCAGCTCCTTGGCGATGATGTCGGTGGCCTCGTCCCAGGAGATGCGCACATAGCGGCTCTTGCCCCGGTTCTGGGTGTTGCGCTCTCCGTCGGGGTCCCAGTCCACCCGCTTGAGGGGGTAGCGGACCCGGTTGTTGGAGTAGACCCGCTTTTTATAGGTGAGGTAGTAGCTGGCGGGCAGGGAGTGGTGAGGCGGCTCGAAGGTGGAACCGTGAGCCTCGATCTTCCAGGGGTTCTTGCTGTCCCAATCATGGTTCTCGTCGTAGTAGAAGGGGCGGATCCGGGTGATCTTCCCGTCCTTGTCCGACTCGACCACGGTGGGCAGACCGGCGCTGGGGCCCATCAGACTTGCCGCCTTCAGCACCCGCTTGTCGGCCTTGACGTCCACTTTGGTGTTGGGCATGGTGAGTGTCTTCCTCCTTTTTCCTGAGTGATGGGGGTCGCGCGGTGAGTATAGGTTATTTTACTGTTTCCTTTTAGGGTGCATAGTTATCGATTTATTTTAACTCTGTTTCGGAATAATTGCAATCAAATCTTTTGCTTTGCCGCGCGTGCATTGACAAGCCGCCCGCCTCTGGGGTAAATTGAAAACAGAAGTATAAGGCTTACGGAAAAACGAGGTGAACTTATGGCGCTGAATCATTTTCCCCATATCTACCGGCCCATCCAGGTGGGCAGCATGACTATGAAAAATCGCATCCAGTTTTCCCCCATCGTGTCCAACCATGCCGGGGTGGAGGACGGGCGGGTAGGCCATGAGCTGCTGGAATTCGTCAGCACCCAGGCCCAGACGGGCTGCGGCCTGGTGACCATCGGCTCCACCCCCGTGAATTTCGAGGAGGGGCGGGATTTCTATTCCTGCCTCAGTGCCACGAACGATATGGACGTGCCCGGCCTGGGCCTCCTGGCGGACGAGGTGCACCGCTGGGACTGCAATCTTTCCGCCGAGCTGATCCACGCGGGCCAGTGGGCCGCCCTCAACGGCAAGGAGGCCTGGGTGCCCAGCGTGGTGGAGCAGTATCACAAGGCCCCCCGGCGCTATCGGGAGATCGGCAGGACGGAGATGCTGAAGGTCATCGACGACTATGTGGCCGCCACCCGGCGCTGCATGGAGGCGGGCTTTGATATGGTCATGGCCCACTTTGCCCACGGCAACCTGGTCTCCGCCTTCCTCTCCACCCTATGGAACCAACGGGGCGACGCCTACGGCGGCAGCCCCCGGAACCGCTGGCGCTTCCCCCTGGAGGTTCTGGAGGCCATCCATTCCGTCACCCGGGGGAAGATCCCCATCGAGATGCGGGTGGTGGGGGACGAGCGCATCCCCGGCGGCACGGATATCTCCGAGCGCATCGACTTTTTGAAGGAAGCCTCCCGCTGGGTGGATATGCTCTGCGTCTCCACCGGCACCCTCATGTATACCGACGGGGAGTGCTTCAGCTACAACATGCCCGGTTATTACACGGACCCCGGCCTGAACGTAGCCCACGCCGCCGCCTTCAAGGAAGCTCTGGGGGACAAGGTGGCCGTCAGCGTGGTGGGGGGCATCAGCACCCTGGCTGAGGCGGAGGCCATCCTGGCCGAAGGAAAGGCGGACATCGTCGCCATGGCGAAAGCCCTCATGGCCGACGACCGGATGATCGTCAAGGGCGAGCGGGGGCAGGAGGAGGACATCGTCCCCTGCATGCGCTGTATGTACTGCCTGCGCAACGTGGGCGGGGCCCATCTCCGGGGCTGCGCCGTGAATCCCCGCATGGGCTGGGAATACCGCTATCCCCGCTTCCTCCCCATGCGGAAAAAGAAAAAGGTACTGATCGCCGGGGGCGGCCCCGGCGGCATGGAGGCGGCACGCATCCTATCCCAGCGGGGCCACGAGGTCGTCCTCTGTGAAAAGGCTTCCGCCCTGGGCGGAAGGCTGCCGGAGGCCTCCTCCCTCTGGCTGAAGGACGGTTTCCGCCGCTACTTTGACTATGCCGTGCGCAAGACCCTTGTCTGCGGGGCGGATGTGCGGCTGAACACCCCCGTCACGGTGGAGCTGATACGGCAGGAGAAGCCCGACACCCTCATCCTGGCCACGGGCGCCAAGGAATTCCGCCCCTCCATCCCCGGCGTGAACGGCTCCAATGTCCTCAGCGTGGTGGACGTGGACCGGGGCAAGGCGAGCGTGGGCCAAAAGGTCGTGGTCTGCGGCGGCGGCCTCTCCGGCGCGGAGTGCGCCATGGCCTTGGGCCATGAGGGGAAGCAGGTCACGGTGGTGGACGTCCTCCCCGAAGAAGAGCTGCATAAGAACATCAGTGAATTCAACCTCCCCATCCTTCTGAAGCGCCTGAAGGAAAACGGCGTGGAGCTGCGGTACGAGACCGCCGTGAAGGAGATCGGGCCCCAGGGTGTGCTGGTGTCCTGCGGCGGCAAGGAGGAATGGCTGGAAGCGGACACCGTGGTGGCCGCCTTCGGCATCCGGGCGGACAAAGCGGAGCTGGAAACCCTCCGGGACCTGGTGCCGGAGACCTACGTGATCGGGGACGCCCACAAGGTGGGCGTGATCGGCGACGCCACGAACGACGCCTGGCGCGTCTGCCTCCAAATAGAATAATTCGGAATCGAGCGGTAAGACATGTTCAAAAAACTGAAATCCAGCCCCAAATATGGGGTCGTGATCCTTGCGATGCTCTTTCTGGGCATCGCCCTGCCGGACTTCGGCCAGTTCCAGGTGAGCTCCCTGGCGGATAAGCTGCGGGCCGCCATGGACCTGAGCCAGAGCCAGTACAGCACCATCGCCACCGCGCCCCTGCTGGCGGGCATCATCTTCGGCTTCCTCTCCGGCGTGCTCATGGACCGTTTCGGCATCAAGGTGGTCACCGCCTCCATCGTGCTGACCACCGTCGGCCTGGTGATGCGGGTGCCCATAGGCTCCTTCCTCACCCAGTATATCGCCGGCATCCTCATCGGCACCGCCGCCACCTTCATCAACACCACCGCCCCCAAGATCATCGGCCAGTGGTTTCCCCGGGAAAAGACCACCCAGTTCATGGGCATGGTGCTGGCCGTCGCCAACCTCTCCATGGCCCTGGGCAT
>JAEEGH010028817.1_pt1 | contig 10898 bp, 8 predicted proteins | sample 9134181 | NCBI WGS metagenome assembly JAEEGH01 (sample SAMN16246544, study PRJNA631951) | gut metagenome | biome: gut microbiome; feature: rumen; material: DP-attached | host: Bos | place: Iran: Karaj | collected 2018-10
GGTGCTTTCAAGAGTTAAGTAGTAGTTACCAATAACCATGTCTTGGGATGGAGTAACGATTGGTTTACCATCTTTAGGACCAAGAATGTTATTACTTGCAAGCATTAAGTGTAAAGCTTCTTCTTGCGCCGCTTTGCTTAATGGGACGTGGACCGCCATTTGGTCACCATCGAAGTCAGCGTTGAAACCTGTACAAACGAGTGGGTGTAAACGGATGGCACGACCATCAACTAAGATTGGTTGGAAGGCTTGGATACCAAGTCTATGTAATGTAGGAGCACGGTTTAATAAAACTGGGTGCTTAGAAATGATTTCTTCGACAATATCGAAGACGACATCATCGTATCTATCAATGATCTTATCGGCTTGTTTATGCGCGTTAGCGACACCTCTCTTTAAGAGTTCACAAGCGATAAATGGTCTTAATAATTGAATAGCCATTTCTCTTGGTAAACCACATTGATACATCTTTAAGAATGGACCAACGGCAATAACGGAACGACCAGAGTAGTCGACACGTTTACCAAGTAAGTTTTGTCTGAAACGACCTTGTTTACCTTTAAGTGCACTACTTAAGGACTTAAGGGCACGACCACCAGGACCTTGAACTGGTTTATTTCTTCTACCGTTATCAATTAAAGCGTCAACAGCTTCTTGAAGCATACGTTTTTCGTTCATCAAGATAACTTGAGGAGAATTCATGTCAATCAACTTCTTTAAACGGTTATTACGGGAGATAACTCTACGATATAAGTCGTTTAAGTCGGAGGTAGCAAATCTACCACCATCGAGTTGTAACATTGGTCTTAAATCTGGTGGAATGACTGGAATGACATCCAAGATCATCCATTCAGGTCTATTGTCAGAGTTACGGAATGCTTCAATAACTTCTAATCTCTTAGTGAGTTTTTGACGAGATGTGGATTTTGTTTCCTTCATCTTCTTATTGATTTCCGCGGCTTCTTTATCTAAGTCGACTTCTTGTAAAAGTCTCTTAATCGCAGCGGCACCTTCAGAGAATTCCGCACCTGTGTATTTGTTAATGAATCTAGCGACGGTTTGGAAGTCGAAGACTTCACCATGGTTTTCCATTCTGGCGATTAATTCTTCACTTCTGGCCCAATCATCGCTACCTTCTTGTAAACCCCATTCCGCAGCGTTTTGTTGAATTTCTTTCACGACTGGGATAAAGACTTCACGACCGTTTCTTTCATTGATGAATTCACGGTATGTGAGGACTGAGGATTTACCTGGATTTAAACAGATATGGGCGGCGTAGTATGTGACTTCTTCTAAGTGTTTTGGAGAAACATCTAAGATTAAGCCAATACGGCTTGGGATACCTTTTAAATACCAAATGTGTGAACATGGGCTAGCAAGTTCAATGTGACCCATTCTTTCTCTTCTAACTTCTTTAGAAGTGACTTCAACGCCACACTTTTCACAAACGACACCGGCAAATCTAATTTTCTTATATTTACCACAGTGACATTCATAGTCTTTGCTAGGACCAAAGATCTTTTCGCAGTATAAACCTTGCATTTCAGGTTTTTGGCTACGATAGTTGATGGTTTCTGGTTTTAAAACTTCACCATGGCTCCAGCTACGGATGGTGTCTGGGGAGGCTAAACCGACTTTAATCGCTGCTAATCTTTTAACATCAAACATAATCTTTTGTCCTCCTATTCTCCGAACACGTCATCCGCTGAGCGGCTTGACATACCAACGGCTTCTTCATCAACTACGGAATCACCACTACTACCATCACCGATAAGGTTACGAATGTTAGAGTTGATTCTTCTTTCTTCCTTCTCGGCTTCTTTAGCAAGAGCATCCATATCGATGGCGTTACCTTCTTGGTCAAGAAGAGTGACGTTCATGGATAAGGCTTGTAATTCTTTAACTAAAACCTTGAAGGCTTCTGGAATGCCTGGTTTTGGTAATGGTTGATCTTTAATGATCGCTTCGTAGGTCTTTCTTCTACCGACGCGGTCATCAGACTTAATGGTGATGATTTCTTGTAAGACATGGGCGGCGCCATAAGCTTCAAGAGCCCAGACTTCCATTTCACCAAATCTTTGACCACCATTTTGTGCTTTACCACCGAGTGGTTGTTGTGTAACTAAGCTATATGGGCCAGTTGCACGAGCATGTAATTTATCATCGACCATGTGGACAAGTTTAATCATGTACATACAGCCAACGGTAATTCTTTCATCAAATCTTTCACCGGTTGTACCATCGTAAAGAATTGTTTTACCGGATGGATCCATTTTGGCTTTTTGCATCATATCCAAGATTTCTTCATTGGTAATACCATCGAAAACTGGAGTGGCAATCTTATAGCCTAATTGTTTTAAGGCATAGCCTAAGTGGACTTCAAGAATTTGACCGATATTCATACGAGATGGAACGCCTAATGGGTTGAGCATGATGTCAACTGGTGTACCATCTGGAAGGAATGGCATATCGCATTCTGGTAAGATACGGGAAATAACACCCTTGTTACCGTGACGACCGGACATCTTATCACCTTCAGAGATTTTTCTCTTTTGGACGATATAGACACGGACGACTTCGTTGACACCTGGAGGTAATTCAACGTCTTTGGATTTGCCTTCACGTTTGAAAATCTTAACGTCAAGAACGATACCAGCACCACCGTGAGGAACACGTAAGGAAGCATCTTTACCTTCATTGGTCTTTTCACCAAAGATGGCCATTAATAATTTGCCTTCTGGAGTTGGTTCGCTTTGGCCACGAGGAGTGACTTTACCGACTAAGATGTCGCCTTCTTTCACTTCTGCGCCTGGAACGATAATACCACGTTCGTCTAAGTTAGCTTTAGCAGCTTCGCTGACGTTTGGAATATCGCGGGTGATTTCTTCATCACCTAATTTTGGAATGCTTCTGCATTCGAGTTCATATTTTTCAATATGGATAGATGTATAAACGTCATCTTTAACTAATCTTTCAGACATAATAACGGCGTCTTCATAGTTATAACCGTTCCATGTCATGAAGGCGATGGTGACGTTTTGACCTAAGGCAAGATCACCGTTTTGCATGGCTGGACCATCAGCGATGATTTGACCTTTCTTAACTTTTTGACCAACTTTGACGATACTTGTTTGGTTGATACATGTACCTTGGTTGGATCTTTCGAATTTTTGAAGTTGGTAGATTCTTGGTTCATTGCTACCTTTTTCTGTCACTTCAATGGTGCGGGAATCGGTATAAGTGACGGTACCATCTTCCACGGCGACCACTGCTAAGCCAGAGTCACGGGCAATTTGATGTTCAAGACCAGTACCAACGAATGGCGCGTGTGGTCTTAATAATGGTAAGGCTTGACGTTGCATGTTAGAACCCATAAGGGCACGCATTGTATCGTCGTTTTCGAGGAATGGGATACAACCCGCAGCGATGGAAACGATTTGTTTTGGAGAAACGTCAACGTAGTCGACATCTTCTCTACTAGCCATAACGTTTTCACCTTTATAACGGGCGATAACTTGTTCATCGAGAATTGTGCCGTCCGCATCAAGATTGATGTTAGCTTCAGCGATCACATAGTCCCATTCTTCATCAGCGGATAAATAAACGGAATCTTCTGGTTCGCTTAAGACACGGCATGTAGCCTTATCCACGCGTCTGTATGGAGTTTCAATAAATCCATATTTATTAATTTTCGCGTATGAGGCGAGGTTGTTAATTAAACCGATGTTTTGACCTTCAGGTGTTTCAATTGGACAAATACGACCATAGTGAGAAACGTGAACGTCACGAACTTCAGTACTAGCTCTATCTCTAGTTAAACCACCAGGACCTAAAGCGGATAATCTTCTCTTATTGGTTAATTCAGCGAGAGGATTGGTTTGATCCATGAACTGTGATAATTGAGAGGATGCGAAGAATTCTCTAATACTCGCAGATAATGGACGTGGGTTGATTAAGGCTTTTGGTTTGACGTTGCCTAAATCAGAAATGGACATCTTTTGTTGGACGGTCTTAACCATTTTGGCTAAGCCTAAACGGAATTGATTTTGAATCAATTCGCCAACACAACGAATACGTCTATTACCTAAATGGTCGATATCATCGGTATCACCGAATCCATCCATCACATTTAAGAAATAGGAGAAACAGGCGATGATGTCACTGATTGTCACATAGGAAACTGTGCCATTTAAGTCTGTACCAACAATGTTACAAACTTTCTTTTCACGATCGTTATTGTAGACTTTGACAATATTGACAATGCCATGGTCGTCTAACTTATCGTTGACTTTGAGTTTCTTCATGTGGGCACCCTTTTCGAAGAATTCTTCATCTCTTAACGCGTCGACGTCAGCGGCGGTTAAGGTGTAGCCTTTCTTAAAGCGGAGTTCACCGTCAGCGTCGACGAGGTTTTCCGCGAGGGTACGACCAGTTAATCTGTTATACACGCCAAGTTTCTTGATGTATTTAAAGCGGCCTGCTCTACCTAAGTCATAGTGTTTGCCATCGAAGAATTTTTGTACTAAGAAATTGATAGTACCTTCTTCAGTGACTGGTTCACCTGGTTTCATCTTCTTGAAGATTTCCACTAAGGCAGCTTTAGCGGTTTTGATCTTTTGATCATCATCTTTTGCTAAAGTGACTTTGAGGGCTTCGGATTCGCCAAAGAGTTTTAAAATGTCGTTATTTTCTTCTAAGCCTAAAGCTCTTAAGAATGTTGTGGCATTTAACTTTCTTTGTCTATCGATACGGACACTTAATAAATCTTTAGTGCCACTTTCGAATTGTAACCAAGTACCACGACCAGGAATGAGGTCTGCTTCGTAAGTAACTTTGCCTGTCTTTATATCTTTTGTTAAAGACATGTATGCGCCTGGGGAACGAACTAATTGGGAAACAATAACACGTTCAGCACCATTGACGATGAATGTACCAGACTTGGTCATTAATGGGAATTCACCCATATAGACTTCAGATTCTTGGATTTCACCTGTGTCATGGTGAGTTAAACGTAACATGACGTAAATAGGCGCACTATAGGTGAGGTCTTGAGCTTTACATTGTAAGAATGTATGCTTTGGTTCACCAAAACGAATTGAGACGTAGTCAATTGATAATGTATTTGTGTAGTTAACAATTGGGAAAGATTCTCTGAAGACTTCGTCTAATCCTTTTTCCTTAAACTCTTCGTATGATTTAGTTTGGATTTCAACAAGATTTGGTAAAGGTAATTTGCCAGAAATCTTACTGTAATCGTAACGATCATTGTTGAGTTTGTTTAAGTTCTCAATATTTCTAATCATATAATGGCTCCTTTTGCTTACTGTTTGCTCTTAGTTGCACGGTAGATGTAGTAACCTTTTTCGCGTTTGAGAAGTGTGACATTACCGAAGATAGTTTCGATATATTTACTCGCACTTTCAGCGCCTTGGGCTTTTCTAATCACGATGTACAAAGAGCCGCCATCAATTAAATATTGCTTTGCCTCCTCATACATGCGGTAAGTAACCGTCTTACCCGCACGAATCGGTGGATTAACAACAATTGAATCATATGGTCCTTCAATCTTTTCATAGATGTCACTTTGAAGGATAGTGACTCGGTTGCTTAAGTTATGTAATTCGGCGTTCCTTTTGCACATATTAAGGGCGCGCGGATTAATATCAGCAAGGGTGACCCTTGCCTCTTTTTTTGCTACAGCAAGCGTTAAGCCAAGCGTGCCATAGCCGCATCCTAAATCAAGGATATTTTTCCCAAGGTCGAGGGGTAGAAGGACCTTCAAAAAGGCCAAACTACCCTCATCAACTTTACCTTTGGAAAATACTCCGTTATCGGTGAATAAGTTCATAATGATGCCATTTACTTCGAATTTGATCTCTTTAATATTTGAAGCAAGATTAGGATCGTCTTTAAAGTAATGACTCATTAGGCGAAATTACCCCCTATAGATAACGGTTTAATTTTTGAAATTTGGAACTTATTTAATTTCGAGTTCTGCACCAGCGGCTTCGAGAGCTTTCTTATGTTCTTCAGCTTCGACTGGGGAGATGTGTTCTTTGACGGCGACTGGAGCGCTGTCGACTAATTTCTTAGCATCCATTAAGCCTAAGCCTGTGATAGCTTGGACGGCTTTGATAACTTGAACTTTGGAAGCACCACAGCTCTTTAAGATTAAAGAAACTTCTGTTGGTCCTTTTGCTTCTTCTTCTTCAACTGGAGCAGCGGCAACACCGACTGGGGCGGCTGCTGTGACGCCGAATTCTGCTTCGACGGCTTTGACTAATTCGTTTAATTCCACTACTGTCATTTCTTTTAATGCAGCAATGATTTCTTCATTTGTTAATTTTGCCATGATAATAATCCTCCTAGATTGGCATTACTTGTCCGCTACTGCCTTGACAGCGCAAGCGAAGGAGCGGATTGGTGCTTGTAAGCACGATAAGAACATGGAAATGAGACCTTCTTTGCCTGGAAGTTTCGCAACTTCGAGCATGCCTTTGGCGTCGACGAATTTGCCTTCGACGATACCGCCTTTGACGATAAGAACATCTCTGTGTCTTTTAGCATATTTGGCGATGACCTTGGCACCAGCGATGACGTCAGTAGAGAAAACGATAGCGTTTGGACCACTTAAGATGTCGTTTAATTCGTTATAGCCTAATTCGTCAACAGCACGTTCAACAAGAGAGTTCTTGTAGACGTTCATTTCAGCGTTTTCTTTACGGAGAGCGCGTCTGACTTCTTGAATTTGGGCAACGGTTAAACCACGGTATTCACAAACGATAATGGTTTGGCTCTTTTTCGCTTTTTCACTGATTTCCTTAACGGTCTCGGATTTAGCGGCTAAGACTGCTTGATTCATATTCTTGACCTCCTTTTTCTAAAATTTTTGATTTTTGAGGCTCCAATATACGGTGGGCATTTATGCATACGCCTCGGTAACATTATTAAGACTATGTCGTCCGTTACTGTCTTAGGTATATTGTGCTTTTTAATAATTAACGACCAGCAAATGTGAATTGAATGGCTGGACCCATGGTCGTATGGATGACAGCTTTCTTGAAGAAGACGCCTTTAACTGCGGCTGGTTTAGCTTTTGTGATAGCTTCAACGAGGGCTTTTAAGTTATCAACGACTTTTTCAGTGTCGAAACTGACGCGGGCGATACAAACGTGCATGTTTGCTTCCTTGTCAACACGGTATTCGACTTTACCGGCTTTGATTTCTTTAATCGCTTTGGCGATATCTGGGGAAACGGTACCAGTCTTTGGGTTTGGCATTAAGCCTTTAGGACCTAAGACTCTACCTAAACGACCGATTAAACCCATCATGTTTGGTGTGGCAACGATTGTATCGTAATCAAACCAGTTTTCCTTTTGGATTTTATCGAGCATTTCTTGACCACCGGCGAAATCGGCACCAGCGGCTAATGCTTCATCAACTTTGTCGGTGATGGCTAAGACTCTTTTAGTTTTGCCATTACCATGTGGGAGAATGAGAGTTCCTCTGACTTGTTGATCAGCTTGTTTTGGATCGACATTGAGTCTGAAGCTAACGTCAATAGTAGCATCGAACTTCACGGTGGAAGTTTCTTTGACTAAAGCACAAGCTTCTTCAATTGTGTAAAGTTTGTTGGCGTCAACTTTTTCAAACGCGGCTCTGTATTTTTTACTTCTAACCATGTTTATTTACCTTAGTCAACGACCACAATGCCCATATTGTTGGCACTGCCTTCAACAATCTTCATGGCTGCATCAATGTCATTGCAGTTGAGATCTGGGAGCTTATATTCAGCGATTTGTCTGAGTTGAGCTCTGGTGATTTTGCCAACACTTGGACCTTTACGGCCTGTGGCAGAACCTTTTTGAATGCCAGCAGCTTTTAAGATTAAACCCGCTACTGGAGAGGTTTTGATGACGAAGTCGCAGGACTTGTCTTCATAAGCGGTGATAATGACTGGAACGATTTCGCCTTTTCTATCAGCGGTCTTAGCATTGAAATCTGTGCAGAATTTACCCATGTTAACACCAGCGGAAGCGAGTTTTGGACCTGGTTTTGCTTCACCACCAGGAAGTTCCATTTTCACGACTTTTGCGATTTTCTTCACGTGACTTTCCTCCTTTAATGTGTAGATTTGTCAGTGCCGTGGTTTATTGAGTGATCGCCACTCTTCCACGGAACAGTTTTGTTCTTTCATGTGCGTATACGCTCTCTCATAGCGCAAGGCAACATGCTTAAATAGATTATCAAAATACGTATATGCGACGCAAGAACTTTTTTACTTTTTAAATTAAAATGTCACAACAAATCATTAATGATTTGGAAATATTTGACTTTTACATATTGCGAGTGTATTATATCGGCATAAATCATGGTCAAAAAACAATTTCAGTTTAATCCATACTTACTACTCATCATTTCCTTTTTAGGCATTACTTTAATCGGCTCATTTTTACTTTGTATGCCATGGGCTTTTAGAGATAATCCCACTAATGAATGGTGTCACGTTGGTAATTATTTAGATGCTTTCTTTACTTCAATTGCGTCGCTCAGTTTAACAGGGTTTGTCACATATCCAGAAGGTTTAGCCAATACTCTTTCTTTAGGTGGGCAAATCGTTGTTTTAGTCTTGATGCAAATTGGTGGTTTGGGTATCATTACGATTTTAACCTTCTTATTCACTATTTTTAAAAGGAATTTGCAGTTTAAAGATCGATTATTTATTTCGCAAGCCATCTCATTCAATAACTTTGCAGAAATTGCTAGATTTGTGAGAAGAATGATCATGATTACACTAGTTTGTGAATTAGTGGGATTTGGCTTAGGTATTCCAGTATTCTTGCAGGTATTCCCTGATAATATTCTTAAAGGATTATATTATTCTTTATTCCATAGCGTGTCCGCTTTTAACAATGTGGGCTTCACTTTATTTAGCGGGAATGATGGTTTAATCGGTGGCATTAATGCCGCGGGTGGCGTCTTCTTTGATAACCACCACTGGTTATACTACTATTTCTCACTTTATTTAGCGGTTTTATCCTTAATTGGTGGCGTCTCTTTCTTAGTTATTATCGATGTAGTTTTTGGTAGAAAACCACCACGTCGTTGGTCTGTTGCCACGAAGATTTGTTTATCGATGACTGGCATTATGATTCTTTTCTTTGCGGTCATCTTATTCTTAACAGATGGCTTAAAGAAAGATAACCCAATGAATACTTATCAAGCTTTGATGCAAGTAATCAACTGTAGAACCGCTGGATTTAGTATGTATCCTCAAAGTGATATCTCTTTACCAGGTAGAATGCTATGCTGCGTCATGATGTTTGTGGGTGGCGCTCCACTATCGACTGCTGGAGGCATTAAACTCACTACTGTTTTCGTTGTTTTAGTATCAATACTTAGTTACTTTAGAGGTAAGAAAACATCAGTCTTTAAACGTTATTATTCTGAAGATATGACCGCGAAATCATTATCTTTAGTCTTTGTTGTTTTATTCTTACTTTTAATCTCGTTTGTCGGTCTTAATTTATTTGGACTTAAAGAAACTAGCGAACCACTTAATGACAATATTCAAAACGAATTAGTGGCTTATTACCTCTATGAGGTGTTCTCCGCTTTTGGTAATGTTGGTTTCTATACTGGACTTGAATCTCATTTATCTGTGGGTTCAGTAATTATATTATGTTTATTAATGCTTTTAGGTCACTTGGGACCTATGACATTTTTCTCATTATTCCAAAATCATTTAGACAAAAAGAAGAATGTGCATTATAGTTTTGTTGAAGAAGATTTCTTAATCGGTTAATTAAAGGAGGAATTCTTTATGGCATCAAAAAAATCATTCGCTGTTATCGGTTTAGGTCAATTCGGTATTTCCGTAGTTGAAGAACTCGTTGGTAACGGCATGGACGTTATCGCCATTGATAACGATGAAGAAGCTGTTAAAAAGGTATCTAGTTTACTCCCTACTGTCGCTGTCGCTAACGCTACAGATGAAGAAAGTTTAAAAGAATTAGGCATTAAAGATGTCGATTCCGCTATTGTTGCTTTTGGTTCTCATATTGAAGCAAGTATTTTAACAACCGTTATTTTAAAAGAATTAGGTGTTAAATCTATCGTTGTTAGAGTGGATGATCCATACTATTTATCAATTCTAAAAAAATTAGGCGCTACTGAAGTCATTATGCCTCAAAAAGCCGCTGGTATTGCTTTAGCAAATAGATTAGGTAACGAAGACTTTAAAGACTTCTATAAATTAGATGATAAGTATTCTGTTGTTTCTATTGTCATTAACAGTGCTTATGTGCCTCAACAATTGAAGAATTTATCCACTAAAGATAAATATGGCGTGAACGTTGTTTTAATCAATAGAAACGGCCGTTCATTCGTTCCAGGTGGTAATGACTCATTACTTCCAGATGACACCATCTTCGTTGTTGGTGGCAATAAAGAAATTAGAGACTTTAGAGAATCCATCAACGGTGGTAAAAAAAGAAAGAAATAATCTCTCAAAGATTAAAAAGAAACTAGCCTTTTGAAAAGGCTAGTTTTTATTTTGAGATTTGAGTAATAAACTACTTGTTTTCCTGCAAAATTCTTTCACAGTATTGATGAAGTGGCTTTAAATCTTCAGTGATTGAGGCCCAAACAACATCCAAAGCAATAGTGCCATATCCATGAGCAACCCAATCTCTCATTCCTTTGATTTTCTTCCAAGGAACATCTTTATATTCTTTTAGAAAATCTTCAGACATATTTTTTGCAAGCTCACCCATTTGCAAAAGGTTGAAACATATAATTTCTTTTCTATCCAAATCTGTTTCTAAAGTTTGGCGGGTTAAACCAATCATTTTTGATTCGATTCGTTCGCAATACCTTATAATCTTCGGTAAGATATC
>JAEEGH010028820.1_pt1 | contig 10897 bp, 4 predicted proteins | sample 9134181 | NCBI WGS metagenome assembly JAEEGH01 (sample SAMN16246544, study PRJNA631951) | gut metagenome | biome: gut microbiome; feature: rumen; material: DP-attached | host: Bos | place: Iran: Karaj | collected 2018-10
ACAATATAAACCATGATCAGCTTACCGGTCTTTATAACAGAAGGTATTTCTATTCAGCCATAGAAACCATCACAAGATCCACCGGAGAGTTTTCACTCGCCATGGTGGATCTGGATAATTTCAAGAAGATCAACGATACATATGGCCATGAATTCGGCGATGCCGTGTTAAAAGACCTGTCTGAAATCCTGATGAGCTCCATGGGAGAAAACGATATTGCAGTCAGATGGGGCGGCGAGGAGTTCATCCTTTTTATGCCCGGTACCGATTTAGATTCCGCTGAAAAAAGACTGGAGAAAATGCAGGACAGAATCAGAAATCATCAGGTAACGCTTGGCGGAAAGTCAGTAAGCTTTACCGCAACAATAGGTCTTGCAAGTGGCGATGATCTCCGTAAATACGAGCAGGTAATAAATTCTGCTGATCAGATGCTTTATTACGGAAAAAACAGGCTCTTCATGGGTAATGGTGGGTGAAATATCCACCATCCCCTGTATTCATTCTGATTAAGCCGTAAGTCTTTCTGATAATCAGCTTAATCTTGTTGTTGGTTGCTTCAATTTGTGCATTACTCATACCCAGGTGGATTGCGTTTAATATATGATTCCTGTTGCGTTTGATTTTTTGGTACAGCTCCTTAAATGCAGGTATCCGGCTGTGACTTGCACGCCATAGCCAGCGCTTTAGTTCTGCTTCAGCTTCGATGACATCCGTTGCTTTGAGTAACAGTCGAAGCTGTTCCTTAAGCTGATAAGCCCGATAGAGCTGCTTGTATTCATCATAGGCATCATTCCAGATATCACGCCTTACCTCATCAAGAGAATCCATTGCCCATTCGACTACATGGAACGGATCAACACAACGTTCACATCCGGGTGTGAACTCATTGACACAGTCAGTTATCCATTTGGCACCATCACCAGTAACAATCTTTATGGTGGAAAGCTGTTCTGGTGTGAGCTGGCAGTAGAACTTTTCGAGTACGCTTTTACCATGGCCTTCAGATGCCCATACAACTGTATTGGTATCATGGTTCACAATGACCGTTATATATTTGTGCCCTTTCTTGTACGAGGTCTCATCAATACCTATATTTACAAGACCATCAAGCCTCTTGGATCTTTCAGGCTCAAGGTCGTGAAGAGCACGGTTAACGCATCGGCCAACTGTTTCCCAGTCCACTCTCATAAAGTATGAAGTGGTGCTTCTGGGAAGATAAGAAGCAAACCAGGCAACTTGGAGATCAAAGTCCTTGGTGAATCCGTTTCCAGGATATGCCCATGGAACTTCAGCTACATAGATACCATGTTCAGGACAGTTAATTCGGTGTGTCTGGCGTTCAACTTCAACGATGTGTATTAGTTGAAACCACTTGTGGATACTCTTTTTTGTTTTTGGTTTGGTCACTAATACATTAAGGGAGCCCAAGTGGTTTTTCAATATGAAACTGTCAACAGGTTCAGGCTAAGTACCCACCATTATGCCTGATGCCTCCAATATATCGTCAAATATAATTTTTTATTCTGAGGTTTCCTTTGCGGTGACTACAGAAATATGATACAAGAGACGCAGTATAAGTTCTGTATATTTGGTATAATGGAAAGAAAAATGCAAGTTAATTTATTTGACAATAGATGTGATTCTTCGTATAAACATCATGATATTAATGTGATCACTAATATATGGAGGTGAATTATGAACAGGCAGGAATATGAAGATGGTATCAGAGAGCTGTACAACGGGATTGGAAAGGCAAAAATGAGCCCCTATAAGGATCCGAGATTCCAGGGCTATATGAAGCAGATTGAGGATCTGGGCTTTGACATGACCCGTCCTGCCATTCGAAATATGGCTACTACAATGTTTATAGTGATAGACATGGAGGAGAGAGAAAACGAGCATATATATAAGGACGTACTATTGGTGTTTGAAACGATAAGGTCTGAGGGGAAAACGTCAAGTGCAAAATGTTTCAGTGTGCTTAGGAGGTATATTGACGGCCTGATTACCGAACTCCAGGAAGTAACACTTGCTGAATACGTCTACCCGATTACTGAGTATTCAGACCTAATTGATGAACTCGAAAAATATGAAGATGAACATCCCGGTGAGATATCTGATAAAGAAATAACCAGAATCCTCAGCACTAAAGGCACTACCAGGAACGTCCGTAAGTCCGGAGAGGAGAGGGAAAAGAGAGATAAGGAAGCATCAGCAAAAGGAGAACTGAGCGTATATAAGCTAAAAAAAGAAATAAACCTTGATGAGTACATGGAAAAGCTGAGGGAAAATGGATGGGATACGGAAAAAGACAGGGGTTTAATTGAGTTTGTTTATAAGAATGATTATGAGGCTCTTTCGACTTCAGATAATGAAGACACGGTTAAAAGCCGCATAAAAGGGATTCGTGAGTTTGAAGAGAACGGCAGCGCAGGTCCTGTTGCCAAAATGAAATTAGTTGAGAACATGGAGGACGTATTTACAGGAACTCAATTCGAAGAAGAATATAAGGGCTTGGCAGACCTGTATAAACTTCGGGCATTCAGAGAGGATCCCGACTATTATAAAGGAGAGAAGTCGCAATTCAGAACGAGCGTGGTTCTTACGAGGGGGTGGGAAGATGTTGACACTCTTAAAAACGCAGAAAAGTTTTTTGACTTCCTTTTCGATTCACAGCTGTCAGGGGATAAAATGGCCTTTGTGCCTTCTGTTGTACAGGTTTGCAAAGAGCTGGAGAAAACAGAAATTAAAAAAGAAAAAAGAGTATATGACGAAGACAATCCAAGTGAATATGAAATTCAGGAGGTCGTGGATACAGAAATTGTCAAAAGCGTTATTGAAAAGATAAGAGCAGCAATCCTGGAAATCCCTGAGAACGAGCTTACGCTTCCGCAGATTGAGGTTATTCTGACTATAATTGAGGATTTCGGAGAGAGCGGCAAGAATGACTCCAAGCAGCATTTTCTTGAGCTAAAGGAGGCTGTAAAGAGCGGGAAGGTCATAAGTACCACTGAGAAGTCAGCCGATAAAAAGACCGAGCAGGAGGCAGCAGAAAAAGCAAGGAAAGAAGAGGAAGAAAGAAAAAAGGCTGAGGAAGAGAAGAAGCGCCGCGAGGAAGAAGAGGCCAAAATACGCTTTGAAGAGGAAAAGAAAAAGAAGGCCGAGGAAGCAAAGAAGGCCGAGGAAGCAAAGAAGGCCGAGGAAGCAAAGAAGGCCGAGGAAGCAAAGAAGGCCGAGGAAGAAAAGAAGCGCCGTGAGGAAGAAGATAAAAAGGCCGAAGAAGATAAGCTGAGACAAAAGAGAAGAGAAGAGAGAAAGAAGCGCACATATCCGAAGAGTTATCAAAATCAGAAGGAATACGAGGATGGTGTAAAAGACCTTCTTGAGAGGTTTGCAGATATCGACACTGACTTCATGGACAAGGATGGCCTTGAAGACTACCTTGAAGAAGCCCAAAAAGCAGGTCTTGATGTCAACAACCCGGGAATCAGAAATGTCATCATAATACTTAATGATTCTGATAACGCAGTTTTAAAAGAGAACAAGAATATAAAAAGAAATGATCTCCGGAACTCAGAGATTGAAGGTTTGATTAACAACTTTGGAACTAATATGATGTCTCTTTCCTCGAAGAAGAGATACAAAGGCAGGCTTGATACTAAATACGATAAGTTCCTTGAAGAGTATAAAGAAGCTGAGCCGCTTATGACTGTAATAGCAAAGTTCGAGAACAGGCTGCATTTGGGCGCCTCAAAAAAAGCACTGGATAGTCTTAAGCTTAAGGCCGGCGAGATATCAGATATAAAGGATACTGATAAAGATAACCTGACTGAATATGAAAAGAAGGCAAGGTCTATCCTTGAGGGCCTATCTAAAGAGCGCAGAAAAGAACTTGCAGGTAAAAAATACACAGATGATATTACTTATGATGACTTCGTGCAAAAGGCATTCCTTAACGGGTGGGAGCTTGAGAAGGATCTGCCCTTCCTTGAGCTTGTCTTTGAGAAGTTCACTAAACTGCCTAAAAAGACAGATGGAGATGAGTATATCGGTGTCACCAGTACAGTAGTCTCGATATTTAACTCCAAAGCCAAAACCTACAGGTTTAAGGCAAGAGTGGCGGTGCATGCCGGCAATACAACAGGTATGCGTGATACATTTGATGACTTTGCTAATTATTACAGGAGAGAAGCTGTCAACGATTACCTGACCAGAGATGATGAAAGTGTTTATAAGGAAGCAGCCCGGGCGGGATGGAAAGAGGAGTCAGACAAGGAGTTTATTGATGCCCTGAAAATTCAATATAATAAAGACATCAGGAACAGAAAAGGTGAGAGTGCCATTCCTGACCCTAATCAGAAGAAGCAAAGGGGAATCCCTCAAAAATATGATAATGACATGCAGAAACTGGTCAAGTTCTTTTTTGGCGTTTTCAAAACGCCTAAGGAGAAACTGGATTACCTAAAGGCTATTAACTGGGCTAAAAATAATCTGGTAACCGAGCACAGAGCATTGGCAATCTATGATAAAACGGTCGCCAGGTATGAAGAGATAGTAAATCCCGGCCTTAACAGTGGAAATGTCATACATGACGGGCAGGAAGATATAAATGCCCAAAAAGAGGCCGACAAAAAGCACATTGAGGAAGAGAACAGGCGCCGCGAGGAAGAAAAAGCCCGCAAGGAAAAGGAAGAGGCTGAAAGGCGCAAGGCCGAGGAAGACGCAAAGAAGGCCGAGGAAGAGAGAGTCCGCCGCGAGGAAGAAGAGAGAAAGCGCCTCGAAGAAGAGAACAAGCGCCGCGAAGAGGAGAGAGTCCGCAAAGAGAGGGAAGAGGCGGACAAGCGCAAGGCCGAAGAAGAAAGAAAGCGCATCGAGGAAGAGAATAAGCGCCGTGAGGAAGAGGAAAAGCGCAAGGCGGAAGAAGAGAGAAAACGCATCGAGGAAGAGAATAAACGCCGCGAGGAAGAAGAAAAGCGCAAGGCCGAAGAGGACAGAAAGCGTCGCGAGGAAGAAGAAAAGCGCAAAGCCGAAGAGGACAGAAAGCGCCGCGAGGAAGAGGAAAAGCGATTTGAAGATGAAAAATTCAGGAATACTCCTTCCATGAGACTTATTCCCGGCAAGGAAAAGAAAGAAACAAAGGCAGAAATTAAGTCAGATAAGGACTTCGACGAAGCTGTCACAGAACTTTATGACAGAATCAATAACTACATGGAGTTCAATATCCCCAAGGTAGAGGGACAGGACGAATTCATTAAGGAAGTAGAAAAAGCAGGTTTTGATACGAGTATCCCTGCGGTAAAAAAGCTTCTTTTAGTTTTCCATGCCAAAACGGTTGTAACTGACAAAAAAGGAGTTGCAGATAATATCTTAAAGAAAATAAAGGATACGAAAAAAGGGTCTTATTTTAAGAGCCTTTCTGCTATACTGTTAAAACTTGATGAAGTCTCAAGAAGCTTTGATCCCCAATTTCATGATACCGGAGCAATCAATGCCGCAAAAAGCATAAAAGGTCTTTTAAAGAATATTGAAAAATACGAGCCTGGTCTTAAAGATTATGATGAAAAAGTCATAAGGGAAGGAAAAATCACTGCTCCGAAGGAGCTTTCCCAAAAAGAAGAGGAACAGCCAAAGGCTGAGGAAAAAATCCAAAAGGCTGAGGAAAAAATCCAAAAGGCTGAAGAAAAAATCCAAAAGGCTGAGGGCAACAATAAACAGGCTGATGATGGGCAAATTTTTGAAACATACAAGAATGGTATTAAGGAGATACTCGATAAGATACAGATGTTAGTTATAAAGTCTGAGTACCCGGGGCTTGAAATTACAAAAGAAAAGTTTAATAAACTCGGGCTTGATGTAAAAACTCCGGGTATGGAAAAGCTTGTAATTCTGGTAAATAACTTAACACATAAAAAACTGATCGAAGATGAGATAGATGCCCTTGTCTATACAGCCATGGAGGATGAACTGAAAAATAAAAAAGCTCTTCCGGCTGAACTTCTTGAAACGATTTTTGATAAGCTTACGATTGATTGTGGAGACCGTTTCACCAGTATCAAATGTCAAGCAGCCAAAGATAAAGCTGCGGAACTTGCAAAATATGAAAAGCAGCATCTTGAAGTAATAAAGGCAGCTCTGAAGAAGGAAGCACAGGAAAAGAAAAAGGGATCCGAAAGGAAGGAAGACAAAGAAAAAGAGAGTGCTCAGCCTCAAAAGAAAGAGAATCCCATAAAGCAAAAGCAGCCGGAAGGGATGCAGGAGAAGGACTATTTTGAGGATGAAGACGAAGAAAATAATATCAACAATATTAACAACATAAACACAAGTACCAAAAAGACTACTGCAGATAAAAACAAAAAGAATGATGATGATATCCCTGCAGACAAGAAAAAGGCTATTGAATATGCTAAGAAATATGATCAGTTCATGGCTGTAAAGCAGAGTATGCTTGAGGGGCTTAAAAGTTTCAAGGAAGGAATCATAAATAATGCGCAGAAAGATAAAAAACTCTATAGAAATTTAGCCACTATGAGTGATGAACAGAAGACTGAAGCGTTCCTTAAAGATGGTTCTGTCTATTACAGACGTATGGCAAAGGCACTTGAAGACTGCATAAAGCTGCTTGAAAGTGGTGAGTGCCATGAGGGAAAAATCTATGAGCAGTTCTTTGAACTTGAAAACAGGGCTATTCAGTATCAGGAATATAATAAACCATTGCTTAGTCCCGCAAGCCACGAATATAAGACCGGCTCCGGAAAAATCCGCTATCGTATTGCTGAAAACTTTGAAAAGTGTGCCGGTATGTGGAGGATGGAGTACTCATACCTTAACAGAGAGCTTCTCACCTTGAGCGGTGGAGGAAAAAAATATGCAACCGATGAGGCTAAGGGACGATATGCTGCTGAGCTCAAGGATAAGTACCAGTTAGAAACAGAAGATATGACAGAGGAGCAGCTTAAGGAATACTCAAAGGTATCTTCACTTAGAAGTCAATTTGTAAATAAGGTGGCAAATGACGGATTTAAGGAAATCATCAGATTTTATGCGCATTACAGTCATAACCGCAGTGCTGATGAATACCTTACTGTTGAGGGGGCTCCTGACAGCATAGAAAAGAAGGCAGCCTGGTTTGTATTCAAGCAGGAGATTGATAAGATCTTTGCTGAAGATGTAACGGCTGATGAGATCAGTAAGATTATAAAATCGTATTCTCCTGAGCGATTAAAGGCAAAGATTTCGAGACTCAAAAAAGACAAGGTCTTTAAAGAAGTATGTACCAAAAACGAGACTAGTGCTTTCTCCAAGTGGGAGGATATCGATCTTGACAGCCGCAAGGCAGCCTACACAATTAAAAAGACAATCAGCACAGAAACAGAAAGGCTCTCGGGCTGTTTTCCTTTGGATGCGCACCTCGTAAACGATGTACGTGAGATGGCAGCTACTATCATTGCCGAGAGCATCATGTCAAAGCCTGAAAACGCAGAGATTATCCATAGAGCTTATGCGGCCGAAAACGGTAAACAGGAAGTGCTTAATGATATTCAGCAGCTGAAATTTATCGCATCCGGCTACCTGCGCAGAAAAGATTTAATCAAAACCGATGGCAGTGTAACAATTGCGAATGTTGCTGAAAAAATTCTTTATAATGACAGTATCCAGAAAGCCATTCTTAAGGAATACCATTCCAAGAAAAAGGCAGCGGAGTCAAAGAAGAATATAAATGATATACTGCTTGATGGAAGCCAAAATGAAAAGAATCCTGTTAATATGATCAATGATATTAACATCAACACCAACGCCAATATGGCTCCAACCTTTGACCTGAATAAAGAAAAGAATAACATTATTGAATGATCACAGTATCATGAGATTGGCAGCGGCACTGCCCAATGGGTTAGCGTATATTTTTCGGTGAGATAGTAAAAAGAGTATCTCACCGAAAAATATGCATGAGTGAGTTTACTGTCAATGGAAAATTGAAGATCAGAATTCTTTTGGACAGATACAGTGTTGAAATCTTTATTTTTTTCTGCCGGCCTTTTTATCCCAGACGTCTGCCGTCGTCCCGATGACGTCAGATGTAAAAGGAGTTCCGTCATTTTTCTCAAAATGCTTCTGCGCTCTCTTCACATACTTAAAGCCGATGTACAGAAGCGGAATGTTACAGTAAGCGATCAGGATATTGGCAAAATCTGACAGATCCCACAGCGCACCCAGATCCATTCCAACTATGGATGTAAGCATTCCAAAGCAGATAACTGCAATATCAATTATACGTACCACATTTATAAATGCGGTACTCTGGCTTATCCTGTTGGCACAGATCTCTGAAAAAGACATAAACCCAAGAAGACAGGTAAATGCAAAAAGTCCGAAGCACAAAGATACAAGTAAAGTAACCAGGCTGTTAAAGGCCGTTCCCGGAGTGAGCTCTGCCACAGATGCAAGAAACTTTGGAAGCTTACCCAGTTCAAACCAGGCATCTGCCGAGTCGGTAAGCCATACTCTTCCCATGATAACAACAAAGCTCGTAAGAGTGCAGATAACTATGGTGTCAAGGAATACACCAATAGCCTGAACACAGCCCTGGTCACAGGGGTGAGATGCATCTGAAGCCGCAGCAGGCATTGTAATTGTACCCTGGCCGGCTTCATTGGACATGAGACCTCGTTTTACTCCCTGCATAAGCGCAACGCCGAATACTCCGCCAAATACGGCTTCGGGTCTGAAGGCCTCAGTAAATACAGCGTAAAAGAACCACGGGATGCGGGTGAAATTTATCAGTATAAGGATAAGAACTGTAGCGACATAGACAACTGCCATGACCGGGACAAGCACATCTGTGACTCTTGATATCTTTTTGGTTCCTCCGAAGGAAACCGCTACAGTTGCGATGATAACAACCGCAAAACCGATCCAGTACACCGGGTGAGTTGTAGGAAGCTCTGTTCCGCTTATAATACTGCAGATCTGTCCCATTGCGGATACGGTATTAAAGCCCTGGGCGGGGAAACAGAGTATGGCGTAAATGATATACATAAGTGAGAGAACAACGCCAACGACAGCTGAATTCCTAAGGAGCCGCCTGCCGTAGAAAGCCATGCCTCCGATGTATTCTCCATTCTTTTCTTCCTTAAATATCTGAGAGAGAGTCGACTCAGCAAAGGCCGTTGCCATACCGAAAAATGCAGATATCCACATCCACAGAAGTGCTCCAGGGCCTCCAACTGAAATCGCCCCTGTAACGCCCAGGATATTGCCCGGTCCTACGCGCATAGCGGTGGACAAAAAGAAGGACGCCAAAGGAGAAATACCTGTTTTGGCTTTGCTGTTCCTGAGAACCTCTATCCCGTGTCTGAACTTGCGTATCTGAATAAACTTAAGTCTTATAGAAAAATAGATTCCGGAACCAATCAGCAGAATAATTGCCAGAGAAAAATTTCCCAGAACAGGTAAACTCGAATACCACTTAAAATTCGTCGGAAAATCCCAGAACAGGTCAGACACGACCTGAATCTTCGCACATACAGCAGTAATGAATGCAAGCAAGCCTTCCATACCATTCCCTCCTGAACCCTCTTACAGATGAGCTAATGCCCCAAAACTTCTGTGCCCATTATATAACAGCTTTTTCTCTTTGCCTACTTTAGGATCGTGTTCAAAGGCTATCGAAGCGTTGGCGGAGATTTGCATAAAAAGGGGTTGACACAATGTAGATATTTAATTTAGCGTTATTTTATTGACTTTTTATATGGTGGATAAAGAGATTGTATACATAAAATATTGATGTTTCGAGGATTGTAAAGCACAATCATGGTAAAGATTATAGTAATAGATACCGCTATGATTTATGGACTTTGTGCTTAAATATTTGATTTCTTAGGCAAGAAAAGGAGTTATATGGTTGAAAAGAAATGGTTCAAGATTATCATAGGAGTAATATTTAGTGCTTTGCTAGTGGTAAGCACATTCATAATATCATTTGCTAATGATAATACCTCGGAGAACCTCTATCCAAGAGCTATATTGTATGGAAATTACAATGAGTTCAGTATTGCAGAACAGGATATTGTGACTGAAGATTTTCTTTATAAATCCCCTGGTATCCCATGTATTAGTGGCGATGTTCATTATGAAAAGACTGATGATGGAATCGATTACTACTATGCAGAAGAAGTACCTTCGATATATTATTCAATTCTTTTAAGGGGAGGATCAAAACCTTGGGAGAAAATGCCATTTGAATGGACTTCTATAGAAAGTTCAAAAAGGGCAGCGCGGAATTGGCGAGCCTTTGAAATTTTTTCTGTAAATATGGAACTTCTATGACAATTTAGATTTTTGATGGATGTAGTCAGATTGGCTACATCCTTTTCTGAATATACATTATATCTTAAATGTAAGTCAAGATATATTTGGATTTTTGATGACACTATTGTATTATTTTGCTGTAAAGAATTTTACAAATCGGGATTTGACGAGGAGAAAAAGAAAGCCATGAAAAAAGTGGGTTCGCTTGTTTTACTTTGCATTATAGTGTTCTGCTGCGGCTGCAGTGCAGATCGTCCAAACGGAACTGTGTCGGACACTCGTATGTATACGCTCGACTTGGTTCATCCGGTCAACGGCAGACAGGGCATATGCGTTGAGAATGACTGCTACTGGGTTAGCGGCTCAACAAGTTTGACGAAATATGATCAAGATTGGAACGTGATCGCGGAGAACACAGATCCGTTCAAAGGGTATGAGCTGGAGGTCAATCATATCGGCGACATAGATGTGTATCAGAATGAGCTTTATCTTGGCGTAGAGTACTTCATAGACGGTGAAGGCAAAAACATTCAAGTTGCGGTCTATGACGGTGACACATTGGAGCTGAAAAGAGTGTTTCCATTCCGCT
>JAEEGH010028821.1_pt1 | contig 10897 bp, 7 predicted proteins | sample 9134181 | NCBI WGS metagenome assembly JAEEGH01 (sample SAMN16246544, study PRJNA631951) | gut metagenome | biome: gut microbiome; feature: rumen; material: DP-attached | host: Bos | place: Iran: Karaj | collected 2018-10
TCGAGAAATCGACGGCCTTGTTCTCCCAGTAGGCGTCGATAAAGGGGTGGAGCTTCAGGTTCGCGTTGAGGTCCTCGATCCACGTATTGCAGCCGATGCCGTCGGCGATCATCCGGTCGAAGGAGCCGGAGGGGATGCCGCCCACGCAGATGGACTCGCGGTACATGTCGCTCGTGCCCTCCCAGGGCGCGATGCAGCTCAGGTGCGGCGGCTGCTGCGCGGCGATGTGCCAGACCGGCATCGCCGCGCCGCTGTTGCCGAAGAACGCGACCTTGCCGGTGCACCAGGGCTGAGAAGCGCACCACTCGACGAAATCATAGCCGTCCGGCGCGTCGTTCTCGCCGAACATGCTGCAGTCGCCCTCGCTGTTGCCCACGCCGCGCGGGTCCACGTTTGCCACCGCGTAGCCGTAATGGCACCAGTAGCCGGGGTCGGCGGACTCGAACTTGCACATTTTCGTCACCGCGCCGTCCGGCACGCCGAGAATCTTCCATTCCTGCGGCCCCTCGCTCATGCGCTTGCCGAACATCGTCCAGCAGACAATCAGCGGCACGGGCGTGCCCTCCTTGTCCTCCCGGGTGGGCAGATACAGATCGAAATAGATCTTCACGCCGTCGCGCAGACGCATCGACATATCCCGGTGACAGGTGACGCCGGGCGCGGCTTCAAAGGTTCTCGGATCGAGCGCCGGGCAGAAACGGAACCAGTGGACGTTTTCCCCGCGGGCGCGCGCCTCGATCATCTGCTCGGCCGAGAGGCCGGGCCTGCCCTCCAGATAGACGACGCCCATTTCCTCGCCGCCGTGGAGTTCCTTTTTGAGCATGGATCGTCTCTCCTTGCCGGACATGGGATCCCTCCTTGCATACGCAGATTTTTTAAAATTATAGCACACGATTGCGGAAAATGGCAACCATGTGCTATAGTACGGGCGAGGCCGGGCGTCCCGCGCGGCCGGAACGGAATCGACGGAAAGGAAAACGATATGGACAAGGAAAACCTCGTCATCCGCAGGGAGACGGAAAACGACTATCGCGCTGTGGAGGAGCTCGTCCGGGAGGCGTTCTGGAACGTGTACCGGCCGGGCTGCCTGGAGCATTACGTGCTCCACCGGCTGCGCGGCGACCCGGCCTTCGTGCCGGAGCTCGATCTCGTGATGGAAAAGGACGGCGTGCTGATCGGGCAGAACATGTTCATGCGCGCGGCCATCCGCGCCGACGACGGCGGGGAGATCCCCATCCTGACGATGGGGCCGATCTGCGTCTATCCCACGCTCAAGCGGCAGGGCTACGGCAAATACCTGCTGGATTACTCGCTGGAGCGGGCGGCGGCGCTGGGCTTCGGCGCGCTCTGCTTTGAGGGAAACATCCGCTTTTACGGAAAGAGCGGCTTCACTTACGCGAGCGAGTTCGGCATCCGCTACGAAGGCCTGCCGGAGGGCGCGGACGCCTCGTTTTTTCTCTGCCGCGAGCTGAAAAAGGGCTATCTCGACGGCGTGCGCGGGGAATACGGGCCGCCGAAGGGCTATTACTGCGCGCAGACGGAGCCGGAGGAATTCGCCCGCTTCGAGGCGCAGTTCCCGCCGAAGCGGAAGCTGAAGCTGCCGGGGCAGCTCGAGCATTGACGAAGCAGGGAAAAAAGGGGGCAGCGCCGATATCGGCGCTGCCCTTTGCTGCTTCCGGCTTTCGCCTATCGCAGGATGTCCGCAAAGGTCTCCACGGCGCTGCGCGCCTGCTCGAAGTTGACCATCTGCTGGTCGACCTCCACGCTGAGCAGGGGGATGCCCGCTCTGTCAAGAAGACGGCGCACGGGGACGAAGTCGTATTCCTCCGGATCGCAGAATTTCGCCATGACCCACAGGACCCCGTCGGCCCCGGCTGCCTTCGCCAGCTTAACCAGCTCCCGACCCCGCTCCTTGCCGGGGTCGAAGAGGACGCTGCACCCCTCCGCCAGCCCCAGCCGCCGGGCGAGACCCGCCACCGGGTCAGCCGTCACGGGGGTGTCGGTGCGGAAAAAGCCGGATTCCTGGGCCACCTGGTCGTCGGCCACCGTGCAGCCGGCGTCCGCCAGGATGCCCAGAAGGGCGGGGGAGTCCGCCAGGATGCCGGTGGTGACGATCCGCAGCCCCTTCCGGGGGCTTTCCGGCAGGCTGCACAGGGCTTCCGTCAGGGCGCGCAGCTTCGCCGTATGCGCCGCCCGGTCCATAAAGTACCCCGCCTTCATGGCCTCGCAGCGCTGGAGGGGACTGACGGCCTCCGGATGGGCCGCCGCCGCGGCGCTGAAGGCCCGCAGGGCGGCGCGGTTCTCATTGTAAAGGGCGACTGCTTCCGTGATCTCCCCGTCGGAGACGGTTTTCCCGGAGATTTCTTCCAATCTTCCCAGTACCCGGCGGAAGCGGGCGCGGGTGAATTCCTCCCCGGCTTCCGTTTTCCGGTTCTGGGCCCAGGCCACGTCGATCACCGGCACGGTCCCCACCCCGTATTTCCAGTTGGGGCCGAAGCATTTGAGGGAGTCGCAGCAGAGGGGGACCATGATGGCGCTGAGCCCCGCCAGCTGCCCCCGCAGGCCCATTTCCAGGGCGGTGTGCAGCAGGCTGCAGGTGAAGGCGGGATAGTACCGCCCGGAAAGGGAGGTCTGCATCTCCGCCCCCCAGAGGCCGAAGGGCAGCATCCCGGCGGCGTAAACCAGCTCCTCCGGGCAGAAATAGGGGAGGACCCCCACGGCCTTCCGCTCCCGGGCCAGGGCCGCGTCCAGCTGTGCTCTGGGATCTGCGCAGACGCTGTGCAGTTCCGAGAGCATTTCCTTCACTTTATCCATGCCGCCCCGCCCCCTTTCCGGCTTCCATGATCTCCGTCAGGGCTTCGATCCGCGTCTCGTATTGGGCCTCGCTGAAGCAGCGGGGGTCGGACTGGTCCCCGTCGAAGATCACGGTGGGCACCCCCGTCTTTTCCCGGAACTGCCGCTCCATCTCATAGAGATTGCCGCTCCACTTCTTGCAGCTGCGGTTCATGTGGAAGACCGCCCCGTCCACCTTGTTTTTCAGGCCGTCGCGGACTCGCAGCTCCAGCTCCCGCTCGAAGCAGTTGCAGTTGGGCACCAGGGCGTAGGCCGCCATGAGCTCGTCCAGGTTCTGATAGAGGAAGCTGAAAGCGGGGCCGTAAACGGTGGCGGTGAGGTTGATGCCCCGGCTCTGCAGGGCTTTGTAGGTGGTGCGCAGATTTGCCCAGCAGGCGATGCCCTCAAAGAGGATGCGGTATTTCTCCTCCCCCTTGAAGCTGCTCCTGCCCTCCCGGGCAAGGGCCTCGTATTCGTCGGCCAGAAGCTCGAAGGCCTCGGCGGCCTCCACGGTGCCCCGGCCCACGCAGGCCACGGCCATGTTGTTGAAAATGTCGAAGCCGCTGAAGGGGGAGGGCACGTTCGCCATGGTCCCCACCGCCCGGAGCCAGGCCCGGCTGGAACGCTGGGAGATGGCCATGACCTCCCGCAGGCGGTCATAGTCCATCTTTTTGCCGGTGATGGCCTCCAGCCTGGCAATGCAGTCGTCGAACTGGGCGCGGATGTATGTCACCCGGTCAGCGTCGCAGCTCTCCTCCTCCAGATGGGGGATGTCGATGAGGATGAGGGGGATGTCCAGCTCCAGGGCCAGGTTTTCATACCATTTTATCATGCAGTTGCAGATATTGTTGCAGCACAGGAGAAAATCCGGGAAGGGGATCTCCAGCTCCGGACATTCCTTCAGGTCCGTATAGGCCAGGTTGATGCGGGCATAGGAGCAGAGGTCGGCGCTGTAACCCAGGCCCTCCGCGTGCTCGCACATCCGCTGCCCGCCGCCCTTGGCGCCCACGGCGGCCCCCATGTTCTCGGGGTAGACCACGCTGATACCCATGGCGGTGGTGATCTCCTGGGGGAAGTTGGAGGCGCACCAGCCCACCTTTTCCCCCCGCCTCTTGGCGTCCCAGGCGTCCTGGGCGATCTTGTCCTGCAATTCCCGCAGCACGGTCTTGGCGTTTTTCTTTTCTTCGCTCATTCCCTTTCCCCCTGTTTTCTCCATCCGTAGATCGCGGCCCCCAGCGCCCCGGCCAGCTGGGCCAGGGGGGAGACGCGGATGGGAGTCCCCAGCTCCTTTTCCAGGGCCCGCACCACCCCGGCGTTCCGGGCCACGCCTCCGGTCATGGCAACGGGGGCCTCCACCCCCAGCCGATGCATGAGGGAGGCGGTGCGCACCGCCACGCTCCTGTGGATGCCCTTCACCAGGTCGCAGAGGTCTGCTCCCTTGGCCAGCTGGGAAATGACCTCGCTTTCGGCAAAGACGGTGCAGGTGGAGCTGATGGGCGTCATGCCCGCCGCCAGGGCATCCATCTCCGCCAGGTCGGACACGTCCTTTTCCAGCACCCGGGCCATGACCTCCAGAAAGCGCCCGGTCCCGGCGGCGCACTTGTCGTTCATGAGAAAGCGCAGGAGCTTCCCCTCCGGCCCCAGGCACAGGGCCTTGGCGTCCTGGCCGCCGATGTCGATGACGGTTTTCGCCTCCCCATCCAGGGCGTGGGCCCCCAGTGCGTGGCAGCTCAGCTCGCTCACGGTGTAGTCCGCGCCGGGGAAGGTGGCCCGCCCGTAGCCCGTGGCGGTGACGCAGGCCATGTCCTCCCGCATAAGGCCCGCCTTTTCCAGGGCTTCCTCCAGGGCCCGGCGGGGGCCGGAGGTGCCGGTGCCCGCGGGAATGAGAGCGGTTGCGAGGATGTCCTTCCCGCCCCGCAGGATGAGGCATTTGGAGGTGGTGCTCCCCACGTCCATGCCCATGGTCAGGATGTCAGCCATGGTGCTTTGCCTTCAGGTCGTCCCAGGTCTGGTAAACCCCGGAAGCATGCATCTGCCGCAGCTCCGCTTCCGAGTAGCCCAGGCTGCGGAGCACTTCCTCGCTGTCCTGGCCCAGCAGGGGGGCTGCGGCGTAGTCCGGCAGCTCGTCCCCCACGAAAACCGGCTGCCGCACCAGGCTGCGCTTTGCCCGGGGATAGTCCATCTCGTAGAACACGTCGTTGGCCCTGGCTTGGGGATCGGCCAGCACCTCCTCCCAGCTCTGGGCCACGGCATGGGGGATGTCGTTGGCGGTGAATATTTCGTCCCATTCCGCGGCGGTCTTTTTCTCAAAGGCTTCCGTGAGAATGTCGATGAATTCCGCGTGGAGCTTGTTTTTCGTGATGCTGTCCATGGTGTAGCGCTCATTCCCCACCAGGTCCGCCCGCCCGATCAGGGGCATGAAGCGGGGGTAGAACTGGTCGAAGGGGGGCATGGAGATCTGCATGAAGCGCCCGTCCTTCGTCCGGTAGGCGCAGTTGAAGGGATTGTCCGCCGTGCGCCGGGAAATGGGGTATTTCTGCCCCAGCTCCGTATACTGGGCGGCCTGCACCATGATGGACTGGACCCAGACGGAGGCGTGGAGCAGGTTCACGCTGACCCGCTTTCCCACGCCGCTGCGCTTGGCGTCGAAAAGAGCCGCCATGACCCCCGCCGCCAGGAAGAAGCCCGCCTGGTGGTCCCCCATGCCGGGCACCAGATTGATGGGCCACTCCCCCTTCTGCCGCAGGGAGTCCATGAAGCCGCCCCGGGCCCAGTAGGCGGTGAAGTCATAGCCCGGCAGGTCCTTGTCCGGCCCCTTGTCCCCATAGCCGGTGAGGGTCCCGTAAACCAGGGCGGGGAAACGTTTGTGAAGGGCCTCATAGGTGAGCCCCTGCTTTTCCAGGGCCTGGGGACGCCAGTTGGTGAGGAAGACGTCCGCCTTTTCCAGCAGGCGCATCAGGGCTTCCCTGCCCTCCGGAGCCTTGAGGTTCAGGACGATGCCCTTCTTGTTGGCATTCTCCAGGTCAAAGGTGGTGTTTTCGTAGGGGTCGTCGGGCCGCCCCTCGCTGGTGCCATTCCAGCGCACCGCGTCGCCGGAGGCGGCTTCGATCTTGATGACCTCCGCCCCCAGGTCGGCAAAGAAACGGGCGCAGGCGGGCACCGCGATAAAGGTGCTCAGCTCCACCACCCGGATCCCCTTCAGCGTATCGTTCATAGGCGATTCTCCTTCCGCACTGTTCTGTTCTGTATGGAGATATTATAAAGGATATGCCGCCCTTTGTAAACTTCGCGCAGGTAATAAGGATGGTTGAGAAGGCAGCTGCCGGAAAGTCGCTTTTTGGATGGGAATTGTCGCAAATTTTGCATGAATGACGCATGAGGGGCTTTATACACAAATTTTGAACAGTTTTCATGCCTGATTTAGGTAAAGAAATACTGGACAAATGGGGCTATTTGTGCTATCCTACGAACGCATTTAGGGCCTCGCGCGGAAGCAGAAGCATTACATATGCTGTTGTTGTACCCGGACAACGGCTGTCCGCGAAGCGCCCAATATTAAATGAGGAGTGAAACGAACCAAATGAAGAAGATGAACAAAAAGGGCTTCACCCTGGCCGAGTTGCTGATCGTCGTTGCGATCATCGCCGTCCTGGTTGCCATCGCTATCCCCATTTTCCGTGGTCAGCTTGAGAAAGCTAAGGTAGCCACTGATCAGGCGAATGCCCGTTCTGCCTATGGTGAGGCTGTTGCCAAATATCTGTCTGATTCCTCTACTGCTCCTACCTCAATTTCCATTGGTAAGGGTACTTATACGGTCAGCTATAACGGCGATCAGGTTACCGTGACTGGTAATAGCGATGCTGTTCAGTCTGATGAGTACTCTGGCGGCATTGTGTACGACGGCAAGAGCTTTGCTAAGAAATAAACTTTTCTAAAGAATAGTTTTGAGCTGTTTTACTTGTCGCCTCTCCTTTCCGGGAGAGTGAGAGACGGCAGATTCCCGGAGACCGAGCGCTTCCTCTGCTAGCGAGGAGGCGCTCTTTTTCGAACTGCTATCCGGCATCGACTGAGGCAGTATTGGTATGTGGGGGCTTTCGTTGATTCCCCGTTGCTTCTTACTTTGAAAAGTGCGTCCTTTCCCGGGAGGAATATGATTTATGGGAATGATTGACAAGAAACATAATCGGAATTTTTATATAGTTATTGCGTTTTTGGCCCCTGTGCTTCTTACAGCCGCCTCTTTTGCTGCCATCGGCGCTGTGCCTTTTGGTGATAATTCAATTGCCATATCTGACGCCAACGGGTATTATTTGCCTTACTTAAGCTATTGCCGATCAGTTTTTCGTGGGGAGCATAGCCTTCTCTATTCATTCAGCCAGAATATCGGCGGCGGGATCATAGCAACCATTTGGCCATATCTCTTCAATCCGTTTGCCTGGATCGTCGCATTATTCGATTATGAACAATATCCCCTCGCCTATTCTCTTGGCGTTATGCTCATGGATGGCCTGTATGGGATGACTATGTATCTTTACCTTTCGGATCAATATGGACAAAAGATTTCCGGTTTGCTGATTTCCACTGCATATGCTCTCTGCGGCTTCAATGTTGCATTTGTTTTCTATACCGCTTTCTTCTGCGGCGGACCTCTGTTCCTACCCCTCATGGCTTTAGGACAGAGAAAGCTGCTGCGGGGGGAGTCTCCGATTCTCTATGCGATATCCATTGCCTGGCCTCTGATCCTGCAGATACAGATGGGATTTGCCATCTGCATGGCTTCGGCCCTGTTCTTCCTGGCAGAATGCTGGATGGACAAGAGCGTGTTTCGACGCTGTTGGCTCCGCTATGTGCTGGCTTCGCTTTTCGGCGGCCTTATGGGGGCTTTTGTCTGGCTGCCTGAGCTCATGGTTCTGAAGCAAGGGCGGGGAAGCCTGTCCATTGCGGACTTCACCTTTACAGCAAATGCGCCTTTTCTTGAAATGGCGGCCCGCTTTTTTACAGGCGCCGGCAGTATAGCACAGATTGTAGACGGTTTTCCAGCTGTTTTCTGCGGAATTCTTCCCGTTGCGTTGACGGTTCTTTTCTTCCTGGACGAGAAAACCAAACGAAGGAAAAAGATTGCTTTCGCAGCGCTTCTCGCGGTTTATACAATTGGGTTTTATATCCGTGTATTTACCTCAGTTTTCCAGGGCTTTACCCATGCAAACTGGTTTAATTACCGTTTTTCCTTTGTGTTTACTTTCCTGGTTTTACATCTGTCCATGGAGGAGTTGCAGCGGCTGGAGTATATACCACTTAGACGGGCTGTATTCGTGGGTGTCGGTATTTTGATGGTCTCTCTTCTCGTTTTCTTCAAGTCTTATGAATTTGTGGACGGCGCAATGCTGATACTGGATATGGCCTTGTTGGCAGTTATGGGCGGGGGGTTCTGGTTTTATAAAACTAAACCGGAGAAAGCACCGGAAAAGACCCTCATTCTCCTCTTTTGCCTTTGTACCTTCCTCCAGCTTTATCTCAATGTCTATTTCTGCACGAGGAGAGTCTTTGATGCTTGGGAAAAAGAAGGGAATGCTTATGCGGAATCAATCATGAAAAAGGAGCCTCTTATCAGCGCGATACAGGCTGCTGATCCTAGCTTCTATCGGATCGAGTCCGAACTGGAGCTGCAGGGCAGCGTCGGAAATGACAGTCTGTTCCTGGGTTATAACGGTGTGGGTTTTGCAGGGCACACGGAACGCAGTTTTGTCAGTTCGAGTTTAGGCAGACTAGGCCTTGATTTCTTCAGCTATAACTGGACTTTGTATGATCCAGGAGTTCCGGCAGCACTGGACACAGTGCTTGGGATTAAATATGTCGTTTCCGAGAGAAATCTGGCTGAGGAAAAAGGATACAATAAGATAATTGAACTTTTCGGTGAATCGCTCTATGAGAATCCTCTTGCGCTTCCAGTTGCATTTGTGAGTGGAGAGAAAATAACTGAGGTTTCGATTGAGGATGAAATCGATGCGTTCAGCAATTTGAATGCAATCTGGCGTGCAGTTGCAGGTGATATATCAGATGTCTTCACTGAAGAAACTGAGATCGCTTTTTCTAATCATAACCCTAATGACACCGTCATTATGACCTATTCGGATGTGGAAAGAGCATCCGGTTCGGATGTGGAAATTGGCTCTCCTTCGAAGGCGGATGAAGAGCACCGGTTCAGTCCCTACATCGAATACGACTTCATAGCCAAAAGGACGGGACCTGTTTATCTTTATGACACGGCTCCTATTATTAAAGCATATGGCACAGCTGAGGATGTTCTCCAATATGTAGGATGCTATCGAGCGGGGGAGAGAGTCATCGGTCGAATGTATCTCGATTATGCTATCACAGAAAAAGTCATGACAGACACCCTCCGAGGGCTGCACATTTGCTATGCCAACATGGATTTGCTAAAGGAATACAGTGATTTGATCCGAAGCCGCAGCACTACCATCGTCAAAGAGTCCGACTCCCGGCTTTCGGGAGAAGCAACGCTGGAAAAAGGGCAGCGGCTCCTGTTCACCATCCCCTATGATGAAGGGTGGACCCTTATTGTCGATGGAGCGGAGGTCCCATTAGATAAGACGGCTGACCTGTTTATGTCGGCCTCACTGGGAGCCGGTACACATTATTACGAGTTGGTGTTTTGGCCAGTCGGGCTTACAACTGGCATCTCTGTCAGCATATTGGCTTTGCTTGGCCTTATTGCTTTGTCCATAATTTTCAAGAATCACCGTAGGAATCACTGTATCGCTGAAACAAACGACGGGGAACCAGCAGATGGGATTGTTCCGGAGTTAGATCAAGAACTGCCAAAGCGGGATACAACAGAAACTACCGAACTGGACGGATCATCAACCGAGAATGCATAATATAATATAGTTGTTTGCATAAAAACCTGGTCAGGACTGTGAGAAACCCCGGCGTCGATCTCCAAAGGCACATAGCTTGGTCGGTCACTGGAAAGGAGGCGGTGTTTTGGACAAAATGAGAAAGAACACAAGGCAAAGGAGCTTGGGTGAATACTCTTCCTTGGCAGTGATTATCTTGATATATGCTTTGTTAACGTTGCTGACTGCGATAACTCCGTTTATCATGGACCCACTTTCCGCCTTTCATTTTTTCCCGATTTGGCTGCTGCATGCCGTTCTCCTCTTTGCAGCTCTGGACCTTGTTCTGGAGACCCTCACTCGCGCTAAGAGCGGAACGCTCCTGCACAAGAGCAGCATCCCATTCCTGCTTCGCCTTCTCCTCATCGCACTCGTCACGGTATGCGCGGATACGGGCCTGGTCACCACCGTCCCCGTGACCGTTCTGCTGACCGTCGCTGCTGCCGCGGCAGCCTCCCGCATCCGGGAGGACCGGCTCCTCAAGGGCATCCTCTGGATCGGAGCCGGGTTCGTGCTGGTATTCTTCTGCCTCTCCATGCTGGGGATCGTGGAGAACAATCGGGGCAATTCCTTCGGCTTCATCTACCGGACGGACTATGCCTGCCGCCTCCTCAGCCTCGCCCTCTGCTTCTGCCTGCTGAAGGACGGACGCCTGGGCTGGGCCGGGGAGCTGGGGCTGATCGCCCTTTCCCTGTTCAATTTCTTTTTTGTGGGGGGCAAGACCTGCTTTATCTGCCTTCTGATCCTGATCCCAGCGACCCTGCTGCGGCATTACCGGCACGGCGGCGTGCCTTATCAGGACGCAGAGCGCTATGGAAAGCTGATCCCCCTTCTGTTCCGCGGCCTGTATTTCCTTCCCTCCCTCGCGGACCGGGGGATCAAAAAGCTCCGTCTCGGGCGGCTTCGTCCTGCGGCCCTGGCGTTGGTGAAATGGGCCTACCCCATCTGCGCCGGGGTGAGCATCCTCCTGACGGCGGCCTGGCGGCTTTTGCAGCCCCTGTGGGATAAGCTGCCGGGACTGGGCAGCGTCAAATCGCGGCTGCTGTATGGAAGGCTCGCCATGGAGGAATACCCCCTGTCTCTGTTTGGTTCCCCCATCCCCATGGCAGGGTACGGCGGCAGCGAACAGGGCCCCGCCTTCTATTTCT
>JAEEGH010028826.1_pt1 | contig 10896 bp, 8 predicted proteins | sample 9134181 | NCBI WGS metagenome assembly JAEEGH01 (sample SAMN16246544, study PRJNA631951) | gut metagenome | biome: gut microbiome; feature: rumen; material: DP-attached | host: Bos | place: Iran: Karaj | collected 2018-10
GCGCAAGCGGCCGGCACATCTGCCACGAGAAGGGCGAAATCCTTGCGGTTCGGGTATTTGACATGCGCCTCGACGCCTGCGGCCCGGAAGCCTTGCGGGAAGGTAATCCCGCCTTCAGTTTTTTCCAACGAACCCATTGAGCACTCCATTGTTTGCCTACGAAAATTCAAACAAGTTATAATACCATATTAAGCAAAAGTTAGGCCAGACTTTTCACTGAAAGGCGGTTGGGAAAGGCGATGCGACAACCCGTTGACGGGTTGTCGCATCGCCTTTCCCAACCGCCAAATAAATTTATCACCTTGTCAGCGGACAAGATATTCGCAAAACGTCAGTCCTCGTCAGAGGCGTCGGGGTCCTTGAGCGAGATGCCGACGTCGGCGAGGGTGAGTGTGACGAGCTGCTCCTTTGTCGGCGAGTCGATGCCTGAAAGGCGCAAAGCCTGCCTTTCGACAGCTTTCTCGAAGAGGTTGCGGACATAGCGCCCGTTTCCGAATTTTCGGTCACGATCCTTGGTCCAAAGCCCGATTGCGGGATCTAGCCAGTGTTCGAGGTCTTTGGAGAGGACGTATTTGTTCTTGCGTGCCGTGAGCCTGAAGATGGCGCCGAGCTCCCGCGCGCTGTAGTCGCGGAAGACGATGTGACGGCTGAAGCGGCTCTGCAGTCCGGCGTTTGCATCCATGAAGGTCTTCATCTCGTCGGTGTAGCCCGCGACAATCACGACGAGCCGTCCGCGGTCATCCTCCATGCGCTTGAGAAGCGTGGCGATGGCCTCCTGCCCGTAGGAGTCGGTGGCGAGGGCGTAGGCCTCGTCGATGAAGAGGATGCCGCCAATCGCCTCGTCTATCTTGCGGTTCGTCTTCGTGGCGGTCTGGCCGACGTATTCGGCGACGAGGCCCGAGCGGTCCGTCTCGACGAGCTGCCCCTTGTCGAGGACGCCGAGTGCGCGGAAAATCTTGGCGATGATGCGCGCGACGGTCGTCTTTCCGGTTCCGGGATTGCCCGTGAAGACGAAGTTGTAGCTGACCGGTGCCGTTTCGAGTCCCTGCGTCTCGCGTTCGCGCGCCATCTTGCAGTAGGCGGCAAGCTTGCGCACCTCATCCTTCACGGAGTCAAGCCCGACGAGGCCATTGAGCTCGGCGAAGGCCTCCTCAAGCGAGGGGGCATTCGCATCGGCCTCGCGCGGCGGCATGATGTCCGAGGCGGTGAGCGTCGCGAGGACCTCGGGCGAAAGGTCGTTGGTCGCGGCCAGTCGCTCGGCCTGGCGTTCAAGAGCCTTTTCGAAGAGATTGCGCGCAAAGCGCCCGTTTCCAAACTGCCTGTCGCGCTTGCGGACGGCGTCGGCCATGTACTTCTCAAGCGCCTCGTTGGCGTCGGGCGACAGCTCATACTGGTTCTTCTTCGCGCGCATGCGGAACATCTCGGCAAGTTCGTGGCCCGAGTAGTCGGGGAAGTCGAGGTAGCGGTTGAAACGCGACTTCAGGCCTGGATTCGCGTTGATGAAGTCGCGCATCTCGTCGGTGTAGCCGGCGACAATGACGATCAGGCGGTCGCGGTCGTCCTCCATCCGCTTGAGCAGCGTGGCGAGGGCCTCGTCGCCGTAGGAGTCGCCCTTGCCTTCCTTGCCGGCGAGCGTGTAGGCCTCGTCGATGAAAAGGATGCCGCCGATGGCCTTGTCGATTGTCTCGTTGGCTTTTATGGCCGTCTGCCCCTGGTAGCCGGCGACGAGTCCCGAGCGGTCGGTCTCGACCAGCTGCCCCTTTTCGAGGACGCCAAGTGCGCGGAAGATCTTCGCCAGAATGCGCGCGACGGTCGTCTTGCCTGTGCCCGGATTCCCGGTAAAGACCATGTGGTACGAGACCGTGGCGGTCTGCATTCCGGCAGCCTTGCGGGCCTGGGCGATTTTTACCGAGTTGGCGATTTTGCGGACCTCGGCCTTGACGGGTTCGAGGCCGACGAGCGAATCGAGTTCGGCGAGGGCCTCGTCGAGTGACACCTCCTGCGCGTCGGCTTCCTGAACGTTCACGTTGCCGTCGGAGGAGGCTTGCTGAGAATCGGTCGAGGCCTGCTGGTTCTCTGTCGCGGCGGGAGCTTGTCCGTCGGTGTCGGTCTCGAAGTGTAGCGGATGTATGGCCGTCAGAATGAAGGCAAAAATCAGGAATCCGGGGCCCAGAAGACGCTCGAACCATTCATCGTCGATATCGCGTGCACGGCAGATGAAACGCACAACAAGGGCGGGAAGGGCGAGGATAAGGGCGTAGGCCAGAACGCTTGTAAGTTTCTGCTGCGAAAGGAGGGTGGCCGTGGCGAAAAGAAAACCTATCTGGATGAGACAGCCGATTCCCCAATCACCCATGAAGCCTTCCTTGCCTCTATGGGATGTGTTTTGTTTTCCATGCACGTTGCCAAGTGATGTCTTCATGATTCACCTATGAATGTAAAGCCGCGAGGGTTCGGTCGCGCCGTCACCCATGGCAAGGCAGTGGAACTCCCAGCCGTAGCGCTCGTAGAAGCCGGTGTGGTCGGTGAGGAGATAGACGGGCGAAACCCCTTTGCCGCGGAGATCCTCCACGGCCATGTTGAGGAGCCGTCCGGCGATTCCGAGGCAGCGGTGCGCCTCCTCCACATAGACCGCGCAGATGTTGGGCGTAAGATCCTTCCGTTCGTGGAAGTCGTTTTCAATCACGCCAAGTCCGCCCACAATCTCGTTACCGCAGAGACAGAGAAACCAGCCGTATTCCGTCTCGCCCGACAAATAGGCGTCCATGCATTCAAGATACGCCTCCTCCGGAACGCCCCACTTCGCGTGGAACCACATAGCCGCGGCAGCCTTGAGGCGGGGCATCTCGCGCAGGGAAACAAACCTGTCTTCTTGGTTCATGACACAATTCTCTCGGACAAGTGACTCTGGGATTGTGTGACTTGTCCGGGCGAGCGGCCTTGAAGTCTTGGTATTACAACAGTCTTCATCGCCCAAATGGCCCAAGTGATAAACAACCAGACGAAAAGCAAGCCAAGCGCAAAGGCCAGAATCTTCAGCCAAAGCGGATACTTGGGCACGTCCAAGAGCCGCGTAAGCCTTCCTTGCCGTTCCCCGTTTCTATTCTCCGGCGAGGCCTTTTTCACCTTCATGCCCGAAGCACTCCTAGTCGCTTATTTCCCGTCCCCCGCGAAGTCAGCTTCGGGGTCGATTTCGAGGATTTCAATGGTATCGCTGGTTATACCCACGCCATACTGAACGAGCAACTTCACCAACTGTTCGCCGTTGATCAGTGATATGGTTCCGGCCTTAGTTTTATCCTCGGCCTCTTTTCGCGCCCCCTCCGAAAAGTCGCTCGTCGTGATGATCATACCGCGTTCGGCGCTGGTCAGGGCACCTCGGACAGCTTGGACAACAGGTGCCTGAACATTGGCTTTCCAGCGTTTGACCTGAATTGCCATGCGGATTCGGATTCCGTCCTTGTCCCAAGTCCCGCGCACGTCGATTCCGCCGTCCCCCCCGAATTTGGTGACTTCGGTGTCTATGAACTCCATTTTCTCAAGTAGCGTGCAAATTAGTAGCTCGAATTTCTCCGGCGGCATCTTGTGAAGAAGTTTCAGAAGTTTCGCTTTGATGGACTTGTTGTGTTCCTCTATTTGGAAACGAATACCGGTCGCCATCCATTCGGCAAGACCAACGTATCCCTTTCCATACTGCACGAACGTCTGCTGTAGATGCTTGTCCTTGCGCTTGCGTATGTCCGTCAGAACCTGGGCGTAGAGCGTCGCTTCCGGGGTCTTGCCTTCCGACTCAAGCCATCCTTGTTCAAGCGCAATCTTGGTAATTTCCTGATAGTGCATCGGCTTCTTAGCGCCAAACCCACGCAAAACCTTCTCCGCGCACTGAAGGAATGTCATTGCCTTGGGCTTTGCCGTTGGTACAACAGGCGGAACAGACGGTTGGGACGCAGCGTCGCCCAAACCGGCAGAGGATGTCGTCCCTTTCGCACCGAGCCTGAATTTTACCGGCTTCGCGCCATCGGCTACAATGCCTGAATTTGGCTTCTTCGCCGCCGTGTAAAGGTAGGCTGTAACAGTAGCCCATGGTGTCTTCCCGAGAGAATCTGCCTCCTTATCCAGCCCTTGATGAACGGCCTCATTCCAGACTTCCTTGGCAGTCATTGGGACAAGTGATTCACCAAGTACTTTTAGCGCGATGTCCTTTAGCTTCATTTGAGTTGTCCTCCCTTACTTCACAACAGTCTACCAGTTTGTCTTGTTCGATTCAAGACCTGTTTGCTACCACGAGGCGAAATGTCACTGGCGTCAAAGATGATTGTGCGCTTATCCATGTCCAACCTCACGCAAACAAGTCATCTAGCGTTGCTTTGAGCTACCTTCTAGGATGTTTCGAGCCTCGTCGCTATGGGATAGGATTGGTGCAAGATTGGAGCATATCGTCATCTCTGCACAATCCGCACAGGTCGCAATTTGTTTGCGCATTGCGCATTGCCGAATGGGGCACATCGCTTCGCAGTAGGGCGTCTTCACTCCATCCATGCGACAGCCCTGGCAGTTGATCATTGCGAACGTGATTTCAACACCGTTCAGCTCCGACCACTTCTTTGCGACTTTCTCCCGCAACGCGTTGTCATTGTTCAATGTTGCTACGCGGGCTTCGCATTTCCCGCAGTCAAGTCCGCAATAGGCAATTAGTTGGTTCATGGTTGTTCCCATAATGTTCGACTTTAGCACGCGTACATCGCGATATTGCATCGAAAAGGTGCTAAAACTGGCCAAAAGAACCCGATTTTAGCACCTGTACGGAGTCCTTCACTGTTAGGGCTAGTACTTTATCGTCCGAATCAGCGGAAGTGAGAGGAGATGATCGTCATCGGTGCAAAGGATGCCGGCCGTCTCAAGAACAGCGGCGGCAATCCAGATGTCGTTTGTTGGGATTGGTTTGCCGATGGCATGGACATATCCGTAAACCTTTGCGTAGAACGCCCCGGTTGTCCTTGTGACATTGAGAACTGAAAGCTTGGGGTTTTTGAGTAATTCGGCGAACGCCTCCCTTTCCCTGCGTTCGCGCGCCGTGTTGCCCTGCGTTCCGACATCAATCTCCCCGCAGACAACTGCGGGTATGACGATTCTAGCCGCAGAAGCCATTATCCTGGCCACGGTTTTGTCACCATCGAATAGCGCTATGATGGCGTTCGAGTCAAGAAGCAACGCGTCGCTCACTCCCACATCTCCTTGTCGATTGTCCGTTGCGCCGCAACCGATGCGCGTAAGCGCGCGCCTTCGCCCTTGGGCAGTATTCCGCAGAACTTCATGAACGGGTTATCGCTTTCAGGCACTTCCACCTTTGCAAGACCCAGCATTGGGGAGAGCATTTCCTTAACTGCCTTGTTCACGCTGATTCCCATATCACGGGCGCGGGAACGGAGAGCCTCCGCAAAAATGTCATCGACATGAATTGTCATCGTAGTCATGATTCATTGCTCCTAATCTCTGATTCAATATTATGCATCACCATGATGAATTTGTCAAGGATATGCCACCTAACACGACCGGATAACAGCTGTGGCGGATTCCAGCCCTTGCGATATTGCCGTGATGCGGATTTCGCCGGCCTCACCTGCCTTGGCGCGGACGAGCGCCTGGGCCCAGCCGTTGAAGGCCTTGCGGGTCGGCTGGCGGAAGTCGTCGAAGTCCGTTTCGTCGCCGTTGTCCGTGGCGATGATCGTTCCGGGGCCCTCGATCACGAACTCGATGCGGTTTGAAGCGCGCGGCACCACGCGTCCGGCCGCGTCGCGGACGGAGACGTTGACATATGCGATGTCCTGGCCGTTGGAAAGGATGGTGTCGCTTTCGGGCTCGATGACGAGCTTGTCGGGCGCGCCGGTTGTCTCAACCCTGTCTCGCGCCCATTCGGCGCCGTCCTTATAGACGACGACCTCGAGGACGCCGGGCTCGTAGCGCACTTCGTCCCAGCGGAGGCGGTAGGCGCGGTCCCAGACGCCTGGTTCCTTGCGGCGGCGGCCGAGGCTGCGGCCGTTCAGGAAGAGTTCCCCTTCGTCGCCGGAGGTGAAGACATAGACAGGGGTGACCTCCCCTTCCCTGCCTTCCCAGTTCCAGTGCGGAAGGATGTGCGCCATCGGGAAGTCGGGACGCCAGCGCGACTGGAAGAGCCAGAAGGCGTCCTTCTTGAATCCCGCCTGGTCGAGGAAGCCGGTGTTGCAGGTGTGTATCGCCGCGCGCGTCATGCAGCGCTCGCTTACCTCGGCGAGGGCACGCTCCTGCGCGACGGGATCGGTGAAGCGTGGTTTCTTGCGCCACTCGTCGCACCAGAACGGGCCGCCGAGATAGTCGATGCCAGTCCAGATGAACTCGCCCATGCAGGTCTTGACAAGATCCATCCAGTACCACTGGGCGTCGGGTGAACAGGCCCAGTTGCCGGCGAGATTCTCCCAGTTGACAGCCTCCCAGCAGTATGAGGAATTGTAGAAGTTCTCGCCGCAGTCGCCGCAGGCTTCGTTCCACTTCTGCAATACGGGGAAGTGGTACTCGCCGCGAGTAGAGCTCATGCAAATGGTTTCGGAACCGAAGAAAGGGACGTTAGGATGGGCCTGCTTGAGCGCCGGGTACTTCCACGAATAGTAGTTGCACCCCATGAGCGGAAGCACAGTCGGGTATTCGTTTGTGAAGTTGACGTGGTTGTTGTTCGCGTTGGTCGCGGGGCGTGTCGGATCCTCATCTGCGACGATGCCCGCGAGGTGGCGCGCGATATCGGAGAACTCTGAGAGCGGCGCGATGCTGTCGAATCCTTCGCAGATCTCGTTGCCGACGGAGTACATGATGACGCACGGATGGTTGCGGTCGGTGCGCACCCAGGCGCGCACGTCGCGCTCGTGCCATTTGTCGAAGAGGTTCGTGTAGCCGTTCTTGCGCTTGCCTGCGGCGCCGATCTTGCGCCACTCGTCGAAGACCTCGTCCTTGACCAGCAGGCCCAGCTCGTCGCAGAGTTCGAGCAGACCTTCGTCGGGCGGGTTGTGCGAGGAGCGGATGGCATTGACGCCGGCCTCCTTGAAGAGCAGGAGGCGCCGCTTCTGCGCCGCGCGGTTCCATGCCGCGCCAAGGACGCTGAAGTCATGGTGCATCGAAACGCCGTTCAGGGGCACGGTGCGTCCGTTGAGCTGGAAGCGGCGCTCGTCGGCGTGGAACTCGATTGTGCGGATTCCGTAGCGGTAGTCGTTGCCCTCGATGTCGACCGTGTAGAGATAGGGGTCGTCGATGTCCCAGAGATGCGGGTTGTCGACGGAGAAGACGCGCTCCTTCGGTCCGCTCACGGACATTTCGTAGCGGACGCGCACCGTCGCCCGCTCCGGCGTCACCTCCGGCGTGGTGATGAAGACGGAGCCCGGCACGACATGGTCCTTCGGGCAGACAAGAAGCCGGCATTCGCGGAAGAGTCCGCCGCCGGTGTACCAACGCGACGAGTCCGGCACGTTATGGCAGCGGATGGCCAGAGTAACATCGGTTCCTGGTTCCTGGTTCCTAGTTCCTGGTTCCTGGTTCCTAGTTCCTGGTTCCTGGTTCCTAGTTCCTGGTTCCTGGTTTCTAGTTCCTGGTTCTTGGTTCCTAGTTCCTGGTTTCTGGTTTCTAGTTCTTGGTTTGAGATGATCTGTGATGTCGATTCTCCATCTCGTGTAGCCGTAGGGCCAGCCGCCGGCGAACGCGCCGTTGACGAAGGCCATCGCGTAGCTCATCGCCCCGTCGCACTCGAAGTAGACTTTCCCGTTCGGCGGTATGGGAATTCCCCGTCCATCAACTCTTAACTCTTCACTCTCAACTCTGAACTTGATTCGGTACCACCCGACGCCGCTCACGTCGAGGAAGGCGTCGCCGTAGCGCCGGTCGGAGTCGAAGGGGGATTCCACGCCCCAGTCGTGCGGCACGCGCACCTCGCGCCAGCTGGAATCGTCGAAGAAAGGCTCCGCCCACGCAAAGCGCGGCGCGCCGGAGCAGTCGCCCTTGTCGGCCCGATCGAGCAGGTCGCTCATCGCCTGCATGGTGAGGTCGGCGCCGGCGGAAGGGTCGTCGGCCTTGATGAAGCGCCAACCGCGCGCAAGGGGGATTGAAACAGTCTTCATGGTTCTGCAACTCCGTGTTGCTAGGCTTTGATAATCCGCATCTCGGCGGGCTTGAGTGCGACTGTCCGCGACTTGCCGAAGACATGCACGTCGATAGTGTGCGGCTTGCGGAAGTCGATGTTCTTCAAGAAGACGCGTCCGTCATCCGGAAAGTACGAGCAGATGACGTAGTCGCACTCGGCATCGGGCAGGTCGGCGCCAACGGCGGACGGGTAGACGTCGCCGCGCGAAATCGAGGCGACGTATTTGTAAACCGTCGCCATCAGCCCGTCGGAGCCGATATACTCGCCTGCGCCTTCGTCGGCGTTCGCCACCGACGGATAGCACCAGGTGTTGATGAAGTAGACCTCTCCCCTGCCCTTCTTCGCACGGATGACGATGGGGAGTTTCGCCTCATCGTCGACGGCGAGCAGCTCGTGGTTTTCCGGCGGGTCGGTGAACTCGATGTCGCCAAGGCGGATGCCAAGGATGCCGAAGCGCCGCGGCCAGACGATGCCGAGGCGGTTCGGCGCGAGGACGTCGGCCGGACGCGGGAAGAAGGCGTCCTTGACGATCTCCCACGACGCCTCGGGCGCGCCGGGGTACCAGTTGACATTCTGGTCGGCGATGCGCTGGGCACCCCCGATCGGCAGTCCGGGCTTGATGTTCTCGCCGCAGAGGTCGAAGTTGCCCTTGGCGATGGCGAAGGAGGCCTGTGGCTGCCCCTTGGGCGCGGGATGCTTGCGCACGAAGCTCCAGAAGCGCTTCATCTCGCGACGGTAGCCGCGGCAGACGGCGGAGTCGTAGCCGATTGTCTTTGCCAGTTTGCGTGCGGCGGGCAGATACGGGGCGATTTCCTCGGCGGACGCGCCGTGGATGCCGGGCGCGCCGACTTCGACATGCGGCATGTCGTGCAACGGCGAGTCCTGGCAGAGAACGGACTGGACCTCCCAGTTGCCAGACTCGTTGATGATGATCTTCGCGCCCGTCATGTACTTGAGCTGGAAGCCCGCGAAGAGGAGCGGCATGCGGAGCGGGTTGGAGTACGGGATGAAGGCGTTCCATTCGTGGGCGTTGTGAGAGCCCCAGAGGGCGAGGCCGAACTGGCGGGCGACGCCGCGCTCCAGCGCCGACGAGAGAAGCATGTTGCGGAAGGGCATGTCCTCCGTGCAGGGGATGTCGATGCCGCCGGCGACCTGGTAGTCGATGGAGAAGTCGGCGCCGGTGGAGAGGATGTTGCCCCAGCCGGCGGCGTGGCGCTTGTCCGTGTAGGCGCGGACACGGCGCATGAAGCCGTCCGCGACGTCCTTGAGCGTCGGGTTCTTGATGCCATCGCAGTCCTTCTCGCTCCAGTGGAAGCATTCGCCGGAGTCATGTCCGAGCCAAAACTTGCCGACAGAGGCAATTGACTTGACCTGCTCCGGCGTGGCGTCGGAGTAGATGTTCATCGAGTAGATGCCGCGCTTCGCGGCGGCGCGCACGCAGCGCTCGAGCTTCTCGTTGTGCTGCCAGAACTGCATGCAGTTGCCAAGGCCCTCCTCGGCCGTGATGCGGATCTGGTCGAGCGGCGCGGGGTGCGGTCCGACCCAGCGGCAGTGCGCATGGCCCGTGTAGCAGAGCGACAGCTGCTTTGGGTTCGACTCGCTGCCGTACGAGGCGCTTCCGAAGAAGACGCCTTCCTTTGGAAGTTCGGGCATTGGCGTTTCCGTCTCCCACACGCGCACCCAGTCGATGTAGGTGCGGACAGGCAGCGTCGCGGCGTCGATTTCCCCGGGCCACGTCCCTTTTCCGCCGAGTTGCATGTCGAGAAGCAGATAGAACGGGGTCGTGAATGGCCATTGCAGCGGATGGGCGTCGGTCCGCTGATAGCGGAAGGTCTCCTCGCCGTTGACGCTCCAGATAAGGGCGTCGGGTGTGCGCTCAAGGCCGTATACGTTATACTCGCCCTGGACGATGTCGCCGCGTCCGCCCTGGGGCGGATTCTTGCCGTTCTTCATCGTGTAGGTCCAGGCGGAATGGCAGGTCTGGTACACGAAGGCGTCGCCGTTGAGGCGCTCCACGATGTCGATTTCGCCGCCGTCTGGCCACTTCGCGCCCTCGGGAAGCATCCAAAAGGCCGGCCACGCGCCCTGTTGGTTCTCGAAGCGCGCGCGAATCTCGACCTTGCCGTAGGTGAAGAAGAACTTGTGCTGGGTCCATACGCCGCCGGTGAGGAAGGGGCGTTCGTCGGCCTCGAGGTCGTCATTGACGACGCCCACCAGGACGAGGTTGCCGTCCTTCACCTGCACGAGGTCGTCGCGCAGCGACATGTATTTGTCCCAGGGGGATCTTCCGGGTCCGGGGATGCGCGACCAAACGCCCTGGTCGAGCGTGTCGCCGTCGAATTCGTCATGCCAAAGTAAACGGGAGTAATTTGCCATGACTCAATTATAGCGAAACACATGCCGCGGCGCAAATGGCACACGGATTCGGGTGCGGGCAATTGCCCGTCCCGCCTCCTTTGAAAATATCTGCTTGCAAATGGAGGGCCGATTGTAGTAAACTCTTTACATCATTTCGGCGAAGGCCGGATGACATGCTCGGGTGGTGAAATTGGCATACACGTAAGCTTGAGGTGCTTATGGGGAGACCCGTGCGGGTTCGAGTCCCGCCCCGAGCACCATCCTTTTCGAGAACCTGCGGCGCAAAAGCGCCGCAGGTTCTTTTGTCTTTGACATTCCGGCGCGGATGAAGTATTTTATTTACCTACATTTCGGGCATTGCGCCCGCAACCAACAAGGGG
>JAEEGH010028827.1_pt1 | contig 10896 bp, 6 predicted proteins | sample 9134181 | NCBI WGS metagenome assembly JAEEGH01 (sample SAMN16246544, study PRJNA631951) | gut metagenome | biome: gut microbiome; feature: rumen; material: DP-attached | host: Bos | place: Iran: Karaj | collected 2018-10
CACTTCGAGTAGTCGAGCGAGGCAAGGCGGCTGAATTCGTCCGCAGCTATCTCGACAGTGAAGGCCGTCTCGATTTTGGTTGCGGGGTTGATGTTCTCCACATAGTAGTCCTCTTCCCCGTTCTCGCCGGGGATGATCATGTTGGCAAGATTGTCGATGACCGACTTGCACGTGACCGTGAGCGTGCCGTCCTGCTTGAAGGCGACCGAGAACTCCCATCTACGCTCGCCGGCGACGCCATACTGGATCTGCGCGGCGCGGCCGTTGGGGTCGAGCGCGAGCGGTTCGCCGGACAGCAGCACGTTGATGACGGTCTTCTGGTTGAGAATCGCCATGAGAACGCGGACCTTGCCCTTTTCAACATCGCCGAGCGACGCATAGGTCGTCTTGGCGCCATTCGTCACGAAGGAGGCCAGCTGGTCGCGCGCACCGTCGAGGCTGTGGTTGTCCAGCATCTGGTTGCCGGGGAGCTTTACGGTCTCGTTGCGGTTGAGGTCCTTGACGAATTGAGAGCCTTCAGTGTTCGACCCCGCAAGCGTTTTGCATTCCTCGCAAATGCTGCCGTTGAGCCTGCTGAGGATGACGTTGTTTCGCTGGGTTGTCAGCTTGTTGTGCGGCTCGTACACCTCGGGGCCGCCGAAGCGCAGGTAGAGGCCGCGCAGCTTGTCCGCAAGCTCGCCTTGGCCCGCGACGGCTTTTTGGGCCAGCTTGTTTTTTTGCCTGGTTGCTTCCGCCCTGCCGCGCTGCAGGATCGAACTGAAAATCTCCTGCCTGTTGATTGTCCTGTAATCGGGATTGTTCACGTCTGGGATCGCCACGACATTGCCAGGCGCGACGCCAAGGCGCCCCTGGGCGGCGTAACTCAGTACGCCAATCATCTGGCGCAGGCGGGCACCCTGGAAGGACGCGTGCCTGACCAGCCCCCTGGAAAGACCCTGCTTCTTGAACTCTTCCAGCTCGACTTTGAGATAGTATGCGTTCAGGACGCCGGCCTTGGAGCCCGACAATGCGGAAACGATGTTCCTGGCCGTCTTTTCGCCGCAGCGCGCCAGCATCAGCGCCGCCGCGAAGTCGCGCGCCGCTATCAGTTCGTCGGCGCCGTCGATCTTGGTTTCCACACCTGCGGCGTTTGTCGCCTTCTCTATGTTGTCGAAGAACTCGCAGACGGCGTTGTGGATGGCCGGTCCCGACGACGAAGCCGAAAGTCCCTTCATCGCGTTCATCTTCAGATGCTTCGCCGCTTCCAGCATGTCGCGGATGAAGCCCTCGGGGATGCGCTTGCCGCCCATCGCGATGATGAAATCCTTGCCTGCCTTGAAAGCCGCCTGGTCGCCATTCGCGGCGTTTCTGAGTTCCGTAACGGCGGCGATGATGTTGGTGGCCTTCGCCTGGGCCTCCGCCGGCGAGATCAGTTCCGAGTTGCCCCGCCTGAGGACGAGTCCGGCGCACGCGACCGCCACGTCCAGCGCGTCCTTGTCGGTCGCCGTCGCCCTGACGAGCGTGTCGAGGAGATTGTCGACCGTGGCGCGACGCGCCTCCGGCGCGGGGTCGTGCAGCGGGGGATTGTAAAGGTGCGCAGCGTTCAGCTGCGCCTGCTTGAGCGCGGGGGGCACGCGGCCGAGGAAGGCGTCCACGGCGGCCTTGACCGCCATGATGCGGCGTGCTGTGAGCGGTTTGCCAGAAGGTCTGCCAGGTCTTCCGTAGTCCTTCATCAACATGGCGTCCTTGACGCTTTCGGGAATCCTGTCCTCGCCGCCGAACATGTCGATGATCGACTGCCGGAAGAGCTCGCGCGCCGCGTTGTTCGCGCGCTTGTCGTCGCCCGAGCGCGATCCGATCGGGGCGACCCTGTCGCGGGTCGCCGCCGTGATGGCGCGACCATCGAGCGCGCCGTCCTCGCCGCTCACCCGGGCGATCGCCTTGCTGTTCACGGCGTCGTCCTGCTGCTGGGCGAACTGCACGAACCTAACGTATTGGGCATTGACTTCGAGTGCCATGTTTGTCTCCTATGCTGAATCCTATGCTGAATGATTGTTCGCGTCGGCAATGGCCTTGTGCGTGTCAACGGCGGCGAAGGCCGGCGAATTGGCGTCCATGAAGTCGAGGTTCCTGACGTCCTCGCGCTCGAAGAACGCGAATAGCTTGTCCGTGAACCCCTCGATGGCGTCGAAGGCGAAGAACGCCATCGGGATGGCCATGGCCATCTTCTCGTCCGGGCCGATCTCGCCGCCTTTGCCTTCAAGCATCCTGGCGACGCGGTTCGCCGCGGCGCGCTGGATCTCGCCGATCTTCGCGAACACCCTCTCGGCCGACGCATTGGAGGCGATGAGCGATGCGATTTCCGCCGCCTGGGCGGCGAGGTCCGTGGAAGCCGCCTTGATGGCGTCGAGGTCGATGTTGCGCGTCTTGTTGAGGGTCAGCAGGTGCGTCCTGATGACGACTTCCGCATTGTGCGAAAGCCCCATCGAACCGGCCTTGCGGAGTATGGCGAGGCGCTCGCGGGCCAGTTCCGCGGCCGCGTCCTTGAAGAGCTTCCGAACATCTTCGGGGGTCTTCGCGGAGGTCTTGCCGTCGATGATGTCCAGGGACAGCTTTTTGACGATGTCGTTCGCGCCGCGCCCGAAATTCGTGATGTTTGGGTTGTATTGGATGCCGGCGAGGCCGGCTTCCTTCGCGAAGGCGTCCTGTATGAGGCCGACGACGGCGTTTTCGGTGAATTCGGCGATTGTCGGCGCGTAGAGAGCCATCGTGCGCATTTCGTCCGCAAATTGCCCGAGGGCGGCGCGTGCGGCCTCGGGGTTCCCTGCGGCGTAGAGGGTGTCGACAATGTCGGGATGCCGCTTGACCATGCCATGGGCGAGCTGCATTGCCAACTTGCCGCTGCCGACCTGCGCCAGAATTTCCTTGAACGCGCTTTCAATGAAGTCGGTCGCCATGTGGCGCCTGGCGCTTCTGACGCAGACCTCGCGGATGCTCTCGGGCGTCACCGTGCGGCCTTCGCGGGTCGCCGCCGTCGTGACGCTGTCGATATCGTAGCCGTTGAGCATGCTGTTGAACTTGATGTCCGGCGGCGCGACATTGGCACCGAAACGGGCGGTCATGTCGGCGCGGATTTCGCCCAGCATCTTCATGAAGCTGAAAGGGAGGATGCCCATTTGGTGGTCGTTCCCGGAACCCAGCGCGCCGTTGACAATCCCGTTGACCGTCTCCGGCGAAAGGGCCGGGATGTGGGCGCGCTTGTTCCCGGGCACATCCGCCGGGGCGGCCTTCGCCTGCATACGCATGAACTGCATGAACTGGAAATTCCTCAGCCTGTCCCCCTTCAGGTTGGAGGCGATGGCGAAGAGCGTTTCCACCAGAAGCCGCGCCTCGCTGTCGGAAACCTTGTTGACGGCGGAGAGCGTCTCGTAGTCGCAGACGCCCCGGTCCACCAGAGTGGCCACGGCGACCGTCCGGTACTTGAAGCCGCTGTCGGGGTCGTTCCGCAAGGTGAGCGGCCAGTTGTGCTTGGCGTTGTCGTCCGGGAGCGCGTTGAATTCCTCAAGGACGCCCAGCGCCCTCGCACCGGGGGCCGTGATGGTGGCGAAACGCATGAGAATCTCGTCGAGCTTGGCGACGAATTCCAGCTCCGTGCATCCGGCGTCCATGTCAACGCTGGTGTTGTCGCCCGTGGGACAGGGAAGGATGCACCGCTTTGTCGGGCTCGGATTGCCGCCGGTCGATTCGAGAAGTCTGTCCTTCAGGTTTATGGCCATGGTGCGGAGCATCGCCTGGTCGTCGGCGTCGCGGAAGCGGGTGTTCCCCGTCAGGACGTCTTGGAAGAGCGTGACCCTGAAGTTCTCGTTAAGCGGACGGCGGGCATCGGTGCCGGTATTCGTGTTGTTGCGCGTGGTGGCGCGGTTCGTCCTCTCCCCGGGGTCGAGTCCGGCCTGCAGCTGGCGCGACGTGCGGATCGTCCCCTCGCCGGCGAATTCGTTTATCGTGTCGGCGTTGCGGTCGAGGATTTCGCGGACCTGCTGGCGCGAGAGCGGCTTCAGGCTGCGCTGCGAGAGGGTCTTGTCGGAGGCTCCCGCCGGCGCGAGGCCGAGTTCCTGGCGGACGCGGGCGATTTCGGCCTCGCCGACATGGTTGTCGGAGAGGGCCTTGACGAAGGCGTTCTTTATGGCCAGGACTTCGTTGTGGGCGATCTCCTTCCTGTTCAGCAAGGTGAAGGTCACGTGGTTGTTGATCTTCTCGATCTTGTTTTCGCTCGCGAGCCGGATCTCCCCGGCGTTGAACTTGCCGTCGGAGACGCGCTGGAACTGGTCGATCGTCAGGTTGACGTTTGAAAGGTTGATTGCCATGGTTGTTCTCCTGTTGCCGTAATTGTTTTGTCCTGTTTACACGCCGCACGGCGAAGGGTTACATCTCCGCAAGATCACTGCTGGGCGATTCTGTCCCGGTGCACCTCCAGCGTGTGCTTTTCGAGCACCTTGTACACGGCCTTGAATTCTGCGGGGGTGATCTGCTCCACCTCGGGCCTGTTGCCGTCGAACTCGACCCCGAGTGCGTCCACAATCGCACCCTCGATGCTCGTCCGCATGGACGAGAAATGCGACCCAATGCTGTTGGCCACGCCGGATATGGCCGCGCGGACGTTTTCCGGCTGGGTGTTGCCGTCCGGGAACTCCCTGGCGTGGAGCAGTTCGCAGGCGACGGAGAACTTGGCGCTGTTCATGGAGCCGAGCCCCGCCTGAAGTCCGCGAAGTGCATCCTCTTCGAGGCGCAGGCAGATGAGGCTCAGCCCGAGGGAGATGCAGGCCGAAAATTCGGCGCCGCCTACAACCCGCCCCATCGTGGCCAGTATCCCGGTTTCGCGGACCATCTGGGTCGCGCCCTTCTCGAACGCGCACAGCGCCTCGGCGATCCGGGCCGGAGAGGAATTTGCCGAGACGTTCTTCAACGCCCTGAGATCGACCTTCTTCGCCGCTTCGCACATCTTCGTGATCATCCCCGGCTTGAGCGCCTTGCCTTCGAACGGCTCCAACGCGCGCATCACCGTGTCGAAGAGCCGCCTGTCGCCTTTCGTCGCGGCACGCAGCTCGTTGATGTTGCCGCGCAGCGCCTCGAGGCGCTTGGCAATCTCCTCTTCCGAACGCAGCCTGTTGCCGTCGCCGAGCATGATTCCCTGGACAGCCATGGGATTGTTGCCCCTCTGGAGAAAGGCCATCAGGTCGCGGTCTGTCCTGGCGCTCTCAAGCAGCTTGTCGACTGCCGGACCCTGGATGTCCGCCTCCTCCGGGAGGACTTGGGCGAGCCGCGCCTTGATGTTGGCTGCGGCAGCGGCCACCTCGGCTGAGACGGTGCTCGCCTCCGTGAACCTAAGGGGCGTGGTCTCGACGGAGCCGTCAAGCCTGACGGTGGCGGTCCATTCGAACGTGAACTTCAGCCCCTTTGGACTCGAATAGCGGATCGTGACGTCTCCTGTGTCGTTGTCCCTGGCGAGCGTGAAATCGACGGGGCTGTGCTCGTTCGACTGGATGTTGTACCGCTTCAGGCCGCCGCGCAGCGCGACAAGGCCGGACTGCGACAGGAGCGACATGACGCTCGCCGCCTGGCGCGGATGGACACGGCCGCACATGTCCTCGATCTTCTGCGCGATTCTGTCCGCGCTCTCGCGCCCGGCCTGGCTGCTGTTCGCGGCGAAGCGCTCGCCGCCCGGGAACGCGACGTTGAAGCAGGTCTGGCCCGCATCGAGAAGCGGCCGGTTCGGGGCCGTGGTTTCGGAGTAGCCGTCAGGCCGCGTGAGGTCGAGCGTAAGCTTGGCACGCGCGGAATCGATTGAATTGAGACCATCCAGATTCATCCCATGGCCGGCGACGTAGGGAAGTTTCGGGATGTCCGCGCCGTCGTAGTACGCCGCGCGCGCCTCCGCGAGAGTGCAGCCGGTGTCCTGCATGATCTTCGTGATCTGCAGGGAGGCGGCCCCGTCATCGGAGAGCGCGTCGCCGAACGCCCGAAAAGCCCGGTGAAGCTTTGCCGTTTCGTATCGCCCGGCGACGTGCAGGTCGGGGAAGCAGGTCGCGACGATGTTCTTCGCGGTGAGCTTGCCGCGCGCGGCAAGCGCGGCGAGTGCGTCGATGTTCTTGATCATGCGGGCGATCGCGAGACTCGCGCCGAACGATTCGAAGTGGCGCACGCCCACGTCCGTCTTGGCTGCTTCGGGGTCCCGCGCGAGGACGCAGAGACGGTCGAACGCCTTGAAGACGATTGCGCGCTTGTCCGGCGGGATCTGCGCAACCGTGCTCCATGCGCTCATCCCGAACCCTTGGCAGACGAAGCTTGTCGCGCTGTTTTTTCCGGCGCCGAATATCTCCTCGCCGACTGTCGCCTTGAGGTTGGCTTTCGGGTCGCAGGCGAGCGCTTCGAATACGAAACGTTCGTGGGAGCTGCGGCATTCCGGCGTGACGAATCCGTATTCGGCGTTGAGCTTGGTAAGCGTGTCGGCGGTGGAATAGTCGCGCCTGCTGCGCATGCGGACGCGATTGCGGAGATCCGTCACGTACGTGGAAAGATCCCCGTGCCAGGTTGCGAAGAGATCGAGGAGCCTGAGTCCGTCCGCGAAGTTCTCGGCGTTCTCGAGGAACCTGCCGCCATAGTCAAGGAGGCGGTTCGCCTTGCTGCCCGGCTCGGACACGGCCTGGAGCGCCTGCGTCTCGGTGCAGTTCCGTGTCTGGGCGTAGAAGTTTACGGCGCGGGCGAGCTTGGCGAGTTCCGGTTCGCTGTAGCCGAGGGCGAGCGCCGCGTTGCGCGTCTCGGGGCTCCTGAATTGCGAAACGCCCCTCTCGCGCATGGCGCCGTCCGCGTCGATGGCCTTCTTCACGGCGATGATGCGGCGGGCGGTGAGCGGCTTGCCTTCGCCGTAGTCGTCCATCAGCATCGCCTTCCTGACGGCTTTGGGAATCCTCGCCTCGCCGCCGAACATGTCGATGACGGCTGCCTTGAATATGTCGCGCGTTCGGTCATTGGCCGTCTTGTCGTTTTCAGAGCGGCGCCTTTTGTGGACATAGTCGGTGTCTGCGGCCGTGACCTGGCGTCCGGCGAGCTCGCCATTCTCCAGCGTGCCGCGGGCGACGGCCTTCTTTTCGTTCTGCGCGGCCTTCTCCTGCGCGAAGTCCACGAACGCCTTGAACGTCTCGTTGTATCCGTTGATGTCCAACGCCATTGGTTATTCTCCTTTGCCAGTCTCCGCGTCAAGCCTTGATCATGAGGTTGGGATCGTTCACGGCATCGCCGTTTTCGACGTCCTGATTGTATCATATCACGCACAAGGGTGCAAGAGCACGTCTCAGGAGAAAAACGCGGCGGCGCTGGACAAAGGCCAACGCCGCCGTGAAACACCGAGGAAAACGAGGGAGGGTTCCCGGTGCGCAAATCGCCGTTATCTGAAATTGATGGAGGTTGCGGTAGGAGGCTCGTACTCCACGATCAGCTCAATGTCGCATTCAGGCATTGCGGCCAACGTCCACACGCCATCGGCGGTCTTCGTCAGCTCCACGGCTTCGCCCATTTCGAGCAGTTCCGCGTCGGTGGGAGCTGTCCATTGGGCGTAGAGCGTCACGTCGGCGTTGGCGGTGTAGGTTGCACCAGGAGCGTAGCTGTCGCCGCTGCCGTCCTGTGCGGTGTTCCATTCTATAAAGGTGTAGCCCTCGCGGGTAGGCTCAGCGCCACTCAGGGTTAGCTGTACTTCTTCGCCCTTTTGCTGTGCATCGGGTGCGCCGCTGCCGCCATTAGCATCGTAAGTGATGTTGTAGGGGTCTCCTGTGACGGTGACGGTAATGTATGTGGGATCACCAGGCACTGCCACAGGAAGTTTTGGGTTTCCATCTCCATTTTTGTCAATGGCATAGATTTCAACGGTATATGTGCCTGCGGGCACGGTGATATACCTTTCAAATCCATGTATGCCAGTGATGCCCTTGGCACTATTCACATCCGATCGTTGAACGTCTGTATCTATGACCACTACCGGCATATGGCTTCCACTTGCTGATGTGCCATACCATATATAAGCATGGACTTGGATAGAGACTGATGATTGGTCGGGGTCGTATGCCCAGCCATCTACAAAGATAGAGCCATGGTGCGCAGTGCAGTGGTCAAAATAGCCTTTGGCTTCGGTACCGGCCCAGGCGCCCGATACTGCCGTCATGAGCAGCACGAGCATTGAAATTAAAGACTTTTTCATATTCATTGTTCTCCTAATCGATAAATTGGTTAAAAAGCGAGGCAGGCACGGACATACCAGCTAGCGGCCTTATTGTAAGTGTACCAAGTGCCATTGACGAAGTAGAACTCCCACGCGTAGCTGGAATCGGCCTCCGTACTTGACCAGTAGTCGTCGTTCTGCAAGTTACTAGCGCCTGTGATGCCACTGAATCCGTCGCGCAGGGCGGTGTCGCTGCCTGCGCCATTAGCGCCCATCATATAGTTCCACTGATCCTTGCTGGCCAGCAGCCATGTTGCATTGGTAACAGAAGTGTTCTTGTTCTTGGTGGTGTTGCATGCTGTCTTTGCTGCTTCCCATGCCATCTTCCCCTCGTCGGTCAGCGCCAGTGCCAAGCCGTGGTTGTAGGAGGAATTGCCCGTGGCACCTATATAGATTATCTTGGCCACGGCGGTGGTTCCGGCGGCGGAGGCTGCTGCGACATTGTCGTAGATCCTGCCGTCTCTGCCAATCAGCTTGCCCTTGTCGCTCGATGTGGCAGAAGAAGCTGGTTTTGCATATGCCACGGCCGACACATTGAACGTCACGTTGCCCGGGGCGGTGTGGTTTGCGTCGGGCGTGACGCTAACGGTAATCCGCGTATTGGAGAATGCGCTGTTGGTCTTGCGCGTCACGGTGATGGTGCCGCTGGAGTAGCTGACGGTGCAGTTGCCCGTATTGGCACTGGAAACATTGATTGTTCCGCCCGTGCAGCTGACGCCGGACTTTGACTTCGTGCTGAGCGTGGCTGCGGATGAGCTGAAGCTGATGGCGCTATTGTTGCATGTCAGCGTGGCAGCGGCCTTGCCGATGGCCTTCGTGACGGCGGTGCCGTTCACGTCGGTCGTGTTGTAGTTGTCGCCACCGTCCACGTAGTACCACAGGTAGTAGGTTCCGGCGTTGGTGCCCTGGTCGATGGTGGTCTTGAAGTCGGCGGTGCTTGCGGGCTTCGAGTTCGTGGTCGTCACTTTATACTTCATTGTGCCGCCCGTGGTCGAGCCAGCAGAGAACAGCGTCTTTGCCGAGCCGCTATAGGTGAGCGTGGCGGCAACAGCCGTCGGGGCGGTGACGCTGGCATCCTTCTTCTCCTTCGTCATCTTGAAGCTGATGGGATAGAGGTTTCCGGCGGCGAGGGTCTTGCCCGACTGGTTTCTGTTGTAGTTGAACGTCGCGTTGTCGGTGGCGGTGAACGTGATGTTGCCCTCGGTGACGGGCTTCACGGCCACGTAGATTTTACTCAGCGACGAGGGGCTGACTGTGTACGTGTTGCCGCCGTTGGCCATGGTGAGGTTCGTCAGCGTGCTGGTGATGTCGTTGCCGGCGGCGTTCTTGATGGTGAACTCGCAGATGGCGAGCTGGTTCACGAGCGTGGGCGAGGCGGGCAGGCCTGCGCTGGCGGTCAGCGAGCCGTCGAACTTGGCGAAGTCGAGGTTGGCAGAGATATTTGCCATCGTGCCGTCCTGCGAGTTGAGGGCTGCGTAGTTGACGGTGGCATCGTCGGTGACGGGCGTGGTGGTCGTCACGGAGGTTGCGGCCATTGCTGCGGGATAGATGTAGCGCACGTCGCCGCCAGCCTTCGGGTTGGTCAGCGTCACGGTGAACGTGGCCGTCTTGCCGTAGTCGCCGTCGGGGAGTTCATCGCTCACGGTCTTCACGGTCTCGTTACTCGTGTTCGTATAAATCACGGCAATCTTTTCGCCTGCGGCAAACGTCTTCACACCGTCCGTGGTCAGTGCGCGGGTGGTGGCTCTTGCACCAGCCTCGCCGCCGCTGATGCTTACGGTGGTCTTCAGCGTCACTACATTGTCCTTGGGCTGCTGAATTTCATCGTCGTTAGAGCAGCCTGTCATCACTGCGCCCGTCAGTGCGAGGGCGGTCATCGTAAGAAACTTCATTGTCTTTTTCATTGCGCTGTCCTCCATTTTATTCATTATCCCAGTCAGCATCACTCTGTTTGTGATAGTCCTGCACTCCTGCATCGCCATTGCTGGCTACGAGGATGTGGCTCTGATGTTGCAACTTGACGACTTTCATCGTCGGTTTCTGATAAACTTTAGTTTTCATTTCTTTTTTGAAATTAGATTGTTAATAATGTTATTAATAAAAAAAACTTTTGTGTTGTTCAGTCCTTGCCGTCCTCGATGAGTCGCGCCCAGGTCCAGTCGCGGGGCTTTCCCACATGCAGGGGGCGCGATGTGGGGTACATCGAGGGCATTCCAACGTGCAGGGAGCGCGATATGGGGTACATAGAGGGTAACAGGTTCGTTAAAAACGGCGCAAAATTAAGAAAAAGCAATTGAAAATACAAGAAAATCGCACTTTCAACGGCAAAAATATAAGATTCTGCGACTGTTTTTAAGATTCTGCGAGTCGAACCGGACGTCAGCCTGCAAATACCTGTGTTAGATTTACAAAAACCTCAAAAACACCACTCATGATGTCTGTGGCCTTCGGCCCAACGTCCTGTTCTTCTGGCCTTGTGCCTAAGAGCAAGCTCTTGCACCGTCCAGAATCCCACGACGGTTTTGTTCCAAAACACAGCCATCATGGCGGCAAAAACCACGCCCTTCGGGCTAAAAAACAAGATTACCGTTATCCATACATTGTTGATGGCCTAGAAAACGTACATGTGGCCAGTGCTTCTGTCCAAA
>JAEEGH010028828.1_pt1 | contig 10896 bp, 7 predicted proteins | sample 9134181 | NCBI WGS metagenome assembly JAEEGH01 (sample SAMN16246544, study PRJNA631951) | gut metagenome | biome: gut microbiome; feature: rumen; material: DP-attached | host: Bos | place: Iran: Karaj | collected 2018-10
TGTCGGTGATACCACAAAAATCCTGCTCCCGCTTTCAAGCACGATCACGTCACCCGCCGCCACCTCCCTGACAGTGCAGGGAGTGTGGGAAGAACCGGCAAGTTCACTTCCGTTGTCATAGGCGTCGGCGCAGATAAACTCTCCGACGGTCATATCGGAATCCTCAAAAAGGTCTTTCATACCGCTTTTGTGGTCACTGTCGGCGTGCGTGAGGATCATACGGTCGATGTGCCCGATCCCCATATATCGCAGAAACCCGCTGATACGATATCTGTAAAGCTTGGAAACATTTGAACTTCCCGCGTCAATTATGATATTCTCAGGCCCGTCTTCGATCACGATACACTCGCCCTGCCCCACATCGAGCATATGAACCGTCGTCCCTGGGGCTGATGGCTTTACAAAGATCAGAAGACACAGCACCAGAAGCCACATCGGCCATTTCTTTCTGAGCGTCATCACGAGGATCAGAACAAGTGCGATACACGCATAATAGGCAAGAAGTACCGCGCCGCTTCTGTGACCGGTAATGATCTTCGAAAAGGGCAGGCCGGCTGTCAGGCTGCACAAACGTGTTATTCCCAAAACAAGGTAATAACAGGGACCCGAAGCAAAGCCCGCAACACCGCTGCCGGCCAGAGCAGTCATTAAGATGCTGATTCCGCCGCACGGCACCAGAAGCGACATGAGCGGTATGACGATCAGATTTATGAGGATAGAATATGGATTAAAGTAGTAATACGTGTTCATGAGCACAGGCATAAGGAACACATAGACTCCTCCGACCGTCAGTGCGCTCGCAGCCACACGTTTTTTGATCCTTGCACCGTGCAGCAGCTCGTTCCCGACTGCTACGCCCGTAACGGCAGTAAAAGACATGATAAAAGAAGAATCCCGGATGTAAAGAGGATTCACTGCCAAAATGATGAGTCCCGCCAGTGAGATGGCGCTGATCATGTCGTAGGTCCTGCCCCTCATACGTCCCACAAGCATGCAGGAGCTCATGATGATCGCTCTGGCAGCGGAAACGGGCATCCCCGTGAACACTCCGTATAAGAGGAGCACGACCGCCGTGAGCACGCAGCAAAGCTTCTTCCTGCCCGTGATACGCATCAGCAGGCTGTAGATCGCACCCGCGATCAGGGAGATATGCATACCCGAAACAGCCAGTATATGCGCGATACCTCCCGCGGCAAGAGTGTCTTTGGTCTCTTCGTCAAGAAGCCCCCTCTCGCCCGTGAGCACCGCCGAAAGTATCGCCGCCTCTTCATCCGGAAGATTGGCTGTCAGTGCTCCGACCGTCCGGAGCCTCAGATCCGTGAAAACACTCTTTATCCCGAGAATCAGCCCCGAAAAACCGCTCACTTCTCCGTAACGCATATGTGTTTCTGCATCAAAGATCTCAGATGCCGTAATAAGCGCATCTATGCCACGAACGGTATAATACGCCTCCTCATCAAAGTTCCCGGGATTTGAAGCAGGCTGTGGTGCCCTTATCTTTCCTGTGCCGCAGACATATGTTCCTACTCTGACTGCACCGTTTAACCCGGATGCGACGGTGACCCTGACAGAACCGTTCAAAAAGCCGTCAGTTCCTCCGTCTCCGCCAAGGCGTTCCGAGCGGACAAATGCATCATCAATTAAATAAACCGTTTTTTCTTTACTGATCGAGATGTCGGTGACAGTACCGAAAAATGAACATTCCGTTGAATTACTTACAGACTCAAGCCCTTGCCTGAGTGAAGATCGCGTATATACGCTTGCTGTCCTTAATGAAGCTCCAAAAAGGATTACCGGGATCGTAAAAAAGATCGCTGCGGCTCTTACCTCTGAGGGACCTGCTCTGCCGCTGCGGATCCTCACAAGCTCAAAGATCGCGCAAAAAAGCGCCGGAACCGATACTCTCGCCGCCGTCCCCGGTGAGTCTCCTATCAGGAGTACAGCGCCGGCGTAACAGGCGAAGAATAAAACCAAGGGTCTGGCGACCAGACGTTTAAGATTATCCGTCAGCCTCACCTGCCTTTTCATTCGCGATAAGATCGGGACGTCTCTCTATAAATCCCCCCTGACCGTACTTTTCGAAAGCCTTACGCGCAGTGCCGTTCACGGTGATCTGAACCTTCATGATGCCCTGAAGCTCGCAGAGTGAATTTACAAGCGAGTACACGGTGAGTTCCTCGCCGATGTTCTCCCTGTAATTTAAGAATTCCTCATTAACATCGACATAAACTATACCGTCGCTCGAGGTGATCTTGTTGATCACTGTTCCCTCGGGAAGTGTCGGAACAAACTCCGGATCGTCACCGGGTCCCCTCACAAGGAGCCTCGAAACAAGCTCTTCGTATGAACTCGAGCCATCGTAAGTCACTATGTAGATAACACTGCCAAGCATCTTCTCACTGCTTTTGACAAAATACAGCGTGAGCTCAACCTCCTGCCTGAAGTAAGTGGTGTCACCCGTATTGTCGACAAAGTCTGTCTGCTTCATGAGTCCCGGCACCACTTCGCCTCTGAGGACAAGTGGTGTATCTTCGACATAGAACTCGACATAATCGACAAACTCAAGCTGACAGAGCGTCTTGACATACCCCGCACGAAGCAGCAGCTCCGTGACGGTAGGCAAGCCGGCATAAGCCTTACCGAAGCTTATGATGAGCTGGCCGTCTCTTCCGAAATAAGCCGAGTCGAGTGGAACATTCCCCGGCAGGAGCTTCTTCATATCCTTGTCTTTAGGTGTGCTTGCGAGCTCATCCAAAACAGCTCTTACCTGCTCGATCTTCCCGAGGCTCTCGCCGGGAGCTTCACCGCTTTCCCACAGAAGGGATGATTCCGTCACATCGGTCCTGAAGATCTTAAATGTATCCTCATCCGTCACTTTGCTTTTTGCATCCGAAGTAACCTCCTGCTCACCCGAGCACGCGGTCACCACAGAAACAGCGATCAGTAACACCGCTGCAATAAGAAGCTTTTGAAGTAACGACATGTAACCCCCAATTAATGATCGTCTGACACCTGTTAAGCAGGCTCACCTCCGGCTTTGAAGGACATCGGAACACTGACTATAAACGTTGTTCCTTCTCCTTCAACGCTTTCTACCTTGATAGCGCCGTTGTGCATGAGTACGACGCTTCTTGCGATCGCAAGTCCGAGACCGGTGCCTCCGCTCTCCCTGGCTCTCGTCTTGTCTACCCTGTAGAAACGCTCAAATATCCTGTCGATAGAATCCGCGGGGATTCCGATCCCCGTATCGGCTATTGTCACGCTGAAATACTTGCCGTCACTGTTAAGAGAGACCTTGACACGCCCGTTTTCTTTGTTGTACTTGATACTGTTTTCGATAAGGTTCGTAAGAGCCAGACTCATCTTAACCTCATCGATCATTGCCGAAACATCCCTGTAACTCTCGAAAACGATCTCGACCGAAAGTGACGAAGCTATCGGAGTGAGTCTCTTCATGATCTTCTCGAGAAGAGCATTTATGTTGCAGAGAGCAAGATGCATGTTTCCTTCCTTGCGGTCAAGCTTTACAAGCTCGAGCAGATCGGTGATGATCTTGTTTTCTCTGTCGATCTCCTCATTGATATCACGCAGAAACTCACGGTATACCTCGGGCGGCGAATCGGGCTGTGTGATGAGAGAATCGGCAAGGACCTTAATGGATGTGATCGGAGTTTTAAGCTCATGCGAAACGTTGGAAACAAATTCCTGTCTGGAAACCTCAAGCTGCTCGATCCTTCCGAGCATATCGTTGAATGTATCTGAGAGCTGCTCAACCTCGGAATAACCTCCGATCGTAACAAGTTCGTCGAGATACCCGTCCGAAACATGGCTGATACTCTCTTCGATCTTTTTGAAAGGCTTGGCAAACTCCATTGAAGAAAGAAAACAGATCACCAGAAGAACGAATGATAAAAGCGTCACGGTAACAAGCAGGAACTTCTCCATGCTGCTTATCAGTACGATCTCATCCTTGAGTGAGATCTTGGCAAAAAGGACGCCCACGTAGGGCTCGCCATCCTTATTGTCGGGGTCGATGAGCGGCATCGAAAGCTCAGCGTACTCTTTCTCGATGCTCACATAGCGGCTCAGTCCGCCCCTGATGGCTTTGATGGCTTCGGTAGATACCATCGTCTTGCCTTCCTCAGCCGAGAAAGAATCGTATACTATCTTAAGACCGCTGTCTGCGACGATGATCCTGCCGTCAAACAAAGATGCGGCAACCGACAGCTCACTCGATATCTGAGGAGCATTCTGAGGATTGCCTATATACATGTTGTCAACTATCCTGACGCCCATTTTACTCAGATGGTCAAGGGCGAGGTCGACTCTTTTATCGATAAGTGTATTGCTGCACACATACTGTGCGGTGACATACATCGCAGCGATAGATACGGAACCCGTGATAAGGATCGTAAGGAAAAGTCTGAGCCTGAAGCTGCCGAGAAACCTGCGCAGTTTCCCTGTACGGCCGGCTGCGGACGCGGAGCTTTTTTCTGTTATGTTAAGTTCTTTTTTCTCCGCCATATTTCGGGTCCTCTTTACTCAGTCATTTATGGTAATAACGCTTATGGTCACTCATCTACATGGAAATAATATCCGACGCCCCACTTTGTATGCACATATTTCGGACTTCCGGGATTCTCCTCGATCTTCTCCCTGAGTCTTCTCACATGTACGTCGACAGTACGCGCATCTCCCTGGTAGTCATCCTTCCAGATGATCTCAAGAAGCATCTCCCTGCTGTAGACCTTGTCGGGGTTGAACACGAGCAGTTCAAGAATATCAAACTCACGTGCCGTAAGGTTGATCTCAACATCGCTCACAAACACTCTTCTGCTCTCAACATCAAGCTTAAGGCCGGCCCCCTCAAAAGATTTCTTGACCGGTTCCTCGGAACGTCCCTGTCTGTTACGCCTGATGATCGCTTTGATACGGGCTTTGACCTCGAGAATATTAAAAGGCTTTGTGACATAATCGTCAGCACCGTACTCAAGTCCCATGATCTTGTCGATATCCTCGGACTTGGCGGTAAGCATGATTATGGGCACATCAGACTTTTCCCTGAGCTTCTGGCAGACTTCGTAGCCCGTAAGCCCCGGGAGCATGACATCAAGAAGGATCACATCGTACTCCTTCTTTCTCGCCATGTTGACCGCCTCGATCCCGTCATAGGCACAGTCGACCTCCATGCCCTCCTGCTCGAGACTGTACCTGATACCCTTAACGATCAGTTTCTCGTCATCAACAACCAAAATCCTTGCATCCATACTTCCTCATTTCCGGTTAAACCGATATATCTTCCTTGATCTTTGAAAATGTCCCTTCTTTTATCCCCGGGACAAGCATCAATTCCTCAATACTCTTAAAGCCACCGTTCTTATTCCGAAACTCGATAATCTTCTTAGCTTTCGCCGGACCGATACCATTAAGTGCAGTGAGTTCCTCCTCGCCCGCTGTATTTATATTAATCTTTATGTTTTCTGTTGTCAAAGCCTCTTCTTTTTCCTGTCCGGTTCCGACATCATTCGGTCTTTCAGATCCGTAAGTATCCAAACTTTCGGGTACACTCTCCGACACAGCACCGGCGTCTTCTGTCCCTTCACGCACATCTTCAAACTTCAGGCCGATGCTTCCCGTGCCTGAATGCACACCTTCTGACATCTGAGCGGTGTTACCCGTCCCTTCTGGCCCGCTTTCTGACATACGGCCTGTGCTTTTCGCGGGATAAACGTCCTCAGGCTCGCCTCCGGAGAGATAACAGATCCCGGCTACGGCAAACCCCGCTACGACAAGTACCCTTCTTGCCACATGCAACAGGCTCCTTCTTTTGGCTTTTATAGTCTCTTTCAACCTGTTTTCTCCCTTCTGTCCGTTTCGTCTGTAACAACAGAGTGCTGAATATTCAGATTTACTGTTTTATAAAACTGTGCTATCATAATCAAATATCAAAACGAAATTATACGATCAGGAGTAATGCCATGGGATTAAAAGACAAAGTTAAGATCGCAAAAACAGCCAGTCACAAGCTTGCGGCCACATCTACCGAGCAGAGGAACAACGCTCTCCTTGCCGTAAAAGAAGCTCTTATCGCAGGTAAAGAGAGAGCCTTCGAAGCCAACGAGCTCGATGTCAGGGATGCCGAGGGTCAGAACCTCGGAAAGTCCGTTATCAAAAGACTTCGTTTCGATGAGAAGAAACTTGAAGGCGTAGTGGACGGTATCGACCAGCTGATCAACCTCCCCGATCCCATAGGCAAGACTCTTCTCGCGCGTCAGCTTGACGAGGGTCTCAACCTTTACAGGATCAGCTGCCCGATCGGTGTGATCGGCATGATCTTTGAAGCACGTCCCGATGCTCTTGTTCAGATCTCAACTCTCTGCATCAAGAGCGGTAACTGTGTCGTACTCAAAGGTGGCAGCGAGACCGCTCGTACCAACAAGGCACTCTTCGACATCATAAACGAGGCTGTCAAAAAAGCAGGACTCCCCGACGGCTCGCTTTTGCAGATTGAGGAACGCAGCCAGGTAAACGAGATGCTTGAGTGTACAGGACTTATCGACCTGATCATTCCCCGCGGATCGAACACCTTTGTTCAGTACATCATGTCTCATACCCTCATCCCCGTGATGGGTCATGCGGACGGCGTCTGCCACGTTTATGTGGACAAGGATGCAGACATCGAAACAGCTCTTAAGATCGCTCTCGATGCAAAGACCCAGTACACCTCCGTATGTAACGCATGCGAAACATTCCTCATAAACAGTAAGATCGCAGAAAGCTTCATCCCCCGCTTTGCCGCGATGATGAAAGATGCCGGTGTAAAGCTCCACGGCAACAAAGAATTTGCCGACACTCTTAAAGCCCTCGCTCCCGAAGCCTGCGAATGTGAGCTCATGGAGGACACGGCATACCACAAAGAGTACCTCGACTACGAGTGCTCATGCAAGCTTGTCGATGATGTTGACGAAGCCATCGCTCATATAAACGAATTCGGTTCTCATCACACTGACTCGATCATTTCGACCAACAAAGCAACGATCGAGCACTTCATGGAGATGGTCGACTCGGCAGATGTTATGAGCAACTGCTCTACACGTTTCTCAGACGGATTCCGCTACGGTTTCGGCGCAGAGGTGGGAATCAGCACGAGCAAACTCCATGCACGCGGACCTGTCGGTCTTGAAGGACTTATGACATACAAATACAAGCTCTACGGTGACGGTCATATCGTTGGGGATTACGCAAGCGGCGCCAGGGAATTCCATTTTAAGGATCTTAACTGAACTGATGAGCATTTACGAAGCCCGGAGGAACAATACCGTCCTCTCCGGCACGTCTGTTTAAGTACCTGAACTTTTGCCGGGCATCCTTGAAAGGTGCCCGGTTTCTTATGTCACATAGGATAACACGTCATTGCATGAAAAGATACTTGGAATAATGCACAAAAAACAAGGGTACGATTTGGTAGAAGTGAACAAAGACATAGTTATCAGCAGATTTAGATCAACCCCAAAGGCTGAAAGAGGCACATACCCAAGCGGGCATGTGCCTAATTTGTTAAATGAACTTAGTATTCGAAATAACTCTCACTATCTGCTCATACAGACACCGGGTGAAACGTATCACTGTCCCATCTGCTTAGCAACTTCCTCAGCGAAGTTCTCGTTTCTCTTCTCAAGGCCTTCGCCTGTCTCGAAACGAACGAACTTGTTGATAGCGAATGAGCATCCGTTGTCCTTGGAAACCTTAGCGATGTACTGGCCAACGTTTTCCTTGTCCTCAGCCTTTACATACTCCTGATCAACAAGGCAGATCTCCTTAAGGCGCTTGGAGAAACGTCCCTCTACGAGGCCTGCAAAGATCTTGTTCTCAAGATACTCAGCCTTGTGTGTAGCTGCGATGTCTCTGAGAACCTGCATTCCCTCATCAGAGATGAAGTTATACCAGAACTTGTTGTTCTTCTGCTCTTCGTAAGCAGCCTTGTCCTCTGCGTTCCACTTGTTGGAATCAATAGCTTCCTGAATAACAGCCATCATAAGAGGCTTGGGAAGTGAAGCGGGATCTGCAAGAGAGCTGTCAACAACGATCTCTCTCTCCTTTGCGATCGTGTCAGCGGAAATGTCATCCTTCTTAACGTAAGTAGGATTCATAGCTGCGATCTGCATAGCGATGTTCTTTGCGCACTCAACTGTAGCATCGCTCATGGGAGCGTCAACATCAAGAAGGATACCGATCTTGCCGTTCATGTGGATGTACTTAACAAGGAATCCGTTTGTGTTGAACTTAACGAAACGACGAACCTTAAGGTTCTCGCCGATAACTGCAACCTGAGCTGCACGAGCCTCGTCAACAGTCTTGGTTGTATCAAACTTCCAAGGCTTTGCAAGGAAATCTTCGATGCTTGCTGCGTCTGTCTCGGAAGCTGCCTCTGCAACCTGCTCAACATATGCTCTGAACTTCTCGTTCTTAGCAACGAAGTCTGTCTCAGAGTTAACCTCTACGATAGCGCCTGTCTTGTTGTCTGCGGAGATGTAGATGTCGCAAACACCCTCAGCTGCGATACGGCTTGCCTTCTTCTCAGCCTGAGCAAGACCACGCTTACGTAAGTACTCAATAGCCTCATCGAAATTACCGTCGGTCTCTGTAAGGGCCTTTTTGCAGTCCATCATACCCGAACCGGTCATTTCTCTTAATTCTTTTACCATTGCTGCAGTAATTGCTGCCATAATAGTTATCCTCCTCTTTTATAATCGCAATGTAACGGATTACGCCTCTGCTTCAGCCTCAGCCTCTGCGTCGCCGCTCTCGGGTGTGCCTGCGTCAACGCCCTGGTTTGCCTCGATAACTGCATCAGCCATCTTGGAAACGATAAGCTTAACGGCACGGATTGCGTCGTCATTGCCGGGGATAACAAAGTCAAGCTCCTCGGGATCGCAGTTTGTATCAGCGATACCGATAAGCGGAATACCAAGTGCATGTGCCTCAAGGACACAGATTCTTTCCTTCTTGGGATCTACTACAAAGATTGCGTCAGGGATGCCTGCCATATCCTTGATACCGGAAAGGTTCTTCTCAAGCTTGTCCCATTCCTTCTTAAGCTTGATAACTTCCTTCTTGGGAAGTACATCGAAAGTTCCGTCCTCAGACATCTTCTCGATCTGCTTAAGTCTGCCTACACGAGCCTTGATGGTCTTGTAGTTGGTGAGCATACCGCCGAGCCATCTCTCGTTAACGTAGTACATACCGCAACGCTCTGCTTCTGACTTGATGGCATCCTGTGCCTGCTTCTTTGTTCCTACGAAGAGGATCTTGCCGCCGTTAGCAACGATATCCTTAACTGCGTAGTAAGCTTCGTCTACCTTGCCTACAGACTTCTGAAGGTCGATGATGTAGATGCCGTTACGCTCTGTGTAGATGTAAGGAGCCATCTTGGGGTTCCAGCGTCTTGTCTGATGTCCGAAATGAACACCGGCTTCAAGAAGCTGCTTCATTGAAATAACACTCATTTTTGTGTCCTCCGTTTGGTTTGTCTTCCGTATCGGTCTTCGGTCGGACTGACGAGACTGATGTCCCGCACCGGGTCGTTCCTGACGATACGTGAATGGTTAAAAGTACCGTGCACTGCGCACAGCCTTAGATACTATAGCACAGCACACGGTCCAATGCAAGTAAAATCTTTTATTTTGCGGTATCCGGCAACGTTTATACTAAAAACGCATGCTTTCCATATTTGAAGAACTCTTCTTCATCCTTAAGGAGCCAGTTTTTCGTACCCGAAGAATCATCAAAGGTGACGTCGATATAAAGCCATTTGTCATCTATCTCAACGCAATTCCACATGTGCAGATCCGTCTTACCGGGATCACCTCCGATACCCGTTACGCAGTAACAATCCAGTCCTGCTCTGTTACATAGGATCCTGTAAAGATTTGCGTAGGCTTGACATACGCCCTTGTTATTATCAAGCAGCCCCCAAATACGGTAACTGTCGGCTGCAAAATCATGGTCATATGAGTAGTTCTTTACCATATAGTCATGCAGAGCGATTGCTTTTTCCCTGTCACTCATTCCCTTCTTTATCGCACTGCTTACTATCTTGTCGATCTTCTTGCTGTATGCTTTGGCTTCCTTTGATGCCCTCTTTTCTGCCTCGGCGCTGTAACTTGCCATCTCAATCTCGTATTCGAACTGATATGTTATGGTCATAGTAACATCATAAAGCTTAGAGTTGTTTTCCTTTGTTTCTTCCCATGTGAAATTAAGGTTTTTCATGCCACTGTTCCAATGGTTTGAATAATGAAGGAGCACTTTGTAAAGATCGTAGCTGCATGTGATCTTAAAGTCGGGGCTCAGATTTTCTGTCGCATCCATCATCGCGGAATAAAGGTCGTCCGGATCTTCGATCTTCATACCCTCTTTATACTTCTTTTTGTTTCTTGTAAATTCAGTAGCGATCAGACCTTTGCCCTTCGGTGTATCATCATGAATCCTGTCATCATCAATAAGACCGGGTTCAATGTAAAGAGTTCCGTCAAACGTCTCAACTATGTCTATATATGGTTCCTTGTAGTACTCGTTGTCCGCACCGTTCTCAATGATAAATCGTCCACCGTTGATAAAGATGTCGGGGGTATTCTGTATAAAGAAGATATGATCCTGTCTATTTCTGAAGATTCCGTCATTGATCGTTACAGAACAAGCATCTCGCATGTTTCCTATAGCGAGTACACATCCTCGATCCTCCTTTTTGGCACGGGAATAATAGAATTCTCCGCCGTTGATCACGGTGTTCCCGCCCCACTGATCAAAGACATCGCATATTCCGGACTCAAAGAATCCACCGTTGATCACGACGTTTGCTTCAGGTCCGTTAATATCCACAGCGCTGCCAAGAGT
>JAEEGH010028829.1_pt1 | contig 10895 bp, 9 predicted proteins | sample 9134181 | NCBI WGS metagenome assembly JAEEGH01 (sample SAMN16246544, study PRJNA631951) | gut metagenome | biome: gut microbiome; feature: rumen; material: DP-attached | host: Bos | place: Iran: Karaj | collected 2018-10
GTTAACTTTAAGTTGTATGATAGCATAATAATCAAGTTTTATATTGAAAAGGACGTACTATGGAAAAGGACAGAACTACAGTCATAAATGAGAATACACCGCTTCTTGTATTGGCAGGCCCAATGTTTCTTGAGCTTTTGCTCAATACAATGCTTCATAATATTGATACAGTGATGCTGAGCCATTACAACGAGTATGCAGTTGGTGCAGTGGGAAATGCGAATACAATCATGTTCATGATGATCATATTTTTCAATATTATCGCCACTGCTACAAGTGTAGTTGTAGCACAGTATCTTGGCGCCAAAATGTATGAAAGCATGAATATGATCTATACACTTGCAATTGTTGTCAATCTTGTGTTCGGAATCGTACTCAGTGCTGCTTTTTGTGCTGCAAATCCGTTTATAATGAATTTCCTTCATGTATCGCCTGAGATGCGTCCGTTCTCAATGACGTACATCTATATTGTCGGTGGCGGCGGATTTTTGATGGCGGTATCCAATGTCATGCTCCAGATACTGCGATGTAACGGATATACCAAAATAGGTATGTGGGTTACATTTGGAATCAATATCGTAAATATCATCGGAAATTATCTGTTTTTGTATGGTCCGTTGAAATTCCTGAATATGGGTGTCGCCGGTGTCGCAATATCAACCGTAGTAGCCAGATTTCTGTCAGTTATTTCACTCGTGGTTTTTTTCTATATAACAAAGACAGGAAAGCTTTCTCTGCGTTATTTAAACCCGTTTCCGGCCAGGCTCCTTTCCAGAATGATCAGGATCGGACTTCCTTCAGCCGGCGAAAATCTCACTTATAACCTTTATCAGACAACTCTTCTTTCTTTTGTTAATGCTATGGGAAATGATGCAGTTAATGCAAGAGCATACTGTAATACACTTATCTCTTTTGCCATGATCTTTTCAAATGCATCTGCCATGTCTACACAGATAATTACAGGACATCTGGTAGGTGCCGGTAAAACTGAAGAAGCATACAAGAGGGTGTTCAAGACGCTTAAAACCTCAATGCCCATAACAGTAGCACTGGCATGTATCAATGCAATCCTGTGCAGATTCTCTCTGCACATTTTTACAGATAACCTGAATGTTATTGCACTTGGCCAGAAGATAATGATAGTTGATATATTTGTTGAAATAGGACGATGCCTGAATATGACTTTTGTCAGCAGCCTTAAAGCCGCCGGAGCATATATGTTCCCATTCATAGCCGGTGTTCTATGTAACTGGGGCCTGGGACTCACGACAGGCTATGCTGCCGGAGTCGCGCTGGGCCTTGGTGTTGCGGGGATATTCATTGGAACAGCGATGGATGAATGTATCCGAGGCCTTATCGTAATGTACTATTGGTATAAAAAGAAATGGCTCGGAAAGTCAGTAATTGACAAGACCGATGTTCTTCTTGAATAGAAAGGATCCGATCAGTGATGGCATCCACCGTGTCCGCATGAGTGGCCTTCGCCATGCTCGTGATCATGATGGTCACAGTTTGCTTCACTGCTTGCATCAAGAGTTCCTGCGATAAGTGCGTCTACAGCAGCGTCTGTGCTTCCACTTGCACCCGCATAGAGCTTGATTCCGGCTTCCTGAAGAGCTCTCTGTGCTCCTCCGCCGATTCCGCCGCAGATAAGTGCGTCAACCTTGGCGATGTTCAGGATTCCTGCAAGGGCTCCGCAGCCTTCACCGTTGGTTCCAAGGATCTGTGAATCAACTACCTTTCCATCCTCGATGTCATAAACCTTGAACTGCTCTGTTCTTCCAAAATGTCCGAAAACATTGCCATTATCATAGGTTACTGCTACTCTCATTGTCTTATCTCCTTTTTCATTTATATTTTCTTTCAAAAGATTTCTCTCCCTGTCAATTTCAATATTGCCACCGGCAATGGAAAGCCTCTTGCCCTCTACAACTGCACTGATGAGTTTCTTCCTTGCATTCTCGTACATGGCTGTAACAGTAGTCCTGGCAACTCCCATTCTAAGAGCGCATTCCTCCTGATTCAGGCTCTCATAGTCCAAAAGCCTTAAAGTCTCAAACTCATCCAGTGACATTATTATGGTTTCCAAATTGTCTTTTTCCACATCTTCGGGAATAAAGCCGTAATAATCCGGAAAGCTAAGTATTCTCCTGCATTTAGGGGTTCTTGGCATATCTTTTCTCCGATAATCAAAATTGACATATGTCAGATTTAATATAATTCCAATTCTGACATATGTCAATATATTGTTTTTAGTCTTTATTTCATTTCCTTTAGCCGGCCGACTGATTTCTTCAAAGCCTCAATAGTCTTGGTTTCAAGAACGCATCTTGCATTTCTCTGCTCGGCGAGACTGAGCCTTTCCTTTAAATCAATTTCTCCGTCTCCAAGAGCCAGATGGTTCCTGGGCGGAACCTCTGAGCCATCATGGATATGGAAATGGATCAAATGATCCTTATGACTCATTATGAAGGGAACATCTTTTTCTCCGGTAGCCTTTGAATGGCCTATATCCCAGGTAAGACCAAACTTTTGACTCTCCAACAAAAACTCGATCGCTTTCTTTTCATACTCCCGAAATCCGTCTGTGTTTTCCACAGCGATCATGATATCGCTGTCCCCGATCCACTCCTCGCACTTTTCGCGAAATACAGAAAACGACTTCATGTAGGTATCAAAATCCCGGTCATACATCTGCACTTTGCGATCAGGCAAAGTGATATAAATCCCATGGTGCATGTGCATGTTGAGAGTAAGGGGCTGACTTGCATCGCCATAGCTATCACGCAGCGGTAAAAGAGCTTTTGTCACCTCGATAGAGCGTCTTACCGTTTCGAGGTATGCGTCCGAAACCAGACGATTAAAATCCGCAATATTCAGGTTTTCATCAAGATGAATTGTATAGTAGATTCCTGCTTTATCCGCAAATTCGATAAGGCGATCCGTCTCCTCCAATAAATCAACCTGATATTCCGGAAAATTCATGTTCAGTTCTATGAAGTTAAGGCCAAGACTACTGCAAAGATTTATGTTGTCTTCCAAAGTTTTGTTCTCAATAAGTGTTGGCATTCCAAACTGCATCATACATCTCTCCCCATTATCGTATTGTTTCCTCAGACACTCTCTGAATTTGACCGGCGGCTTCTTCAGGGGTTATTTTTCCAGTCGCAAGCTCTTTTAGTGCATCACATACAGCAAGACTTAGATCTTCATACTTGATTCCTCTTGACCCTGCAACATTGTTTTTTCCGTTTTCTACGATCACATCAAGATTCTTTTTCCCATCTGAGCCAAGTCCCTGCACACTTAGCTCCAAATCTGCACGGGATGGCATATATTCCAGGTACTGATTAACCAAAAGATCCTGTCCTTCATTTACCAGATAATCCATAAATCGAAAAGCTGCCTCTTTTTGCGTTGACTCAGGATTCATGCAAAGAACCACGTCAGGATTTGCTGTTACAGGAGCTACTTTTCCATCATCATTCCAGTCTATCAGGAAAGCATCATGGTCTGCACCCTCTTTATCAAAAACAGCTCTGGTTTTCTCATCGCTTACTGTGTACATGTTCATAGCCCAGGACCCGTTGGTGATCATGGGTATGCTGCCCTCTCGCTGGAACATATCATTAACAGTGTCGTAGATAGGCATCTTTACAGCATTGTCCTGGAACACTCCGCTAGTAAAGCAGTCCTGCCATATCTTAAAAGACTCTATTATAGGCTCTGATTCAAAGCTTGCCTTACCTTCTATTGCGTCATACAAAGCATCTCTGTCACAATCTGCTGCAATAGACATCCACATATCAAGATTCATCCATGAATCCTTGGCTCCGATTGCCAAAGGCATCTGTCCATTCTCTCGAAGTGTCTGACAGGTTTTCTTCATTTCCTGATAGGTTGTGGGAACTTCGCACCCATACTGCCTTAGCATATTTACATCTGCCCACATATATCCGGCATAAGTCTGTCCAAGAGGAAGTCCATAGATTTTACCTTTTGAATCACTTACTCTATCAAGACATGAATCAAGAAATTTATCCTGCCAATTCTCTCCCCATTCTCTTTCACAAAAAGGAGTCAGATCCTCCTCAAAGATCCTGAATGTATCAAAGGCAGAACCGGTACTTATTCCATATACATCAGGGCCATTCCCACCTATTAGTTCTACTCGCATATGTTCCTGATACGCATCTGATCTGGTAAAAACATATTTGACCTCTATATCGGGATTCTCTTTTTCAAACGAGTCTATGATCTTGTATATCGGACTATCCGGTCCGTAATCTGCCGGATTCCAGGTTTGAAAGGTTATGATTGTTTTCCCATCCTGCTCTTTTGGTTCACATCCGGAAAGAGTAGTTAAACATATGATCATAGCCAAAATACACAGAGCACTTTTTCTCATAAACGATTTCCTCGCATCATCCAATTAACATGCGTACTTTAAAAATATCATTTTCAGCTATATATCTTATATTGCTGCCTGTCTTCTTCACAAAGTCAAGAACGCTTCTGGTTCCGATTCCATGGCCGTCCTCTGAAGCAATCGGATGCCCATCTTCATCAAGCTTAACCGGCCCACTACAGGAATTTGATATCTCCAAAAGAAGCTGCTGCTTATATTTGGCAGAAACTTCTATGAAACGCTCTGCTTCAGGGACCTTGTCGCAAGCATGGATCGCATTCTCAAGTAAGTTGCTAATGGCAATAGCCAGTTGCATCTCATCAACACCAACATTATGAGGAATATTGGCAGATACCTTTACTCTTATATTATTCCTCTCTGCAATGGCTACATAGTGCATAAGCGCTGCATTGACAGTAGTATTCTCACAAAAGCTTCTGCTTCCCCTAGGCTCCTGAGACATACGCTCCTCAAGACATTTTTTGGCTTCATCCACTTTTCCGTCCTGTATCAGAGATAAGATGAGTGCTTCAAAGTGTCTCCTGTCATGGCGCATTGCTCTGTCCTGCCGAAGGATCTCCTCTGTAGCATTCAGACGCTCTTTCATGCTGTTTGTAGCCATTTCCAAAATAGCTGCATCCGATTTTAATTGATACTCCCTCTGCTTAAGTACTGTTGAGTCAACCAGTGCATAGAGCTTTCCGATAACTTCTCCATCTGCCGAAAGCTCTTTTTCCTCAGGTGTGTAATACTTATCGCCAATCTCAATGGTATCGCCTTTAATGATTGCTTCTCTTAAGGTATTAACGACACTCATTGGGTCTTTGGTAATATCAGGATAAAGCTCTTTTGCATGCTCATTGTAGTACTGAAGCTTGTCGTCAACATCAAGAGCAATAACTCCCTCTGATAACCTGTCCACAATATAATCTCTGGCCATATCAATGACCCCAAGAAGGTTATATCTGAATATGGCTATGAACATGGAAATAGTAATCGCAACATTTCCAAAAACAGTTAAGTCAAAGTAATATGTAATAAAGAAAACATGTGCAATCTGGAACAAATAGAGAATTGACGCAATGAGGAATCCACCGATAATGATAAAGGCACGCCTTTTGGCAATTTTACCCTTGTGATATTTTATGGATCTGAACAGCATTGCTAAAACGATCACAATGACAACAGCCTGATACTGCATAAACGCCTTATGTACAATACCGGCTCTCTGCAAAAGAACCGGAAACATACCGGTCTTGTCGTACCAGATTTTGGAATAGTATAGATCATGGTTCTGAAATGTAAAAATGATGGCATAAACAAACACATCAATTAGAAGTAATGCTCTTACAAGGAGCTTCGGAATCGAAATGTGACACAGCTCAGCAGAAACCATAATAATGGAAAATAAAATAAACGCTCTACCTGCATACGAGAACTTTAGAGCAGCAATATGGCCATCTTCAGTTTTTGAAAGAAGTTCCAGAAGATATCCGGTATTGTTGACCAGCATTGTGATGCAGTTGAGAAAAAGATATGCATGAAGCTTGTTCTTGAGGTTTCTAAATACAACAACCCCCTCAAAAAGCATAGCAAATATGCTAAGTATTATCGCACCTAAAAGAAATTCCCTCATAGTCATTTCTATATACCCTTCATTCCATACACATATTACCATACTACCAGCCAAGGTCTGTCAGCCACCTGGCCACAAACTGTTCACGCTCTTTTTCATGTGCCTCATCAAATTGGCCCAATTTAAGCTCGCCTTTTATCTCCCCATCAAGGATATAAAGGATCCTTGCGCATTTGCTTGCAACTTTGCTGTCGTGGGTAACCATGAGGATTGCTGTGCCTTCATTGTTGATCTTTAAAAAGGCATCCATTACTTCCGCTGAAGAGGACTGGTTAAGAGCCCCTGTAGGCTCATCTGCAAAAATGATATCAGGCTTCATTATCATGCTTCTGCAAATGCAGGCTCTTTGAAGCTGACCGCCTGACACTTCATTTATTTTTCTCTCGGCAATATCTTCTATGTGGAATTTCGCCAACAGCTCTTTTGCTCTGGCATAATACATATCCTTACTCTTCCTGTCTGCGTGAATTGCGGGAAAAACGATGTTATCGATTAAATTAAGGTTTGAAAGACAGTTCATCTGCTGAAACACAAAGCCCATTTTGTGTAGCCTGATACCGGCTTTCTCGTCTTCGCTCAAAGCTCTTATTTCTGTCCCCGAAAGAAAGACCTCGCCCTCATCAGCTAAGTCCATTCCTGATACATTGTACAAGAGCGTTGATTTACCTGATCCAGAAGGGCCCATGATTGCCACCATTTCGCCTTCATTAAGGTCAAAGCTGATTCCCCGAAGGATCTCGCCCTTTTTTATGTTTTTCACTTCCAGAAGCTCTCTCATATACTCTGCCTTCCTGATCCCTACCGGAGACACTCAAATGCACGGATTGTTTTAATCTCCAATAAACCTACGTACGCTGCTACTAATACTGTGAAAAGAGATATCACAGGAACCATCATAAATACCTGAACCGGGTTAATGATAAACCTAAAGCCCTGGGCTCCGAGGCTACTCAGAAAAATTCCTGCCAATAGCTGACCCGGAAATACCCCGGCCAGGATTCCAACGACGACACCAATAGCAAATACTAATAATACATTCTTCAAATACTCATTCTGCACATCTCTGGATGTAAGCCCCAGAGCCTTTTTTAATGAGCTGTCACTTCTCTCTCTCCAGATAAGAAGCCTTATTAGCAAAAGGATTACCACGAAAAGAACTATCATGACAAATAATGAAGTAACTACAGATGCATTTACAATGTTACTTATAGTCTGACCATAGACTCCATCAAGGTATTCTTTGATGGATGTGACCTTCATGCTTTCTTTAACTGATCCGTGGGCATTCCTGAACTCTTCAGTCCAGTCCTGAGTCAGGTTCTCATTACTTAGGCTCACGTAGAAAATACTCCACATTGCCGGTGTGCTGTCACTGGCGGGATCAAAACAGGCTTTCGCTGTCTTTCCTCCATTAGTTATGTCTGAGTATATCCCACTTATCATGCAGGTTTTCTCTACCGTGCTGCCATCAGGTGCATTTAGGTAAACATCTATGCTGTCTCCTATGTCTAGTCCAAGCTCCCCCGCATTCAGGATTGAAAGAGCTATCTCTCCATCTGACTTTGGAAAGCTGCCTTTACTATACTTTACTGGGAATTTACTGTGATCACCGTTTTCAATAAGCAGGTTGTAGGTCTGGCTATCAGGCATTTTCGCCTTATAGCTGCCTGTTCTCATCAGGACAAAGTCTGATACATCTTCGTCCTCCGATAGTTCTTTTCCCAAATTCTCTGAAATTCCCGAAACATCCTCAGTCTGCCGTATATCAATTCTTATCTGGCCAGAGCCAATTCCCATGTAGGTTACAAATTCCGGCGCTTTAAGCGTACTTGAGAGTTTTAAAGGAACCAGCATCATGAACACTGACACTGCAGTGATGATGCCAGCGGGGATCCATAGATTTTTCTTTTTTCCAAAGCTTCCAATACCATTTAAGACTGCGACGGTGGGCGCCTTATCTATCCCCTTTAAGGTCCTGTTAATAGATAACAGGATCATGGCTTCAACAAGCACCTCTCCCGCAATCATTAGAATATAGATGAGTCCGTGATTTCCAGCATCTCCGTACAGCGCTTTCATCTGTGCCGACAGGGGCCCAGCAGCAAAAAGAGCTATCAAAAATCCAAGCACTGCTCCGGTTGCCGAAAGGATCAGGTACTTAGATATGTAGATTTTCCGTATATCCCTGCCGGATACCCCTACAGCCTTCATCATTCCTATCTCCAGCTTATCCTTTTCAAGGCCCGTAAGGATCAGGCATCTGATGCAAAGAGTTGATATGAACAACATGGCTACGCTGATCAGAAGGATCACCATTATCATCATCCCGTCAGAGAGAGCATTCATCATCCTGATAAGAGGATACGTTATGGTCGGTCCATTGCCTGGAAGAAGCGCATCCTCGTAAGCTGTACTAAAAGCTCCTAGGTCACTGTCCCTCTTTAATTTGAATTCTATAAGATACTCTTCGCTCCCAATAGTCCTTAGCTTATCATAGTATTCCTCGCTCACCAGAAAGCGCTTTGATGAGGCCATCATGGAATTCATCTGAGAATCCCGGATAAAACCCGCTACGGACAAGGTTTCTGAGCCTATATGCATCAAATCTCCAGGGACTATATCGTACTCATTTTTATAACAAACAGGAACATAGACCTGATCTGCAACAGGATATATCACGTTATTGTCCATATCTACCAGGTAATCAAATCTCTCACTCTGACAGCAAACGCCGTTATCCTGCATGTTTCCATCAAAGGTTTTATCACCAATTAGTATCTGACTGTTTGGAATATTCAGGAATTTGCAGATCTGCATGCTTTCAACATCGCTTCGCCGTTCTGCGAAGCCAGCCATGTCGCCTTCATCCAGATCTCCTGTATGCATCTGAAGAAAGTCAGGGGTCTTCGCCACCTCCATCAGTTTATCGATAGATCCTGAAAGACTTACAAAAAGAAGGATGCAAAGTCCTAAAAGAGCAGCATTTACCGTCATGAATATGCAGGTAGCAATGGTTGTAAACTTATTATTTTTACAGTCGTTCAAGATCAGTCTCTGGTACATGATGTGCTCCTTGCGTAACAAGTTACTGTAAATACTTTGCTGTTATATTATCACAAGCACAACAGCGCTAACAATCCATATGATGCCAATCCAAGGCTTGCTGTGCAGCAGCTTGGTGCATCAATGAAGATATCCAGTTTGGTTGCCCTAAACAGGAACCCGACAAGCTGAAATACAACTGGATTTAATAGCACACACCATATTGGAGCATGGATAAAGTCCATAATAATAAGCACTATAACCGCTATCGCAGGAATAATGACCAGCATCGAATACAGTGTAAAAAAAGGTACATAAATCTGCTTAAAGACAGACTGGATCACATCTTCAGCAAGCTTCGAATCGGCTTTTGCTATGATCTTTCTGTATATTGTCGGCTGTTGGCAAAGAAAGGTATGGATCATAAATCCTCCCATTGCTCCGATCAGGAATATGACCGAAAGAACTGTGGCGATCATTGAATGCTCCTTGTAGAGAGTCATCATCAAAGCAATAAATCCGCAGGAGTACATAGGCACTGCAAACATCGCGAGGATGTCAGACCACACAAACCTCCAATGGGCCATATTTTTCCATTCGCTGTCAATGGCGCCCATCTTGCCAAGTTTCTTATTCTGCGGCCCTTTTAAATCCAACAAAAGATCTGCTGTAGCACATAGTAAGCCACCAATAATTCCAATTACTGCTAATAGAGTATTCATCTTTGTTTTCCTCCCGAAACTTCACAAAGCCTCCTGGACACGTGGCTCTGACTGATGCTCACATGCAAGATTATTTATCCAGCGCTCTTTTTTCAGCCAAAAATGGAATATAAGGGTCCTGACATTGATATATCGCCCAGTCCTGATACCATAAAATTATCTATCAGCGACACCATGCTCTGTATAAGCTGCTGAAGCATTATAGGGACTGCTATCGCCAGCACATTTTTATAAAACTTTCCACTTCCGAAAATCGTATTCTTTTCTCTCATACATTTAAAAGTCAGTAGCTATCTTCTACTGAAAACTCTCCTTCTGTCTTCTTCCTTTATGAGCATACCGATTTCAGTACAATCATATATTTATCACAAAACAAAAAACAGCCTCAAAATTACACTCATTTGAGGCTGTTTTACACTGATATTTAAATCAAAAGTATCATTCAGAATATTTATATCTCTTCATAATCTGGCCAGATATTATACAGATGGTCGTTCCTGTCACGCCAAGAATAAACATCATCATTGCGGCACCTGAGCCCTTACCGCTTCCGAAAAGAAAAGTCCAGAATGGATCATTACTTCTCATAGCCATAAACGGTTCGCAGATTTTGTCTACAAAGAGTCCACCAAGGAAAAGTCCGATCGGAATAGTAAAGAACTGCAGAGTATTCCTGCAAGCGTATACTCTTCCCTGAAGCTCTATTGGAATGACATTGCGCATTATTACATTCTGGTTGGCTGCCATGAGTGGAACAAACACCCATCCTATTATCTGGCCTATGCACCATAAAACAGAGCTTCTTGCAAAGGCCAGTAAAAAGTTCTCTATCCCCAGCGCAAAAAGCATCGTGAGATATATGACTCTTACCCTGTCCTTGGGCTTTGGCAGGATCATTGGAAGGAAACTTCCTGCTACCATGGCCAGCCCTGAGCATGCTGTTACGATCCCATACACATTGTTACCTTTTTGAGGTATAACAAGGGCCGGAAGTACAGCATCAAAGGCTGAAGCTGTGAGGTTAACCCCCGCCATAAACAGTATTACAGTAAGTATGAGCGGAGTTTCTTTTAGGAACTTTAGCCCC
>JAEEGH010028831.1_pt1 | contig 10895 bp, 1 predicted proteins | sample 9134181 | NCBI WGS metagenome assembly JAEEGH01 (sample SAMN16246544, study PRJNA631951) | gut metagenome | biome: gut microbiome; feature: rumen; material: DP-attached | host: Bos | place: Iran: Karaj | collected 2018-10
TGGCGTCTACGGCGAGCTACAAGGTTGCCGCAGAAGGAACCTTCGAGAAGTACACGCTCTCCGGCACTATCGTGCTCACGGAGGATACGGACTGGACCGACTGCCAGGACAAGCTCGCAGACGGCGTCACCGTTGACCTGAACGGCCACACCCTTCACCTCTCGGCTCCGGAAACATCGTCCATCCTCTCGCCGATCGTGATCAAGGGCAGCTCCGGCACTCTGCACCTGACTGTTCCTGCGGGACGCACCTACAATGGCGACTACCTGCGTTTCGAAGGCGCGCCGAAGATTCTCAAGGATGGCCTCGGCACCTACTTCATCCAGCGCAAGATACTTCCCGTCACCGGAATCACCGTCGCGGAGGGCACGGTGAAGTACGGCAATGAGTCCGTAGTCACGCTGGGAACCGTAGTCGAGGTGCTCGACGGCGGAACGTTCGACGTGGCGGGCAAGGGCAACGGAAATGTGGCGTTCTACAGAATCTGCGGAACGGGTCCGGACGGGAAAGGCGCCCTTCGCAACACCGGCGCAGACGTGGGCAACGGCTCCGCGCAGATGACAGGCCTTGAGCTCACGGGCGATGCCACGGTGTATGGGACCGGCCATCTCGGCCTCATCAACAGCGGCTACGCCGCCACCACGTTCGAACTGAACGGCCACACCCTCACGCTTGACCTCACGCCCGGGCGCGGCTTCTGGTTCTGCAACACGACGGGCACAACGGGCGGCACCGTGTACACCAAGGGCGGCATTCCGTACTTCCACCGCAATGCCGTGAACATCCCGAATGTGGACTTCGTGGTGGACGGCGACACGTCGATCTTCCGCGTGCCCACGGGAACGGTGTCGAACCCCGTCAACATAAAATCTCTGACCGTCATGAACGGCGCCTCGTTCGAAGAGGGTTACCAGTCCACGCACATGCAGGACCTCATCCTGCTAGACGGTGCGCTTGTGCCGAACACGGCGGTGAAGTGGATATACGTCTCCGGCACCGTGCTCGTCTCGAACGAGACAACGGACGTGACGATCTTCCCGCCGCTGAACGGAACGGCGAAGCTCGTGAAGAAAGGCGCCGGCACGCTCACCATATCGAACAACCACACCGACCAGCGAATCGACGGCGGCGCGGAAATATTCGGCGGCAAGGTGGTGATGAGCTCCGTCACGTCCCCGCAGTACCCGGAGCGCGCGATATCCACGCAGCCCGTGCCGGTGATCATACACGCGGGCGGCACGCTTGACATGACGCAGTGCAACGCCGCGTTCCTGCTCTCGGGCCTTGTGATCGAGGAAGGCGGCACGCTGCTCCACACGAGCGGCAACCTGATATCGTTCACGAAGTCCCCTTCCTTCGAAAAGCCGGAGCCTTTCGCCTTCTCCGGAACCGTGAACTTCGCGGCAACGGCCAACTTCTTCCTTGACGGCCTCTTCGCCGGCGAGAACGCCCCCGCCGCGGGCTCGTCGATCACCCTTCTCACGGCTGGCGCGATCACCGCCAACAACGCAGGCGGCGTCAACGTGGTCGGCTGCCCGTACGACTACGACATCGACATCACGCCCACCACGATCACACTCAAGACGTACGCCGAAAGCGCAACGCCTCCTCCAGCCCCGATCAAGATCTGGTCGGTGGGCGGTAACTACGTGTACGGCAACAGCACTACAGGCGACAACTTCCGCTACCCGCTCGCGCGCCTTCTCGCGGCAGAGGGATGGAACGTGCAGATGACCGGATGGCGCAGCATGAACCCCAACGGCCTTCAGGGCGCCACCAAGGCCTGGGGCCGCCACGCGGGCGTAATTGACCTCGCGCTCAAGACATCTGCGGGGCGCGCCGGCATCCTCGAAGGACTCGAGACGTACGCCGCCGCCGCGAACGAGCCGGACTTCACGATATTCGTCTGCGGCGACATCGACGTCGCCGACGGCATTGGCGACGCGACAGTGCTCGCCAACTACAAGGCGGCCGTGACGCGCATCAAGGCGGCGCTGCCGATGACCACCGTGATCGCCTCGACGATCCCTGGCGCAAGCGCCAGCCTCAACAACCAGATCACGGACTGGTGCGCATCCGAGACGGACGTCGAGTGCGTTGACCTGGCTGGGGCGTTCGCAAGCGGCATAACCGCGGCGTCATGCGACAACGCGGCAAACATCCTGAAGGCGAAGCTACTGACGCTAGCGACAGCAGAAGGCAAGATCAACCCCTCGACGTGGACGCGTCCCGCAGTCACCCTCGGCGCGGAGAACAACGTCCCAGCCGAGTACCTCGCCGGATTCACGCACGTTCGCACGATCGAGCCCTCCAAATTCGGCTATTCCCAGAATCCTGCTGACATCCCTTACTCGTACGCGCCGCCGATGAAGACGACCGGCATCTCGAAGGTCGGTTACTACATCGAGCTCGTGCACAAGGACACGGGCGCCCTCCAGGCGCTGTGGGTCGACATGGACGCTCCCGGCTCCACCTGGACCGACGTCTCCTTCCCCGTGACCCTCGCCCAGCAGAAGCAGCAGGTCGTCACGAAGCTCCACGTGTGGAGCAATTCCGGCGCCGTTACGCAGGTGGCCGCGAACGACGACTCCGTGGAGGGCTACATCGAGTTCAATCCCATCAACTACAGCGGCAACGACACCACCACCACCGGCGCGATCTCCGAGCCTTGGAGCGGCAACATCTACGGATTCAACGACACTTTCAACACAAGCGGCTCAAGCGGCCACGGCTGCTTCCAGCTGATGCGCAAGTTCTCCGACGCGACCGTGTTCCCGCAGGGCGAAGTACTCTTCGCCTACAACAACTGGGGCAAGGGAACAGGCGACACGCAGCCGCGCGCGATCGGCATCGGAACGCTGGCGGACTTCGGCAACCTCGGCTACAACACGACGAAGACGTTTGACCGCACGTTCACCTACGGCGAAGACGGCACGGACGCCGGGAACATTTCCTCCCCCGCCTACTCGCTCATCCACATCGGCTTCTGGGTGAAGTATGCGGACGGCGCACCTTCTCGCGCGGCCCTCGCCGACGCCGTCTGGTCAAACACCGCCGACGCCGCGTTCGCCACGGCCGGCAATTGGACTGCGGGCGGCGACGCGGCCACAACGCTCGCGGACAGCAACCTTCTCATCCCAGAGAGCGCCAACCAGACCTTCACGTACAACGGCTGGGATCCGATAAGCCTGCCCTCGTCGACGCTCATGGTGGACGGCAAGGCCACCTTCCCCGAGGTTGGCGGCATCTACTTCGCCGGCCTCGACATGGCGCAGACGGGCAAGCTGACGTTCGACCCCGTGAAGTTCTCCATCCGCACGGTCGCGCCGCCCACGTTCGCTGCGGGCGCGAAGCTCGCGCTCACATCGAACTACGCATCCTACACGAAGGGACGCTTCCTCCTGATGACGTGGAACAACGGCTCGCTCGACATGACCGACGCCGAGCTGAACGCCCTCTTCGACGCCACGAGCGCGAGCGGCGCAGACGTCAAGGTGTGGGCCGAGAACCTCGCGCAGGGCGGCCGCCTCTGGCTCGACCTCGACTACACGGCCACGAAGACGCGCATGAACGTTCTCTGCGTGGGCGATTCTATCACGCACGGCAGCGACTCCACCTACGGCAACTGGCGCATCTTCCTGATGAAGCTCCTCGCCGCAAAGGGCTACGCGCCAGTCGGCAAGGGCCACCGCTTCGACCAGAGCCACGACATCTGCGGCGCGACGATGCCCGACGAGTGGATATACCATTCCGGCATCAGCGGCCAGCGCCTCATTACGAAAAACGGTGGCGGCACGATCGACCAGATCGAGGCCACTCTCGACCAGGCGGGCGACGTGGACTTCGTTCTCGTGAAGCTCGGCACGAACGACATCAACTCGAACGGCTCCAGGGCAGAGGAGCTCTTCCCCGTGTGGAAGGAGCTCGTGTGGAAGACGCTAAACCAGAAGCCGCACGCCAAGTTCATCGCGGGCGCGGTTGTGGACATCGCCTACAATGCGGCCCTGGACGCGCAGGTGGTTGCGTTCAACACGATGATGAAGAACGCCGCACAGGACGACACCTTCCCCGCGAGGCGCGTCTATTTCGCCGACCTCTACACGCCCTGCTACCGCTATGACCAGGGCGGCAACTACATCACGGGCAGCTTCTATGACGCGACGAACCTGCATCCCGACTGGCCGGGCGAGATCAAGATGGCCGAGACCTACTGCGCCGCAATCGAGGGCGCAATGGCCGAAGACGCCAGCTTCGTTCCCGGCGCGGCAGAAACTGACGTGCCTACTTCGTCCGGAGCCGAGAACACCCTTCCGAGGTCGTTCCTGAATGGTCTAATGCGCGCCCGCGTGCTCGACATCGCCGCGTGCAACGGCATGGTCCTCAGCGACTACGGAATGGTGCCGTACTCATTCAAAAACGACGCCGCGCCGGCAAGCGACCTCTCGCGCGTGGGCTACTACATCGAGCTCAAGCGCCGGAACAACGCGCAGAGCGACTACCACGGCCTCGTGCGCTGGCTGTGGGTGTCGATGGACGCCTTCGGCGACCGCACGCTCGACGACGTTGGCGTGCCGCTCTTCAAGTACAACCAGACCGTGGTGCGCCGCATGCGCGTGATTTCCAACATGCCCGGCATTGAATCTACGGCTGCCGACGCGACGGGCGTATCCGGATGGGTGGAGTTCTGGCCTAGCTCGTACTCCAACGGCGCAAGCGGAATAGAGGGTGCTGTGGCAAAGGCATACGGCTTCGACTGGAACGACACCCGCAGCGACAACATGTCCGGATACGGTGCGATGCAGGTGCACCGCTTCACGCCCGGCGCGGCAAATCAGGCGCAGGTGTTGTTCAGCTTCAACCGCTGGACGACAAGCGGCTCGTGGGAGATCGGCCTCGGCAACTTCTCCCACCAGAGCCTCGGCTCGGTCGACTGGACGTTCACCGGCGATCCCGGCAAGGGCATGACCGAGACGATGGCGGCCAACGCGTACGAGGTGGCGAGAATCGAGATCTGGACGGCGTCGATGGCGAACGACCCCGACGCGCCGACGGCCGCGCTCGTGTATGTCGACGGCGTCGAAGACAACGGCGACACCGCCACAGTCACAGGCACGCTTGCAGACTTCGGCTTCGGAGCCGAAAGCGCCAAGATCTCCCTTGAATGGTCGGACGACCCTGCGTTCGCCACCATCGCAGGGACGGCTGAGCTCGGCGAGATCGACGAGCTTGGCAAGTTCAGCGCCACCGCTACGGACCTCTCAAGCGGCAAGACATGGTACTTCCGCTTCACGAGCGTGAACGACAAGGGCAAGAGCGCGGTCTCCGAAAACAGCGACCCGCTCACCCTCATGGCGGGATACTGGCGGCCTCAGACGACCGCGGACGTATGGACGTCCATCGCCTGGCTCAAGGACGGCACTGGCTCGCCCATGGCGTTCAATCCTGTGTGGACGGCAGTGTTCGACGGCCAGGAGCCAACGAAGACGGCGACCGTCAACATCCCCGAAGAGGTGAACGCCAGCAAGATCGTTGTGCAGGGCAGCTCGGACTACGTCTTTGACGGAGCCGGCGCAATTACCTCCAGGCGCCTCGTCAAGGAAGGCAGCGGCAACCTTACGATCGAAGCGAGAGCCCTTGCTGGCACGCCCGACATCGAGATCCGTGCAGGCGTGGTCAAGCTCGGCGACAGCGCGGTGGTGGGCGCGGCCGGATCCAACGGAGGCACGATCACCGTGAAGAGCGGCGGCCAGTTCGACTTCAACCACATCGACACAACGAGCGGCAACAATCGTGCTCGCGCGCTGATCACGAGCGGCAAGACGTTCGTGATCGAGGGTGAAGGTCCCGACGGAACGGGCGCGCTCACGACAACCACCCAGAACGAATTCTGGGGCTCGCCGATCAACGAGGTGATAATGACCGGCGACGCCACGATCGGCGGCGTAAGCCGCATTGACATCCGCGGCAACTCGAAGAACTCGATCACTGGTCCGGCCGACGCCACGCTGACCATCAAGAACAGCGCGGCCAACCGCACGCGCGGACTCAACGTGCATGGCCCGATCTCCGTTGGCAAGATGGTGATTGCAGAAGAGGGATGCTACTGCCCTGAGGGCGGCGGCTTCACGCTGAACATACCCAACGGCATCGAGCTTCACGGCGCATTCTCGATGTGGGCCGCAACCGGCGCGTGGAACGTCGGCGGCATGGTGGCCGTGGGCGACAGAGCCTACATCGGCAACGACAACGGCACCGGCTACATCAGAACGCCTCTCACTGTCTCCGAGGGCGCCAAGCTCACGATGGGCGGCGGCGCCACAACGCACTACATGGAAACCGTCACGAACAGAAGCGAAATAACGGTAGCGAACGGCAACCACTACATCTACGGCGACCTGGTGAACGAAGGCAATCCCGTGATCAAGACCGGGCGCAACTTCTTCATCTATCCACGCACCGTGACTGGCGATTCGCGCATCGAGGCGAGCGGCGGGCAGACGTGGCTCAGCGGCAACTCCGACTGGGGCGACGCCACGCTTGCCGTGTCGCTTACCGGCGGCGGCGAACTTGTGATCGGCTCGAACAGCGACGGATACGGGATGCCGAAGTTCGGCAAGAACAAGCTCACCGTCAATGCGGCGAGCGGGCATACGGGCACGGTGTACTTCCATCCTTCCACTTCAGCCGCCATCGACGGGATTACCTGCTACGGAACGATCAGCAAGTTCTTCATGCAGGGGCCTAACGTCAAGACGAAGAACGCCGGTCCGATCATTGCCGGATACGCCAACGACATTGTGTTCACCGCGAACAACCTAGAGGCCGGAAACGGCAATGGACGCGGCGAATGGACAATCACCGGCGCGAACACGCACATCGCCGTGAAGGGTCTCTACTCCCACTGGATCGGTTCCGACTACTACGCGGGTTCGTTTACGTTCAGAGACGGCATTCTCGAAATCGGCTCGGACGGCATCAAGGAGGCGTGGACCGCTCCGACGCGTACCGCATTCAACATGGAGAGCGGCACCCTGCGCGCGACCGACAACTTCGCAATCGGCAAGGCCGGCATGAGGGCCTTCTTCGGCGGCCCAGTCAAGGGCGGCCACGTCACGTTCGACCTGAACGGCAAGAGCGTCAAGTGGGGCACTGGCCTCGCGGGCGCGAGCGACGTCACGCTCACCGGCGGTGGAACGTTCGCGCCGGACCGTCCCGGAATACAGGGCATCCCGCTCGGCAAGTGGACGGTTGACACCACGGCCCCCGTCGATCTCAGAAACGCGGCAGGCTTTGCGGGCGGTCTCTCGCTCGCCGAGAACACCACCGCCACGCTCGACATCGCCGGCACGAACATGGTCGAATTCCTCGCCTGGACATGGAGCGGCAACGCCTGGAACGACATGCGCCCGAGGTTCATCGCGAACGAGCCCATCACGCCCTTCGTGGCAACGTCGCTCACATACCTCAACCGCGCGGCTTCGCAGATTACCGATGTGAAGTACGGCAGCGGCTCGGGCTTCAACTACATGGGCGAATTCTACGTGAGCGCGGAACAGGCCGGCACATGGTATTTCAACTACAGAGCGAAGACGCATCACGGCGTGTTCATCGACGACACGGAGATTTCCACCACCGGTCCCGATGCGGAAGGTACCGTGAGCAAGGATCTCTCCGAGGGCTGGCACAAGTTCATGATCTCGCTCTACACAGGCGCGGCCAATCCCCAGATGGGCGCATACAGCGGCGCGGACTGCATAAAGTTCAAAGTAGGAGCGAACGGTACATACCAGGTGTTCGACACCACCACCGTGCCGATGCGCATGCGTCAGCACCTCGGCGCGCGCACGAGCGTGAGGTGGCGCAAGTACGCACATCCCGGAAGCACTCTCGACATCTACGACACGATCGACGAGAGCCTCTACGCCGCAATCGACATCGTGACAAACTCGATTCAGATCATGCACGCGAAATTCTCCAATGGCGCAAGTGCGCCACTGGGCGGCGCGTGCACGCGCTTCGACGGCCACTTCTACGTCTCCGCTGCCGATGCGGGCCAGTGGACGTTCCAGGGCAGCTTTGACGACCAGATCGCGCTTGAGGTGGACGGCCGCCGTCTCTTCACGGTCAAGTCCAACTGCGCAACCGCAAGCGGAAGCATCGTGCTCGGCGAAGGCTGGCACAAGTACGACCTCCGCCTGGGCGACAACTCGTCCGGCACGAGCGGCGGCACTGGCGGCGGCCTCACGGACGCTGACGGCAACATCTGCGCGCTCGAGTTCAGCGTGAACGGCGGCGCATACCATGCGTTCGACGAGCGCTATCTGCCGCTCGCCTACAATCCCGGCGACGCGCAGAAGTTCGAGCAGCCCGGCCTCGGCGGAGAGATCGAGCTCGCGGCAGGATCCACTCTCGTGAACGCGCCGCGCGAAGGCGGCTGGTGCCCGGTGTATGGCACGCTCAAGGGCTCCGGCACGCTCTCCGGTCCGTTCCGCTTCACAGGCGAGGAGAACTCCTGGGAGATGCACGGCAACGCATCGCACGCCGCTCTGGACGCAGTGACGTTCGAGAATCCGCTTAGCGACGCCCTCGCGGGCCTCAAGGGCGTGAAGGCCGTGTTCAACCGCAAGCCCACGCGCTCCGGATACGACGTCACGGAGAACACCCTCGGCATAACCTCCGAGAGCGCGGCCGCGATGCGACTCGTCGTGAAGGACGATGAAGGCAACGACTACTCCGAGGACTTCACGCTCAAGGTGCAGAACGGCAAGCTGCGTCTGATCAACGCACATCCCGGCGGCTTCTCGCTCTTCTTCCGCTAGCGAAAGCGCTATCGCAGTTCCTTCACGAGCGTGAAGGACTGCGGTATGCGCGATGGCTGATGCTCAACCCATACGGCTGCGACGCGGGGGTGGGCATTCAGCCAGCTTGCGACCTTGCGGGCAAATCGAGAGGCCTCGTGGCTTGACATTCCACAACAGGGCTCGTCCAGAAGCAGAAGCCGCGTGGACGGCCGCAGCGCAGCCGCCATCTGCGCCTCCAGATCCGTTCCCTCGTATGCATGCTGAGCCGACGAGACGCTTCCTATCTTCGCCCGCGACCTAGCAAGCGTCACGCCTGGAGCTCCCCTTCTCACGCCGAACACCGTCACGTCGCATGCGTATGAAAACGGACAGTCTCCCGTAACGAGGGCGAGAAGCGTGGTCTTGCCGCTGCCGTTCGGCCCGCGCAGCACCCAGCGTTCGCCTTCATGCACCACCCATGAGAAATCGCGAAAAAGCGCGCGTCCTCCAAACGACAAATTTACGTTGCGGATCTCGACGACCGCTCGCGCCCCGCGAATCGCGGGTGAAGCCGCTTTGTCAGAGCCGCGCGGCTTCTTCTTCGTTCGTCCCGATGCGCTCGTGCCGCGAGCAATGCGAAGATCAACGCCAAATGGACGCATTGCTCCGGCAGCCTCGGCGATGCGCATGCGCCATGACTCGTCAAGTCCCCCGCACCCTCCGTCAAGCACCACACTTCCGCTTTCCTTCAGGAGAGTGCGCGCCACTATCACGCGCCGCAGTTCCCCGTTTGAAAGCGACATCAGCGAACGCGATCGCAGCGGAGCGATTTCCAGGATGCCGTCCACCACCGTTCTGCGCCTGCGGTACTCACGTCTCTCCCGCGAGTGCGATCCGCCCACCTCGAAGGGGTTTATCTCATGCACCGATTCGAAGGAAAGGAAGTCGGCCACCGTCTCGCCTTCGCCCGAATGGTAGCGTTCCTGCAGCCAGCTGCCGCCCACTGCGGCCATCTGCTCGGCATCAAGCGATATGCGCGTCATTGCCGCTCATCCTCAGCCGCACAGCCATCTGCCGACAAAGGGAATGCGCCGCACCACCAATGAGACGATCGCCGAGCCTGCGAAGGTGACGGCGGCCGTCGCGGCTATGGCAGCCGGCGTTGACACCGCACCCTTCAGATGTCCAGACGCCACTGGCAGTATGAACATGTGCATCAGATACATTCCGTACGAAGCCTCAGAGATCGGACGCACCACCTTCTCGTAGAACCATCCTCTGAAGTCGATCTTGCGGAACAACAGGAACACCGCGAATGTGGTGAGCGCTACGCCGGTGGTGCAGTATTCTATGCTCGTCTCCATCACCACGGCCGTTTTGTAGGGCGCGGCGAACGGAAAATCTGAGACGAAATAGAAGAACGGCAACCCCATAAGCGCCGCGCCGGCGATCCACGACGGCACTGCGATGCGCAGAGTGCGCCGCCAGTCGAGGTCCGGCGCGAACCTGCGCAGCCAGAGCCCGAGCATCATGTATCCGATGAAGCCGCTCACGTAGTGGAACGCGCCGAAATGGTTCCATGGGCACTCGCCCCACAAATATGGCACGGAGCCGAATGACGGCTCGCCGAAGAGCATGCCCCAGTAGCTGCGGATGAACGGGAAAGACGCCGTGGCAAGCCAGAGCGTGAGCCATCCCTTCAGTTCGCGGGCTCCAACCCTCTCAGCCCACGGAGAGAGCAGCGGCATAAGAATGTACAGGCCGAACACCATCGGCACGAACCAGAGATGGCCGCCCTCGTCCGGGAAGTTGAACAGAAGCTTCTCCCACGCCGCAGCGCCCTTCCCGAACCAGGCCACGTACAGAACGGCCCATATCGCGAACGGCACAAGAACGCGCACTATGCGCCGCATGAAGAACTCGCCCGTGGGCCTCTTCACGGGAAAGAGCAGGTAGGCCGAGGTCATCGCGAAGAGCGGCACGCAGCAGCGGCAGAGGCATTCCGTAACGGTGATCCAGAACATGTCCCATCTGCTCGCGATGCTCGTCACGTTCGGCTCTGCGCCGCCGAGATAGAACGGCTCGCAGGAGTGAATCAGCATCACCATAAGGCAC
>JAEEGH010028832.1_pt1 | contig 10894 bp, 14 predicted proteins | sample 9134181 | NCBI WGS metagenome assembly JAEEGH01 (sample SAMN16246544, study PRJNA631951) | gut metagenome | biome: gut microbiome; feature: rumen; material: DP-attached | host: Bos | place: Iran: Karaj | collected 2018-10
AATTTTTTCCTTTTTCGGATGCAAAGTTACAAAATAATTCTTATATTTGCACCCAATTTCATACTAAATTAAAGTGAAAAGTTAAAAGCGAAAAGTGAAAAGAATCTAAATCGGAGTTGACAAGTCTAAGATTGCAAAACGAAGATTACAATTCACCATTAAAATATTAACATTAAAAACTGAAAAGATTATGGGATTTATTAAAGAATTCAAAGAGTTTGCCGTTAAGGGCAATGTCATGGACATGGCAGTCGGTGTGATCATCGGCGGTGCATTCGGAAAAATCGTCACCTCGCTGGTGAGTGATGTGCTGATGCCGCTTATTGGCAAGCTGACGGGCGGTGTGAGTTTCGTGGACCTCTTCGTCAACCTCGGCGACGGCAATTACAAGACCCTCGCTGAAGCCAAGGAGGCTGGAGCTGCCGTCTTCGCCTATGGACAGTTCATCCAGAACATCATCGACTTCGTGATTGTCGCCTTCTGTATCTTCATGATGATCAAGGGCATGAACAAGCTGACCAAGAAGAAGGAAGAGCCGAAGCCCGCAGAGCCCGAGGCACCCAAAGGCCCCACACAGGAAGAACTGCTTGCTGAGATCCGCGACCTGCTGAAGAAAAAGTAAGCTACACCTTATTTATAATATAGGGGCGGCACCGATGTGTCGCCCCTATTATTATAAGTCAGAAGTTGAAACCGACGGTAGCAAAGAGGGCACCAGTACGGGAGGTGTCGAAATAGTCGTGCGAGATGTTCGCCAGTCCGAAGTCATAGCCGAGTTCCGCATAGACGAAGTCATACTGAAGACCGCAACCGATCCTGATACCGCCGTCGAAACGCTGGAACCCCTCTTTGCTGTCGAAGGAGCTGTAGGCCTGGCGATTTCCGAAGTCCTTGATCTTTCCCGCAACGCCCAGGGCCAGGTAACCACCGATATACGGCTGGATGCTGAACGAACGGTCTATGTCGATCATATACTTCATCACCAAAGGCACTTCCAAATAGTCGAGACTATAGGTGAATTTCGTTCCTTCGTAGAGGCCTTTTCCACCTTTTTCGATGTAAGAGAGTCCCGTCTCGAAATACACCGGCGAGCGATAAGCCACTTGGAAACCAGCCACGAAACCGACATTGAGTCCCGTCTTGGCCGAGCCACCGTCGAGATAACGGTCATCGGAATTTACCGTTGCAAAAGCAGCACCAATGCGCAAACCATAGTAGATGTCGGCATAGCTGGGACGAGGACTGTGTACAGGCGTCGGACGATAGGCTGCCGGCGGACGGCTATAGTAGTGAGGTCTGCCATACTGTGCGAGAGCAGGCAACGTGAGCACGAGGCTCATCAGGGCAATCATTATTCTTTTCATAAGCGTCAAGTATTAAGTTCACGCTGCAAAGTTAGCCCTTTCTCCTAACACCTGAAAAGGATTTCCCCTACTCTTCTCTGGGGAAATCCCTAAACCTAAAATGCTCCCACCAAAGTACCGTCATCAGAAGCTTATACATTATTAATATATGAGAGGAAAGCGTTTCCCATAAATCATCTCAAAAGCCGCAAGATTTTGAGAATTTTGTGGTTTTGGCCAAATAAATTTTGAGGAAAGAAAAAAAGGCACTACTTCTGCATAGTCAAAACATCAAGTTAAAAGTGCTCCTTCGGAGCCTCTAATTCGGAATTTATTGCAATTTTACAGTAAATTCCGAATAGAAGTGTGTTCATTTCCGGAATTTACTGTAATATACCGACGACAACGGCATCAGGTATATGGGGCTATTCCAGTTCCTGCTTACGTAGGCCAGCACCTCGACAAGCAGTTCATCTCTTCCCTCCTCGACGTCTGCCTGACAGACTAAACCCACTCCCTTCATATTGTCCCTAAGCCGATAAAACATCCTGTCGGCTCAGTTTATTTACGCATTTCTCACAGATATGTCTTACATTTTTACTTTTGTGTGATAGTCGATAAAAATTTCTTAAGTGAAGATTTGTTCAAATTTGCATTATAACGTCACTATTGCAACTAACTAACTGAATATCTGCAAATAAAGTAGTGAAGTTTGTACAAATATAACGTCACTTAATCGTCACAATTATAAAAAACTTGACAAAAATTGCATTAAAAACAAGCCAATAACTCTATAAACTACTGATAACAAGGCAGTTTGTCAATAGCACAAATGGCTTGAACTGACAGTTTATCAAGTCTAAACTAATAGTTTATCCAGTCTAAACTGTCAGTTTAGACTGGATAAACTATGACAAACTACTATCTTTTATACCTGCAAGCGTATAGAAAAAAGCAATCAATAGATAAATAAAATTCCTATTTTAAGTAAAAAGTGACGTTATAGTGACGTTTAAAAAGACAAAACGTCACCAGATAACTATCACAAAATCAACAAGATAACTCATAAAGTGACGTTTAGCCTAAAATTGAAGAATAAATGATTAAATAAAAATCACTTGCACATTTCACCTCCATATACATTTGGCAAAACTACGCTTGTTGCACCTAAATTATACAGTATATAATCTTTTTTGTGCGATGTCTACCAACTCTCTTTGAACATTGAGTTCTATTACAGTCATGACTATTTCAATTAATCGCTGCATAGTTACGACAAATCCCTGATAATTCCAAATTTTGGAGCAGAATTCAAATGAAATCCCTCTTTCTACTCTTATATCAGTCACGAATGACAATCTTCCCTCCTTCTGGCCCAAATACGAAATCGCCAATGAGACGAACGGATCGAGGGATGATGAGCGTCACGAACTGATGGTTGGCACACGAAGTATGTACACACGGGGACATTGTGTACTTAATAGAAGGATGGCCCTTCTGATAAGACAAAAGAGCCGTCCCTACCTTCTATAGGTGTATTAAATCACCATCAACCATAAAGATTTTATAACTTCCCCAGATTTTACTTTTTAGCATTTTCTTCCTTATCTCCCTGAATTTGGTCTTCTCAAGAGAAGATACGAATAGCTTTATATTACTATCTTGAGATTTGTATTTCCGCCACGACTGAGATATAAAGTCTTCTCTATAGGGGCATTGAGAGATATTGGACTTGCTCAGTAATTTGACCAATTCATATCGAAATTTCCTTCGGGTGTCATACTTCATCTTCAGTCCTTAAACATCGTTTTCATAAAGCCTTCGGCATACTTCTCACCATATTGTTCCATCAGTTGTTTCTCTTCTGATGTCTTTGGCTCACCATATTCATCTTTATAGTTCAAACGGCCTTGACGAGCCTGCATTCCTTTAATATCACTTTTAGTGTATCCTTGTCTGATTAAGTCTTCAATAGTGCTTGAAGCTCCCCAGGCATCACTTGAGCCAGAATTATATGCGGATTCCAATATTTGGCTTTTCTTGTCTTCTTTCGCTTTCTCTTTTTCAGCAGCATACTCTTTCTTTTTTTGCTCTACCCATGTTTTAGCATCCTCAGAATCTGGTGCGTTATAAAGACCAAGAGCTAAAAATACCACAAATAATGTTCCAGCAATAGCCCAAGAGTATTTCTTTTCTAACTTTCCCATAAAGACTGCACAAACTGCAGCTAAAGCACACACAGAACATATAGATGTAATAACAACAATTGACGGGTTTGTAAAGAATCCACAAATAGCTATAAATGCAGCAACTCCAAGACCAACCTTCTGACTTGTAGTCAAACCCTCATCCTGCTCAACTTCCTCTTGCGGCTCTTCAATTATCTTTTCCACAGGAACTTCTTCACCTTCTCCAAGATAAACCAACTGAGCATCCTCAGGTATTCCATACACCTTGCTTAGCACCTCCGAAATCAATCGAGCAGCACCTTCTACATCTTGCCCAAAGTCTATAGCATACTCCTGACTACGGAACCTACTGCTACTTCCAGGACGCATATAAATACCTGAATGAGGAGTGAACAACGGGAAAGAACCTAAAGACTTGAAATCTTGAAGCTGACGTTCAATTCGCTCATCAGAAACATCAGTCCCATCCGCATGCTTGTCAAAAGAGAACTTAATCACCAGTCCCCTATTCTTATCTCCCAAATTAATAGGATCTCCATCGCTCCATGTCGTACTGCCAGAACGGAATACTGTAGCGACACCATGACGTTTACGACTCAACTTGACCGTAGGAGAACTCTTATAGAAGATGCCTGTCTCAACAGCAGATTCCGACAATTCTTGACGATCCAAGTTCTGTTTCAGTGCATCGATTAGACCAGCATAGACTTTGTTGTTTGTCAAATAACTGGTTGTTGACAAATCGATTCCTTTATCTACGAATCGAACCAATAGACTTCCACAATACTCACAATTGGTATGGTTTGTTGAACTTGCGCCACAATTAGGGCATTTGATTACATTTGCTTCCATATTCTAACTTATTTTTGATACAAAGTAAGCAATAACATATAATATGACTTGACCAGCAAACAGCAAGATCAGCATTGTCAAGGCAACATTGTTTTCCCATGTGTCAGGAACGAAAAATGCCAATATGAACTCTATCACAGCAGCTATCAAGAACAGAAAAGTAAGAGAAATCTTAAACCCATCTTTAATCTGTGAAGCTCCGAGTAGATATAGCATCAACGTATTAACAATGATAACGGCACTATTCAAACCAACATTGAATGGTTTATAAGACGAGAATATCAATCCTATCACTATGTTAAGTAATAGGAAAATACCACCTATAACTAATGTCAAATTCTTCATATTCTACAAGTTTTAAGGTTGTGGGGGTAATGGTGGAGGAACAGCGCCAAACGAGTTAGCAAATTCTGGCAATGTAGAAATCTGGGCCCAGTTAGGCATACCATTCTTCCATACAAGTGTATCTCTTTGTATCTGTCCTTGAGCAATATAGCTCATGATGGCATTAGCATCGTATGGGCCTTGCTGCTGTCCATTGACTGCTATAAAGTAGCTCGCAGATTGTGGTATTGGTGGAGGTGCAGCTGCCTGAGTATTCATATGCTGGCCTGCTAATCCAGCCATCTGTCCAGCAAATCCCATGCCTGTATTCATACCCATTCCAATACCGATTAGGTTGCCTGCTGTTCCTTCATTTCCTGCCGCCGTCTCCAACACATCGAAACTCCTGTCCATCTGATAAATGTCACGACCCGCAATCTTTATCTTGGCCATCAGGTCTTTTGCCTCCTTTAACTTGATATAACTTGGATCATCCTCTGGTACATTGACAGATATCACATAGAAGTTCTCCAAACCTATACCATATTTATTAAAGTCTGGCTGTAACGTCTGGACTATGAACTCAGACAATTCGTTAAGATGAGAGTTAATAGTTAAGAATGAAATGCCGTCTTTGACCATCTTGTCAGAAAGAAGATTGGCAAAACGTGACATCAATACTCCCTTGAAGTATGAATCTATCTGATTTACACTAAAGGTGGCCATATTACCCACCAATGACTGTATCAATAAGCGGGGATCACTCACCTTGATACCATACTGACCAAAAGCCCTTACCGGCACTATCACCTCATACTTGGGATCTTCCAACTGAATTGGCGATGGTGTACCCCATTTTGTATCAAGAATGGCCAATGTATTCACATACCAAACTTCTGCTTGGAATGGAGTATCTCCGCCAAAAGGCAAATTAATCAATTTTCCAAGCAGAGGGATATTGGCTGTCTTAATGGTATAAGTACCACTTTCAAACGAATCCAATACTTGACCACCTTTCACAAAGAAAGCGGTTTGCCCAGCATGAACTACAAGCTGGGTTCCCAATCTCAGATTCTCAGATGGAAACTTATGGGCTATCTCATGAGGATTTGATTCCCATTTAACAACGTCTATTATTGCCATATTACATAATTATAATAAACATAGAACCGAGAGAGTTGATGTGATGGCAATCAAGATTGTTACCATACATCCGCTACTTGATTTCCCACCGTTATTCTCTGCATTAAATTTACTCACAGCATCAAGAACCTTCCTTTTGGCTTCATCGGCACTTACATTGTACCTTTCTTTATATAACTTTTCTGCTCCCAAAACACTTTTTGCAGACTCAAGCATCTCTCGTATTTCATCTAGATCAGATCCAGGATATGACACCTTATATTTCTCCCAAATAGCCTTGACAGTTTCTTTAGCTTCACCAAGTTCACACTCATAGTTCTCTTTATACCATTCAACTGCTTTTTTATAGCCCAAAGATTCTAATTTCTTTATGATTTCATAATCTTCCTCATTAATCTTTTGAACGTTACCATTAATTTCCTGTTCCATGGTTAATTCTATTAAATTGTTTATAACATAAAGAATACAGACAAAGTAGATGTAATAGCAATCAAAACGGTTATCATACAACCCTTTTTTGTTTCTCCTTCGTTATGATTTTGAGGGGTATTGCAATTGTACGTTTCATTTAGCATATTTTGTGCAGCATCTTTACTGAAGCCGGCTTTATTTTTCAACCATTGCATGACCTTATCCTCTGCCTTCAGCATATCTTTCTCTTGCTTCTGATAATCATCCAATAACAACCAGATTTCACTAGCGTCAGGTTTATAACCACCTTTGTATTGCTTATAAATTGCTGAGATTGCACTAATTGCATCTTCTACATTGCAATTGTAATTCTCTTGATACCACTTAACGGCATCTGCACGACTCTGAGATTCAATAACCTGGATTATCTCATAGTCCTCGTCGTTAATCTTTTGGACTTTTCCATTAATTTCCTGTTCCATAGTTCCAATTATTTTACATTTGATGATTATTTACTATTGTTCCTCTTCATTATTATGGGTAAAGATAAATCCTAAGACATTACAAGCTTTTTCAAACTGATCTTTAAGATTTCTTTCTTCCAGTCTAATGTAAGCATCGTTTTCCATAATCTTTAAATTCTCATCTAAATCACCACAACGAATTAAACTCATAATAAATTCGACATCAGCAGTGGTAACGCCTTGGCTACTTAATTGATTTCGCAACTTTAATTCAAATGAACTACCCATTATATTGTTATGTATTACAGGCCCTGTAATTATTATTATTTTAGGTTGTAGCCACAACAAAAAGAAGTGTGAGCCTGTCAGCTAATCTAACCGAGAGGCCTTCGACTGCCTAATAAAGAGATTAGAAAAACAGCTCACACCCTTGTATGACGTATGGATATACCAATACTATCATTACTAAGGGAAGAACGTCTCTACTTTTCCACTTTATTTGAGAGTTGTCGAAGTTCTCGGTTTGGAAAAAGCTAAACGCTTCCATTGCTATGACTATGACGGATTCTCCGCCACGACGCAAAGATAAGCATTTTTTCTTATACGACGTTCATTATGAGCTGTATTTTTTGCAAAAGTACACATTTTTATTGAATTTTGTGTTTTCTATTGCTGTTTTTTAGGTAAAACATCAATTAATTCTTATTTCAACGTCTGGATTTGGACGGTACCACCTGTGGAAGTGAAACGCATCTGGGGGCCACGATAGTCTTTGGGATACACCACGCAGATGTCGCCTGTACCCTCCCAGATTTCAACACCGCCACTGATTCCCGTCTGTTTCAGAGAACCGTTGTACCAGATAGTCACCGTGCCGTGATGGAGGCAGGAGGAGGGTTGGTTGCCACTGAAGCGGGCTGTGCCGTAGGTCCAGTCTGCCATCGCTGCGGTCAGCATACCGCAGAAGGCCAATAATAACATCATTCGTTTCATCGTCATTTCATTTTTATGGATTAATACTCTATTGGAGGGCAAAGGTACGAAACTAAAGCAATAAATGGAAGGAACAGCGCGACCATTTCTTCCATTTAGCATTTATTATTGTTTTGCGTTTTCACGCATCAGATTGAATACGTGGGAGACGAGAGATTGGAAACGCGTTTCTGTCTCTTGGCGGATGGTGGTTTCTGGGATGGATGGATATTTCATAGCCAAGCGATCAGCAATCTGAACGGTCTGGTTATGGAACTCCGTGGAGGCATCTGCCCATGCATTACCAGGAGTAGGTGTTGGAGGCGGGAAAACAGAATCACAGAAAGTGGCAATGGTGGAACGATAGGCTTTGTCCATCATACGCTCTACATCTTCCATGAATCGCATCCGATCATCTTTCTCAGGAAGTTGTGGTTTGGGATTGCTGACAGGGGCAGGGAGAATCATGGGAACAGGGCCTTGATTCTGATGAGCAGTATCAGGCGAGCTTTCCCTCGGATTCTCCTTGGACGGAGCAATGGAATCTTTTGGCACCGTAGCAACGGAATCCATCGGGGCTTCTTGCTTTAAAGGAGATGATTTTTGATAACGAGTTATGAAAACGAGGCAGACAGCCAATACTGCAACAAAAGCCACGAACACAGCTACATAACGGAGAAACGATCTCTTACAATTGATGTCGTGCAGGATCTCCCCTACTGACTGATAGCGGTCTTCAGGACATTCAGCCGTACAACGGGCTATCACCTTATTATATATATAAGAGGAAGGCAATAAGTCGAGGACTTTGCCAATGGCATAGATATCTGTACGTACATCTACCGTTTCGCCTGCCTGTTGCTCTGGAGCAGCAAAGGCATTAGTACGGCCTGTGGTATCTGGAAAAGAGTCTGTGTAGCAACATCCGAAGTCGATGAGTTTGACATCGTCGTCAATTCGGGTAAGCAGGATATTATCAGGCTTCAAGTCGAGATGGAGCACCTGATGGCTGTGCAGATAGCCGAGCGCATCCAACAACTGACGGACGAACTTGTCTGTATGTTTCCGATTCCTAAAATAGTCGGGATTTGTAGCAAGCCGCTGTGAGAGGGTCTCACCGTCGACATACTCCATCAGAATGCCATCATGGTCGAGCGAGAGGTAGCGCACCAGGTTTGGATGCTCCAGACGGAAGCCCGTCTCAAACTCCTTGCGAAGAGCCTCTTGGTATCGGATGTCGCCAGCATATTCGGCTTTTAGCCGTTTCAGGAAATGCAGCTTGCCATAAAGCTTCACACGGAAAGTGTCACAGGTAGCTCCACGTGAATCCATCTGTTCGATGGCATCATATTTTGGCTGACCGTCTGAAAACTGCGAAGAATCCATTGACTACAACACCGTGATTGAAGAAAGGCCGGAGATGCGGCCTGCCGTGAACTGGCCCAAAGACTTGCCTTCGCGCCAGACATGAAGCACCAAGAGGGGATGGTGGAGTACGAAATTAAGCACTTCTATCTCATCATCGGCCTGAAGTTTGCTGTTCTGGCTCTCCAAGACCAGATAACGATGGGAGCCAAGATACTTCAACCTTACCAGACGGTCTGGCAGGTATGCAAATTCCACAATTCTATCAGGGGCTAAATCATCAGAACGGATCTCTTCTTCCGTCGTGCCAAAATCAGAGTTGCCCTTGTCTTCTATGTCCTTCAACTTATCCCAATGGGCGTAGCCGAGATAGCGGGCTATGGCGTCAAGGGTACTGGCGTGGGGTGAACGCTCATCCTGAGCAAAACCCAAAAGCCGTTTGAGTGTGGTTGAGCCTACACGGACTCCCGTCTTGCTCTCAATATCCAGCGACAGAAACTCACAATCTGAAGGCTGCCGCAGATCATTAGCAGATTTCTCCCTCAGCAGCTGAACTATATGGAATGGTAACCTCATCCTGTTAACGCTTGGGGAACTTAAAGAGGGAGAGTGTAGACGAAACGGGCGCCGGAGGAATAGTCGGTGTCGAGCCTGACATCGCCTCCCAGACGGTGGGCTAAGGATCGGGCAACGGTCAGGCCGATGCCCGTTCCATCATAGTATTTGTCGAGTTGCACGAACTCTTCGAAGATATGCTCAGACTCTTCCGGTGGCACCCCGATGCCTGTGTCCTCGACCGTGAAGACAACCATACCGTTGTCAACGGCAACGCGGAGCACAGCGTGTGCCTTCTCCTTCACAGCGCCAACACCTCCTGCAGCCTCAGCGGGGTGCGTGAACTTCATCGCGTTATCGAGCAGCAACGCAAGGACGCGAGTGGCTGGGGCAAGGGCAGTGGTGAGCATGACGGTCTCGGCCTCTGGGGTGAGGTCGAGGTCGAAGTCAAGATGCGTGGCCTGAGAGATGCCGGAGTCTTCGGTTGCCTGTGCAGCAATCTGAATGGCCAGCACCTGGTCATTACGTTCCAATGGGTTGTCGCTGCCAGCTTCAGCCAGTTCGAGCATCTTGTTTACCAGCGATGTGATGCGTTCTGTGTTGTCGACGATTCCCTTTGTCACCTCCTGTTGTGTGGCCTCATCGAGTTCCATGCCCGAGGTGAGCACCTGAGTAAAGCCGCTGAGGATATTAAGCGGGGTGCGTATCTCATGGGAAATCTGCTGAATGAAGTCGGTCTTCATTCGCGATGACTCCAAAGCCTGGTCATAGAGTTTGAGAGCCTTCTCGTATCCCTTACCCATATTCTCGAACATCATGCTCAAGTGGGCATAGTCATCCTGCAACTGGTGGCGCTCCTCTTGCAGACGGTTGTAACTTTCTTCGATAGTCATGCTGTTTGTTCTATAGTGTCTCTGTGCGGAAGGTCACTCCCACTCTATTGTTGCGGGGGGTTTGGAGGAGATGTCGTAACAGACGCGATTGACGCCACGGACCTTGTTGATGATCTCGTTAGAAACCTTCGCCATGAAGTCGTAAGGCAGATGGGCCCAGTCGGCTGTCATCGCATCGCTGGAGGTGACGGCACGCAGGGCAACGGGATTCTCATAGGTACGCTCATCGCCCATCACACCAACCGAACGGACCGTACTCAGAAGGATGACACCTGCCTGCCAGATCTGGTCGTAGAGCGACACTTCGATGGTGCCGTCCTTCATGTCGGCAGGCACACCGGCAGCCAAGACCTTGCGGGCCTCCTCGCCAGAAAGCTTCACCT
>JAEEGH010028833.1_pt1 | contig 10894 bp, 10 predicted proteins | sample 9134181 | NCBI WGS metagenome assembly JAEEGH01 (sample SAMN16246544, study PRJNA631951) | gut metagenome | biome: gut microbiome; feature: rumen; material: DP-attached | host: Bos | place: Iran: Karaj | collected 2018-10
TCCCGGGACGGCTGGCGCTGCACCCTTGCAGGATGCTGGTCCCGTACATCACCCCCGGACGGTCCCGGCGGGGCTTCTCCACCTGTGCGGGCTCCAGCGTCGCCCCCTCATCGACCCCGATCTCCAGGGAATCGATCCCGTCATACAGCGAAAGATAGAGCATGTACTCCCGGGTCTCCGGCGTCATGTTGCGGATGAGACAGTCCGTGGAAGTCTTTTCCTGCGAGGGACGGCCGACACCCGCGGGACGCCAGGTCCCGTCGACCAGGATGTAAAGGTCAAGGCCGCGCACGCCCGTCGGATTCATGTTGGAAAGCCAGCTTCCGTAGGTCGACGTCCACCGCGCGTGGATGGACGTGGAATTGGAGCGGAAGCGGATGTACAGGCCGGCGCTCTGGGTGCCGAGGCGCCACACCGGGCCGCGGGAAACGCCTTCCAGCGCCGCCGGAAGCCGTTGATAGGGCGTTTTCGTGTCGTTGGACGCCTTTCCGTACACCGGGAAGACCGAAGCGTCGGTGAACACCTGGGCGGAAAGGGACTGGCACAGGAAGGCCAGCAGGGCGAGGGTCAGTATTTTTCTCATAGCAAGGGTCCGGCATAAATGTGCAGCAGGACAGGACGGAGCTGTTCCGGAACCGCGGTGACATGCGCCTCGAAGGCCGCTTTCTCCTCCGGAGTATAACCGCCCAGCGCGGTGCCGTTCAGCAAGTCGAAAGCGATGCGGTTGTTCGGCCAGATCCGGTAGCCGTCCCGGATGCGGCGGTCGATGAGGGCCGCCGTCTCCCGGCAGAACGCATTGACGGGAAGCATGTTCCAAGGGGTGAGTTCCTCGGCCTTCACGGGCTCGCAGACCGTGAAATGGACCCGGCCCTTGGGCTGGGTGATGCCGGTCAGGATGCTCCGGATATCCTCTCCGGGCTTCTTTTCGTAATGCCCGTCCCGCGTAAGGGCCGTAAGTTCCGCGGCCTTCAGCACATCGCAAGGCTCCCATTCGTAGGAAACCGCGAGCGGGACGATATGCAGGTCGGCGATGTCGCCCGCCAGGGAGAACATCTTGATGATGCCCTGGTCCGTGGCGTCCACACCGTCCTTGGTCCGGCCGTTCCGCTGGGCGATCCAGACGGACTCCCGCTTTTCCAGAATCGTCCACCGGATGTACTCCGACAGCCGCACGGAACTCTGCAGGAACGCGCGGGGTGAGGAGACGGTCGTCGGCCGCTCCACCCGGAACATCTTGTTGGACTTGCCGAAGTCCACGACGAGGTCCCCCTGCATCAGGTTCGCCCCGAAAGTAATCTCGGAAGTCCGCTGGCCGGCCTGGTCCAGGAGGACCTGGAAGAAGGTGGCGTCCAGGGTGATGTCGCGATGGTTGGACACGAACAGATACCGTTCCTGCGCGTCCAGGTGCTCCATGCCTTCCACGGTCACGCCGTCCGTGGTCTTCTCCATCACGGAGGCGACTACCGGCACCATGAACCGGTGCTGGAACTCGTCCACGGTCCGGCAGGAGACGACGGCCGCGGCCACCGCATCGTACGGTTTCTCCGGGAACAGCCAGGCGCAGACGGTCCGGAACTGGGGATCGGCGACGATCCGATGCATCGCGGCAGGAATCTCGGCGTCGTTGTAGGGGCGGATGTCGTCAAACATGCTTGGGTCTTTTGTCGATGAATTTCACGGGTTTGCGGGACTTGGCGGGATACAGGACGGCCGCCACCTCCGGCACGGGGCGGATTTCGATGCGGGGCGCCACCCGGATGCGGGAGCGGAAACGGTCCTTGAGGTCCTTGACCGCATCGAATTCCGGCTGGTATTTGAGGCCGACTTCCACGAGCACGTCGTCCGTGCCGGCGTCGCTTTCATCCACGATGACCACGTAGTTCTCCACGTAATCGGTATTGTCCAGCACGTCGTTCACGGCCGGCGGATACAACGTGGTCCCCTTGAGCTTGATCATGTTGTTCTTGCGGCCGACGAGCGGTGTCAGCCGGTACGACCAGCGGCCGCATCGGCACTGCTCCGTCACCTTGGCCGCCATGTCTCCCGTACGGAAACGCAGGAGGGGCATTCCCTCCACGCCCAGCGTCGTGACCACGATTTCGCCCACTTCCCCGTCGGGCACCGGCAGGTTGTCCTCGCCGATGATCTCGACGATGATGAGTTCCGGATGGACATGGCCGCCGCAGCCGTAGGGGCACTCGGAGAAGGTCGCGCCCATTTCGGTGGAGGAATAGGTCGCGAACAGGTCCACGTCCCATTTCTCCTTGATCCGGCGGCCCAGGAGATTCAGGTCGAAGTGCTGGTCCCGCAATCCCTCACCGATGCCGATGATGCGCCGGACCGACGATTTCCGGAAGTCGATGCCGTGCTCCTCCGCATACTGGATGAGGCGCAGGATGAAGGAGGGAACGCACATGATGGTGTCCGGCTTCAGGCGCTGGATGGTGTCCCACTGGAGTTCCGGGATGCCGTTCCCTACGCGGATGATGCTCGCCCCCAGCGCCCTGATTCCCAGGAAATAGGCCAGTCCGGCCATGAAGCGCTTGTCGATGGTGGTCATCAGCTGGACGATGTCACCGGGCTTCACGCCGGCGCAGGCGAAGGATTTCTTCTCGTTGAACGCCAGCCGCTCCAGGTCCTTGTCCGTGCAGCCGAAGGTGACGGGATCGCCGAGGGTGCCGGAAGTTGTGACATAATCCACGATCTTCTCCTTCGGACAGCACAGGAAATCGTCATTGAACAGCTGCAGGTCCTTCTTCTCGGTGAAGGGAATCTTCACCAGGTCCTCCAGCGTCCAGATCTTCGCGATGTCGATATGATAGCTGTCGAACATCCTCCGGTAGTACTTCGAATGCTCCGACAAGTATTGGAGCGCCTCCGCGAGGCGTTCTTCCTGATAGGCCTTGATGACTTCGGGCCTTTCAAACTCAATGTCTGCCATAATCAATCTCTTCAAGCCAGTCGAGGAATTCAGCCTGCCAACGGGCCGTTTCCTCCGTAAACTTCTCTTTGTCCGCGCCGAATCCATGACCGCCCACATGGTAGCGGATGGTGCGGTGCGGCACGCCTTTCTCCGTCAACGCAGCGTCCAGAAGGTCCGCATTGTGCGGATCCACGACCGGGTCGTCATCGCAGCGGAGCAGGAACACGGGCGGTGAGTCAGGCCGCACGTGGCACTCCAGCGAGAGGGAGTCCCGCATCACCTGGTTTCTTGTCCGTCCATCGCCCAGCAAACCGCGCCGGGAACGGGCGTGGGTGCTGACGTCTCGCATGGACACGACCGGATAGACTGGTGCCACGAAATCCGGACGCAGGGACACTCCCCCTGCGAGTCCGGTGAAATCCGTCCCGAAAAACTCCGCCGCCGACATCACCAGATGCCCGCCCGCGGAAAAGCCCATCGCACCCACGGGGCCGTCGAACTGTTGACGGACCAGGGTGATGGCCCGCTGCAGGTCCTGGATCATGGCCGGATGGCGGTTTCCGCCGAACAGCGCCCGGGTATGGAATGTGAAATTGAACCAGCCTCCCGTGCGGTACAGGAGCACATAAGCGGCGATTCCGTTCCCGGCCAGCCATTTGCCCACCCGTTCGCCCTCTCCTTCCTTGTCCAGCCAGAAATAGCTTCCGCCCGGGCACACGACGACGGCGGCTTTCGGCTCGCCGTCCGGCAGATAAGCCGTCAGGGTGGACCCGGCGCGCACGGACGTTCCTTCCCAGATTTTCACCGTCTGGGCATTCAGGACCATGCTCAGCAGGAGGAGCAGGAGTGTCAACAGTCTTCGCATTTACCGCAAATATAAGTCAAATTGTCGGGAATATCGGCAATCCGGACGGCCGTCAGGTACTTTTCTTCGTCCTCCACATACGCCGTCACCTGCATCTCGGGATGTGTCAGGGCAACCAGGAGAGCATATATGCCGCATCCGGCTTCCGGGATGACAAGCGAATCGCCCGTCAGCGCATCGACCTTTGCCAGCGTTTCCGATGTCAGGACCCGGCGGCATTCAACCTGCGCGTCGTGCCCCTTGTACAAGTACAGGTAACGGACATAGACCGCATTGTAAGCGGCCGTCTCCCGTTCCTTCCGGATCCGGGCATACTCCCGCTCATAGTCGTGGCGGACCTTCCGCGTGAAGGCGGCGAGATCTCCTTCCGGAACCTCGAACCGCTTCCCTATCTCCATATAAAGCCCGGCCTTTCGGAGCAGGAAGTCATGCTTGGGCAACGCGTAGCCGAAACCGTGGATATACAGCGGCAGAATCGGCAGGCCCAGTTCACGGGCGGACAGGAAAGCCCCCCGGTGGAAGCGCTGGATCCGGCAGTCCGGACTCCGCGTCCCTTCCGGGAAGATGACGATGGAATAGCCCCGGGACACCAGTTCCTTCATGTGGGCCAGGTTCTTCTCCAGGCCTTCCGTCACGGGATAAAATTCCGCCTTGCGAAGCAGATAGCCGTAGAACGGACTGTTCCAGACCCATTCGTTCGTCAGGAGAATCACCTTCGGATGCAGGGCCAGGACGGGCAGGACGTCGAAATGCGACTGGTGGTTGCAGATATACACCGCCTGCCGGGAGAAATCCTCCCCGTAAGGGTTGGAAAGCGTATACGGGCAGCCCGGAATCGCCTTCAGGGCCAGCCGGGCCGTCCGCACCAAGGTTTTGCGGTAGCGCTCCCGCCGGCGTGGCGTCGGGCCGCCCAGGAACAGGAAGAAGGTCCATACGGTCAGCCCCAGCATCGCCAGGAGGAACACGACAAAGATGAAACCGGTACGGAGAGAGCCGCCCAGCGTCCAGGGCACCCGGCGCGGCTGTCCCTTTTTCGTCGTCAGGAAGCGGAACACCAGCGGCGGCAGATAGTACGCCATCGCCACCACGGTGAACATGCCCACGACCGTCACCGCGGCCAGGGACCGCAGGGCCGGATGGCGCGCCACGATGAGGGCGCCGATGCCGATGAACATGATGAGGGCCGACAGGACGACGGCGTTCTTGAACGACCGGAGAATCTTCTTCCCGGTCGCGTACTCGTACATCAGGCCCTCGGTCATGAAGATGGTATAGTCGTCACCCTGGCCGAAGATGAAGGTGGCCAGGATGATGTTGACGATGTTGAACTGCAGGCCGAACAGGCGCATCGTCCCGAGAATCCAGATCCAGCCCACCGCAAGCGGCAGGAACGACGCCAGGCTCAGTTCGATGCGGCCGAAAGACAGCCACAGGAAGAAAAACACGATCAGGCTGCACAGAAGTCCGATCCGGTCGAAATCGTCCGACAGCAGCCGCACCAGCGATCCGGACACGTCCTCCTGCGTGAAACAGAACGCCCCTTCCGGCAGACCCGCCCGCAGCGCCGTCACGTCATTCCGGGCATTCTCCTTGTCATTTCGAGCATTCTCCTTGTCATTTCGAGCTTGTCGAGAAATCTCTCCCACCTTCAAGTAATTGACCACCTGCACCTTATCCTCCCCCGGAAGATACATCGCCGTTCCCAGCGTCCCCGTGACCGGCGCGAAATACTCCACGTCCCGAGCCGTCCAGTCCGCGTCCAACACATCGAAGAACGGCTGGAAAGCGTGAGCCGTGAATCCCGACTTCAGGCCCGCGTCGAAGATGCGGTCCGACAGGTCGGGATGCGCTTCCAGGAAAGCATTCCAGCGGGCGATACGCTCCCCCTGCATCCGTTTGGAAGGGAGGAACGCCCCCAGACCGGATGCATCCTTCAGCAACGGTGCAAGGGCCTCGTTGCACTGAAGTGCTTCCTCCGCCGTCTCGCCGGACGCCACCACATAGACCGTCGATGCCCCGTCGGCCGATGCGCCCATCTCCTCCAGGACGGCGAATCCCCGCTCCTGCTCCGGCGTCATGTAGTTGATGTGGTGCATGTCCGCATCGAAGGAGATGCTCCGGCTGAGCCAGAAGAATACGGCCGTCAAAAGAAGGAAACCGCAGAATACCCATTTCCGGGCCTTCGGGGACAGGTGGATGTGCCGGTCGAAGTCCAGTTTGACGGTGTTCCGGGGCCGGGACGCCTCCGGTACGAAAACGGGCAGGAACACCAGCACGAAGAGGATCGTCCCCACCAGCATCATCGCACCGATGAAGCCGAAATCGTGCAGGGCCTCCGCCTTCAGCAGGAGCAGCGACAGGAAAGCGCCCACGGTGGTGATGTTGCCCACCAGGAGCGGATTGACCTGGTCCGCCAAGGCCTTGCGTTTGTCGGGCTGGTATTTCAGGTGGTCCACATAGTGGAGCGGATAGTTTACGGCGATGCCGATGATCATGGACCCGATGCCCAGGACGATCAGCGACACCGAACTCTTGAACAGGGCGATGATTCCAAGGGCGAAAAGCGCGCCGGCGAGGATGGACACGAGAATCCAGAACACGTCTGCGAAGCGCTTGTAACTCAGCCACAGGACGATGCAGATAAGGATGGCCGCAAGGGCCAGAGCCAGGTATGAGTCTTTTTTGATGCGGGAAGCATTCTCCACGGCCACTTCCGGACCGCCTGTCGACGTGATGCGGAGGTCCGGGAACTGTGCGGACGTCCGGGCCTTGACCGTGTCCACGAGGGCTTTCAATTCAGCATTCCGGCCGGACTCGCTGCCGCCGAAGGGAGAATTGAACAGGACGACGCCGGTGCGGCCGTCGGCCGTGAACAGGAAACCGTCCTCCACGCGGCTGCGGGTGGCGGGATTCAGTGCCTCCAGCCTTTGCAACACCGGGGAGAAAAGGCCCAGCGGGTCGCTGCGGAGATATTGGGAAGTGAAGCCCGAAGCCATCGAATAGAATCCCTGCCGGTTTTCCTCCATCCGGGCCTCCACATAGCCGGGAACGGCCAGCAGAGAATCCATCCGCGCATAATCGGATTCCGTCAGGAATAGCGGCCAGTTGGAACGGATGAAGCCGAAGACCTCCTCCACGGCGCCCGCATCGGCGGACACCTGAAGATCGGGAATGAGTCCGGACGTATCGGCTTCGGCCCAGACTTCCCCGAAAGCGGTCATCGCGTCCATCAGGAGGTCCGGATCGTCCTCCGACGCTTCAAAGAAAACGGCCATCCGGTCCTGTCCGAGGCGGTTGTACACGTCGGAATACCGCCGGCTCTCCTCACTTTGGGGCAGGAAGGCGGAGATATCCTCCTCGTAATCCATCCGGAGGGCGGACAGGGCGCACAGCCCCAGCAGGACGGCCATGATGAAAACGGCCAGCCCCTTGCGGGCCGACAGGAAGTCATAGATATGCAGGATGAGCTTCTTCATCGGCCGGTCAGCATCCGGGGATAACCGTAGACCAGGGCGAGCACGCAGAGAACCGTGTTCAACACGCTGATGCGGAAGAAATCGGCGAAGGGCCGGAAATGGGAGACGCGGTCCTCGGGATAATACACGCTTACCGGAACAGGAACCAGCCTCAGACTTTTCCAGGCGGAGAAGACGAGGAGCGTCAGTTCCGCCTCATACCGGGCGGTCAGGAGCTTCAGAGACGGCAGGTCCTCCAACGGATAAATGCGAAAGCCTGTCTGGGTGTCCGGGAGTTTCCGCCCCGTCTGCACGGTGAACCAGAAATTCGAGAAGCGGTTCGCGAATGTGTTGCCCGAGGGCATTCCGTCGGCGGTAAGGTTCCGGCTGCCGATGACCAGCGTCCGCTCCCCCGCCGCCGCCACAAGCGCCGGAATGTCGGCGGGATCGTGCTGGCCGTCCGCATCGAGCGTAAGGGCGAAACGGTATCCCAGCTTCCGGGCGGCCTCCAGACCGGTTTTGAGCGCGCGGCCCTTTCCCTGATTCTTCGGATGACGGAGCACCTGAATATCCAGGCCCTCCAGTCTCCGCGCCGTATCGTCCGTGCTTCCGTCGTCCACGACCAAGACCGGCAGCCCCTGCCGCAGGACACCGCTGACCACGTCCGCGACGGTTCCGCCGTTGTTGTAAGACGGAATGACGGCGCAGATATGACGGGGATCGGTCACGCCACGGACAAACTCATTTTGGCGGAGAGGACATCCCCATATAAAACCTCCACCTCCCGGACACCGCCTTTACCGGACAGGTTGAAACGGAGCGGGGTCTTCCCGTCGGGAATGACCGGATTCGTGAACTTGATGTTCTTCGCACCGACGAACCGGATGTCCTGACCGGCTTTGCCATCGTCATGGCCGGCCATCTCCCGCATCAGCTCGACGGCGATCTCCACCAGGCACACCCCCGGTGTGATGGGATACCCCGGAAAATGCCCCTGATAAATGGGGCTGTCGGGCAGGAGGCGGACGGTCGCGCCATCGGCGTCGACAGTTATGATTTCGTAGAGGATTCCCCGCAGCATCTTATTCTTTTTCAAAGAGTTTCGGATCCACCGGCCGGTTCGTCACCACGTCCTTGAACTCCAGCAGCGTCCAGTCGCCGTCGGGCGTGACCAGCAGGGCGGAGCGAATCTGGAGGGACTTTTTGTCGGCATGGACAATGATCTCCCGGAAGACGGACTTGAGGTCGCGGCGGACCGGCACCAGTTTCACGGCCAGGTCCTCCCCTTCCAGGGCGGTGGCGGTGAAGTCCTTCTCCGTCGGAATCCGGAAACGGCGGCCGCGAACGGCGAGCTCGCCTTCAGAAACGAAGACGCTGCGATAAGGCTTCAGCACCTCCCAGCGGAGACGGTCGGGGCTGGCGAGAAACATCCGGCCTTCGCTCACCAGATTTTCCGTCAGCATCGCGCTGTGGCGGGTCTGGACGAACGAGAGCTGCAGGGTTTCGAAAGAATTGGCCGCCTTCAAACGGTCCAGGATGTCATTCTGGGCCGATGCTGAAAGAGCCAGCGCCAGGCAGGACAGGAGAATGATCAGTCGTTTCATCATCGGGCAATCAATACGCAACCGGTCATTACAAGAAACACACCAAGCCACTGCACCCAGTTCACCTGTTCGTGGAAAACCAGGATGGCCGCCACCATGCCGAACGCGTAGCTCAGGCAGGACAGCGGATAGGCGATGCTGAAGGGAAAATGCTTCAGTATATACAGCCACAGGACCGTGGCGACGCCGAAGGAAAGGCCGCAGAAAAGGAACCACCAGTTGGTGAGCTGACTCCGGAAAAAGGACCAGGACCAGCTGAAGGGGCCCGAGGCGGCGAGCCCCAGTTTAAGCAGCACCTGTCCCCCGCAGAGGAAGACGCTTTGCGTAACGGCCAAGACGATGAGTTTCCACATATCTTGCAAAAGTACGGAATCCGCGTTACAATTGCAAAAAAAGCGGGTCGCCCGAAGGGCGCCCGCTCTCGTTCCGAAGGGTTGAAGAACTTACTTCTTCTTGCCGAGGATGCCGCCGAGCACGCTGCCGGCGATGCTGCCGAGCACGCTGCCACCGGCATTGGAGCTCTTGGGAGCGGCGCCGCCCGCGAGCGCACCGCCGAGCACGCTGCCCAGGATGCTGCCGCTTCCTCCCTTGAGGGTGAGGAGGACGTCGTTCAGGTCCACGTCACCGTCACCGTCCTGGTCCTTGATGATGCCCTTGAGGCCGCCCATGATCTTGGGGATGAAGGCGAGGAGCGCGGCGCCCAGTGCGCCGAGCTTGAGCTTGGAAAGGACGTTGGAGCTGAAGATGTTGCCGGCGAGGGCGGTCACAGGGCTCGTGGCCGCATCGGCCTGGCCGGTGAGGAGGCCCTTGATCTGGTCAAGGCCGCCCGGGAGCGTCGCCGTCTTGGCGAGGGAGCCGAGGATGGAGTCGGAAAGACCGCCGAGAACCTGCTTCTGGAGGTTCTGCGGGATTTCGATGTTGCTGCTGGCAACATTCTTGGTCACCTGCTGGAGGATGATGTCGCTGAGATTCATAGTGTATGGAAATTAGTGTTTTGTGTTCATCTAGGCAAATATAAGGAAAAGAACAGAAAAATGTTCGGTTTTCCAAAATCTTTTTTCAACTATCTGATGCCCAGGCGGTCGTATTCCCCTTTCCGCACAGCCAGGACGCTCCTGACCTGCACCCCCTTGTCCAACAGGGGCTTCACCGTCTGTTCATACTCCTCCGTCGAATACTTGTATCCCCGGCGGATGGAACGGGAATACTGGTAACTGAGAAACCTGGGGACGTCGCTGATGACGATGCGGCAGGATTTCGCGCCGGTGGTTAGGTTCCCATGACGGTCCGCACTGTTGAAGAGGCAGGTCTTGGAAAGCCTGACCAGGAAATGATACGTATCGTACTCCAGATCGACAACCAGGGCCGGAGCGTTCATCCTCTTCTTCTTTTTCGCCTTTACCGCCGCCAGTCTGTCTTCGTTCCCCGGTGCTGGTTTCCAACCGCTGATGTCTGTGACCCGCTTGATCTCCAGTCCGGTCTTCCGGGAAGCGATTCCGGCGATCTCCCTCCACCGCCGTCCGTGCCCCTCGCGAATCCATCCTCGACAGTAGCAGTACAGGTGGCACATCTCGTGCAAGAGACTGTTTCGAAACTGTTCCTCCGTACAGTCATAAAACAGGGAAATCTTGATGCCCATACCCCGACTGCCGTAAAAGAACTGACCGAGCTGCGTCCGGGTGTTTGTGAAAACAATCCGGACCTTCGGCAGCTCGTCCGCGAAGACAAGGCCGTTGAACTCGTCGAACCAGGCGTTCATCTGCTCAAGTGCGGGTGTCATATCAATCTCCTATTCTTTGATATAAAACAGAAAATAGACAGCCGAAGCTGTCTATTTTCGAGTACACTCTCAGGGGCTCGAACCCTGGACCCGCTGATTAAGAGTCAGCTGCTCTACCAACTGAGCTAAGAGTGCGTTCAGTATGTCCGGAAGACTCGCTTCCTTTGTGACCCGTTCGGGGCTCGAACCCGAGACCCCAACATTAAAAGTGTTGTGCTCTACCAACTGAGCTAACGAGTCTTCCCTTCCTCGTATTGGCTTTTCCCA
>JAEEGH010028836.1_pt1 | contig 10894 bp, 11 predicted proteins | sample 9134181 | NCBI WGS metagenome assembly JAEEGH01 (sample SAMN16246544, study PRJNA631951) | gut metagenome | biome: gut microbiome; feature: rumen; material: DP-attached | host: Bos | place: Iran: Karaj | collected 2018-10
ATCGCTCCCGAGATCGTGGTCCGCGTACCTGGCGCCGCTCTCAAGCAGGAACTGGTGATGACCGTCTCCGCCGGCTTCAATGACGCGATCAAGGTCAACAACACCGCTGTCGAGAACGGTGCCTCCATCAAGGTTGATTCAAGTTTCCCGATCGACATCGCCGTCACGGACGAGGTTGCCGGTATTACGGCCCGCTATGTCGTCAAGGTCGGCAAGATCCTCGAAGTAGTCGTCACTCCGCTCGGCACCTATGCCGAGGGAACGATCAATGATTTCACAATGACCGTCAACCCGGTCGACAACCTCCCTTATTTCGCCTACACACGCAAACTCGATGGCGAGAGCAACAACAGTGTATCCGTCGTCAAGTGGAACGGCAGCGCCTTCGCCCTGGTCGGCCCGACCGGCCTGGCCGACGCCTCCGCCCGCTCCGCCAGCGCCCCCAAGGTCGCTTTCGCCAAGGATGGTACGGTGTACGCATTCTATACAGCCGGCGATGTCGCCAGCAAACCCACGGTCCGCAAACTCGACTCGGATTGGAAGGTCGTCGGCACGGCCGGTATCACGGCTCAGAACTATGGTACCAGTTACCCGCACGCTTTCTTTGTCCATCCCGCCAATTCCCAGCCTGCCTTTGTCTGGGCCGGAAACTCGAAAAATACGGCCTCGTACCGCAAGATGAACTATGCGTACTGGAATGGAACGGACTGGAACTCCACGACTGAAAGCAAGGATGTCCCGGAATATGTCAGTGGTACCGATAAAGCATTCTATGCCTCCAGCTATGCGATCGTGGGTGACAAAGTCTTCGTCGCCACTGCCTTCAACCAATGTGGCTACCATGTCCACGAAGTCGGCACCGACGGAAGCCTGACCCCGGTCGTCGTCAATTATATCCCCGAAGGAAGCCAGCACGGTCTTCCGGCCTTTATCCAGCTTGTCGCAGGTAAAGACGATGTGTTGTATTTCTACGGGGCAGACCGTGGAGCTGGCGCGATGCAGATCTACAGCGTCGACCAGAATGACAAAAAACTCAAGACTTACGGCGCCGGCATTCCCGTCGAAATCAGTTCCTCCGGAGGTATCAGCATAGGCAGTGCCATCGGCATCAACCCTGTCGACGGCCTTACCATTGCCGCATATGGCGTGAAGAAAGACACGAGACCTTCCATCGCCTATCTCGACGACAGTTTCCAGTGGACTCCCTTTACCGTGGATCCCGCCACTTCTTCGGATACGACGATCCAGGTGGCTTACAGTAAGGACGGCAAGGGCTACATCGCATACGAGACCGCCGACGGCATTGTGCTCTATAGCGTAGGCCTCGAAGCTGATATTCTTCCTGAATAAACGTTGAAAGCACTGTTTATCCTGCTGACCCTGTTCCGGGTGGCATTCGTCGGCGATCCCCAAGTCGACGATGCCACCCAGTTGGGTTATGCCCGCGCCTCCATCTACCGGGAACTCCGGGAACGGAAAGACCTCGACCTGGTCATCCTCCTGGGAGACTTGGTCAATGACAAGATGGAGTTTCTCGCTCCGACCGTGGCGAGCCTTGATTCGCTCGGATGCCCCTGGCTGGCCGTCCCCGGCAATCACGACCGGGACCGCTACCCGGGCGATTCCACGCGGGTGCGGGACCTCGACACCTGGCAGCGGACGCTGGGATATATCGACACTTCCTTCGTCCGGCACGGCATCCGTTTCATCCTGATGAACGATGTCCGGACACGGGGGCGTGCGGATTACGAGGCGGGACTGTCGGAGCGCCAGAAAGAATGGCTCTCGACGGTTCTCGCCGCGACACCGGAGAAGCAGCAGATCGTTTTCGCTTCCCACATTCCCCTGACGGAGATGCACGCGAAAGACACCCTTGACAGGCTGTTTGCCGGAAAGGAGCGGGTGCTGCTGGTCAGCGGCCATACGCACCAGACGCGCCGGGAAACGCTTATCCTGGACGGACGGGAAGTGGAAAGCCTTGTCGCAGGAGCCGCCTGCGGCAGCTGGTGGCGGGGCGTCAAGGATGCGGACGGAGTGCCTGACGCCCTGATGAACTGCGGAGCGCCGCGGGGCTATTTCATCTGTGATTTCTCCTGCTCCGGGTATCGGCTTTCCTACAAGCAGGTCGCCGGGGAAGCGCTTGCGACATTGGGCACCGGCACCGACGGGCGCCTGGCGGTCAACGTATTCGGCGGCAGCAAGGAAGGGACGGTGAAAATCCGCACGGGCGGACGGACGATAGCGCTGGAGCGGATCTCCACGCCAGCGCCGGAAGTCCTTGCACGGATAGAGTCCAATCTTGCGATGACCCGCGAATACCGCCGCGCCCACCGGGAGGAATTCATTCCTTTGCGGAGGATCGCTTCCCCGCATGTCTGGGTGTCGCCGGAGGGAACGAGTTTTTCCCCCGGAGACCGGATTACCGTCATCTACCGCGACCGGAGGATGAGATTTAAGAAAAGCTTGAATTATAATTAACTATGAAACGCACGGTTCCATTCTTCGCTATTTGCCTTGCACTCGTTTTGCTTTGCGGCTGCAAGCAGGGGCCGACACTCGCCGGCCTCGTCGATCCGATGATCGGCACGGCCTACAACGGCCATACCTTCCCCGGGGCGACCGTTCCTTTCGGGATGGTCTCGCCCAGTCCGGATACGGGGCTGAACGACTGGCAGCACTGCGCCGGCTATCATCACGACGATGACTGGATCCTCGGATTCTCCCAGACGCACATGAGCGGCACGGGAGCACCCGATATGTGCGACCTGCTGCTGATGCCCGTCTGCGGGGAACCGGCTTTCGAGCCCGGAGACAGCACGCGGAAGGGTTACCGAGCGCATTTCCTGCATGAGTCCGAGTCCGCCCGTCCCGGCTACTACGCCGTCACGCTGGACGAGGACGTCATCCGCTGCGAGATGACGGCGAGCGAGCGTTGCGCCTTCTACCGCTTTACCTTCCAGGGACCCGAGCAGCAGCCGGGACTGCTGTTCGACATGCTGCACGGCAACGACGGGGGCATCTATGAAGCGGATGTGCGCTGCACCGACGACCGCCACATCGAAGGCTTCCGGCGCTCGTACGGGTTCATCAGCAACCATGTATGGTATTTCTGCGCCGAACTGTCGGAGCCGGTGGCTTTCTGGACCGGCTGGGCCGACGGTCACGCGCTGGAACCCGGTAAGGCGTCGGAACGCATGAGCAAGCTGCATGTCGCAGTACCTTCGAAGAAGCCCCTGCTGGTACGCATCGGCGTCTCGACGGTCAGCTGCGAAGCGGCACGGGCCAACCTGCACGCCGAGCTGGATGGGAAGTCTTTCGGTGACATCGCCCGTGCGGCGGCCCTGAAATGGGAAGAGGCGCTCTCCCCTATCCAGGCATCCTTCGCCTCGGAAGAGGAGGCCCGCATCTTCTACACCGCCCTCTACCACGCGATGGTCGTTCCAAACCTCATCACGGACGTGGACGGGAGTTACCGCGGCTGGGACAAAGAAGTCCACCGCTGCCCGGAAGGCGCCTTTTATACGAATTATTCCCTCTGGGACACCTACCGCGCCGTGCATCCGCTCTACAACCTCATCTGCCCGGAGCGCAATGTCGCGTTCATCCGCTCCATGCTGGAGCGCTACCGGCAGATCGGGATGCTCCCGATCAACGAATATGGTACTTGCGAGACCTTCTGCATGATCGGGTACCACGCCGTGCCGGTGATTGCGGACGCCATCCTGCAGGACCTGGGCGGATTCGATTACGAGGAAGCCTGGACGGCGATGAAGGCCATCGCGGAGGATCCGGACCGGGGCGTCTGGCCCTATAAGCTATTCGGTTACATCCCGACGGGGATGGACCACAGTTCCGTGTCCAAGACGCTGGAATACGCCTATGATGACTGGTGCCTGTCGCTGGTGGCCCGCAAACTGGGCAAATCGGAGGAGGCGGACTATTTCGCTGCGCGGGCGGGGAATTATGCCAATGTCTTCGACCCTTCCGTCGGTTTCATGCGGGCCCGGAATGAAGACGGTAGCTGGAAGGAACCGTTCAGTCCCCTGCGAACAGCCGCCCACGACCAGGATTTCATCGAAGGAAACGCCTGGCAGTACACATTCTACGTGCCGCACGACCGGGCGCGGATGGTGTCGTTGTACGGGGGTCCCGAGGCTTTCGGCGCCAAGCTGGATGAGATGTTCGCCACGACCTTGTCGGCGGACGATATCGTCGTGCCGGACATCACCGGCCTGATCGGCCAGTATGCCCACGGCAACGAGCCTTGCCACCACGTGGCTTACTTGTATAATGACGCCCTGCAGCCCTGGAAGACGCAGGAGATGGTCGCCCGGATCAAAAAAGAGATGTACAGCGATGATTTGGACGGGCTATGCGGCAACGACGACTGCGGCCAGATGTCGGCCTGGTACGTATGGAGCGCGCTGGGCTTCTATCCCGTTTGTCCCGGGAGCGGGTCTTTCGACATCGGCAGTCCGTCGGTGCGCTCCGCTACGATTGCGATTCCGGGCGGTCATTCCTTTACAATCCGCACCCGTACCGCAGACGGTGGCCAGATCGGACCTGAAGACATCTACATCCAGTCCATCACGCTGGGCGGCGCGCCCTTCACCGAGACCACGCTCGCCCTCTCCGACATTCTCGCCGGAGGGGAAATGGTCTTTACGATGGGTCCTGCTCCTAAGGAATCGTGACGGCGACCCGCTTCAGATGCGGGTCTTGGGCCATTGCCTGGGGATTGGTGCCGGGGATGTCCTGCGGAATGTCCTGGCCGATCATTGCGAAGAGTTGCTGCCAGTAGACCGGGTATTCGCCGTCGGCATTCTTGAAATTCATCGGAGCAGAAGAGAAGATGCGCGACCCGTCGTCGGTCAGATAGCTGACCTGGACCAGCTCACTGCAGTAAAAGGCGCCGTTGTCCGGGAGGAAGGCGACATCATAAGGGGTTCCCAGGAAGATCTTGGCCCGCTCCACGGCCGTCTCGGCCGGCTTGTCATCCTTCAGGCGCATCACCTCGAAGACCGGCAGGGAGCCGTCCTTGAGCGTGAACTGGGTCAGGAAAGTATCCAAAGGGTGGCGGTCCACGCCATATTTGATCGTTGCGTCGATAATCCACGCCTGACCTTGCGCATCCACCTCGGCGATGGCCACATGGATCAAGTTCAGGCTGTCCGCAGTGCCGGTCGCCTGTGTGATGGCGGCATCCATCGAACCTTCGTCCAGGGTATAGTCGGCCGGGATGCCGACAAAGATCAAGTCACCGGTTTTCAGCTGCTCCTCCTGCTGCCGGGCGCAGGAAAGGGTCAGACACGCACAGAGCGCGCAAAAGAGAGTCAAACGTTTCATGATGCGAAGATAAATCATTTTCTTGCAAAAGAATTTGGTTTGGGTCAAAAAAGTAGTATCTTTGCAGTCCCATTCTTCTGGATGTAGCGCAGTTGGTAGCGCACCTGGTTAGGGACCAGGAGGTCGCTGGTTCAAGTCCAGTCATCCAGACACAAAAAAGCAGGCATCTGGTGCCTGCTTTTTTGGTCTGGTGACCAAATACATCCATTGAGGGGCATGCCCCTCAAACTCCCCAGCCCTTCGGGCTTACGGGGGCAGCGTGAGTGCTTTTTCTTTTTCTATTAGTCGCAGTTTTGTCGCAGTTTCAGCCCTTTATAACCCTTATTTAACTGCGTTCAAAGGACACCTCGGACTTTCTTCAACTCTTCAAAAATCCACACAAATCTGATTTTATATGCTGGTATTGAGTATGCCCTTTTCCAGTGTGGTTTGCAATTCAGATGAAATCTCCTTAACTTGGTCTCCAGTGCAGGGATGCACGGCAGCTCTTTGAAATACGCCTGGCTCAGCGACGGGGCTGCTGGATGAACAACCGCTGGAGATATGCCGGCAAGGAGACCCAGCGTTTCGGTTCCCTTGACCTCTCCCTTCTCGACTTCGGCGCGCGGATGTATGACCCTTTCATAGCAAGGTGGACTGCGGCGGATCCGATGGCGAAAGGCGGGTTGAAGATGTAACTGATGTTAGTAAAGATGGCGCAAAGCTTGTTATCTCAGAAGTAAATAAAGTCGATAGATCTTTATTGAATGCACCCAATAAGCCTGGCAATGCACCTACTTTCAAGTCAGATGGGACGAAAGTGGAGATTCATCATATTGGTCAGGATCCTCAGGGACCATATAAAGAAATGCATTGGTCAGATCATCGTGGAAAAGGTCATTATAAAGAGAATCACCCTAAGACCAATACCAGTAATATCGATCGGAAGAGTTTTAATGCTCAAAAAAAAGAATATTGGAAAAATGAATATAAAACAAATAATTGAGGAGTTTGAACGTTTTTCTATTTCTATAAAAGCAAGTACTTATCCTGCCAGTAGTTCGGATATTCTTGCTTTTGAACATAATAGATCCGTTCTTTTACCAAAAGAGTACAAGCAATTATTATCATTTTCTAATGGGATTATGCTAATGGGAGATGAAATATATGGTGTTGGCAGCTCCTGTCTAAGTCAATCATTAGAAACCACCTATCAAATAGAGCACTATTTGGTCGATAACCCTATGCTGGAGTACCTAATTCCATTCTCACCCGATGGCTTTGGCAATCACTATTGTTTTGACTCCCGAGATGGGACCATCGTGTTTTGGCAGCATGATTTACCGGCTCTAGAGAATGTTTCAAACCGTGTATATGCGAATTTGTTTGAGATGATTGATGAAGTGTTCTTTAGATGGACATTGGAGAATTACGATTACTCTGGCAATAAGCGGTAGTTTTAATAGCTTTCTCCAATTTATCTCTCAGAGACTATTTCCTTCTTTTGAGGATGACCAATAAGCCCCTTGAGGCTTTCTTGTCATCCTCTTTTTCTTGCCTTCGATCGATTAGACGCTATAGATTCTCCAACACTGAAAACGACCTCTCGTTCACCCATACCGGAAACCGGATGACCTCTCTGAGCGATGCCCACGCGACGGGAACCGAAGCCGGGGTCAAGTCCTTCACCTATGACGCCAACGGGAATCTGGTCAATGATGGTCGGAAAGGCTTGGAATTGCGCTGGAATGTCCTTAACTTAGTGGACAGTGCAGGGATGCACAGCAGTGGATGAAAGCCTATCGGGCGAAGTCGTGTATGCAACTGCTCGAGACGATGGAAATATCGGGGCTAAAATAGTAGCCGAGGCGTCCTCTCTAGGCTGGCGTGGAACAAGATATGGCTTGATATGAAAAGAATCATTAGCTTTATTTTTACCATTATCACGATAGGGTTTGTCCTTTTGTTTTTTTCAACATGCACGGGATTCAAAAGAAAAAACGACTCATCAGTTTCTTTTGTAGATTATCATCTTGTTGAGATGGGGAAATATGCCAGAGTTGTTAAACTAAACCATCCCAATTACTCTCATCGTGTTTACTTTTCGGATGATAGAGATAGATGGCCGATAAATGAATCCGTTATTGGGCCTTGTTCACATTATGATTATATTCAAGAGATGGTTTTTGCGGGGCGTGATAGGTCCAACACTTTTTGGTTCGTAAAGAAAGGTGCCGTTCATGACACATTGCTCTATCGCCCGTGGTTCAACACAGCCATTGAGTTTCAAAGTGGTTTATTTCCAACGAAACTTCTCTTTAGTAAAGAAGATGTCGAAATCAACACCCTTCTTAGTTCTGACACCTCTGTCTTTAACAACTCGTACTATGGTTTCTTTTTAGACTTCTACCACGGACATATCTATCTGAAGCCTTTGGGTAATTTGACAATTCTTGAAATAGAGCGTAGAGGTGTGATATAACATCAGACTCTATAGGAATACTGTATTTGTGGCGGGGTGATTGCCGTCACTCCGCCACCATTTCCTATTTCGATAGTATTCCTGCAGTGTTTCATCCAGTGTGTCTAAATACCAGAACAGCAAATAAAAATCACCTCAATCACCATCATCCCACTCATTTATTCACTCAGATACACACTCATCACCTTAATTCAACACCCCATTTCACTGATTTCAGGTTAATTTAGGCTTACACTGAATTAGGTTTATATGGAAGTGTGTTGCACTTCTAAATTGAATTCACCGGTTAGCATCTTAATGGATAGTGAAGCGGGGCTCATCATAGGTGGATTGAAGTAAGAAATAAAAGAATAATTATTATGGAATCTTTTTCCTTTATTATGATTGTCTTTTTAATCTTTTTGTTGTCATTAGGCATTTATTCTTATCTCAAAGAGCGCCGAACAATGAAAAGGGTTGTTAAGGTTGTGTCGATTATCATTCTTGTGATAGAGGGCGTAATTATCAGCATTTTTGTCATTCGAGCAGTATTTCAGTATTCCATGTACAAGAATGCTGTAATTACTGAGGCAACACTCATCCAAAAGAATTTAGAGGTAAAATGGAGTAGTTATTTTATCTACGAATACATTGTCGATACAGTTCAATATAGAGGAGAGGATTATGGCCGCCGCGTCACATCCGATTTAGAGATTGGTGACACATTCTATATCTTTTATGATTCAACTCGACCTTGGATGGCAACTTATCTTGAAAAAAACGAAAGATTACTAACGGATCCTTCCTGGGCAAACAGACAGTTTGTCTTAAAAAGAAAAAAAACAATGCTTTGGTGGAGGGATTAGGTAGTGTTCCATTCAGTGTGTTTGGATACCAGAACAGCAAGCAGAGATAGCATCTATCATCTCAATCACTCTCATCCTTCGCAATATCAAAACACACTCATCACCTTAATTTATCATCCCACTGCACTGTTTTCAAGTTAATTCAGACCCTGTAACACCACTTTCATAGTTGATTTAGTTGGTGGTTTGCTGCTGAAGAGGAAAAAGAAAAACCCGGAACGGAGTGTTCTGGGTTAATTTGAAAAAGACTCCCCTCTGATGAAGGGAGTCTTCTGGCTGGAAGCTTATTTACTATAGCCTGTATTTCAGATTCTGAAGAAAGAAAAGCAATTAGATGTGGATTGAGGGGGCAGTTTAATGCGGATTCTCCAACGGGGGAGTATGGATAATCAGAATCTTTCGATAAAAGATTTTTTTTATATTTGTGTCATAACAAAGGCGCATTGTCCACCTGTACGGTGCGCTGCAACTGTATGATATTATGAAAAAAGTGTTTTTGATCTGCTCGATGTGCCTGATTGCGCTGACGATGCACGCGCAGAAGTGTGCGGTACTTGTTTTTCAACCCGGAACAAAAGTAACTGCCGAAGATAAGGATATAGATACATCCGGATATGTCGATCTGGGGCTTTCGGTCAAATGGGCTACTTGTAACCTTGGCGCCACTAAGCCGGAAGAATGGGGTGATTATTACGCCTGGGGAGAAACTTACACCAAGTCAACCTTCTATACTTATGCAACATATAAATGGACCTATGATGGAACTTATTATTCTATGAATAAATATAATACAAAATACTCTTATGGGGTGGTGGACAAAAAGAAAGTTCTTGATGCAGATGACGATGTCGCCCGTGTGAAACTCGGCGACAAGTGGCGTATTCCTACACGTGCGGAGTGGAAAGAACTGCAAAAAAAATGCACTTGGACGTGGACAACACAGGGAGGTGTGGTCGGGTATAAAGTAACCAGTAAGACTAACGGGAACAGCATCTTTCTTCCTGCCGCTGGTTACCTGAACGAAGGTCGCCTCCGTGCGGGCAACCACGGCAACTACTACGGCTACTACTGGTCTTCCTCCCTCTGTACGGTCGAACCGTGCAACGCGTGGAACATGCTTTTCTATACCAACTTTGTCGAAGTGAGCAATGATTCCCGCTCCCTCGGAATGTCCGTGCGTCCCGTCACAGAATGAAGGGCTGGCCTCTGACGAAAATCTTTCGTCGATAGACCAAGTAGGAGAGAAACTCCGACAATCCTTCGTTTCTCTCCTACTCGATTACAGCACTTTCACCTCATTGGCCAGCACTTCGTATACGAACTTCTGATTGCCATTCGCATCCGTGTATCGATTGGCTCTCAATCGACCGATGACATGTACCTTGGATCCTTTGCTGATCTCCGGACAATTCCATGCAACGACACGATGCCACGTTGTCTCGATGACCGGCGTTCCATCCTGTGACGTATAACCATAGTTGGTAGCGAGGGAGAAATTGGTGACTTTGGAGTTTCCGAAGTCCTTGACATAGACACTTCCGACAGTGCCTCTGAGTTCGATTTTGTTTAAATGTTCCATGATGTGATGTCGATAGGGGGGGGGCCATAAAAGACCTCCCCATGGGTTAGACTTTCAGGAATTTCATGGAGCAATCGCAGCAGCGGTTGCCTTTTTTTCGTTGTTTCGATTTACAGAAACTTGATTATCTTTACGATATGAACAACGCATCGGCTTTCAAGAAAACCTTGGCAGTGCTGCTGGGCATCGCTTTCCTTTCAATATCGCTCCGTGCTTCGGAGCCGTTCCGTATCGCCGTGGCGGGAGTCACGCATGACCATTTAGGCGGGGTTGTGTCCCAGCTCCGGCAAGGTGACATCCGTGTCGTGGGCGTATGGTAGTCTGACGCCCGGTATCTGCATGCCAATGCACTCAGCGGCCTGCTCCCGGAATCCATCTTCTACTCCGACCTGGCCGAAATGCTGGACGCGACGCACCCTGAGGCTGTCGTTGCATACGGGTCTATCAAAGAGCATCTGGCCGTCGTGCAGGCCTGCGCCCCGCGCGGCATCCATGTAATGGTCGAGAAACCTCTGGCCACCAGCTACCGTGACGCGAAAAAGATGGCAGCCCTGGCCAGGAAACATGGTATCCTTCTGCTGACCAATTACGAGACGACGTGGTATGCATCCAACCGTTATGTCCAGCAGACGCTCGGATCCGGGAAGCTGGGTCCGTGGTATC
>JAEEGH010028839.1_pt1 | contig 10893 bp, 9 predicted proteins | sample 9134181 | NCBI WGS metagenome assembly JAEEGH01 (sample SAMN16246544, study PRJNA631951) | gut metagenome | biome: gut microbiome; feature: rumen; material: DP-attached | host: Bos | place: Iran: Karaj | collected 2018-10
CCATAAAGCCGTGCTTGTTGACGCGCTTACGATTGTGAGGCTGGAATGTTCTTTTCATGATAAAACCTTTTTAGTGCAAAATTTTGAGTCCCAAAAATAGTAAAATGCCCGCATAAATCAAGGGGTCTGGAGCCACGAAATGCCCTTTTTGCCCCGAAACGGGGAATACCACAGGGACAGCCCCAACTAATCAACAATTTATCAACAATGAAGATGTTCGCAGACAGGGCCCGCGGGGTCCGGCTAGCCGACATCCATGAAGATGCGCACCTGGTTCTTGCCGCGCGACTTGAACCCGTCGAGCAGGGCATCGACCTTCTTGAGCAGGCGCTCGCGGTCGAACTCGTTCTCGTCACGGCACGGCACAACGCCACCGCTGACAGAAATACGCACATCGGGAGTATTGCTCCAGGCCTGACCGCTGATCTTCTCGCGGAACTTGTCGGCACGCATGAAGGCATCCACGTCGGAATCGGCGGCCATGATAAACAGGAAGGTCTCCTCGCCGTAGCGCGCACCGCACTCACCCACATTTTCGTTCACCGTCTCCCACAGGGCATGCGCCACGTTGCACACGATACGGTCTGCAACCACGTGCCCGTAAGAATCGCCCAGTTCCTTGAGCCCGTCAATCGTGAACATGAACATGTAGTAGCGTTCGCGGCTGTGCCACACGATGTTCTCGAGGTACTGGATAACGTAACGCCGGTTGTAGAGTTCCGTCAGGTCATCATGCTTGGCCTGGTAATCAAGCTTGGTCACCAGGCGTTCTCTCTGCACCTTCTCGCGCACGTAGGCGTTGATGGCGAACGAGCAGATAAAGAATATGCTACCGCCCACGAGCACAAAATTCGCGGCAAAGTCCAGGTAAACGATACCCTTGCTCGGGGCCGGCACCAGCAGGTGCGGGAAGAACCACGCGCCGGCATAGAGCGCAATGCCCACAAGCATGGTAAGCACCGCCGAGATATACCTGATCCTGCGGCTACTGATGAAGCTGCTCATAAAGGGGCCCATGAGCATATAGTACGGCATGGCGCTATCCACACCCGAACACAGGAAGAACAGCAACGGGGTCGAGACCGTGGTGTAGAAGAAAATCAGAATGAAGAACCCTACCGAGTAATGCGACGTCCGCATCACGAACAGGCCGACAAGGATACACACCACCAGGTCGATAAAGAGCACCAGTTCGGCAATGTCGCTCACGTCCTCAACCACGGTAATCAGCGTACCCGCAAGGGAAACCACCGAAAAAATGACCTGGACAATCCAGAACAGCTTCTGTTCCAGGGTCTCGAGGTTATTCCACTTCCTTTTGAGTAGCGCAATCATGGGCAAATCCTTTCTAACCCCATAATATAACTTGTAAATTGTGCAAATGCCATATAAATTCTCCAAAATTTTATATTTTTCCCCATAGAAACGAAAAACGGAAGGCATTTCATGGAACTCACACCGCTTGACATCCGCAACCAGACATTCCACAAGAAATCCCTCGGCGGCATCGACGCCGAAGAAGTCAAGGCATTCCTGGACACGGCAGCCACCGCATTTGAGCAGCTTTCGCGCACCCGCACCGACCTGACCGAACGCCTGAAGATTGCCGAAGAGCGCGTGAACTACTACCGTCAAATCGAGAAGACCATCCAGGACGCCGTGATCACCATGCAGCGTACCGTAGACGAGGTGAAGGCCAGCGCCGAAAAGGAAGCGGAACTCATCATCGCCGAAGCGAAGGCCAGGGCGGTCCGCGAAGTGGAGTCCACCAAGAAGCAGGCCGAAGACCTGCGTGCCGAAATCGAGCAGCTGAAGCAACTCCGCAGCAACTACTTTATCCGTTGCCGTGCGCTCATCCGCGGGCAGGAGGAACTCCTTGCCGCCATGGAAAACGACCAGCGCGAATTCCAGGCCCCGCAACAGCAGCGTAACCAGGGCGTTGAACCTCCCCAGCCCATCGGTTCCATAGGCAACGTACTCGCCTAACGGCTAAACGCTACCCATGCGCGTCAACATCAAGGTACACGCGAGAAGCAAGCGCGAAAGCGTGACCGCGCTCCCCGACGGGAGCCTCAAGGTCGAAGTGAAGGCGCCCCCGGTCGAAGGGGCGGCGAACGAGGCTATATGCGAACTGCTCGCAGAACACTACAAGGTACACAAGCGCGACGTTAAGGTCGTGCTCGGTTCTACGAACAACAAGAAAGTCGTGGAAATTTCCGGACTCTAGCGGTTCTTCTTCAAGAATCCGGCGACGCTACGGTCGCGCACGAAGGTCGCCTTCGCGACTTCCTGCACCTGTGCCGGAGTTACCTTCTCAAGCGCGTCCGCCCAGTTGAGGAAAATGTGGTAGTCGCCGTACATCTCGTACCAGGCGAGCATCGTCGCCACGTTCTCCATGTCGGTAAAGCTGCGAACCAGCCCCGCGTAGGCATGGTTCTTCACCTTCTGGAACTCGCGTTCGCTCACGGGTTCGGTCTTGAGGCGTTCGAGTTCCTCCCACACAATCTTCTCGGCCTTCGCCGCATCAGCATCGAGCCGCAGGCTCACCATCACCGAGAACTCGGAGACATACTTGTTCGGGCTGTTGCCCGCCTTAACGCTCACCGCGAGCTTTTCCTCTTCCACCAGGCGCTTGTACAGCCTGCCCGAGCGCCCGTTCAGCACGCCTTCCGCAATGTCGAGCGCATACAGGCTCGAGTCGCCCACCTCGGCGGTCTTGAACACGAGCGAATAGATATTCGGTGCATCAGGGCGGACCTGCGTAAAGCGTTTCTCGCCCACCTGTTCGGGGTCACGCACCGTAATCGGCGGGAACGCCTCGCCCGCAGGGATATTGCCGAAATACTTCTTCACCATCTCCATCGTGGAGGTAGTATCCAGGTCGCCCGCCAGCACGAGAATCGCATTGCGCGGCTTGTAGTACTTGCGGTAATGCTCGTCGGCCATTTCGCGGGTAAGGTTCATGATATCGCTCGGCCACCCGATGGTCGGCACGCGGTACGGGAACGCCTCGTATATGAGGGAATTCATCGTCTCGAAGAAACGGCCCGTGGGCTTGTCGTCGTAACGCATGCGGCGTTCCTCGCGCACCACGTCGCGCTCGGAGTAGAACTCGCGAAGCACCGCATTCTGCATGCGGTCGGACTCGAGCCACATGAACAACTCAATCTTGTCCTTCGGGAGCGTCACAATGTAGGCCGTCATCAGGTCGGTCGTGAATGCGTTGAGGCCAGTACCGCCCGCAGACTGGTATGCATTCCAGAGTTCATCCTTCACAAAGAGCTTGCGCTGCTCGTTCAGGAGGGAATCGTGCTCGGCAGTAAGTTTCTTGACGGTCGCAGTATCGCCCGCAAGTTTCGCCGGACGGATAAGCGCCTGCAGGCTGTCCTCGCGCGCCATGAACGCAGCATCGGCAATACTGTCAGTAACGCCCACCTTCTTGGTGCCCTTAAAAAGTTCGTGCTCCAGGATATGCGCAAGGCCCGACTTGCCCGGAACCTCGTGAACGGAACCCGTCACGTAGAAGAGGCGGCAACTCACCGTAGGCGCCTGCTTGTTCGGGTGCAGCAGCACCGTGAGCCCGTTATCGAGAACTTCCTTGTGCACGGGGAGCTTTACGCCCGCCTGTGCGGGGGCGGCAAGCATGAGCGCGCCCGCGACACACGCAACAATACCAGAAACCTTTCGCATAAGATCTTTCATACTATTGAATTTAGTAAATCTTTTCGAGAATCTTCCATCGCCCATACGCCCTAGCGTTCGAGCGTCTTGATTTCGCCGCGCTTTACGCGCTCCTCGCTGTACGGGTCTATGTGCACTAGCGCATCGACCACGTTCTCGCCCGCGTCGATGAGCCTACGTTCCACATCCTCGGCCAAATCGTGCGCCGCAAGGAGGGTCATCTCGGCAGGCACCACCACATGCAGGTCCACGTGCAGGTCGCTCCCCACGTAGCGCGTGCGAAACCCGTGGATGCTGATGACGTTCGGGCAACCAAGCGCAATCTCCTGCAACTTCTTCGCCACTTCCTTCGACGCGCCCATGTCGGCGACGCGGTGAATCCCGGGCCAGGCAATCTCGTAGCCGGAATGGAGAATGAAACAAGAAACGATAATCGCGCCGACGGAGTCCGCAAACCAGAGGGTCGGGAAAAGTATCCCGAACAGGACCGCAATCAATACCGGAATGGAACTGTACGCATCGCTCCGGTGGTGCCACGCATTCGCCTCGACCGCCTCGCTCCGGATGGCACGGCCCTTCGCCCGCGTGTAGCGGAAAAGAGCCTCCTTCACAATGATGGAAACCGCCGCCATGATAGCAGCAATCCACTCGGGGTGCGACTGTTCGCCGTTGATGAGAGCCATTACCGCATTGTAGCCGAGCCCGATACCCACCGCACACACGGCAAGCCCGATACCCACCGAAATGAGCGTCTCGAAACGCCTATGCCCGTACGGGTGGTCCGCATCAGGGGGAGCATTCCAGAACTTGGAACCGATGATTATCGCGATGTCGGTAATGAAATCCGATGCGCTGTGGATGGCGTCGGCAATAAGCGCCTGGGAGCCGCCAAAATAACCCGCGAAGAACTTGCCCACCGAAAGAACCACGTTCCAGCCTAAGCCCACCAGCGTAACACTGCGGACCTCGGAACTATCGTCTTTCTTTCTGATGCGGGTCATGTGACCTAATATAAAATTTATTTTATAAGCAAATAAAGGCCTTTTTTGCCTACAATGCAACCTTTTTAGCCCGTCGGGCATCAAAATACTCGAAAAAAGGGCAATACTTTCTATTTTTAGGCTGCATTTATGAATTTCTTGAAGAAACTGCTGAAACTTGTCGTTGTACTCGCAATACTTGCGGGCATCGCCTACGGCGTGAAGTTCTTCTTTTTTACGGAGAAGGCAAGCGAAGCCGCTGGCCCGCTCGTGAGCGCGAAGGTCACGCAGACCACGATCTCGACCACGATTTCGGCGACGGGCACACTCGAGCCGGTAGACCAGGTGGAAGTCGGCACGCAGGTCTCGGGCGATATCGCGAAAATCTACGTAGACTTCAATTCCAAGGTCAAGAAGGGGCAGGTCATCGCCGAGCTCGACAAGTCGAAACTGAAGGCGACTCTCACGCAGGCCGAAATTGCCTACCGTAGCGCCGAGAACGACTACAAGTACAAGGAATCTACCTACAACCGCGTAAAGAAACTTTCCGAGAGCAACGCCGCAAGCGCTGTGGAACTCGAGACCGCCGAGTACAACATGAATTCGGCGAAGCTCGCTGCGGAACGCAGCAAGAACGAGGTAAGCCAGGCAAGGCTCAACCTGAGTTACGCAACCATCAAGAGCCCGATTGACGGCGTGGTGCTGAAGCGCGCCGTCGAAGTGGGCCAGACCGTCGCCGCCTCCATGAGCACGCCGACCCTGTTCGTGATTGCGAAGGATTTAAGCCAGATGAAGGTGATGGCAGCCGTCGACGAGGCGGACATCGGCCAGGTTAAGCAGGATCAGCGCGTGACATTCACCGTCGACGCCTTCCAGGGAGAAACGTTCAATGGCTCCGTACAGGAAGTGCGCCTGAACCCGACCACCACAAGCAACGTGGTGACCTACACCGTAGTGATTACCGCCGAGAATCCGGACCAGAAACTGCTCCCCGGCATGACGGCAACCTGCACTATCGTGACGCAGGAAGTGAAGGACGCCATCGCGATCCCCGTGAAGGCGCTCAAGTTTACGCCCGCAGACGGGACCCCGATGGCTGACCCGAAGGACATGCCGTTCCCGCCGCGCATGGGCCGCGATTCGCTCGCAGGCGACAGCGCATTTGCAAGGGGAGAATTTCCGCCTCCGCCGCCGGGAGAATTCGGCCCGCCGGGTAGCGGCGCAGGCGGCACCGGAAAGTTCGGGCCTCCGGGCAAGACGTTCAAGAAGCGTGCCGGTGCGAAGAAACCCGCGGGCGACCACGTATGGGTCAGCATCGACGGGAAGGCGGCCCCCCGCAGGGTCAAGACCGGCATCAGCGACGGCGTGAATATTCAAATCCTGAAGGGGCTCTCCGTCGGCGATTCCGTGGTCGTTAGCCAGGAAAGCGTCAGCGCCGCCAGTACCGAGAAGGCAAAGGCCTCGAACCCGTTCATGCCTACGCCGCCGGGCAGGAAGAAGAAATAAGGCCTAGAGAGTCTTGCCGTCGCTGAAGGCATTGCCCACGCGACGTTCCATCACGTAATAGCCGTGACCCGCAGAATCGTAGCACACCGGCTTGAGTTTTTCTACCGAGAGGTTCCCCTTCTCGTCCAGCGCCGACTCGTCTGCGGTCACGTTCACGATTTCGCCCAGCAGGAGTTCCGATTCCTCGTCATAACTCACGAACTTGCATTCAAGCGCAAGCGGGAGTTCCGCAATTAGCGGGGCATCCACGTTCTCGCTCTTGATGGCGGTGAGTCCGGACTTTGCAAACTTGTCTGCAACCTTGTTGCCCGAAGTCACGCCCAAGTAGTCAATGGCCTTGATGTTCTTCTCGTTCGCCATGCTCACCGTGAACGCCTTGCGCGCAAGGATATTCGGCATCGTCTTGTGGCTATGCGCCACATAGATGGCGACCTGGTTCGTGTCGCTCACGCTACCCCATGCGGCAACCATCGCATTCGGGGTACCGTCCTCGTTGTACGTTGCAATCACCAGCGTGGGCTGCGGATACAGATATGCCTTGACTCCAAGATTCTTACGCATGCAGAACTCCTTTAAGGCCCGCAATAAAGTTTGCAGGCTCATTTACAAGATATAAAAAAGATGGAAGTCGCGCTCACCCCTTCTCGTACCTTACGTATGCAAAGCGTTTGCTGTCGGGAGCCCAGGAATTCACATTGATGGTTCCCTGACCGCCGAACAGTTTGATGATGGTGCGAGGTTCACTCCAGCCTATTTTATCGCTGCCGGTCATCAGCCGGATTTCCACGTTCTTGTTGGGCACGTGTTCGCCGGGGCGCACGTCGCGCTCATGGTAGGCAAGCATCACAACTTTTTTGCGGTCGGGCGAAATATGCGGGAACCAGGTGTTCCAATGCGCATCGAACGTCATCTGCGTCTGCTCGGAACCGTCGGCCTTCATGCGCCAGGCCTGCATGCGACCCGTGCGTACCGAGTTAAACCAGATGTATTCTCCGTCGCAGTCGTATTCCGGACCATCGTTCAGTCCGAATGCAGTCGTCAACTGCTTTTCGTTTCCGCCCGCAGTCGGGATCGTGTAGATGTCGTATTCGCCATTGCGTTCGGCGCAGTACGCAAGCATCTTGCCGTCGGGAGTGATGCCGTGCAGGTAACTCGGGGCAAGCGGCGTCACGAGTTCCGGCATGCGACCATCGAAGAAAATCTTGTAGATGCGCGAAAGGCCATCTTCCTTGGTGTGGTGACTCACGTACAAGCCTTCACCATCGGGAGAAAGAACGTGGTCGTTGTTGCAGTTGTCCACGAAATAACTGGGCACCTCGGTAATCGCACCCGACTCAATTTCGTACTTGTAGATTCGGCCTTCGCTGTTGTATGTGAGGAACTTGCCATCGGCACTCCAGTTCGGAGCCTCGATCACGCAGTTGAATTCCTTGAGGAGTTTTGTTTCACCTGTCTCAATGTCGAAAATTTCAAGGAAGGACTTGTCGCCACTGCGGTTCCAGACTTCACCCGGGCTGAGTTCGAACGGGTAACTTACACCCCATTGCGCACGGAGGCCATCCATCTGCGTCATCATCTGCATAGTCTTGCCGTGCGGCATCTCGGGACATTCCTTCAGGCCCTTCTCGAGCGCAGCCTTGCAGCCCAGAACCTCATACTCGTAGCAGTTCTCAATGCGGGGCGGCTTCACGGATTCCACAAGCGTTCCGGCGACATCGAACAGTTGAATTTCCACCATGTCGTTGAGGTTCTGCACGCGGATGAATCCTTCCGAACCATAGATAACGCCCTCGTTCTTGAGCGGCGCCACCATCGACGTCTTGAGATGTGCGACCTGCCCGCCTGCATACACGAGGTCGATCCAGTCCGTCGCATCCACGCCCGTATGGAACTTGACGCACTTCGTCTTCGTCTGCACGATATAATTCGCGACGCAGTTTTCACCTGCGACGCATCCCGAAACAGCATCTTCGCGTCCGACCCTGCAAATATCATCGTCCGTCAAGAAGATGTCCGCAAACGTCAAACTGTAAATGCCCAAGTCAAGCAGTGCACCGCCCGCAAGTTCAGGCTTGTGCAGGCGACCGATATGCGAAAGCGGCATCGAGAAGTCGGCTTCCACGCTTTCCACCTTGCCAATCTTCCCGGCCAAAATCCAGTCCTTCACCATCTGTACTGCGGGCAAGAACCGGGTCCACATCGCCTCGCTAATGAACACACCCTTCTCTTCGGCAAGGGCAATCACTTCGGATGCCATCAGGGCGTTCGCGGTAAAGGCCTTCTCCACGAGCAGGTTCCTGCCATGTTCCAGACAAAGTAAAATGTTGTTGTAGTGTTCAGAATGAGGGGTCGCGATGTAGATCAAGTCCACCGCAGAATCCTGCGCGAGTTCCTCGTAACTGCCGTACGCCCGGCCGAACCCGTAATCGTCGGCAAACTTTTTCGCCTTGTCAAGCGTGCGCGAAGCCACCGCGTAGCATTCCACGCCCATACCGCGTTTTTCGAGAGTCTTGACCGCAGCGGCCATCTTCGTGGCGATATGGCCACACCCGAGAATTGCAAACTTCAGGACCTTCATCTTGTTCCTCTTGGATTCTTTCGCTCCCGACGGGCGCTCCAGAATGACTTTTCGTGTTTCGTTTTGTAAAAATACTCTCTTTAGGCTAGCGACAGGAGCATTTTTCACATATAAATGGACTCTTGCGTAAACATGGGCAGACGTTCCCAACCCGTTTTTTGGGCAAATTTCGCCATTTCTGGCGTTGTCTATGGACAACTTGTAAATAAAAATAACGTTCCCCGCAAGCATTTTTGACATATATTATGTTAGATTAACGAAGTATCGTTATCAAGACGATGAGGATGTTATGGGAAAAATTTGGTTTGGAACTGTTGCGACGCTCGCCCTGGTTTCCGGGACGTCTTTCTCTTTCGCGGCCGATTACGTACCGCCTTCCACGGCCGTATCGAAAATCAACAGCTACCGCGGCTATTCGGAGCTGACCTCGGCCGCATCCGGCATGGATATCGACCAGTACACCTACAACATGACCACGTGGCAGATCAGCAACGGCGGTTTTTACAAGGCGATGGCCGACAAGTACAAGAGCGCATACACGAGCGGCAACAAGTCGGAATGGCGTTCCAAGGACGGCGGCGACCTCGGCACCATCGACAACAACGCGACCATCCAGGAAATGCGCCTGCTGGCGGTGCGCTACAAGGAAACGACAAACAGCAATTACAAGAACACGTTCAAGTCGAGTTTCAACAAGGCCCTGAACTTTATCCTCACCATGCAGCGCTCCAAGGGCGGGCTTCCGCAGGTGTGGCCCAAGCGAGGCAATTACAGCGACCAGATTACGTTAAACGACAACGCCATGATCCGCGCGATGGTCACCATGATGGACATTGCGAACAAGACTTCGCCCTTCGATAGCGACATCATCGACGACGCGACCCGAAACAAGATGAAGTCCGCCCTCGACAAGGCCATAGACTATCTGCTCAAGGCGCAGATTGTGAACAACGGAAACTTGACGGTATGGTGCGCGCAGCACGACACGAACAGCCTCGCTCCGGTGGGTGCCCGCGCGTACGAACTCCCGAGCAAGTCCGGCAACGAATCGATGGGCGTGGTATGGTTCCTGATGAACTGGCCGGAACAGACCGAAGCAATCCAGAAGGCGGTCAAGGGCGCCATCGCCTGGTACAAGAAGAACAAACTCGCGGACAAGGCGTTCAGCAAGACGGCGGGCATCGTCGACAAGGCGGGATCCTCGCTGTGGTTCCGCTTCTACGAGGTGAACAGCGACGACTACTTCTTCTGCGACCGCGACGGCGCAAGCACCAAGACGCAGGACTTCATGAAAATCAGCGAGGAACGCCGCACGGGTTACCAGTGGGCAGGAGATTACGGCTCCGCAATCCTGAGCGCGGAATCGGCGTACCTTGCGGCGCTCGAGAAGGTGGCGGGCACCTACGTGGAACCTCCCCCGCCGGCAGCCATGTGCGGGAGCGATTCCTGCAAAATGTTTATCGACGGCGTGAACTTTGTTGAAATTGACGGCGTGAAGGAAGCGACCAACAGCGGGTTCGTGGGCGAAGGCTACGCGAACGTTGCCAACGCGACGGGGAGTTTCGTGACCTACGGCGTGACGGCAAAAGCCGAGGGCAAGTACACGCTCTACATCAGTTTTGCAAACGGCGGGAACGCGGAACGCGGTTTCAGCGTTACTGCAGGCGGCAAGACGCTCATCGAAAGCGGGAGCATGGAATCGACCGGCGGCTGGACCACCTGGAAGACGCAATCCGTCGAAGTGGAACTGCCCGCGGGCTACAGCGAACTCAAGTTCACTAGCCTCTCGAAAGACGGTATGGCGAACATCGATTACATCGGCTGGATGAGCGAGAACCTGCTCGCGGGCAAGGTCGACGTGGGCGATACCGGCACAACTCCGGGCGACTCGGGCACGACAGCTATCGGCGTGCGGGATGTCCGCGCAGCAAATCCGGCGAGAACGGCAGACCGCTACTTCGTGGACTTCGGCACCCACGGCAACAGCGCGGGCGTGTACCTTAGGCGCGGCAACGGCAAGGTGTTCCGCGTAAACGGCAGCAGCCATTCCGGAGCACAGCGATAGAATTCAAGACGACAAGGGAAAAGAAATATGCAGAACAACTGGACATCCAAATTTCTTTTAGCGACGCTCGCTTTCACGGTGAG
>JAEEGH010028841.1_pt1 | contig 10893 bp, 3 predicted proteins | sample 9134181 | NCBI WGS metagenome assembly JAEEGH01 (sample SAMN16246544, study PRJNA631951) | gut metagenome | biome: gut microbiome; feature: rumen; material: DP-attached | host: Bos | place: Iran: Karaj | collected 2018-10
TTGAGGTCGTCGATGCAGATGCAGTAGGTGATGCGGGCCTGAGGGCGTCCGCGTTCGGGGTCGACATAGAAACCTGTGGCAGGGGCCAGCATGACGGTGGCACCATTGTAGCTAAAGTCGGTAAGCAGCCACTGGCAGAACTTGTCGCTGTCGTCCACCGGCAGGTCAATTACGGTGTAGAAAGCACCCTTGGGCATCGGGCAGAAGCATCCGGGGATCTTGTTGACACCCTCGACAATGACATTGCGACGGGCGATATACTCATTGTAGACACCGTCAAAGTACTCCTGAGGGGTGTTGACGGCGGCCTCGCCGAAGAACTGACCGAACGACGGGGGGGACAGACGGGCCTGGGCCAAACGCATGGCGATGGCATAAACCTCGCTGTTACGGGTCACCATGCAACCCACACGGGCACCGCAGGCGCTGTAGCGCTTAGACACCGAGTCGAACAGGATGGTGTTGCGCTCCAATCCTTCGAGCTGCATGACGCTGAAATGCTTGTGACCGTCGTAGCAGAACTCGCGGTACACCTCGTCGGCAAAGAGATACAGGTCGTATTTCTTCACCAAGCCTGCCACCTTCAGCAACTCTTCCTGGGTGTAGAGGTAACCCGTCGGGTTGTTGGGGTTGCAAATCATGATGGCGCGTGTACGCGGGGTGATGGCCTTCTCGAAGTCCTCGATGGGAGGCAGGGCAAAGCCGGTCTTGATGTCGCTGGGGATAGTGACAATTTTGGCATCGCACAGCTTGGCGAAGGTGTTATAGTTGGTGTAGTAAGGCTCTGGGATGATAATCTCGTCGCCGGGATTCAGGCACACGGTGAAGGCCATCTGCAGAGCCTCGCTACCACCGGTGGTGACGATAATCTGGTTCGGCGTCACATCGATACCGTGGCGGTGATAGTAGTTGCACAAGGCACGACGGTAGCTCATGATACCAGCCGAGTGGCTGTATTCCAGCACGCCGTGGTTGTCGGCCATCTCATTGACCACCTTGGCCATAGCCTTCATGGCGCCGGCGGGGGTCTCGATATCAGGTTGGCCAATATTCAGATGGTACACATGGATACCACGCTCCTTTGCCGCATCGGCAAAGGGAACGAGTTTACGGATTGCCGACTGCGGCAGTTCGGTTCCTTTCTTGGAAATACTGGGCATTGCAGTTGTATGTATTTTTGTGTTTAGTTACTTCTATTCAATAGCCTTGACAGGCTCGGCCATCTTGGCGGGCTCGGCTTTGCCAGCGGGCGCTGCTTTTTTAGGCATGTCCTTCTTCACTTCGGGAGCCACAGGCTGTCCAGCGCCGTCGGCTTTCACGTTGCCCTTGATGCGGAGCACCACGCGGGGATTGTCGACAGCGTTGCTGGTCACGGTGACGGTCTTCGAGAAGCCGCCCACGTTGTTGGTGTTGTAGTGCACCTTGATAGTGCCAGTCTGGCCGGGCATCACGGGCTTCTGGGTGTAGCTGGGGGTAGTGCAACCGCACGAAGCCTTTACGTTCTGGAGGATAAGGGGCTCGTTGCCCTCGTTGACGAAGGTGAACTCGCAGTTACCGTCGCTACCTTTGGCGATGGTACCATACTGGTGTTCCATCTCTTCGAAACGAATTTTAGCGCCGTTGGCGGGAGCCTCAGGCTTCTCCACATCCTGTGCACCGGCGATGTAGGCCATGGTGGCAAACAGGCAAATCAATGCAAACTTTTTCATGTTATCAGTCTTTTTTGTTGTTTATTATTCAATTGTTTACGACGTTTTCGGACGCTACCGTCCTCAATTGTCAGCCTGCAAAATTACTAAATATTTAGTACATACAGCATTTTTTTTCTTGCAAATAAAGTTAAAGCACCACAATCATCGCTCATTCTCAGCGGAATATCACCTCCAGGCGGTCGTCGCCCGTTCTAGCACGGAGCCATTGGACGAAGCGGTCGCGGTCGGCGGCCAGGGTGGCGTTGCGGCGGAGGGTCACCAAAGCCACCAGTCCGTCGCCTATACGGCCCACGGCGATGCTCTCCACCTGCGGGAACAGCGGTTCCACCTCGGCGGCGAGGTGCACGGTGAGGGTGTCGTACTGTGTATAGGCCTCGAGTTGCCGTTCGAGGTCGGAGACCTGACCCGTGAGACGCCGCGTGGCAGCGTCGGACGATGATATGATGTTGTTGATCTGTCGCGACAGCGCCTCGACGCTCTCGCCGTCGGTGCCCTGGATAACAGCCAAGCCGAAGTCTTTCAACCCGTAGTCGGCCATGCGGCCACGGGCGGCGTCGATCTCGGCGTCGGTGATGGTGCGACCCACGGCCACCACACGCAGCGTGTCGTGCACAGCATGCGTGGCCAGTATCTGTGTGCCACTCTGCGCCAGTTCGCGGTCGACAAACTGCTGCACGTTGCGCTCAAAGACATCCTTTTTCACAATGTCGACCGTCATAAATACCGCCGGTATCATGGTGACCACCACCACGCCCCACACCAGCCGCTTGCCGCGCTTGGCCAACTCTGGTTTGAGCGAAGCATAGGAATGGAAACGCAACAGCTTGACACCGAAGAAGGTGCTCAAGGCAATGAAGACAGTGTTGATGAAGAAGAGGTAGAAAGCGCCGAAGAAGTAGCTCCACTGCGCCGTTGCCAGGCCGTAGCCAGCGGTGCAGAGCGGAGGCATGAGGGCTGTGGCTATGGCCACGCCGGGAATCACCTGCCCCTTGCTCTTGGTTGTCAGCGCCAGCACACCCGCGGCACCACCACAGAAGGCTATCAGCACGTCGTAGAGCGTCGGCGACGTGCGTGCCAGCAGTTCGCTGCGCGCCTCGCTGATGGGCGACAGCATGAAGTACACCGTTGCTGTCAACACCGAAATGAGGGCCGCCACACCATAGTTCTTCAACGCCCGCCTCAGCAGGTCGTAGTCGCCAATGCCAATACTGAGGCCCATGCCGATGATTGGCCCCATCAGCGGCGAGATAAGCATAGCGCCGATAATAACCGCCGTCGAGTTCACGTTCAAGCCCAGCGAGGCTATGAGGATGGCGAACATCAGAATCCACAGGTTAGTGCCGCGAAACACCACGCCCGCGCTCACCTGCTCAATCACCTGCCGCTCGTCCTCCTTGTCGGCCATCAGGTTGAAATAACTCCCAACGTGCCGCACGATACGTCTCAATATACCTTTCATATTTTAGATAACGCCGCCGACAACGTTTTATTATTTGACGACAAAAATGTTAATTCGTATTTTCCAATTAACATAAAAACCGTTAAAACAAGACCGAATTTTGCTCAAAAACCTCGCAATGGAAATCAAGAAGTTACAGCGATTTTTCGACACTTAACTACCTGTATCTATGTGTAGTAGCCCCAAAATTAACACTTAAATGCCTGAAACCCAGGACCAACGCCTTATCATCTCCTACTCATCGACCTACCATCGCCTTACCAACACTTACACGAGTAGGAGATGTTAAATTTAACATTAGGTTTTGGTATGTTTTTGACACGTTTTTTATTTCTCCTCGCCCCCTTTTCTCCCCAGCGTGCCCCATCGTGTTGCATCTGCGTTTTGAGTCTAAGTAATGTTAATAATTCATAAATAATGTTAACGAACGACACTTTTTGGCCATTTTTGACACTAATATATACAAGGGGATATTTTTTCTACACAAAAAAAATTCACCCCAAAAGTGTTCATAAATGAAGAAGAAAATGTATTTTTGCAAATTGAAAATAGATAATAGTATGAAAAAAGTCCTTTTGTTTCTTGCCATAGCGCTTTTTGCGCAAGGACTATTGCGTGCGCAAAGCCCGACGGTTGTCGACCTCGAAGCCGCCGCCACGGTGAACTCCGCGCTGCTCACTTGGGATTATCGCTGGGGGTACGGCACACCGTCGTACTACGAGGTGACCTACGACAGTGTCGAGGGAAACAACCCCACGACAGTGACTGTCACCGAACCCTACCATACCCTCTACGGTCTTTCGCCACGCACCGTCTACAAGGCCTATGTGCGCGCCAACGGCGACACCACGGGCTTCGGAACCTACGACAGCGTCGTCTTCTCCACAGGCCCATTCGCTACCATAGCGCTTGACACTGGAACAATCATTGGCCGGTATATTCCCGTAAGCAACGAGAACTACTGTTCCTATTCCCAGCAGCTGGTCACGGCAACAGAGATGGGCGGCACACCGACCGTTATCACGGGCATCGACTTCGAGTATGCCTACACCGAGGCGACGACAATAAAGAACAACGTCACCATCTACCTGACCAACACATCGGTCTCGACACTGGACAGCAGCAACGCACCTGGTTTCACCGGTGGCTTTGTACCATTTAATCCCAACTCCTTCAAGCAGGTCTACACTGGTTCGCTCAACGCCTCCCTGGGTTGGAACCATTATGAGTTCGACACCGTGTTTGACTATGACGGCACCAGCAACCTGCTGATTACCGTCCTCGACAACTCGGCGGCTGCGATTGGTTCGGATTATGCCTTCAAAGCTCACAGTGCCACCTGCAAGAGCCGCTATTATGGACCTTTCTCTACACTGCCCATAAATCCCGCTTCGGTTGATGCCTCCCTTGGAACAACACTCTCTTATCGTTCCAACATGCGAATAGGCACCATAGACCAAGCCGATGCGGATTGTGCCAACCCGCAGGCGGCTGTGGTGGATGGCGATTCCACTACCGCCGTCATTATGTGGGTTCCTGGCCACTACGATTCTGTGTGGAACGTGGCATTCCGCATGGCGGGCGACACAACATGGACCACCGTCGGCACAGGTGTCGCGACAGCCCCATACATTATATACAACCTCGTTCCAGGCACTAGCTACGAGTTCCTTGTGTCGCACCAGTGCAACGGCGACACATATGGAGATGTAGCCGCTTTCAGCACCCCCTGCACACAGAAAGAGATTCCATATAATGAGGATTTCGAGAACGTCGGAGCCGACATGCCAGACTGCTGGAGTTTTGTGCTCACAGGCAGCAATATGTCACTGCTTCCTCAATTTAATCCTGTAATCAGTAGCAGCTATCCCGCCACAGGCAGTCATAGCCTGAAGACTTGGGGCACATGCTATTTAATGCTCCCCGATATGGCCGAACCACTGGAGAACCTGCAGATAACCTTCTATGACTATATCGGGAGTTCGTCCTACGGTCTCGTCGTCGGCGTGATGGACCACGGTGTCTTTATCCCTATTGACACCGCAGCGCTTATTTCCAATCAATACAACTGTGTCAACGTGATGTTCAACAACTATCACGGCACCAGCCGCACCATAGCCTTGCGCAACTATGAGACCGACGGAACAGGAAGCAGCACACACTGCATCGACAATATTGTTGTCGATTTCCTGCCCCGATGCCTGCCTGTGGCCAATGTATACACCACCTTCGCTTCGGGCGACAGCCTCGGGATTGCTTGGACTCCCAACGGCACCGAAAGCGCATGGGAAGTCGTTGCGGCTGGCGACACACATACCATCGACACAAATTATTTCCTTGCCACCGGCCTCTCTCCCAGCACCCACTACACCTTCACCATCAGGGCCATCTGTACGACAGCCGACACCTCACCCGCTGTAGAATATACCACTCACTCCGCCTGTGGCAAGCTGACTATGCTGCCATACAAACAGGATTTCGAACACGAGGCTCTAACCACCAACGCAGATACCACCTTCGTACCTTGCTGGCACCACCGAAGCAACGTCATGGCAGGATTCCCCGAGGTAATCTCGGACTACAACCATACTATTGGTGGTCACAAGTCTCTTCAGTGGCATGCCACTTCGGGCAACTACCACATCGCCGTGCTGCCAGAAATAGACACCGCCGTATTGCCGGACAACGCATTGACATTGTCGTTATGGACAAGGCGCAGCGATATCTACAGCGCCCCTGTCTTCTATGTCGGCGTAATGAGCAACCCCGATTCCGTCGAATCGTTTGTTATATACGACACCATTGCTGTCGATGGTTCTATCTCTTGGACGCACCACACCTCTGTCTTGCGCAATTGGGCCAGCATTGGCAGCCATATAGCCATCCGTGACAACGGTGCCACCTGGAATGGCGCGATAGACGACATAGTGCTCGATATGGTGCCAACATGCCCTGCCGTGGAGAATGTAAACACCCTGGTCACCCCCACATCGGCCATCGTCACATGGACTCCGCACGACGACTCCTCCTATATAGGTGCCTTGGTAGAATACAAGGCTCCTAATGCATCGACATGGGATACACAGACAGTGTATGGTGTAGCTTATGCCACCCTCACCGGCCTGACCCCGGGAACGTTCTACAACCTGCGTGTCGCCGCTCTCTGCGATGGAGCGGAAGGGGCTGCCGTGAACAGCATATTTTCCACCCCCAACCTGCCTTGTTCCGAGACTGACTCAAGCGCCGTCGCCACCACCACGATCGGCACAGGCACCAGCCAAATAGACGGTGTGCCGGTCAACAGCATGTATGGCAGCTCGTTATGCCAAAGCATCTATCTGGCCAGTGAACTGGCCGCATTGGGCACCGAAACCACAATCAATAAGGTAACCTACACATGGAGCAACAACGGAAGCTACGACAAGGAGTTCTCAGTATACATGACCAACACCACGGAAAGCGTTTTCGAAAGTGCCTCGCCAGCCAACCGTATAGCCATCGATCCAGCATTTCTAGTATACAACGGGCCGCACCCCATTGGTACTTCGGGCAGTGTCACCTACCAACTCGACACACCATTCGAATGGGACGGCACAAGCAATATCTGCATCACCACTACGATGAACAAAACCAACGAAGGAAACCCGTTTTTTACAGGATTTAAGGGATTTAGCACACAAACCGACCCACTGGCCTACCGCACACTCTACTGCTACCAGGACTACATCCCGTTTGATGGAGACAACTGGGCATCGAATGGAAACACGGAACGCAGCATTTACCGCCCCAATATTACCCTAACCGCCAGCACCTGCCAACAATATGACACCTGTGCCTACCCTGCGGTCATCGTCACCGACGTTACCACCAACAGTGTAAGTATAGTATGGGTGCCGGGCTATACCGAAACCGAGTGGACTCTTGCCTACCGTCTGGTTGGCGACAGCGTTTTCACCATTGCCGCAACAGGGATGACAGGCAACAGCTATACTTTCACCGGCCTCAACCCAGCCAACGACTACGAGTTCCTGGTTACCAACAACTGCGGCAACGGCAGGTCAACCATGGTGTCGGCAACCACTTTGTGCGCCGCCATAAGCAGCCTGCCCTTTTTCGAAGACTTCAACAACTGGGGTTCAGGTTTCAATGTTATTACTAACACATACGCTATGCCCAGTTGCTGGCATAGTATAGGAGGTGCCTATATTTATACAAACTATGGTATAACCGACACCTTAAGAGGGATAATGAGTATGCCTATCCTCCCAAACGTCAGTTCCATACTCGTCCTGCCTGAATTAGACACCACTATCTACCACGCCAACCAAACCCAAGTGACGTTCTATACGTTGTACCGCAACGAAAACAGCGGACATCCAATGTTTGCCGTCGGCGTTATGACAGACCCTTCAGACGCCAATACTTTCGTGGCCGTAGATACAGTGCAACACACGGGAGACCTCGATGTATGGCAGGCTTTGGAGGTACCCTTGGCGGCCTACAGCGGCAACGGGACCTATGTGGCCGTACGAACAATCTACAACGACACTGTCGATGGTTCCTACTATCTGGATGACCTAACCCTGGAACAGATACCCACATGCCCGCACCCCGACAGTCTATATGCCACTGGTGCCACGACCAGCTCGGTCGTCGTGGGCTGGCGCGACCGCGCAGGAGCCTCGCAGTGGCAGGTAGAGTATGGCCCCGAAGGCTTCACGCAAGGCACCGGGACATTGGTTAACGCCAGCAGCAACCCCTTCACGCTTACAGGCTTACCCTCGTCATATCGCGGAGAATACTATGTTAGGGCTATCTGCGACAGTGGAGACGTAGGCCCGTTTGGCCGTCAGGCATGCCTCTTCAACACACGCCAAGTGCCTGCCACAGTGCCCTACAGCTACGGCTTCGAAGACACTGCCGAATGGGCCAACTGGGAATCAATCAGCAGTCGCCCAATCGGCTGGTTCCGTGGCACCGCCGTGGCCAACAGCGGCACCAACAGCCTATATGTTTCTGCCGACAGCGGCGCCACATACAAGCCCTACTATTACAACAGAAATGTCAGTGCAGCCACTTATCGCGACATAGACTTCGGCAACACCGACAACAGCTTTATCCTCACATTCCGTTCCCGTGCCGGAACAGCCCCTACGTATAACATTGGTGGCGAATTATTATCTCGCGAGGGTTTGGTTGTCTTGCTTGTCGACCACAACACAACGCCGGTAATCAACAATTCCTCAACTACTCCATGGGGCAATATCGACAGTCTCTACTGCCTAGCCACAGTGCGCCGCGACACTAACTGGACGACCTACGAAATAGATATCGACAACATTAGTGGCATCCACCGACTGGCTTTCTTCTGGCACAACGGACGCTGGGGAGCCTCGCCCAATATGCTATACGAACCCGCCGCGGTCGACAACTTACAAATACACATTGCAACCTGTCCACGACCATATGGTCTTGACACCATAGCTGTTACCGGCAATACCACCACACTCACATGGAACGACGACTCCGCAGCCAACTATCAAGTTGACTACAGCTATGCCGGCGGCATACGGCAAACAGTCATCGCCACGACCAACAGCATCACCCTCACCGGGCTAAGCCCCACCTCGGTATACCAAGCTTGGGTGCGCAAGATATGCGCCCCTGGCGACACCAGCCATTGGAGCGACCCCATCGAGTTCAAGACCAAGATATGCGACGGTGGCTTCGCAATAGGCCTCGGCGACTCCAACAGCGCCGACGGCACCACTTGCTTTGCCCCTGTAAACAATATGCATAAATACAGCGTGAGCGAGACTATTGTCGACAGCAACGAAATATGCGGTGCAATGGGCATTACCGCCATTGCTTACTATTTTGATTTTGACTACATTCCCATGACTTGGAAAACTGATGTTGACATCTGGCTACAACCAACCGACAAGACCCAGTTTAACAGCAACTATGACATGGTGGTTCTAGACACCTCCGTGGCAGTGCGCGTCTATCATGGCGCCCTAAACTGTGTGTATGGATGGAACTACTTCAATTTCGACACCGTATTCAGTTACAGCGGACAGGGCAACCTGCTGGTCATAGTCGACGACAACGGCGGTGTGGGCTACGGTTTTGGCATTAATTTCGCAACTCTATCGTGCAGCAACTATAAGACACTGGTTCTCGGCGATTACAATTCCGATGTCGACCCCACATCCACGGCACCTTTCACAGGTGAAGCAACCCGCTATATGTGGCGGCCAATCATGCAACTGGTCAGCTGCGCCAGCGGATGCCTGCCTCCGGCGGTGTCGTCCATAGCCACCGACTACCAGAATGCCACTATCACTGTGACTGGCCAAGGCTCGCTGTTCGAACTCTCCTACGGACTCAGCACCTCAAGCCAGCCCAACGTGCTCACATCAACAACAGGGATATTTACTCTCGGCGGACTGACACCTGGCTCCACCTACTACTACAGCGTACGCCAAGACTGCGGCAACGGCGACTACAGTTCGTACAACCAAGGCATATTCGCCACCCAAGAGATTGAATGCTTCCCCGTCAGTAACTTCTCTGTCGACAGCACCTACTACGACGGTGCCAAATTCAGCTGGCACAGCGATGGAGACGAAACCGCATGGGAAGTGTTTGTAAACAACTATGTCAGTAACATTACAGACACTGTTACGACAACCACATACACCGTCCGCGGACTCTACTCAAACGCTCAATACTTTGTCAACGTGCGCCCATTGTGCGGTTCCAATGCCGACATTCCCGGCGACTGGATGGACTCTTCAGTGCTGTTCACCACCGATATTTGCCAACCAGTTGGCAACATCCGCTATGTGAGGCGTACAAGCTCCAGCATCACCCTGGCGTGGGATGCCGCGGCAGGCACCGACACTTGGCGCGTGGCCTACGGCTACCACGACTTCTCGTATGGCGAGGAGCTGGGCATTTTCACCACCACAGAGAATCCATTCATACTGGCGGGCCTCGACACCGCCACAGCCTACACGGTGCAGGTGGCCACGCTATGCACTGAAGAACTTGTCTCAACATGGACGCAGCTTGACTTCATCACTACCGATGGCGAAAGCATTGTGAGTGTCGATGCCGAAGGCAACATAGCCATATTCCCAAATCCCGCCAGCACAAAGGTCAACTTGCGTGTCGGCGAGCAATGGGTTGGATCGACTGTGAGCATCATAGACCTCAACGGCCGCGAGGTATACAAACAAGCAATCAGCAACCAGACAATCACCCTCGACCTCGGCACGTTGAGTTCAGGTGCCTATTTCGTCCGCATAACGGGAGATACGTCTACCACAGTAAGGAAACTGATAATGCAGTAATCCATAGCAACTCGGCCTTCCTGCGCGCAAATTTGTAAAAATATTTGTGCGCAGTATGCAACTTTTTCGTATATTTGCATCTGCTATACGGAAACAATATTATTAACAATAAACTAATTATCAATATGGTTACAAAACTTGACGACCTGCTTGAGCTGGTCAAATCGAAAGGTAAAAAACGTCTGGTGGCCGCCTACGCCAACGACAGCCACACCATCGCCGCCGTCAGCGCCGCTATCGACCGCGGTATCGTCGAAGCCACCCTCGTGGGCGACATCGAGACCATGAAAAAGGACTGCGCCGAAGAAGGCATCGACCCCATCAAGTTTGAGATGATTCAGGAGGCCAACGACAACAAGGCCGG
>JAEEGH010028846.1_pt1 | contig 10892 bp, 9 predicted proteins | sample 9134181 | NCBI WGS metagenome assembly JAEEGH01 (sample SAMN16246544, study PRJNA631951) | gut metagenome | biome: gut microbiome; feature: rumen; material: DP-attached | host: Bos | place: Iran: Karaj | collected 2018-10
GCGCACGCGTGGTTTTTCTTCATGATAAGCGTATCGCCCGCGCTAAATTTTTTATTCTCCGCCATAACGTCATCCCTCTCCGTTTACGCGCGATTTGAAGGAAAGAACGTTTACCGCCGCGAACACCGCGACGACGATTCCGACAATTGCTATAAGCGAGTATGCGCTGTCAAGTCTTTCAAAAAGCGCGGCCTTGGGGTTATTTTCAAAAAATTCGACGGACGACTGCAGCGTCAGCGTGGATCTTGCTTTGAGGTACGCCGACACCTCGTCTGAAAACGCCGTATGCGTAATATACGCGTTTAACGCCGATCTTAATGCCTTTATCAACACGGAAGCGCCGAAAACAAGTTTTATCGTAAAAAGGCTTCTTTCGTATTTTGCACCGAACTCGTCCTTCAAGAGCTTTGCGCACTTATCCGTCCAAAGTTTTATTCCGACTATCATCAAAGCCGCAAGCGCGATTTCGAACGCAATTATCAAAGCCGTGCCGAGCCCCGATTTTATAAACTGCGCGCCGTTTATCTCCGATGTCTCTTCAAGCGAGAAGACGCGCATATACAGCGGTTCGAGGTAGAAAAGCAATACCGTATCGAGAGATGTGAAAACTATCAAAAAAGCGCATATTATCTTATCTTTGACGCTTGATTTTTCATAAGCGGAAAACGCCGAAACTGCAAGTGCAAGCGCAATACCGCATATTATGCCCGGCAGAAAGTCTTTTCCCTCAAACACCGCGTCGGTACTGAAAAGCGCGGCGCAGCCGAAGCAGAAGCAGCTAAGATTTATGCGTTTTTTTACAAATTTACCCTTATTTTCCGCTCTTATTCCGGACAATTCGTTTGTCAGATTTTCGTTATAAATTTCGTCTTTTCTTACGGTATTTATGAAAAGAAACGTTCTTACGAGATATATTACGCCCAAAATGAGGCTCAGCACCGCACAGAACAGCACGACGTACGGTTTGAGCGTGCTTATGCGGAAGCTGTACTCCGCCTGCGCGCTGAAATCGAACTGTTCCTTCTGTCTGAAAAGCTCGAGAATTTCGGGCATGAAAGAAAGAACACTCTTTGCCGCAACGAAAAACAGTGTATACGTTTTGGCGTTTGCGACCGCCTTTACGCTCTGCCCGTTACCCTTGCGCATGAGCGTATATTCAAAGCCGGAATAAAAAAGTCCGAAAAATGCGCAAAGAATTATTATTTCGAGCACCGACGAGAAAAAAGTGAGCGGCAGCGTATTCGACGTATTTGAAAACACGGTAAGCGAGAGCGCGAATTTAAGCGCATACAGCCATATCATATAAAACGACAGCTTTTTTGCGCTTTCAAAATATCCGTCAATATCGCCGAGTTTATCGAGCCCCGCGTATACAAGCAATGCGCCGAGCGCGTCGGGAAGCACGTCGATTATATTTACGTTCGGGTTGAAGAAAAACGCAAGTCCCGCCGCGATAAGCACGTATTCGGTTTTTATATTTATTCTTTTGATTTTTGTTTCGTCTTTCTCCATATATTTTTCCCCGGTTTATGAAATATCTTTATATCTGTAAATATTCTTTATGAGCGTGGTTTCTTTTTCCGTTCCGACGTCCGTCGTTACGGTTTCGACAATTACGGGAAGAGCCATATCCGACTCGACGTCGGTTCTGAATTCGCCGTCGTTTTTCATTATTTTATAGGAAAGCTCGTACACGCCGAAAACCGCCGCTTTGCCGTTATAGGTATAATTTTCGTCGTTTTCGGGCGTTTTTGCGAGTTCCTTTACGTTTATATCGTAAATTCTCTGCATGGAAAACACTTTATCGGTCGGGTGTTTTTCAAAGCCGTCCGGATTTTTTACGTATTCCTCCGCAAAAAGTTTACGGTATTCCTCGTATTTTCCGCCTATCACTATATCGAAATACTCTTTGAAAAACTTTTGTCCCGCGTCGAGCTCTGTTTTTTCATATTCGTCGAGCACTATCTTTACGCTTCCCGTGGAATTGGGGATTTCATAGTAAATATTTCTGTTTTTTTCCAGATACTGCGCGTCGTCGAATATATTTTCGTCGTAATCGGGATTATAGTAGTTTATATGGCTTTTTTCGGCGTTTTCATCCTGTTTTCTTCCCTTTTTGAGTGCGCCCTCGACAAAGTACAGCAAAGCGCACAAAACCGCAAGAGAGGCAAGAACGCAGGCAACGATTACCGCCGCCTTTTTGAGCGCCTTTTTCTTTTGCGGCAGAGTGGACGGCGTCTTTTTATCGGTTTTTTTTGAAAATTTCTCGTTGAATTTCATTATTTTTTCATTTTTTCGTTTGCTTTTTCGAGAATTTTATCCTTATCGACTATCATTCTCTCGTGCACGGCGCTTCCTATGACTCCCGATTTATCGTACGCCGTGATTTTGAAGACGAGTCTTCTGCCGTCGATTTCGACAAGTTCGCTTTCCGCAAACACGGTCATTCCCGTAGGCGTCGGGGACGTATGCTTTACGCCCATGGATATTCCGACCGTCGTCTGATTTATGCCGAGTTTTCCGCTTAAGCTGTTTATCGCGGACGCTTCCATAAGCGCAACAAGCGCCGGCGTTGCGAAAATGTCGAGTTCTCCGCTTCCCATCCTGCGCGCGCATTTACTGAGGCTCACTATTGCCTCTTCTTTTCCGACAAGTCCGATTTTTATCATTTCATTTACCGCCTTTATTCTTTCCTGCCGCTTTTTCCGACAGTTTTCTTATTCTTTCCTTTTCCGCCTTTTCATCCTGCTCTATCATTTCGTCCGTTGCAATATGCATATAGCATCCGTAAAGGAATACCGCAGTATACAAGAGCCATGCCGTCTGCGCGATAAGTTGTGCGAGCGGCAGGTACGATTTTATACCGAGTTTGGTCATAACCGCGGAAATAATCGCGAAAACCGCAAAGGTTGCCATGAGCGTCTTTGCGAAATTCGCTCTTTTTATGCCTTTTTCGTATCCGCAGTACTTACACAGCCCCGTTACCGCCTTTATAATCATGGTATTCAGGTACACGAGAAGCGCGGTATACGCTATACTTTCGCAAAACGCAAAAATTCCGTTTCCGAGGACCGGGTTTTTAAGAAGCGCGGCGTCGGCTATCTGCAAAGTGCTGTATGCGGCGCAGTATATGCCGAAAACTATCGCGCTTATTTTTGCGTTTACGAAATCTTTGCCGTAGATGCTTAATTTTTTCAGCGCCGCGTACATAAGGTACGCGCCTACGACGAGCACGGGCGGCAGCACCTTGAAGGTCAGCAGCGTTATATATCCCGAAAAAAGAAGTCCGAGTCCCATTATTTATCCGCGTCCTCTTCTACGAACGGCATTCCCGCTCCGTGGCACTTTTTATACTTTTTCCCGCTTCCGCACGGGCAGGGGTCGTTTCTTCCGACCTTTTCCGCCGCCGTCTTTCTTATCGGCTCTTTTCTGGCTTCGGGTTTTGCGCTGTTTCCGTAAACGCTCTTTCCGAGGTCAGCCTTTGCTCTTGCCTGAGGGCCGCTCTTCAAGCCGGCGGACGTCTCTCTTGGTGCGGAGGACGTCTTTATCTGCGACGTGGGCATTACCATAAGCAGCATTTTCGCGGTCTGTTCCCTTACGGAGTCTATCATTTCGTCGAACATATCCGCGGCTTCCGTTGTATAAAGGCTAAGCGGGTCTTTCTGTGCGTAAGCCTGAAGTCCTATGCCGTCCTCGAGGTCTTCCATTGCGTCTATATGGTTTACCCAGTGGCTGTCAACGTTACGCAGAAGGACAATTCTTTCGATATGGTAAAGCTGTTCCTTATCGAACAGTTTTTCTTTCTCCTCGTACTTTTTATGCGCCCGTTCGAGAAGCTCGTTTCTTATATCGTCTTTCGAAACGCCCGAAAGCTCGTCCTTTTTATAGTTGAAGTCGTTCGGTGTCGTAAGAATGCCGAGAAAATAACTTTTGAGCGATTCGAGGTTCCATTCCTCCGGCGCGTCGCCCGAAAGGAAGCTGTCGCACGCGCCGTTTACGTATCCGTCTATCATGCCGAGAATCTTATCGTGCACGTTTTCGCCGTCGAGCACCTCGCGTCTCTGGTTATATATGACCTCTCTCTGTTTATTCATCACGTTATCGTACATAAGAACGTTCTTTCTTATGCCGAAGTTTCTGCCCTCGAGGTTTTTCTGCGCGTTCTGAATGGTATTCGAAAGGATTGCCGCTTCTATCGGCGTATTTTCGTCAAGTCCGAGTCTTTCGACTACGCCCTGGATTCTCTCGCTTCCGAAAAGCCTTAACAGGTCGTCTTCGAGAGAAAGGAAAAATCTCGAAACGCCCGGGTCGCCCTGACGTCCCGAACGGCCGCGAAGCTGGTTATCTATACGTCTGCTTTCGTGTCTTTCGGTACCGAGGATATAAAGGCCGCCCGCCTCGACTACTTTCTGCGCCTCCGGCTTTATTTCCTCCTCGTACTTCTTCAATATCTGCGCGTACTGTTCCCTGAGTTTTAAGATTTCCTCGTTATCGGTCTCGAAATAACTTGTGGCGTCGTTTATCTGCTCGGGTGTATATCCGAGTTTCTTCATCTCGTTTTTGGCAAGGAACTCCGCGTTTCCGCCGAGGGTTATATCCGTTCCTCTGCCCGCCATATTCGTGGAAATGGTAACGGCGCCGAATTTACCCGCCTGTGCGACGATTTCGGCCTCTTTTTCGTGGAATTTCGCGTTGAGCACGGTATGCGCAATTCCGTTTCTGTTAAGCAGCGACGAGAGCTCCTCGCTCTTTTCTATGGACACCGTACCGACAAGCACGGGCTGTCCTTTTGCGTGGCATTCCTTTATCTGCTCGACTATCGCGTTATACTTGCCCTTTCTGGTCCTGTAAACCACGTCGGGCAGGTCTTGTCTTATCATCGGTTTATTCGTGGGTATTTCGATTACGTCGAGGTTATATATCTCTCTGAATTCGTCTTCCTCGGTGAGCGCCGTTCCGGTCATTCCCGAAAGCTTTTCGTACAGTCTGAAATAATTCTGGAACGTTATTGTTGCAAGAGTTTTGGACTCGCTTCTTATGCTTACGCCCTCTTTTGCTTCTATCGCCTGGTGAAGTCCGTTGGAATAGCGTCTTCCGAGCATTATTCTTCCCGTAAAAGCGTCGACTATAAGCACCTCTCCGTCCTTTACGACGTAGTCGATATCGCGCTTCATGGTGCCTCTCGCCTTTATCGCAAGGTTTACGTGGTCGGCTATCGTTACGTTTTCGGGCTCCGAGAGGTTTTCTATTCCGAAATACTTTTCGGCTTTTCTTATGCCCTCGGCAGTCAGCGTTGCGGTTCTCGCCTTTTCGTCGACGATATAGTCGCCGTCTATGTCCTCGTGGGATTCCTTGCTGTCAAGTTCCTTTATGACGTGCGCCCTCATTGAAGAAGCAAGTTTATCCGCCTTTTTATACATCTCGCTCGACTCGTCGCCGGGGCCGGATATGATAAGCGGAGTTCTCGCCTCATCTATCAGTATCGAGTCGACCTCGTCGACTATTGCGAAGACGTGTCCCCTCTGGGAGAGGTTTTTCTTTTCGGTAACCATATTATCGCGCAGGTAGTCAAAGCCGAACTCGTTATTCGTTCCGTACGTTATATCGGCGTTATACGCCTTTTTACGCTCTTCCTGCGTAAGTCCGTTAACTATAAGTCCGACAGTCAGACCGAGATAATTATATATTTTTCCCATCCACTCGCTGTCGCGGCGCGCAAGATAGTCGTTTACGGTTACTATATGAACGCCGCTGCCCGTCAGCGCGTTGAGGTATGCGGGAAGCGTCGCCATAAGCGTTTTTCCTTCGCCCGTCTTCATTTCGGCGATTCTTCCCTCGTGTATTACTATTCCGCCTATGAGCTGTACCCTGTAATGCTTTTTGCCGAGCACTCTCCACGCGGCTTCCCTTACCGCCGCAAACGCGTCGGGGAGTATATCGTCGAGCGTTTCGCCGTTACTAAGTCTTTCCTTTAACGCGCCCGTTACCCCTCTGAGCTCCGTTTCGCTCATTTTTTCGTATTTATCGGAGAGAGCCTCTATTTCACTGACAATCGGCATCATTTTCTTGATTTCTCTTTCGCTTCTCGTGCCGAAAATCTTGGTAAATACTGACATAATTGAATTCCTTTCAACAAAAACTTATACATAGTTATTATACATCAATATCTTATATATGTAAATATTTTACGGAAAAATTTAACAAATTACGCGCCGCCACGCACTTCTATTATCTCCCGTCCCCGCGTTTTTACGCGGCGCTTACTTTTGGTTATTGCTTTTTATACCGATATGTAGTACAATATTACCGATCGGTATTTTATTTTTATACGGAGGTCAAAAATGGAGCGTTACACTTTTTTCCCGCTTGCTTTCAGAATGAAATACATTAACCGCTGGGGGCTTATGAGAAATTCGGTTCCCGAAAATCTGCTCGAGCACAGCGCGGAATGCGCGATGCTTGCGCACGCGCTCGCAACTATCGCAAACGAAAAGTTCGGCAAAAACTACGACGTGGGAAGCATCGTAACCAAGGCGCTTTACCACGATATAAGCGAGATTTACACCGGCGACCTGCCGACTCCCGTAAAATATCACGACGCGCACATTTCCGCAAGCTACAAGGAAATTGAGAACAGCGCGCGCGAAAGTCTTCTCGAAAAGCTTCCGCAAGACCTGAAAGGCGCTTATTCTTTGGCTCTCGACCATGAAAGCGGAGATGAAAAAATCATTATAAAAGCAGCGGACAAGCTTTGCGCGCTCATAAAGTGCATACAGGAGCAGAAAATCGGAAACGGCGAATTTTCCAAGGCGCTTGAAGCGAACCGCGCCGCCGTCGAAAAGCTTGCCGAAAGCTGCGAGGCGCTGAGGTACTTTATCGACAATCTGCTGTGCGAATTTGAGCGGCCGATTGACGAACTCTGATATTTGAAAGGCAATTATATGAACTCAAAATATTCCTGCGTTATTTTCGATCTTGACGGCACGCTTCTCGACACGATAGAGGACATAAAGAATTCCGTAAACGTTACGCTTGAAAAATTCGGATATCCGGAAAGGTCGCTTGCCGAGGTAAAATCTTACATAAACAACGGCGCGTATCAGTTGATTTTCAAAGCGCTTCCCGAAAACGCGCGTTCCGACGAAAACGTAAAGGCCGTACTTGCAGATTACGTTGAAGTATACGCAAAGCACGTCTGCGAAAAGACGCGTCCTTACAAAGATATTCCCGAGCTGATAAGCAAGCTGAAAAGCGACGGTATCAAGCTTGCCGTCGTATCGAACAAGCCGGAAAGGCACGTACGCACGCTTCTTGATTTATGCTTTGGAAAAGGCGTTTTCGACTACTGTTCGGGAACGGGTGAAAATCTTCCGAGAAAGCCCGACAAAGAGTGCATAAGGCGTGCGCTCGATTATCTTAAAGTACCGCCCGATTCGGTGCTTTACGTCGGGGATTCGAGTGTTGACGTGATGACTGCGAGAAATTCGGAATTAAAGTGCGTGGGCGTTACGTGGGGTTTCGGCGGAAAACACAGTTTTGACGGGTATTCCCCCGACATCACGGCGGACAGTGTAAAAGAGCTTGAGAGCATTATATACGGTTAAACAATAAAAAGCGGCGAAGCTTACGCTTCGCCGCACGTTTTTTATTTTTTTCTTATCTTGCCATTTGCGCGTTTACTTCGTCATACACGTCGGTAACTTCCTTTTCGGGAGCTTTGGTAAGCAGGCTGACTATAACGTTTACGACAAGTCCTATGACAAACGCCGGGAGAAGCTCATATATTGCGAATATTCCGCCGAGATTTGCAATTACGAATTTCCATACGAATATCATTACCGCGCCCGCAATCATACCGGCGATTGCGCCGTATTTATTCGAACGCTTCCAGAACAGCGCAAGGAGTATTACCGGTCCGAACGACGCGCCAAAGCCCGCCCATGCGAACGATACTATTCTGAATACCGACGAGTTTTCGTTGAGGGCAAGTATTATGGCGATTATCGAAATAAGTATAACCGTGCATCTTGCGATTATCATCGACTTTTTACTCGAAAGCTTTATTCCGAAGACGCCTTTGGCGATATCTTCCGATATTCCCGACGCTGCCGTGAGAAGCTGCGAGTCTGCCGTCGACATTGTCGACGCAAGTATTCCCGAAAGAACCACGCCGCCGAGAATTGCAAAGAACACGCCGTATTCGCTTATTACGTTTGCAAGAAGAATAATTATTCTTTCTTTATCCACAAGACCCGCAACCGTTCCGTTCTTTTCGAGGCTGAAGCCTACGACGCCTATAAGAATTGCTACCGCCATTGCGATTACAACCCAGACGGATGCGACTCTTCTGGAGGTCTTAACCTTCTTTTCGTCGTTTATCGCCATAAATCTGAGGAGGATATGAGGCATACCGAAGTATCCGAGTCCCCATGCGAGCGTTGACGCGATTGTAAGTCCGCCGTACGGGCTTATTACGCCGCCGACGTTCTGCTTGAAGAGGGTGAAGTATCCTTCAAGCGATTTTGCGTTTTCGACAACGGCACCCATGCCGCCCGCTTTAACGACGCCGAATCCGAGCACAAACACGAGCGCCACGGTCATTACCACACTCTGGATAAGGTCGGTGGTGGACGCCGCGAGGAATCCGCCCATCGTCGTATATGCGACTATTACGACTGCCGAAATAATCATCGTCGTTACGTAATCTGCGCCGAAGAGTGTTGAGAACAGTTTTCCGCAGGCGGAAAAGCCCGACGCGGTATACGGAATGAAGAATATTATTATCGCAAGCGCCGCAACCGAGCGCAGGATTTTCGAGTTATCGTTATATCTTTTATGGAAGAATTCGGGTATCGTTATAGCGCCGCATTTCGACGTATAAACTCTTATGCGTTTTGCAACGATAAGCCAGTTCAAGTACGTGCCTATCGCAAGCCCTATCGCCGTCCAGGACGCTTCCGCGATACTTCCCGCAAGCGCAACGCCCGGAAGTCCCATAAGAAGCCATGAGCTCATATCCGACGCTTCCGCGCTCATTGCCGCAACGAGCGGAGACAGTTTTCTTCCGCCGAGGTAGAAATCGCTTGAATCCTTGTTTTTCTTTGAATAAATATAGCCTATTACAAGCATCATAAGAAGGTATGCCGCTATCGAAACAAGCATGATAATCTGTGAAGAAGCCATAATCATAAATCCTTTCATTTATTCTATAATGTATTGATTATAACACAAAAGTGAACCCGGCGCAAGGTTTTTTTAAAAATTTTCATTTTTTTCGGCAAAATTGCGGTGAAATTTTGCAGATTTTATGCAAAAATGAATATTTTGATGTCAAAATATGCAAAATTTGTCGATTTTCATTAAAAAAAACAAAAAAATCATTAATTTTTGCAAGTTTTTTCAAAAAAAATTTGTTTTTTATATTGACATCGCTTTTTTACTATGTTATAATTTGAAAAAATTAAGCAGAATCGGTTTGCTCAAAACCGTACAAGGAGGAATAAATATGAGTTTTAAGAGCGCATTTCTGAACGAGCTTATGGAAAGGGTTGAAGCGAGAAACGCCGGCGAAAAAGAGTTTCATCAGGCGGTAAGAGAGGTTCTCGAAAGCCTTGAACCCGTTATCGAAAAACACCCCGAATTCGTTAAAAACGGCGTTATAGAAAGTCTTGTGGAACCCGAAAGAATTATAAAATTCCGTGTTCCGTGGGTTGACGACAACGGAAACGTCAGAGTCAACAGAGGCTTCCGTATTCAGTTCAACAGCGCAATCGGTCCCTACAAGGGCGGTCTGCGTTTTCATCCCTCGGTTTACGAGGGCATTATAAAGTTCCTCGGTTTTGAACAGATATTCAAGAACTCCCTCACAGGTCTTCCCATAGGCGGCGGCAAGGGCGGAAGCGACTTTGACCCCAAGGGCAAGAGCGACATGGAGGTTATGAGATTCTGCCAGAGCTTTATGACGGAGCTCTCCAAATACATAGGCGCCGACACCGACGTTCCCGCAGGAGATATCGGCGTGGGTGCAAGAGAAATCGGCTACATGTTCGGTCAGTACAAGAGACTGCGCGACGAATTTACGGGCGTTCTCACCGGAAAGGGCATCCCCTACGGCGGAAGCCTTGCGCGCAAGGAAGCGACGGGCTACGGTCTGTGCTACTTCACCGAAGAAATGCTGAAGGACAACGGACTTTCGTTCGACGGAAAGACGGTTGTCGTTTCAGGCTCGGGCAACGTTGCGATTTACGCGGTTGAAAAGGCAACGACGCTTGGTGCGAAGGTTGTCGCAATGTCCGACTCCAACGGCTACGTTTTCGACAAGAACGGCATCGACCTTGACTGCGTAAAGAAGATCAAGGAAGTTGAGCGCAAGAGAATAAAGGAATACCTCGTTTACCATCCCGAAGCGGAATATCACGAAGGATGCAGCGGAATCTGGACCATCAAGTGCGACATCGCGCTTCCCTGCGCAACGCAGAACGAAATTGACGAAAACAGTGCGAAAGCCCTTGTTGCAAACGGCGTAAAGGCAGTATGCGAAGGCGCGAACATGCCCTCCACTCCCGAAGCAATCTCGGCGTTCCAGAGCGCGGGCGTTCTGTTCGGTCCGGCAAAGGCGGCAAACGCGGGCGGCGTTGCGACGAGCGCCCTCGAAATGAGCCAGAATTCCATGAGATACTCCTGGACGTTTGAAGAGGTTGACGCAAAACTCAAGGACATCATGGTCAACATCTATCACAACGCTTCTTCCGCGGCGGCGGAATACGGCATGCCCGGCAATCTCGTTGCGGGCGCCAACATTGCGGGCTTCTTGAAGGTTGCAAACGCAATGCTCGCTCACGGTGTGGTATAATTCAAAAACAAAAGAAAAGCAGACGCTTTTGCGTCTGCTT
>JAEEGH010028849.1_pt1 | contig 10891 bp, 9 predicted proteins | sample 9134181 | NCBI WGS metagenome assembly JAEEGH01 (sample SAMN16246544, study PRJNA631951) | gut metagenome | biome: gut microbiome; feature: rumen; material: DP-attached | host: Bos | place: Iran: Karaj | collected 2018-10
ACTTGTTGTAGGTGGATTGATTGTAACAATTTTCCTTGTGGAAAATGCAAAAAAGAGCATTAAGGAAGTAACGCACAATTATATGTATTCTATGGCTGTTTCGGAAGGCCAGGGTCTTTACGATGAAATGGAGTATTACGGTGCTGAAGAAGCGCTTTCTACCGAAAGTCTTACAGAATATTGCTCAGATCTTAATATCAAAGATGTTTCAAGTTCATACTGCTACGTTGCAGATGCAAACGGAACAATGTTATGGCATCCCACAGCAGAAAAGATCGGTGAGCCGGTTACCAACTCTACCATTCTCGGCGTAACTGCTGATATGGCTGCCGGCAAGCATGATGATCCTGCAGTTGTTGATTACGAATTCAAGGGTGCCATGAAATATGCTTCATACTATGTTGCTCCCGACAACAGTTTCGTACTTGTTATGTCTGCAGATGAAAGCGATGTTCTTTCCAGAGTTAATGCAATGACTTCTTATGCAATTGTCATAGATATTGTTGTAACGGTTATTTTCATCGTTATAGCTGTTATCTTATCTAAGATGGTTGCAACTCCAATCACTCAGATTGCTGAGGAGATGCAGGAATTCTCCGAAGGTGATATGAATACCGACAGAGAGATTCACAGTGTTGTCAATGAGACAAAAATGCTTATTACTGCATATGAAAAGCTTCAGAGTCAGGTTAAAAATATTATCGGTGTTACGCAGGGTATTTCAAACAACCTTTCAGACGGTGCCGCTAATGTAGTTGAACTTTCAGAGCATGCTTCAACCGGTATCAATCAGATTTCTTCCGCTATGGAAGATCTTGCAAACGGTGCTACATCAATGGCTGAAAGCGTACAGAATATCAACAGTTCCATTATTACTATGGGTAACAGTGTTGATACAATCGCTACGAATACAGAAAGCCTTGTTCAGTCATCCAACGATATCAAGGATGCTACAATAGAAGCTAATTCTTATATGAGAAAGGTATCTGATTCTTCACAGAATTCTGTTGAATCAGTTCACAAGATTGCATCTCAGATCAACGAAACATCAGAAGCCATCAAGAGTATTGAGATTGCTTCAAATGTTATATCTGATATTGCCAGCCAGACAAACCTTCTTTCTCTCAATGCTTCCATCGAAGCAGCAAGAGCCGGAGAAGCCGGACGTGGATTTGCCGTTGTTGCAAGTGAGATTCAGAAACTTGCAGAGCAGTCAAACCAATCGGCAAGTGATATTAAAGAGATTGTTCAAAATATCACTATTCAGTCAGATAAGACTGTTGAGCTTTCTTCAGAGATTGCAGGCATTATTTCAAAAGAGCAGGAATACATTGCCGATACACAGGAAAAATTCGATTTGCTTTCTGAGAACATTGATAATTCAATAACTCAGATTAAAGAAATTGCTGATAAGGTTGAAGAGCTTAATTCAGTAAAGACTACCATTACTTCTGAAGTTCAGGATCTTTCTGCTATATCTGAGGAAAATGCAGCAAGTAACGAAGAAGTAAGTGCAAGTGTTATAAATATCTCAGAATCAATCAATACTGTTCATACCAACAGTGATGACACCAAGAAACTTACTGTTGACCTTAACGACACAATCAGTTATTTCAAATAAAATGAATTTCTTTAATAAGAATTCCTTCCCGAAATGATATGTACCCTCTTTACTGGACAACCAGTAAGGAGGGTATTTTTTTGTCTCTAAAAGATGAAGACCCCGGATATTTTCCGAGGTCTTCAAAGTAATTCCGTCATCATTTGTACTCCCTTGTCTGGTAATGAGTGTTGAAGGGCACCGCATCTCTGGTATAACCCGTAACATGATAACTGATATCTTCCTGCGATATATCTTCAACCTTTTCATCAAAGACGTGAGAAAAAGCAACTCCCTTATCCTTTAATGAATATCTCTTACCGTCTCGGTCTTTTTTCTCTTTAGAATTCATCTTACTCAGAGGCGGGATGACCATAACCGCTTGAACTTTATAGAGCGTATCATTTCCGTATGCTGCGACTTTTCCCTCCCTGGATAATCCCTACATATGTTCTTTGCTTTCAATATATATATCGGCAGGTTTCCATAATTTCATTAGTTCGGTTGTTATGTATACCGCGTGTGCTTCTATCTTTATCCCAAAGCCACATCCAGGGCCAACATCAAAGAGAATCCCAGCATGAAAATGATGGTTGTAGGATTGCTGTGCTCCCCTTCCGACATCTCGGGAATCAACTCCTCAACAACGACATATATCATGGCTCCTGCCGCAAATCCCAAAAGATAAGGAAGTACAGGAACAATATAGTGAGCAAGAAGAACCGTGATAAGACCAGCGACAGGTTCAACTATTCCCGACAGTATTCCGTACCAGCAGGATTTTTTCTTGGATAGTCCGTTGCTGTGCAGAGGCATGGAAATAATTGCTCCCTCCGGGAAGTTCTGAATTGCTATTCCAAGAGCCAATGACAAGGCTCCCATGACTGTTATTCCCGTATTACCGGAAGCCCATCCGGCATATACAACACCAACAGCCATACCTTCCGGAATATTGTGAAGCGTAACTGCAAGTACCATCATTGTGGTCTTCTGAAGATTTGACCTGGGTCCTTCAACAACATTGTTCATATGCATGTGAGGAGTTATCTTATCAAGAAGCAGAAGAAATAGCATTCCGAGACAGAATCCTACAACCGCCGGAGCAAAGGCCCATTTGCCCATTCCTACACTCTGGTCAATAGCGGGAATGATAAGACTCCAGATAGATGCTGCAAGCATAACTCCTGCTGCAAAACCGGTAAGTGCTTTCTGAACCTTTGCGTCAAGATCCTTCTTCATAAAAAATACGCAGGCTGATCCTAATGACGTTCCTAAAAATGGAATTAGTAAACCTCTGAAAATAATTGCGTTCATATTGCCTCCTAAATGAAAAATTGCAGGGATTACGTAACGTAGCCCCTGCAATCATTGCTATGAATGGAGTTTTTGCACCACATGGGATAAAAGTGGTCTTTGTATGTCGGTTAGCTCTCGCTAACTTATATACTGATTATAGTTAGTCCTTGCTAACTTGTCAAGCCCCTTTTCATAGTTTTTTATTTTGCTCTGTACAAATATAGTCTGTATGGGGAATTCGTATCCGTATATTCACCTATTTGTTCTATCCCGACCTCATCCGAATTGATGATTTTCATTCTTGCAAAAATATATCTTCCGCCAAGATTCTTAAAAGCGTCAATATCCATGTACAGTTCTTCTTTATCTATGTCATAGACCCTATCTGCATTGATGTTGGTCAAATAATTTCCCGAGTAGGTATAACAGCGGGCTCCCCAATTATCAAAATATGCTTTTGATTCGGGTACACGCTCCAATGCAGGAGCTATTATTTTTCTGAATTCATCTTTATAATCCTGAGAATAATAGCCAAGATAACCATCCAATGTACTTATCCCGTTATATTCCAGTGTTGCAGGATAAAAACCGTAGGCTACAGCCCATTCACCTTTATAATCAATATCTTCTTTGGCTTTATCAAATAAATCCGTTGAATAGAATTCTTTATAAGTCAGATTGTTTGTCGGCTGACCGCTTGCCATCCTGTGATACTGATCATATGCTGTATGGAAAAGATCGTTATATCTTGTGGGGCCTGCAAGCAGTATTCCTATTGCCAGTAGAATCATCAGATTGGCTGCCCATTTTAATCTTGGAAAAATATCATATATCCTCTTTAACACTATAAAAAATGCAAGATACCATAAAAATGGATTGGTAAACTGAGTTCTTGAGAATTCAAATCCTTTAAGGGGCGGAAGGAGCATTTCAAGGAAATCACGGAAAGGCTTCCAGTTAAATATGCCGTATACCAAAGAATTGAATACTATAAACAAAAGTATTCCGTTGTAACAATCCGTAAAGATCTTCTTTGTTTCTTTGTCTTTGATATATATTACTGTCTGAATCAAAAAACAGAGCAGGCAGACGGGCATTACAAAGTAAAGCTGAAGACTTTCCGTATGCATATCTCCTACAGCAAAGCCTTCATAAATCGCTGATAGAATATCTTTTCCCGAAAGAGAAGCCTGGATCATAGTTGCCCTTATGGACACAATGTCCGAAAACAGCATAGTCTTAAAGAGACGATATTCAAAAACTGCGTAACCCAAAGATAATACCGGTATTATCATAAATAGGCTTAAGGAAAACTTCCTGTCTTTTATCCATCTGAAAAGAAAATACACGCAAAGATAACCTATAAAGAAAATACCGAAATATGAAAAATAGCTTATAAAAGGATATGCAAACAAAGCAAGATAGCAGGCCGGGGAAGGCTTTTTAACTATTCTGTGCACAATAAACAGCAGAATGGGGATGGAAGCAAATGCAATTCCAAAGTTAGGAAAATAATTGATTATTCCGTAAGCAAATCCAGAAAGATATATTATGGGCTCATATTTTGCAAAGTCTTCCTTAAATACATCCTTTGCAAGTAATACCGCACCTGCTACAGCTATAACAATCTTTAAAATGTAACAATCAATGTATGCCGGATACTCCGGAAGAATAACAAATACCAAGGTATATAGATTGAATACCGAAGGAAGATAATCCCTGCTCAATCCACCCAGAAAAGGAATATCCGCTTTTGCCGTAAAAAAGCTTCCCGTATTCTTCATCATCTTATATTGAGGGATAAAGAGATCGAGATTATCATGTACAGCCAGTACACTGTTCTCTCCTACCAGAGCAAAAAATAATCCGACAAAGATTAAAAATCCCACAATTATGAACAAATACCATTTATTCTTTCTTCTGATTTCCAATTTATTTCCTTTCTGTTGCCCTGATATAACATCTTCCTCTACATTATATTCTATTTTATCCTTAAAATCATTTTATATTGTTTTATGGAGTCATATACTGCTCTTGAGTAATGCCGGATTCTATGTTACTATTAATTCGCTGAAGCTTTTGTATGCAGGAGGTTATTTATGGGCGGAACATTTCTTATATTGGCAGGCGGACTTTTGGTCGTAATATTTGCAGTAGTTGTTATCAGCGCAGTTACTTCTGTTTTGTCCGGTGTAATAGCTGCCGAAGAAGATGATGAATAAATATCAATAATAAAGCGGAAAGGCGTTCACCTTTCCGCTTATTTTTTTTATCTTTTATAAAGATGCATTAAGATATGCTTCCTGCTCAGGAGTAAGAGTATCAATCTCTTTACCTAAGAATTTGAGCTTTCTGCTTGCTACATCCATATCAACATCTCTTGGTACATCTATAAGTTTTTCCTTAATCTCATTACCGTGTTCAACGAGGTATTTTGCTGACAGTGCCTGGATTGCAAAACTCATATCCATAATCTCTGCAGGATGTCCGTCTCCGGCAGCAAGATTAACAAGTCTTCCTTCTGCAATAACACATATCCACTGACCTGTGGGTAATTTGTATCCCTGAATATTGTTACGCATTTCCTTAGTTTCAACAGCGAGTTCCTTAAGTCCCGCCATATCAACTTCACAGTCAAAATGTCCTGCATTTGTAAGGATTGCTCCGTCCTTCATAACTGCAAAATCTTCTTTATCTATTACTTTGTCGCATCCTGTAACTGTGACAAAGAAATCGCCAAGCTTGGCTGCTTCATTCATAGGCATTACGTCAAATCCGTCCATAACGGCTTCAATGGCTCTTACAGGATTGATCTCTGTAACAATTACTCTTGCTCCGAGACCCTTTGCTCTCATGGCAACACCTTTACCGCACCATCCGTATCCGGCAACTACGACATACTTGCCTGCAACAATCAGGTTAGTTGTACGGTTGATTCCGTCCCATACAGACTGGCCTGTACCATAACGATTATCAAAGAGATGCTTGCAGTCTGCGTTGTTTACTCTGACCATAGGGAACTGAAGCTCTCCCTTTCTGTTCATGGCCTCTAGTCTGATAATACCCGTTGTAGTCTCTTCACAACCACCTATTACCTGAGGAATCAAATCTGTAAACTCTGTATGCATCATATGAACAAGGTCTCCACCATCATCGATGATAATGTTAGGACCTATGCTGAGTACGCTTCTTATATGTCTGTTATATTCTTCGTCAGATACTCCATGCCATGCAAATACGTTAAGACCCGCTTTTACAAGAGCTGCTGCTACGTCGTCCTGTGTTGAAAGAGGATTGGAACCTGTAACATACATCTCAGCACCGCCTGCTGCAAGTACCTTACAAAGATACGCTGTCTTTGCCTCAAGATGTACGGAAAGGGCTACCTTTTTTCCCGCAAAAGGCCTTGTCTTGGAAAACTCCTCTTCAAGAGTTCTAAGAAGATCACAATTGCGCTTTACCCATTCGATTTTTCTTTCGCCGGATTCGGCAAGGTTAATGTCTTTGATTTCACTCATGTTTTCGCCTCCTTCTCTACACTAATCTACTGTTCCGCCGAATTTTTAGCGTTGGTCGGTCTGTCCTTTCAACGTCTTTTTGTATCTGCATATTGCCATCAATCCACGCGATTGCGTCTTTCTCCGGCAATAAATGCCTCTATATTTTTGTATACTTCATCAAGACAACGTCCTCTTGCTTCCACACTGGCCCATGCCATATGAGGAGTGATGAGTATCTTTTTGCTGTCTTTTATCCTGTTAAGAGGATTGTCTGCAGGAAGCGGTTCAACGGCAAATACATCAAGTCCTGCTGCCGCTATTTCTCCTTCTTCCAGTGCATCTGCCAGATCCTCGTCAACTATTACAGCTCCTCTGGCCACATTGATAAGTATAGCAGATTTTTTCATCTTCTTAAAGGCGGTCATGTCCATGATTCCCCTTGTTTTATCGGATAAAGGGCAATGAAGTGACAGTATATCGGATCTCTTAAGCAGGTCGTCAAAATCCACTTCTTCATATCCCGAATCATTTCCGTTTCCCGAAGCGGAATAATGGATTACATTAGCTCCGAAAGCCCTTGCAATATTAGCGACCATCTTTCCGATGTTGCCCATTCCTATTATTCCCCAGGTTTTTCCCATCAGTTCGTTGTATTTCTCATCGAAGTTGCAAAAACCTTTTTGGCTGCTATACTTTCCGGATTTTACGTAATCATCGTAATAGGCAATCTTCTCCAAGAGATAGAGTGCCATGGCAAAAGTATGCTGGGCTACCGCTGCAGTGGAATAAGCCTTTACATTGCATACGGCGATATTTCTCTTTCTGGCATAATCCAGATCGATATTGTCATATCCTGTGGCAGTAACACAAAGCAACTTAACGTTGGGAGCATTGACTAACATGTCTTCATCCATTTTTTCCTTGTTAAAGATGATAACGTCGGCATCTTTTATATGCTTTTTATTATCTTCTCTGCTTGAAGCGGGATACTCAACAAAATCCCCCAGATTACAGAGTATTGATGTGTCTATATCATAACCAAGTGTATTTCTGTCTAATTCTACGATCTTCATATATTATCCTTTCGACTCTTTCAGACTATTCTACCATATCATTGTATCTTTGTGATTAAGAGTCTATAATTAGAATATTGTTGGAAAAGAGGTATTATGACTTACGAAGATTATCTTTCACATTATTTTAATACAAGGGATATGATCCTGTTTCTTTTAATTGCTCTGGCGGGAGCTTTTGTTTTTACACTTCTGCTTATTCTTGTAGGCAGACTGACTTCCGTAGGAAATACTCCGTATAAGAGAAAACTGGATACTTATTATCACACATATAATCTTGTTCAGAGATTTTATGAAATGGTCTTTTCGGCATCGTCGATATTATCATTTTTGGCCTTATATTATCTTATTGACAGATTTGTATTATTCGATGAATTCCGTATTTTTTGGGATAAATATTCCGATTTTATCCTCTTGATTATGATTGTATTAAGTATAGTTGTTAACAACTATCTGGATCATCTGCTGATTCCGCTTAAAAAGATAGATTCTGAAGAAAAAGCTTCCGTTCGTGTTTCCGGTATGCTCTATGTCTTTTTTATCTTTTTCTATATTAAATTTATTTACGAAAACAATAACTATGATGGTTTCATTATGTATTTCCTGGGACTTATGATCGGTAGATTTGTCTACTTTGATGCATCTTTCAAGGATTTCCTTAAGACCATAGGCAATGCCCTTAAGAATCTCCCACTTTTAATCCTGGGACTGGCATACACTGGACTGATGTGCTATTACGGCTTTTCATCGGATTATCTTCTTAAATCCAACGGTGTTCTGGTAAGCACGTTCTTTGCCCATATATATATGATTGTTGCTATCTTTATTATTCATCACAGTCATATCATCAAGCTCTTTGTTAAAAAACCTGAGAAAAGCAAAAAGTATTCCCATTCCGATAATTACGAAGAGGATGAAGACTACGAATATGATTACGATGATGAGCATGATGGTTATGTTTCATCATATGAATCCGACTATCCGGACGATTATGAAGAATATGACAATTACGATGACTACTACGAAGATGACTACAGAGAGTGAGGTCTGTACCTACTGAATGAGAATATTAAAAGAACATCTTGATACTTTACAAAAACAATTTGATCTTGATTTTAATCTTAAAGAAGCTACTAAGGTCAACGATCATCTTTTTATAGCACCCAACCGTATACTTGAGGGAGCAAGAATAATCAATAAAACGGATCCCTTCTTTAAGCTTGTTGTTTTCTTCGGAAAAATATATGTTTTGGCCGATCCCGATACTATTCCGGGTTGGATAGAAATCCTTAAGGATTCCTCTGCGGAATGGTTCTTTAACTTTGGACACCTTAGAAAAATTGACCACATCCTTAATGAATATGATAGGGAAATCATAGATACTCATATCTATTTTCTTCCTGATGCGGATGCAGAGATTGTCAGTGAATCCCCCGATCTTGTATGGTTCGACAGAGATGCCATCGATCTTATGAAAGATTCTTTTCCCTATAAGAATGCTCTTTGCTATTCGCCTACTCAACCCGATTATCTTGCTGTTGCACTTCCTAAAAATAACGGTCAGCCTATCACCGATAAAGACGGCAATTTCATAGAAGGATCCGTAAAGGGAATCGCCGGAGCTAGTATTGATGGTAAATATGTGCGTCAGATAGGTATAGATGTAGATCCCGATTCCAGAGGAGAAGGAGTTGCAACCACTCTGGTAAGCGTTTTGAAACAACGCATCTTAAAGGAAGGTGTCTTACCTTTCTACGGAACAAGCGAATCTCATTCTGTTTCCAGAATGGTAGCCATAAAATCCGGATTTTTACCGGCATATTCTGAACTGGTTGTTGGGAAAAAAGAAAACAAATAATATGCTTCATACTGAAAATTGGGAAAATGCAAAAATTAAAATCATTGGTAAAGACAGAGAACGTTTTCAGATAGGTACTCTGTCAGAGAAGACAATTCATGCGGTTGTTAAGAATTATTATGCACCGAATGAAGATAACCAGGAGATTCCCATCAACGGCAAATATGCCGATATATTTTTCCCTCCCGCCGGCGGAGTCGATACTTTGGACGAGGATGGAACTAAAGGGTATATCATTGAGATTCAGACCAGATCTTTTGACAAATTAAGAGACAAGCTCAGTTCTTTTCTTCCCGAATACAAAGTGACTTTGGTCCTGCCCATCCCTGACCATAAACAGATTATATGGATTGATCCCGAAACCGGTGAAATAAGCAAAGGACCCAACAGAAAATACGGCAATGACTATATGGGTTTTAAAGAGCTCTATAGAATCAAATCATTTTTAACTCATCCGAATCTTCAAATTCGTTTTCTTTTCATGGATATGATTGAATATAAATATCTAACCGGCAGTTCCAAGGACAGAAAAAAACACGGGGCATGCAGATATGATCGTATTCCCCTTGATCTGACAAAGGAGATCTGTATCGATCGAGTGGAGGATGATATGCAATTCCTTCCCATTGATCTGCCGGACAATTTTACTTCTTCGGACATAGCAAAAGCCGCCCGGATACCCAAGCGGCTTGTTTCTGTCGTTGTCGGAATTATCAGAGATGTCGGCATCATAGAACAGATCGGTAAAAGAGGCCGTTCCTATCTCTATAAAATATCCGAGTTTTAATTCTTTTCTTTAAAAATTATAGCCATTTCCTTTTCCATCGTATGGTTTGTAGGTTACCAACTTTTCATAGGACTTTATCGCAAGGAATTTTGACAGATTAAAGGATCTGAAACTCATTCTTTTTGTGATATAAGAATCTTCATTGTATGGATCGTTTGGATCAAAATCCTCATAATAGTATTTCAAAGATGTCCATCTGTCCTTTTCCTGAAGCATTTTGAAATTCTCTACATCAAGTATCACCGTTGCCGCATCCAGGGGAAGTTCTGTCAGGTACGAAACATCTATGGAATCTTCAACAGTCCTTTTGCTCTTGTAGTGTTCTACATTGTAAAAAGCAACAATAAATGACGGATGAGAATATACCGTAATTATTATTGATATTGTAAGAACTACAAGGCCGTATTTGAACAGAGGGAATGAGTCCCTATATATCGATATCACTACCCCGACCATAAGAACCGACAATACCGCAAGTCCGATGATTACATACAGTCTCAATCTCGACAGATCGTAACTGTTAACATACATATACATGCGGAACGCGCTGGATACTATCATAATATATGTGCATATGCTTATTATCGTAAGTATGATATCCAATGCTCTGTGCTTTCTGAAGAGATTGGTACAGATCAGCACAATAATCAGATTGAGTATACAAACAGCAAGTAGCTGATAGAATCCCTCTTTGGCATATTCAGCATATGTATATTCTTCCGGAAGCTTCAGCTGTTTTGTAAACAAATACATTACCTGAATTCCGCAGAAGAGTAC
>JAEEGH010028851.1_pt1 | contig 10890 bp, 9 predicted proteins | sample 9134181 | NCBI WGS metagenome assembly JAEEGH01 (sample SAMN16246544, study PRJNA631951) | gut metagenome | biome: gut microbiome; feature: rumen; material: DP-attached | host: Bos | place: Iran: Karaj | collected 2018-10
ATGGCTTTAATGGCGTTGGCACCTTCTACAACCATGGCACCCAGCGGACCGCCGGTAATGAAAGCTTCCAGTTCCGGGAAGAACGGTTTGTCAACGTGTTCCGCATAATGATATTTAGCCTGGTCCTTGGTCATAACCAGCATTTTCAGCGCACAGATCTTTAAGCCACGGCGTTCAAAGCGGGCGATGATCTCACCGATTAAATGTTTGCGTACTCCGTCGGGCTTAACTAACACCAAAGATTTCTGATCCATATTTTTCTCTCCTTTAAAAATTAAATTTTATAATGAAATGCAAAATCTATCGATCCGGACGGGCGCCCGGTATCAATCAGTATACTCAGTCTTCCAGCTTGCCCTGCCGTCTCATCTCTTCAGCCTGTTTGCGCAGCAGCGCCACGCGCTCTTCCGTGGACGGATGGGTGCTGAACAGCTTCTGCATATCCTTCGCGCTGAAGGGACACATAATGAACATATGGGCGGTGGCTTCCGTTGCGTTACGCATAGTCCGGCGGGTGGAATACTGGGCGATCTTTTCCAGGGCATCCGCCAGGTGATTCGGGTTGCCGCACAATTCGCCGCCGCCTTCGTCCGCTTTATACTCCCGGCTGCGGGAGACAGCCATCTGGATCAGCGCCGCCGCGATGGGAGCCAGGATCAGTAAAAACAAGCCGGCAATGGGATTGCTGTTTTCCCGGTCACGTCCGCCGCCAAACCATAAAGCAAAGCGGGAAATTGTAGTAATAACGCCGGCCAGACTGGCAGCCACGGTACTGATCAGGATATCCCCGTTCCTTACGTGGGTCAGCTCATGCCCCAGCACGCCTTCAATCTCTTTTGGAGTAAGATAATTCATCAGCGCTGTCGTTACCGCAACGGCTGCATGCTGCGGATTGCGCCCGGTAGCAAAGGCGTTGGGTACCTGGTCATCAATGATATACACTTTGGGCATGGGCAGGTTCGCCCGCTGTGCCAGCCGTTTCACGATACCGTACAAAGCCGGTGCGGAATTTTCATCTACCTGATGAGCCCTGTACTGGGACAACACAACTTTATCGCTGTTCCAGTATGTATAGAAATTCATGGCCAGCGAAAAGATAAGCATAATCATCATACCCTGCTGACCGCCGGCAAAATCGCCGACCATAACCAGCAACAGGGTCAGCAATGTCATTAATAACGCCGTTTTCATAGTTTTTCACACGCTCCTTATATAAAACTGATATTACCAGCCTGCAACAGAAAATAATAAAACTATTAACTTCTGTCCTGCCGGCAAACAAAGGTTTATTACTTTCAAAAATAATTATGGAAAGTACAGTTATATCAACTCATTATAACAGACTTTGTTTTATTTTTCAATTTCCCCTTTTATAGCCTGGAGCATGTCCTCACTGTTCTCACGTACTTTACGGATCAGGATAGGGTTTAACAGACCGGCGATCATGGGGATGCCGAACTCGAAATCCACGGCAAGGGAAACACTGACGCCCTCTTCTGTATCACGCATTTCCCAGGCGCCTTCCATCTTTTTCAAATCACCGGCGGTCTGCTTATAGGTAATCTTAAAAGACTCCGGATAAAAGTCGTCCCGTTCGGTCCAGACGATTCTTCTGCCGTCAACATTGGACACCCAATGGGAAATATCGTAGTTCTCACCTTTTTCCAGCACCTCCACACTGACAAGGTTTTTCATAAATTTCGGGTAAGATGCCATATCCTGAATCACGTCAAAAATCTTCTGTTTTTCACCTTTAATAACAATTTCAGATTTTACAAACGGCATATAAGCTCCTTTTCTTACTTAACAGACCGGCTGTGTATTATTACAAGTCTTTATAACTCATCAATTACTTCCGCAACCTGTTTTATGGAGTTACGCAAAACTTCCAGCACGTGGTCCACCACGGATTTCGGCATGATCAGCGGAGGCTCGATCCGGATTACTTTCGGGTTGTTCAGCGTGTAGGCTACAATAATGCGGCTGTCGATCATCAGCGCCATCAGCATACCGCCGGCGCCTTCTTTTGCCAAATCCATGCCGATCATCATGCCGCGGCCGCGGACTTCTTTAATTACCTGAGGGAATTCTTTCGCAATAGCTTCAATACCTTTCTTAAAATATGCGCCTGTATCCGCGCTGCGCTGCAGCAGGTTTTCTTCTTCGATGACCTGTAAGGTTGCCACACCGGCAGCACAGGCCATTTGCCCGCCGCCAAAAGTCGAAGTGTGCAGGAAAGGCGCCTCGATAAGGCCCTGCCAGGCTGCTTCGGTACCGATTACCGAACCGATGGGCATCACACCGCCGCCCAGGGCCTTGGCAACTGCCATCAGGTCCGGCTTTGCCCCGTCGTGTTCCACGCCGAACCAGGTCCCGGTACGCCCGATTCCGGTCTGTACTTCATCTGAAATCAGCAGCGCGCCTTTCTTATGGGCAATTTCTTCAGCCTGTTTCATGTAACCTTCGGCAGGGACATTGATACCGCCTTCTCCCTGTACCGGTTCCAGAATCACCGCAGCCGTATCCTCGTCAATGGCCTGTTCCAGCGCGGGAATATCATTGAAGGGAACGTGGGTAAAGCCCTCCAGCAGCGGCCTGAACGGGTCCCGGTACAAATCCCGGCCCGTGGCCGTCAGAGAACCGAAGGTCTTCCCGTGGAACGCATTTTGGGCCGCCACAAACTTCTTGCGGCCGGTAACCAGACGCGCCACTTTAAGGCAGCCTTCCACCGCTTCCGTACCGCTGTTGCAGAAAAAGTTGTACTGCAAAGCGCCGGGTGTGATCTCCGCCAGTTTTTCCGCAAGCACCGCCGCCGGCTCATTGAACAGGACTTTTCCGCACATGGGCATGTTATGCAGTTCCCGCTCTACTGCCTCCAGCACTTTCGGGTGCCTGTGCCCTACCGCGAACATGCCATAACCGCCCAGACAGTCAATAAATGACTTGCCTTCCGTATCGGTGATGGTCCAGCCTTCCGCATGGTCTTCAATACTGGAAAGGCCCATAAAACGGAACAAACGCGTCGAGGACGGGTTAATATATTTCTCGTATTTCTGCATTACTTCTTCAGGGTTCATCATTTCCTCCAAACAGGGAGATATAAAACTGATACTACATACTGACAATAATTATTAACTTATTTCATCAACTGTTATGGCGTATGCTCAGCTGCTCTCTGCCATTATCTGTCTTCAGCTTTTTGTTTTATCCTTTTCATCATCGGACCGTTTGTCTTCTTTGGGAATCTTTGGAATATCCCTGTCGCGATTGGTCAGGTTGCCGTGATGAAAAAAGAAAATTGTATCCGTTTTAAATTTTCTTTCCGTGTCTTTACCGGATTTTACTGCAATCCCAAGGTTCAGGCGCCATGCTTCCATACCGTGCCACTCGGATTCTTCCTCGTTAATAAAAACTACATCCGTATTTTGCAGGTGTTCCTGCACCCAACGGGAGGCACCCTCAAGTTCAGTAGTAACGGGAACGCCAACGGCAACTTCCCTGTCCGTCCAGAGTACATCAGCCCCTGAAGATTCCAACTGGTCTTGATGCTTTTTGCGTTCGGTATCCCTCAGCTGCCAGTTCTCGCGTTTCAGGAGCAGTACTTCGTCTACAGTCCGATGGGCCGTTTTAGATTCTTCCATCAGATCAAAAGACTTAACCGATGTATCCGACAGGTCTTTCGGTTTTTCCTGGATAAGGGATCCGTAAAAGGCTCCGGCAGCTCCCGCCATTATAAACAATATTAGAATAAACAGAATAAAGATTCCCACGCCGCCGCTTTTGCTTTTCTGGGAATTATCGTTATCCCGCATAGATGTTCCTCGTTTCCTGTTTAATTATTTCCGCGGGTGCGCTTTTTCATAAACCGCGCGCAGGCGCTTGTTCGTAAGGTGTGTATATATCTGTGTCGTTGATATGTCGGCGTGTCCAAGCATTTCCTGGACACTTCGCAGGTCAGCCCCATTATCCAGCAGATGTGTGGCAAAAGAATGGCGGAGCACATGGGGGGAAATCGCTTTGGATATCCCTGCCTGCCTGCCGTATTGTTTTATGATTTCCCACACGCGCTGCCGGGTCAGACCCTGTCCTCCCAAGCCCAGAAATAATGTTTCCGGGTCCGTTTCATTCTCCATCAGAAACGTGCTTCTTGCTTCACTTATATACCGTTGCAGGTATCCGGCCGCCACACTGCCCAAAGGCACAATACGTTCCTTGGAACCTTTGCCGAAAGCGATTACGTAACGCATGGACAGATTGACACTGGCGGTTTTCACGGTAACAAGTTCCGAGACACGCATCCCTGTGGCATATAACATTTCCAGCATTGTCCGGTCCCGGAGACCTTCCGCTGAAGAAAGATCCGGGGCTTCCAGCAATGCCTTTACTTCCGCCTCCGTTAACACCTTTGGCAGATGCACGCCTTTGGTACCGGCTTCTACTGCTTCCGCCGGGTCAGTCTGCAGATAATTCTCCGTAATCATAAACCGGTAGAATGCCTTTATGGCCGCAAGCTTCCGGGCAATGGTCGAAGCCGCCCTGCCCTGCAGCTTTAGCCTGGTGATGTAACTGATAATCTGTGAGCGCTGCACTTCTGCCAGCTTGTTTTCGGAAATAGAAAGTTCCTTACAGAAGATTTTCAGGTCCCGCTGATAGGAAAGCCGGGTATTGTCCGAAAGACCAAGTTCCACCTGCAGATATTCCATAAATAACGCAAGATAATCCACGATGACTTAGCTCCCTTCCGGTGTTTCGGTATTAACGCTGAACAGCAGGCGCAATAAACAAGTTCCTGTCCGGGTTTATATTCAACCCGGCAGGAAAGGATCCCAATCCTTTATGATGCTTCCCAAAAAAGAAAAACAACGCCTGCGCGCTGTTCCTCTTTCTCACAGCAACATTATTCTTTCTTCTCTGCTTTTTCCGGCTGCATGATGGTGATGTTGGCTGCCGGGGAAATCGTGGAAACCGCATGCTTGTACACCAGCTGCTGTTTTCCGTCATTTTCAATGATAACGGTAAAATTATCAAACCCGCGTACTAATCCCCGGATCTGAAAACCATTAACCAGATAAATTACTACGGGCAGGCTTTCTTTGCGTACATGGTTCAGAAAGCTGTCCTGCAGGTTCATCAGATTTTTGCTGTTAGCTGTATTTGTCATGGTATTTATCTCCTTATCTTCCGTATTATCGCAGCGGTTTTACGAGTCATTCTCCTACCGCCACACTCAAGCGGGCTCTTTGTTCCCTAAATGTATTATGCATCGTTATTATACTTCAGTTAGTATAATAGATTTTACATCCTTTTGACATTTTTCTCAAGTATATCTGCCATATCTGCTACAATTTTTTCATAGTTCAGGCTTCTGTCAACCGTAAACCAATGAATGTACTGCATCTTTTTGTACCAGGTGATCTGCCGTTTGGCAAAATGGCGGGTCCCTTTTTTTATGTTGTCAACCGCTGTGGCGAAATCACATTGGCCTGACAGATACTCCGCCATCTGCCGGTATCCCAGGCTTTTCATGGAAAGACAGCCTGTGGGAACGCCAACATTCAGCAGGGTCCGGACTTCTTCTTCCAGACCTGCTTCCAGCATCCGGTCAACGCGCAAATTGATTCTTTCATACAGAAAACCCCGTTCCATGGAAAGTCCGAAAACCATTGCATCGTATTTCAATTCATGCTGCTTTTCCTGAGAGACCCTGTCCCCGGACAAAGCAGTCTCCAGAGCGCGGACCACACGGCGGACATCATTGGGATGCAGCCGGGCCGCTGCGGTGGGATCTTTCTTGCGCAGCCAGTCAAACAGCTTAGCGGTTCCCTGTTCACGGGCATAAGTTTCCAGACGTTGACGCAGTTCCGGATTTTCTTCCACGCTGCTGAACCTGTAATCTTCCAGCAATGCTTTGATGTAAAGACCTGTGCCGCCCACCAGGATGGGAAGGTTTCCCCGCTGTGTGATCTGATGGACCAGTTCTGTTGACTGCTGCTGAAAGTCCGCCACGCTGTAGGAGGCGTCAGGGGGCAGTATATTCACCAGGTGATGTGGCACAGTATGCAGTTCTTCTTCAGAAGGTTTTGCCGTTCCGATATTCATCTGCCGGTAAACCAGCATACTGTCGCCGGAAATGATCTCCCCTCGGAACCGTCTGGCCAGCTCAATACCGCAATAACTTTTGCCGGTTGCCGTCGGTCCCAGGATCACCACTAATCTTTCTTTTGGCAATGTCGGTTACCTCTCTTCACTGTCTTTTTCGTATTCCAAACCGGACCGCGCTGTACTTCGTTCCTACAAACTCTGTGCAGCCGTACTCCTGCAATATCTCCACGCTGCGTTCTTTGATCACGACACGAGGCGCCACCTTCAGTGCCAGTTCCACCATTTCCATTGTTAATGGTTTCGAAAATGCCAGGGGACGCAATGGTACCATCTCCGATGATTTCCTCACCGGCTGACGGAACATGGGATCGAAATACACCGCGTCAAAACTGTTTTCAGACAGCGTTTTCAAAAATGCGGATGCCTCTGCATGGATGATTTCAATGCGCTGTAAATCCTGTACAAGTTCAGCTAATCTGCTTTTATATAACAAAATGCCCCGGCTGGAAAGAAACCACAAAGGCAGCGAAGCTTCAAGACCGACAACCTTTCCCGTTTCTCCCACTGTCCGGGAAGCCAGCAGCGCATCCGCCGCAAGTCCTACGGTACAGTCCAGCACACGCTGGCCCGGACGGATATCCATAGCTGTAAGGAAATTATCCTTTTCGTGACGCTGTACGACCCGCTGCCAGCGCACTTTGCCCAGCCCCGGATGATACAGCAGCATGCCTTCCGGCGAGTAAAGCTGGGGACCGTTTTTGCCGGCAATCAGCAGCGCGTCGAGGTGATAATCCGCCAGCATCGCATCCAGGGATCCGTTATCATAGCGTTTCACATATGGAACCAGCAACTGCTGCGCCCAGGATTTCGCCTGTTCTATCAGTTTCCTGTTATCATTTTTGTTGCTGGTTACCGCAAATCTGATTTCTTCCAAAACAATCTCCGGTGTTCATTTATCATAGGGAACATTATTTTTACCCGGCAGGTCAAAGCCGGTACGTTTAAACAGTTTATATAATTCGTCGCTGCTTACGGCAATCATACAGGGACGGCCGTGAGGACAGGTAAAGGGATGGGTCGTGTTGCACAGGTCGATGATCAGCTGACGCATCTGCCGCATATTCAACACTTCCCCTGCTTTAATGGCAGCCCTGCAGGCAGTCATGTGCAGCACATCCTGTCGCAGCTCGCTGGCTTCCGGCGTGCGGTGGTCCCGCAGATACTGCGCGATTTCACGGATAAAATCTTCCGCATCTTCATTTCTGATATCGCTGGGCAGGCTGGCAATCCGCACAGAATTCTCCCCGGCCGTGGTAATGTCCACTCCTAATTTATAAAACGCATCATGATGCTGCTCCAACAGCTCCACATCTTCCGGCTGCAGCGTGACGTACAACGGAATCAGCAACTGCTGGGCCGGAATATCGTTGTGGGTCAGAACCAGACGGTCATACAAGATGCGTTCATGGGCTGCGTGCTGGTCGATTAAATACAGTGTATCTTCCGACTGGGCGATGATAAAGGTTTTGTCCACCTGTCCGATAGGCCAGATGGTTTCCAGCGTATCCTGCCCTGCAAGCTGCATCGCTACCGTATTGTCTGTCTGCAGCGGCGCATGTTCTTGCATGAGCTGACGGGTCTCGCCTAAACTGTACACCGGTTCTTTCGGTGACTCTTCGCCGTATGCTTTGTCGGGTCGTTTCCACATTTCCTGACGGGGATGGGAAAAAGCGGTTCCGCTTTGCCGATGATTCACGAAATGCGTTTCCTTGTTTTCGTAATTACCGTACCGATTTATGTCTCCTCCGAAATCCCGGTTCAGATGGCCCTGCCGGCCCGTATATGCTATCTCTCCAAAGATAGTCTGCTGACTGTTTTCATTGTGTACGGCACCGGTTCCTTGTCCTGTTGCTGAATCACTTCCTATTTCCGCCCGTTCCAGTACCGCTGCCAAAGCCTGCCGGTTCTGTTCCTGTAAAGTCTTTTCCTGTTCCGCATGCATCGGTTTTGTCAGCGCATCGGTCAGGGCACGGAAGACAGCTTTATAAATAGCGCTTTCGTCACTGAACTTGATTTCACTTTTCTGGGGATGCACATTCACATCGATGGTAGCCGGGTCAACCTGGATATCCAGCACTGCAAAGGCAAACCCCCGCTTGGGTATCTGGGACTGATAGGCATGTTCGATGGCCTTGCTGATCATCAGATTGCTGATGCTGCGACCGTTTACCAGAATGGTCTGCCAGCCCCGGGTACCTTTCAGCAGCGTGGGCTTGCCTATAAATCCCTGTACCAGAATGCCGGCAAACACACCATCCACTTTTACCGGCAGCAGATCGTCCGAAACTTTTTTCCCGTACAGCGCGGTAATCGTGTCTTTCAGATTACCCAGTCCGGGCGTCACCAGCACTTCTTTATCGTTGCTGGTCAGTTTGAACCGCACATCCGGCCGGGCCAGGGCGATCCGTGTCAGCATTTCCGTAATATAACGTCCTTCCGTGGATACCGTTTTCAAAAATTTGCGGCGGGCCGGTACGTTATAGAATAAATCTTTAACGATGACCGTAGTTCCTGCAGGTCCGCCGGTCTGAATGCATTCTTCTTCTTCACCGCCATTCACTTTAATAGAAGTTGCCAGTTCTTCCTGTTGCGGTCTGGTCAGCAGTTCAAATCGCGATACCGACGCGATACTGGGCAGTGCTTCTCCCCGGAATCCCAGGGTGTGGAGACTGCGCAAGTCGTCCACTTCACGGATTTTACTGGTTGCGTGACGCTGTAACGACATGCGGGCATTCTGCTCTGTCATGCCGCAGCCGTTATCGGCTACCCGGATATATTCCGTACCGCCTTCAAAAATCGTAACTTCTATGCTGTCCGCCCCGGCATCCAATGCGTTCTCTACCAATTCCTTTACCACCGAAGCAGGTTTTTCCACCACCTCGCCGGCCGCAATCTGATTCGACGTATTAGTATCCAGTAAACGGACTTCTCTTTCCTGAATCATATAACACCGCTTTCCTTTTTCGCTTCCTGCTGCAATTTATACAACGCATTCATCGCTTCAATAGGCGTCATGCTCATTACGTCCAGTTGCAACAGTTCCGACTGCAGGGCACTCGTAAACAGGGAACCCATGCCAAGATCGGCAGGTTCTTCTTTTACAGAAGCTTGCGCGGAGCCGCCACTGTTGCAGGTTGCTGTTCCGTCGCAGATAAAGCCTTTGTTCCGGTCATACTCTTCCAGTATTTCGTCTGCCCGCTCAATGACTTTTTTGGGCAGTCCGGCCAGCCGGGCCACATGCACGCCATAGCTCCGGTCCGTGCCGCCCCGGATGATGCGCCGCAGGAAGACGATATCGTTGCCACGTTCCTTAATGGCAACGGAATAGTTTTTAATCCCTTCCAGCACATCTTCCATGGTGATCAGTTCATGGTAATGCGTGGCAAACAACGTTTTTGCTTTAATCTTTGTCTGGATGTATTCCATTACCGCCCTGGCGATGGACATACCGTCGTAGGTGCTGGTACCCCGGCCCACTTCGTCCAGGATGATCAGGGAATTCTTCGTAGCGTATTTCAAAATCTGGGCCACTTCGTTCATTTCCACCATAAACGTGCTCTGCCCGGTAGCCAGGTCATCGCTGGCCCCTACCCGGGTAAAGATACGGTCCACCGCGCAGATATCCGCGCTCCGGGCCGGAATGAAACTGCCCATCTGGGTCATCAACACCAGGAGGGCAACCTGTCTCATGTAAGTGGATTTCCCCGCCATGTTGGGTCCGGTGATGATCACCATCCGTTCATCGGCAGAATTCAAAGTTACATTGTTAGGCACAAAGATTTCCTTGTCCAGCAGCCGCTCTACTACGGGATGACGACCGTCCAAAATCCGGATCTCGCCCCGGTTGTTCAGTTCCGGCCGGTGATAATCATATTTAAACGCCGCCAGGGCCAACGCGGCCAGTACATCCAGACGTGCCAGTGCATGGGCCGTGTCCTGGATCTCCGGAATATCTTTCCGGATCTCGTCCCGGATCTTATTAAAAAGATAATACTCCAGGGATTCGATCTTTTCCTTGGCGCTTAAAATCTTGTTCTCAAAATCTTTCAGTTCCGGAACAATATAGCGCTCCGCATTGACCAACGTCTGCTTCCGCACAAATTCCGGCGGTACGGCGGACGTCTGGCCTTTGCTGACTTCGATATAATAACCGAATACTTTGTTGAATCCGACTTTTAAGGTTTTGATGCCGGTAGATTCTTTGATCTTCTGCTCAAAGTTCGCCATCCACTGAGAATTATTCCGGGCAATGTCGTGGAGTTCGTCCAGTTCCAGATCGTAACCGTCTTTGATCATGCCGCCTTCCCGTACGGTAAAAGGCGGCTCATCCACGATAGCCGCTTCCAGGGTATCATGGATTTCCCGGTGCATGTGGATGCTGGCTGATAATTTTTGCAGCAACCCGGATTTCGCACCCTGCAGTTTTTCTTTCAATGCCGGCAATGCAGCAAGAGAGGCCCGCAGGCTTACCAGATCCCGGGCGTTAGCGCTGCCCACTTCCAGACGGGAAAGGATACGTTCCAGATCGAACACTTCTTTCAGGTTATCCTGTAGGCTGTCCCGGAGAGCAGGACTCAGCACCAGTTCTTCCACCGCGTCCTGCCGTTCCCGGATTTTTACAATATCCAGCAGTGGGCACTCAATCCAATATTTCAGACAGCGGGATCCCATGGAAGTTCCCGTAAAATCCAAAATATCCAGCAGCGTGCCCCGCTTGCCGCCGTCACG
>JAEEGH010028853.1_pt1 | contig 10890 bp, 14 predicted proteins | sample 9134181 | NCBI WGS metagenome assembly JAEEGH01 (sample SAMN16246544, study PRJNA631951) | gut metagenome | biome: gut microbiome; feature: rumen; material: DP-attached | host: Bos | place: Iran: Karaj | collected 2018-10
CACAGCCTCTAATTTCGTTATTAACAATGGTTAATATGTTTGTCCAGACCCCTTTAAGGGTGCAACTGCTTTCTGAATGTGTCCAATTACCATTATTCGGGATTAAAGTGTCATTTAAAGACCAGCCTTCAAAGATGTAGTTTTCTCGATATGCCGGTGTTGGAAGAACATATTCATCGTTATAGGCAAGGGTCAATTCTTGTGAACTTGTGACACCATCATCAAAATCCAAAGTGACAGTGTAAGGATCATGAAGAACAAACTTGGCGGTCAATGTCATATCGCCAAAATGGCCTGCGCCAAAAGAAGTGACTGGATTATTATTCTCATCAACCCATCCAACGAATGTGCTACCTGGTTTATAAGCGTCTTCGAGGATGACTTCATCAAGGATAGTATATGTTAGCGGGTTATCACCATTTACGCCATCATTTAAGTTATAGGTAATGTGATAAGAAGTCGGTTCCCACATCGCTTCAATAACAAGATCTTTAGCGACACTAGTGTCAATAGAAGAAATGATTTCTCCTTCGCATCCCCAACCTAAGAATGTGTAAAATTGTCTAGTTGGATTATTAAGAGTAATCGTCCCATTTTCTACGGTATATTGTGTTGGGTTATTGCCGTTTGTGCCATTATTTAAGTTATATGTGATGTGATAGGTATTAATGGACCACTTGGCCTCTAATGAAATATTATGAGTTAATGTCCATGTTCCATTATTAGCCATTACTTCTTCATCAAGATACCAGCCATCAAATGTATAACCATTTTTGGTTGGTATTGGAAGAGTATAGCTATCACCATAATTTATAGAGATAGAATCACTAGACACTGTTCCCCCGTCTGGATCTAAAGAAATGAGATAAGTGTTAACTTCATAATTAGCGGACAAATTCAAATTACCAGTGGTCCCTTTCCTGATACGCGAAATAGCATTATCGTCATTTTTCCAACAGTTGAAAGTATAACCTTCTAAAGAAGCAGGATATAAAGTGATATCATCTTCCACAGTGTATTCAGTTGGGTTTCTCTCATCGTTAACACCACCATTTAAGGCATACGAGATTGAAAAATGCATAATATCGTAATTGGCTTTCAAGGATAGATCAACACTGAAATCCTTAACATTAAAAGAATAGGTGTCGACATTCCAATTGAGAAAACTATACCCCTTTTTGTTTGGAGTAACGCTGACGTATTTTGCTCTCTTTTTAAGACCAAATGTCTGACTTTTAGTACTAGCAGAGCCACCATTCAAAAGATAATTGGTGTTTACTTTACCACCATTAGAAACGATTTCTTCAATCGCACCCTCGTAATTGTTCTTGTCTAAGAATTGGCCGGCTTTAGCGAATGCTTTAAGCGTTTTTGTCTTGTTATTTTTAAAGAGATCGAATCTACTCAAAGCCTCTTCAGCTTCTTCATATTTTCCTTGCTCGATTAAAGAAAGGGCGTTGCTATTTTTATTATTCGGTATTAAGACAAAGAAGTTGAGAGCTAGTGCGCCCACTAAAGCCAAAGAGGCAAGAACGATTAATGTCGCAGCAGTTTTCTTTCTCTTCTTCTTTTTCGATAGTTTTTTATGATAGTCATCAATGAGTTTTTGATATTTATTAATCAACTCTTGTGAATCTTTATATTGCTTAATAGTTTTTAGTTTATCAATAGCGGTTTTGAGTTCTTTTTCTTGGCTGACCACATCAATTGGTTCATTAATGAGACAAGTCATATAAAAAGCCTCTAATTTAGCTTCTTCGCATTCTTTTAAAAGAGCTTCACTGTCTTTATAATCTTTGAGCTTTTTAAAAACTTCTAAAGCTTCAATAATATTGTTTTCTTTTTTTAAAGAAAGGCCTTCTTGATATTCTTTTTCGGTTTCTAATTCTTCGCATTCTTTTAAAAGAGCTTCGCTATCTTTATAGTCTTTAAGCTTTTCAAATAAATTGACTGCGGAAAGATAGTCTCCTTCTTCTTTAGCCTTAATGGCCTTATTATAAGCATCATCCAAAGAAAGGCGTTCGCCACTATTGCCCTTATTAAGTTTTTCTTCTTGATAGAGACGAATAGCAAGTTCAACATCGCCATTAGATGATTCTAAAAGCTTTTTAGCTTCAAGAGTTAAACAACCAGTCTTCTCTTGAACTTGTTTAATTTTGTCTAGAATATCTGACATAGAGATTTGTTCCTATTCCCAACCTTTAAGTATGTTATTTGTCTTCTTGACTTGTTTAGCAGTTTCTTTGGCCGCTTTTGCTTGTTGTTCTGCCGCTTTAGCTTGTTGTTCAGCGGCGGCAGCGGCACGTTGGGCATTGAGAGCGGTAGCTTCTGAGGCTGCAGCTTGTCTTTGAGCAGCTTCAAGTTGAGCGTATGACATTTGCTCCATCTTGCTATTATGTTCCGCTTGAATGCGCATTTCTTCTTGCTTGATGGCTAAATCTTGTGCTCTTTGTTCCGCTTTCTTTTGTTCATCCAAAACATAGCGCAAAGCGCTGGAATATGATTCAGCAATGCCGTTTCTCATGGCTTCACAAATGCTACTTAGAGTTTGCCAATCAAAGTTTTTAGCAAATGGATAGTGTTCATCAAAGTATTTGACTGCATCAGAATGAGCTTCCACCATTTGTTCTCTTTTCTGATTGTAGTCATCTATGACAACTTGTTTAGCGCTAGCTTCAGCATCAACGATGATTTGATAATAACTTCTGTTATATTCATTAAGAACAGGTGATAAGGCGCTTTTTAACTTAGCCTTAGTTTGGTTTTCGACAATCTTAACTTCTCTATAAGCGTTTTTCTTCTGTTTCTTTAAAGATAAGGCCGGAATGAGCACAAAGAGACCGATGAGAGCAATAAAGGGAAAGATAATCATAAATGGGGCGATTTTACCAGCCTCAAGGCCATCAATATAAATCGATTCTAAAAGCAATAAGCTAGTAGTAAAGAAGGCAAGCACACCGATACCCAAGATGACCATACCGGCAATGAAAAAGCCAGTACGTGGGCCAAAACCACGGAAATTATATTGGGCAATCTTTTCTTTTGTAGCTTCTTTAGCATAAGCTTTTGCTTCGTTATCAATATAAGAATTATATTGGGCAGTATAGTGATCTTTAGGAGCAGAGATCGGCTTTTTGAGTTGTTTTAGCTTTTCGTCAATACAGTCGATGGCGCTTTGGCTAGCTTCAACAGCGCCTAAAGCAGCAAGAGCACCATTAACATGAGTTTTTTGATTTTGAAATCTTTCTCTAGCGGTCCATTGGTCATTGCCATAGACAACATCATATTGCATCTCAGCAATAAAATTGGAAACAGCTAATTTAGAATTCACTTCAAAGATAGACATCCAAATCTCAATGTCATTATCGATTTGCTCGTTTGTGTAGACAGCGGTTTTTTCATTGCCCACGATTAAGGCAAATTGGTCATCGACTATTTTAGAAAACTCTTTAACGTATGAATCAACTTCAAAAGGCATATATCTAGCTCCTTAAAAAGATATGAAAGCATCTTTCTTTTCTATTTTATATGCGCATATATGCGGATGACAAGTTTTTATACAAATTAAAAACAGTGATAGTGTTCACTATGCTTGGGAGTGCACCACTGGCATTATTAAATTAAACTCTACAATCTTTATTGATGCGTTCTGCGTTATGATTAGTTAAGATACTCTATTTTTAAAAACCTTCGATGATGAAATATGTATTTTGTTATCGATGCTTTTTTTGATAAAATATACTCAATAAAGGAGCATATATTAATGTCAACACTTGATCAAATTAAGGTTGCCTATGAAACTTTTGTCGAAGAAAACCAAAAGTTCGTCGAAAAAGGTAACAAAGCCGCTGCTGGTAGAGCTAGAAAAGCTTTAGCCGAATTAGCTAAACTCTGCAAAGCAAGACGCGCTGAAATCTTAGAAGAAAAGAAATAGTTAAATCTAAACTTAAAAAGCTCTCGATTAATAATCTCGGGAGTTTTTATTATATTTACAAATTATTATGTGCTAGAAACTCACTAGCCGAAACCACCATTGGTTCATTTGGAAAATGTTTTTTGTTTCCTGTAATTAGATAAACACATTCCTCTTTTTTCGTAAGAGCTACTTCGTAAAAAACCAAATCGTCAGGATCGATCAAAGTCAAATTAGATGATGTCGGTTCGACGCTTATTCCTCGATTGATAATTAAATCCACGATATAGTTGGCTTTAGATGGATCGATAGCAAGTTTAGCTCTAAATAATACTTCTTTGTATTCATTAATAATATCCTTTGAATACAGTGGAATAATCACCCTATCCGCAACAAGATTTACAACTTGTGCGACTGCCGAATCATCGTGTTTAGATAATAAGGCGCCAACCAAAACATTGGTATCAATAACAGCATAAAGACTCATTATTAACGCCTTCTTTCTTTGCGAGAAGCGGCTATTTCTTTGTCGATTTCTTCCATAGACATATCGTTAGTACCGTTAATTGCAGCTTCTTGCCTAATTGCGCTTATGACGGTTTTGGCATTTTCGGGGCTGAAATAATCGGGGGCGGATATATCAAATGGAATTCTCTTTTCTCTAATTACCGCTTTTGCAAAAACATTAATTGCTGTATTCATATTCATACCGAAATAGTTGCATAGTGCTTCAAATTCAGATTTTGTATTTTCATCCATTCTGACGCTAAATGTTGCTTGTGCCATTATTTATACCTCCTTTCGATATGAATATATCATTTGTGGTTACAATTTACAATTCTTTTGAACCTAATAGGTGCGTTTTACATTTATTTTGATTTCGCCATCTTTAACCCTTGTGGGATTTCTTCCTTAACTATTTCTTTGGAGAAGTCAGGTTCCACTATTTCATCTTTAACTTCTTTTCTTTTCTTTTGGCGGTGTCGTCAACAACATCATGATTGCCATGACTTGCAAGATAACGTTGATAAGAAAATGTATTTATCTCTCTTTCTAACTGGCGAACACTCCAATTGTTTTCAACTGCCTCTTTGATATAGAAAGTCATGGCATCTATCTTTCCCGCGCGAATAAGGCGCCTATGATGTGTCCAGCTTAATTCGGAACTCACTGAGGCCCAAATTATACATAAACATTTAAAGAGAATACTTGCTAAAAGCTTTCTTTTTGTCCGTTTTTATTTCGTTTCTTATCTCATCAAGAACTTCATTTGCTGGTCTTCCTTTGCCTTTTTTAGCTTGCTCGTAAGACTCTTCTAGCATTTTGTTATATTCTTCTTTGCTCATATCCTCAAGTGAAGGTAATTTATGGATCGTTCTTGCCTTGCTCATATTATTTTTTCTATCTGTAGTAGAATAAGTCTTTTCTTATGAAACTAATTTATAGCATGTAGAAACCTTTGCTGACTTGATTTTCATTTCTCATACTATAATTTTGCTTTTGCTAATTCTAATCCTTGTGGAAACTCTTCACTAGCATTCACATTTGAGAAATCAGGTTCCACTATTTCGTCTTTGATTTCAATAAATGTTTCCACTAATGAGGGGTATTTATCAAATAAGACCATTGCGATAGCATTACCATTTGTTACCGGATTAGCGCCTTGTTCCCATTTCTCAATAGTTTTATTTGAAACTCTCATTAATTGAGCAAACATGGCTTGAGATAGACCTAATTTCTTTCTTAATGCTTTGACATATTCTCCATCGATATTAGGAATCTTTTTGAAAATATATGTAATGCCGTTTTTTCCTTTATATTCTTCATTCTCAATCATTGTTTGTTCCCCCACAACTTTCTTCTTTTTATTGCTTTTTCCCTATTTAGTAGGGCAATATTATTATGACATGATTTATGCATAAAAACAAGAAAAAAACCCTATCAAATAGGGAATTTTAAACGAGATGTTCTGTCTTAAACTAATTGGTGCCGCACTGTGGCACCTTTTTACCAATGCCAACTCAATTCGGCACGCACTGCGTCCCATTTTGGATATACTAAGGAATTCTTTTTAATTCTTCCATTGAAGAGAAAATATATTTAGGAGTAACAGTAATATCTATTTTGCTATACCAAGTAGTTAAGGCAAAATCAACTCCCGCGGCATTAGAGGCCACTCCATCATAATTACCATCACCAAGATATAAAGCTTCTTCTTTTTTGATATTTAATATTTCTAAACATTTAAGTATTGAATCAGGATATGGTTTAGGTCTACTTACATCATCAGAACACACTATCGCGTCAAATAGATTACTAATATTAAAGTATTCCAGTATTTGAATAACACGGTCTCTTTCTTTACCTGTACATATCGCTACTTTAATATCTTGAGATCTCCATTCCTTAATAAGAGATATTAATAATGGATCAATATAATTTAAAGATAATAGATTCTTAGAATATCTACGATATGGTTCCACCATGGTAAGAGGTAAACCAAGTTTAATAAAGATATTACTTAAAGAATCACCAGTATATTTATTATATTCTTCAAATGTTGGTTGATTGTTATCGCCTACGACTTCGTCATATGCAAGTTTAAGGGATAGTTTTTGCACTTCATTTGAATTGATTAAGCAACCATCCATATCAAATATTAGGCACTTATATTTCATGTTTATCTTTTAAAAACTTCTCTATTCGCTTTATTGCTTCTTTTAAGGCATCTAATGAGCAAGCATAAGATATTCTTACAAATCCTTCGCCACTTTCCCCAAAAGCGGTGCCAGGCACTACGACAACATGTTCTTTATTTATTCGGCAACAGTGCACGCAGTGATGTGATGCGAACCAGCCCCTTTCAAAACTGCAATACTATTAGTATCCAAAAATATCAACAGGAAGGGAATCTGGTTCAACATTTAAATATGGGCAATCCCCTTTTTTAATAAGTTCGATAACCTTTTCGTATGCAAATACTATGTTAGTAAACCAAGTTTTATTGAAATCCCTAATCGACATAACTATTTGGTCATAACGAGTCGATGATCCAGTTAAAAAAGAATACATTTTATACTCGTATCTCGATAAAAGAGTATCTCTGTGAGCAACAGAAAGTCTATAAAGCTGAACAAACTTTAAAACCTTGTAATTCTTGTGACTTCCACCATCTTCACAATAAACATAACCAATATAATAAACAGAGTCTAAATTTTGCATTTCTTCTTCTGTCATCGTTGTGTCTTTTTTATCTTTTCTTAATTCATCGGCTTTTTGCACGATTTCTTTTTCATGTTTAAGAGTTCTTTGCTGACAATCTTTATAAAACTTTCTAGCTTGTTTATCTTTGTTTTCAAACAACATCATCTTTTCCTCTTTTTTATTATAACAAATCATTTTTTCTTAGTGGTCATCCTTATTTAAAATATTGGCGGTCCTCTTTTTTGGCCGTCAATAACTTTTGCCTAATAAAATGTATGTAGTATGATTAACAAAGTGTCTTTAAATACTTTTCTATTCTTTTAATCGCCTCTTTTAAAGCGTCTAATGAATAAGCATAAGATATTCTTACGAATCCTTCGCCACTTTCACCGAATGCGGTGCCTGGCACCACGACCACTCTCTCTTTGCTTAAGAGATCTGTAGCGAACTCTTCACTACTCATACCATATTTACCAACATATGGGAAAGTATAGAATGCTCCTTTAGGTTCAAAGCATGGAAGTCCTAATCTATTAAACTCTTTTAAAAGATATTTTCTTCTCTTATCATATTCTTTTTTCATCTTCTCAATATCTTGGTCACCATTTCTTAATGCTTCGATACCAGCATATTGAGAAATTGTAGGCGCACTCATGACAACAAATTGATGGATCTTTTTCATTTGATCCATGATTTCTTTTGGACCCATGACGTAGCCTAATCTCCAACCAGTCATTGCATATGATTTAGAAAAACCATTAATGATGATTGATCTTTCTCTCATATTTGGGAGAGCCCCAATAGAGAAATGATTACCTGAATATGTTAATTCAGAATATATTTCATCAGAGATGACTAACAAGTCATGTTTGATGATTACTTTAGCAATCTTTTCTAAATCAGATTTATTCATAATAGCCCCAGTTGGGTTATTAGGATAATTGATTAAAAGAATCTTTGTTTTAGGAGTGATTACGGATTCTAATTCTTCTGAAGTTAATCTAAACTCATTTTCATTCTTAAGTTGAATCTTAATAGGAACACCACCCGCAAGAATGATATCTGGTTCGTAGCAGACATAATTAGGTTCTAAGATAATAACTTCATCACCTGGGTTGATGCACGCTCTTAAGGCGATATCAATGGCTTCAGAACCACCACAGGTGACCACTATTTCATCTTTAGAATAATCTAAATTATACTTTCTTTTATTCCATTTAGAGATTTCTTCTCTTAATTCCGGTAAACCTTGATTAGAAGTATAAAAAGTTCTTCCTTGTTCTAAGGAATAGATACCTTCTTCTGTAATATGCCAAGGTGTTTCAAAGTCTGGTTCACCGACACCAAGAGATATACAGTCTTCGATATTATTAGCAATATCAAAAAACTTTCTAATACCAGAAGGTTTAATCTCTTTTATCTTTTTAGAGGTAAAGTCTCTCATAATACGACATTAGTTCTTTTATCAGATGGTTTATCTTGGAGATTAACTCCATGATCTTTATATTTCTTTAATACAAAGTGAGTAGCGGTACTTTGGATATAATCAATTGTCGCTAGTTTATTAAAAACAAAAGATGATACTTCTTTCATACTTTTGCCATTGATTATGACCATAAAGTCATAACCACCGGAAAGGAGATAAACAGAGTCAACTTCATCAAATCTTGCTATTCTATCAGCGATTCTATCAAAGCCTGTGCCTCTTTGAGGAGTAACTTTAACTTCGATTAAAGCATTACATTTTTCTTCTGTAATCTTATCCCAGTTGATAATAGCGTTATAACCACAGATAACTTTATCCGCTTCTAATTCGCCGATTAGTTTTACTACTTCTTTTTCTTTGATGTTTAATTCTTCAGCAATCTCTTTAACGGATAATCTAGCGTTACTTTCTAATAATTTTAAAATAGCTTGTTTCATAAAAGTATCCTCTACTTCTTTGTTTAATTATATCTTATTATTGGCGAGCAGACATAATAAAAGGAATGCGAGCCAGGTGCACTTAAAAAGAAAAGCACATCTCTGTGCGTTTTCTAAATAATTGTTTGGCGTTAAGATTAGTTTTCTGCCTTAAAATTTGATGCATCGATGATTGGCAAGACAATTGGCATCATTAAAGCGGCAGATGTTAAGGATGTCACACTAGATCTTAAATATGGGAAAATAATTTGAACACAATTCCTGTTTAAATAATCATCCAATACTTTCTCATCGATTTCTCCTTGGATTCTCGTAACCAATGCAACTGTTGCGGTTAAATCGAATGGAAATGGATTATCTGGTGTGTTCTTGATGTCTACCTTTAAAGCCACTTCATACTCATTGTCACTTTTCTTTTCAATCTTTTTGGAAAAAAGTGGCTTAAGTTGAAATGTTTTGTTTTCGGCTAAATCATGATTAACAAGAGATAATTCTTTAACTAAAAACCTATGCTGCATTTGTAGTTGGCTCATTGTTTACATACCCCCCATAAAAAATTTGATTACTCATATATTTGCCACCACCAGGTTGGGTGCTGACATATTTCATTTTATTTAAGCCTAAATTGAGCGGAGAAAAATCCACTTTATATGCCAAGATTACTTCAAAATCTAGTTTATCTACCATTCTAAGAAATGTGTCTAAGCGAGGAATGGATTCTAACTTTTCAATTCTAGCAATCATGGGTTGTTTGATACCGGTTAGTTCGGCAAGGTCTCTTTGGGTCATGTCTAAAAATAGTCTTTCTTCGACGATTTGATCCATAAGAGACTTCATTTTTAAGGACGTGTCTAAAACAGCTCTATTTTCTTCGCTTTTAGATGCAAATTGTTTAAGAGCGTCTTCTAAAGATGTTGTTCCGACTATTTTTTTTGTTGTGTTTTTTTCCATAATTGAATTTCCTTTTTGGCCTTACTTATCTGATTTCTTGGTGTTTCGTTTCCTTGTTTTTCATAACCATGCAACCCTATCCACACATCATTGCCTATATGGTAAATAAAGTACCGGCATTCTTTTGTTCTTAATTCTGCAAATTCCGTTCCTTTAATAGTCTTATAAGGCGGAAACTTTTTTGCTAGCATGTAAATTGATCCTGCTCCCATATTCTTGAAAGTCCGTTAGAACTTTAACTAAAGGAGCTATATATTTGGTTTGTTTATTCTTGTGCTTGTCCATTAACTCTTGTAAGAAGACAGTCAATGAATTTGTACCGTCTTCATATTCTAATGGTGTTAAAACCGCCATATAGGCCTCCTTTCTTTTTAAAATTCTTAGGTGATCATTTCATAACTTATTCTTGATAACTAATTAATTATCAAAAGTATTCTAATACCTATTCGTTTTTTTATCAACAGATAGTTTAAAAATGTTTATAATTACATTCACAAATAGGATCGGAGATAGTCCCACCAAAAAAGTATCTCCTACTTAACCAATAGGTAAGAAATTTCAAATTTGTCCGGTATTTTTTTGAAAAAGTGACAAAAAAGAGAAATATGTAAAAATAAAAGGCCCCTATATGAGGCCGTTGAGTCTTATTTTACTATATCAAAGAATGTATCTGGTCTATCTTTATTGAATATCTCATTACAAGTCATAACCGTAACAAGGTTTTCAGTTTTAGATAGATTGATAATATTATGAGTCCAGCCTGGAATCATATACACCGCTTCAATCTTATCTCCAGATACTTCAAATTCTACCGTCTCACCAGTATTAATATTACGTTCTTGAATCAATCCATGACCAGCAACAACAATAAATAATTCCCATTTCGAATTATGCCAATG
>JAEEGH010028857.1_pt1 | contig 10889 bp, 6 predicted proteins | sample 9134181 | NCBI WGS metagenome assembly JAEEGH01 (sample SAMN16246544, study PRJNA631951) | gut metagenome | biome: gut microbiome; feature: rumen; material: DP-attached | host: Bos | place: Iran: Karaj | collected 2018-10
CTTAAAGTCTGTTATTGTTATTGTTATCGCTTATGCGAGTTGTTATCTTTGTTAAACTATAAAGCGTATAATTCACAAAGTATTATAAACTAACAGACTCATTTTGAAAACAGGCTAATTGAAAAAAATATAGCGGTAGCACATCTAAGCTACTTCAGGCCTTGACTTAGCCTTAAAAGTAAAAATTTTCATTGACAACTTTTACTTTCTTTGAAGTTCCTTTTCATCTGTGCTCCCGCATCCATGCGCAGCTTCCGATATACAGTTTTCAGAATAAAATCTTTAAAAACAAATATTATTCTACGTTGTGTATATCGGAATAACTGCGCTCAATATTAACCCTTACGTTCATTTGAGCATCTTGGCAATATAATGTCCTGTATATGACTCCTTAACTTTGGCAACCTGTTCTGGTGTTCCCTTGGCTACTATAGTACCTCCCTTGGCACCGCCTTCAGGGCCCAGATCTATTATGTAGTCAGCAGTTTTGATAACATCAAGATTGTGTTCTATAACTACTACAGAATTGCCCTGCTCCACAAGCTTTTGAAGTATATCTACAAGCTTTGCTACATCTGCAAAATGAAGACCTGTTGTTGGCTCATCCAGAATGTAGATAGTCTTACCTGTACTGGTCCTTGAAAGCTCTGTTGCAAGCTTTATACGCTGAGCCTCACCACCTGAGAGTTCTGTAGATGGCTGACCGAGTTTGACATAACCAAGGCCTACATCATAGAGAGTCTGTATCTTCTTATGTATCTTAGGTACATTCTTAAAAAACTCCAGAGCTTCTTCTACAGTCATATCAAGTACATCATAGATATTTTTGCCCTTATATCTGACTTCCAGAGTTTCTCTGTTATAGCGCTTACCGCCGCAGACTTCGCAAGGCACGTATACATCAGGTAAAAAATGCATCTCTATCTTCACGATACCATCACCTGAGCAGGCTTCGCATCTGCCTCCTTTGACATTGAAGGAAAATCTGCCCTTGGCATAACCCTTGGCCTTGGCATCAGGTGTTCCTGCAAAAAGATCTCTGATAAGATCAAATACACCTGTATATGTAGCAGGATTGGAACGAGGAGTCCTCCCTATAGGTGACTGATCTATATCTATAACCTTGTCAAGCTGTTCAAGCCCTTCTATAGCCCTGTGATCCCCAGGTATGCAGCGTGCTCTGTTAAGGCTCTTAGCAAGATGTTTGTATAAGATTTCATTAACAAGTGAACTCTTACCTGAACCCGATACACCTGTCACTACTGCAAGTACCCCAAGAGGGAACTTAACATCAATATCTTTAAGGTTATGCTCTCTTGCGCCCTTAACGTCCAGCCATCCCGTAGGTTTTCTTCGAACAGAAGGAACCGGAATAGTCTTGGCTCCGGATAGATACTGACCTGTAATAGAATCAGGATTGTTCATGATATCCTCGGCTGTACCGGTAGCTACGATATTGCCTCCATGGGATCCTGCTCCCGGACCTACATCTACAATATAGTCAGCCTCCCTCATAGTATCCTCGTCATGTTCTACTACGATGAGTGTATTACCAAGATCACGAAGATTCTTAAGTGTATTAAGAAGCTTATCATTGTCCCTTTGGTGAAGACCTATACTGGGCTCATCAAGTATATAGCACACTCCGCACAGCCCTGATCCAATCTGGGTTGCCAGTCTGATACGCTGAGCCTCTCCACCGGAAAGAGTTCCTGTAGCTCTTGAAAGCGACAGATAGTCAAGACCTACATCTACAAGAAATCCAACTCTTGATCTTATCTCTTTGAGCAACTGAGCACCTATAAGCTCCTGCTGCCTTGAAAGAGACAGATTCTCAAGATATTTGTGAAGATCTTCAATCGATATAGAAGTTATCTCATAGATATTCCTGCCATCAACAGTTACAGCAAGTGATTCTGGGCGGAGCCTTTGACCATTGCAGGCTGTACATGGTGTGATAGTCATATACTCTTCATATTCTGCCTTGGCAGTCTCAGATGCAGTCTCTCTGTAACGCTGCTCGACATTTTTAATAAGACCATCAAATAAAATAGGATAATCGCCCTCACCTCTCTGGCCCTTGTAATGCACATTGACTGTCTTATCTGCTCCATATATAAGAACATCATGAATCTTCTTAGGATACTTCTCAAAAGGAGTATCAAGGTCGAATCCATAAGCCTTGGCAAGAGCTCTTAATGTTGCATTGGCAAAGCTTCCTTCCTTGTTGCAGGACTGCCATCCCATAACCTGAATAGCTCCTTCATTTATAGAAAGAGACTTATCCGGGATCATAAGGTCTTCGTCAAACTCCATCTTGTATCCAAGACCGGAACACTCCGGACATGCACCATATGGATTATTGAAAGAAAAGCTCCTAGGCTCAATCTCTGGAATTGATATTCCGCAATCAGGACATGCGAAATTCTGGGAGAAGTTGATCTCTTTATCTCCTATCACATCAACTACCAGTAGTCCCTCTGCCAAAGACAGCGCTGTTTCTATAGAATCTGTAAGACGACCTCTTATGCTCTGAGGATCCTCCTTGACTACAAGTCTGTCTACTATGATCTCAATATTGTGCTTGATATTCTTATCAAGACTGATATCTTCTGACAGATCATACTGATTGCCATCGATCCTGATACGTACATAGCCGCCCTTCTTGGCTCTCTCGATGACCTTCTCATGCATACCCTTCCTGCCTCTTACAACAGGTGACAAGATCTGAATCTTACTTCCTACAGGGAGTGAGAGAATCTGATCTGCCATCTCATCAACACTCTGACGTCTTATCTCTCTGCCACAGTTAGGACAATGCGGAATACCTATCCTGGCGTATAAAAGTCTGAAATAATCATATATCTCTGTAACAGTACCTACTGTAGAACGAGGGTTTCTATTGGTTGATTTCTGATCAATAGAAATAGTAGGTGACAGACCTTCTATCTTCTCAACATCAGGCTTGTCCATCTGTCCAAGGAACATCCTTGCATAAGAAGAGAGCGACTCCATGTATCTTCTCTGTCCTTCTGCAAAAATAGTATCGAAAGCAAGAGAAGACTTACCAGAGCCTGAAAGTCCTGTAAATACAGTAAGTGTCCCCCTAGGGATATTAACATCTACCCCTTTTAAATTGTGCTCATTGGCATGACGCACCCTTATATAATCATGTATATCTACAGGAAGAGGACGCCTTCCTGTGGTATTAATCTTGGAAAAATGAGATTTTTTCTCGGCATTTCCTTGTTCTTTAACCTTTTTTTCAGACATAATCCTTATTTCCTTTTTAAAAAATCGAAGCTCAAGTGGGAAGCTTAAATTTTTAACAATATAATTGTCTTTATTTGCGTAGCAAAATCATTGTATCATAGCATTTAAAATTCTAAAATCCTTTTATGAAAATTTCAGACTTTTGCAACGTCCCCACGTCTTTGCTACAATAAAAATGCTAATACTAATCATAACTTAAATTCCCCTCAAAGATTATCGGAGTAAACATGGACAAATTCAAGCTTGTAAGTACATTTAAGCCTACCGGCGATCAGCCACAGGCTATAGAGAAACTGGTCCAGGGATTTAAAGATGGCAACCAGTTTGAAACCCTCCTTGGCGTTACAGGTTCAGGTAAGACCTTCACCATGGCCAATATAATAGCGGCTCTTAATAAGCCAACCCTTATCATCTCTCATAACAAGACCCTTGCAGGTCAGCTATATGGTGAGATGAAAGAGTTTTTCCCGGAGAATGCAGTTGAATACTTTGTATCCTACTACGATTATTACCAGCCAGAGGCATATGTACCGCAGACGGATACTTATATAGCCAAGGACTCTTCTATCAATGATGAGATAGATAAATTAAGACTCTCTGCAACAGCATCTCTTGCCGAAAGAAACGATGTCATAGTCGTAGCATCTGTTTCCTGCATATACGGCCTTGGAAGCCCTGACGAATTCAAGGGTATGTCTATCTCTTTAAGACCCGGCATGTCCAAAGACAGAGATGATGTCATCAAAGACCTTATAGCAATACAGTATCAGCGCAACGATATGGATTTATCCCGTTGTAACTTCCGTGTACACGGCGATGTAGTAGAGGTATTCCCTGCCAATGCCGACGACTACCTTATAAGGATCGAGTTCTTCGGTGATGAGATTGACAGGATATGCGAAGTCGAACCACTTTCAGGCAAGGTAACTCACGAGCTCGAGCACGTTATGATATACCCTGCTTCCCACTATGTTGTTCCTCAGGAGAAGATCAACAGGGCATGTGAGAATATAGAAAAAGAGCTTGAAGATCAGGTCCGCTTCTTTAAAGGTGAAGACAAGCTTATAGAAGCTCAGCGTATAGCTGAAAGGACCAACTTCGATGTTGAGATGATGAGAGAGACAGGTTTTTGCTCAGGAATTGAGAACTACTCAAGGCATCTTAATTTCATGCCTCCGGGAGAGCCGCCTCTTACTCTTATGGACTTCTTCCCAAGAGACTTCCTGATAATCGTGGACGAATCTCACATGTCTATCCCACAGATAGGCGCTATGTATCACGGCGACAGAAGCAGAAAAGAAACTCTTGTCAATTATGGTTTCAGACTTCCATCCGCTCTTGATAACAGGCCTCTGAACTTCGAAGAGTTTGAAGCAAGGATCGACCAGATGCTCTTCTGCTCAGCCACCCCCGGTAAATACGAACAGGAGCACGAGCTACTAAGAGCCGAACAAGTCATAAGACCAACAGGTCTTCTGGATCCCGAAGTTGACGTAAGACCTACTGAAGGTCAGATAGATGATCTCCTTGCAGAGATAAGAAAAGAAACCGGCAACAAGAATAAGGTTCTTGTAACTACGCTCACAAAGCGTATGGCAGAAGATCTTACAGAATACCTTGCTGAAAATGGCGTAAGAGTCAAATATCTCCACTCTGATATAGATACCCTGGAACGAGCTGAGATCATCAGGGATATGCGTCTTGATGTATTTGATGTACTAGTCGGCATCAACCTGCTTAGAGAGGGTCTTGATATCCCTGAGATAACTCTTGTAGCTATCCTGGATGCAGACAAGGAAGGATTCCTTAGATCAGAAACCTCTCTTGTACAGACCATAGGACGAGCTGCCAGAAATTCAGAAGGCCATGTAATCATGTATGCCGACAATATGACAGAGTCTATGCAAAATGCCATAGATGAGACCAACAGACGTCGTGAGATACAGATGAAATACAATAAGGAACATGGTATCACTCCTCAGACTATCAAGAAAGCTGTTCGTGACCTTATCGCTATAACCAAGGAGATCACCAAAGAAGAAGTCAAGTTTGAGAAAGATCCTGAATCTATGAGCCGAGACGAACTTGAAAAGCTCATTGGCAAGGTTCAAAAGAAGATGAAAAAAGCAGCTGCAGAACTCGATTTCGAGACCGCTGCTGCTCTTAGAGACCAGATGCTATCACTAAAAACTCATCTTAACGAGCTTACAGGTGGAGTATGATTTACAATTACCGGCTCAAACTTCGAGGCTGCCACACTGTTTTAAGTGCATAGTTTGAATTACTGAAACAGTTTTTAATAATAGTTAGAAACGGTATATTTAGAAGAATCATTCATCTAAATATACCGTTTTTTATTTCATATAGTTTATTTCAAATAGTTAATTTTATAACCTTTTTCCAGGCTTATTATTATAACCTTATTTTTTATAACCTATCATTTTAGCAGTTCAAGCGCCTTATCGAGCTGATTGTCAATTCCTTTCTCAGCAGCCTCAGCATCGAACTCGATCACAACATCCGGATCTATGCCTGTTCCATGGATGTTGACTCCATTTGGTGTATAGTACTTACTTACAGTAAGCTTAACAGCTGTTCCATCGCTAAAAGGAATTATCCTTTGAACGATTCCTTTACCAAAGGTTGTAGTTCCAACAAGAACACCTTTTTCATAATCTTTGATAGCGCCAGCCAGAATCTCTGATGCACTTGCAGAATATTCGTTTACAAGAACCGCCATTGGAACATCGATCTCGTTTTCGCCATCACAGTCATAATCTACTCTGTTGCCATCTTTATCAACTGTATAAACTATTGTTCCCTTAGGAAGAAGCATATTGGCTATCTCACATACAGTATCAAGATTGCCGCCAGGGTTAGATCTTAGATCTATTACAAGGCCCTTCATGCCCTGACCTTTCAGAGTTGCAAGAGCTTCTGCAAACTGATCACTGGTTACAGAGTCGAACTCTTTGATCTGAATATATCCAATGTTGCCATCTTTCATCTCATAATTAACAGTTGGGGTTTCTATCTGACGTCTTTCGACTTCTATATCAAGATAATCAGACTCACTCTGTCTTACTACTGTAAGGACAACAGTTGTATGCTCTTCTCCCTTGACCTTACTGATAAACTCTTCAAGCTCCATTGATTCTGTGAGCTCTCCGTCTACTTTATAACAGATATCACCATCTTTGAGGCCCGCTTCCTGAGCAGGTGATCCATCCATAACTCCTGCTATCACAGGAAGTCCTGTTGTAGCATCAGTGCTTATATATGCGCCGATTCCATAATAGATACCATTGGTATCTTCCATAAGAGCATTGAGCTCTTCTTCTGTATAATATACAGAATAGACATCCCCAAGGCTATCCAGCATTCCTTCATACATGCCGTCTTCAAGAGTCTTGGTTGATACATTTTCGGAATCTATATAGTATGTATCTATCGTCTGCTCAAGAAGCTGGAGCTTAGCCATTGTATCATCATTGACTACAGATTCATGGTCATCTTCCTGAAGAGCGCCGTCTTCAGAATCCGACTCATCTTCATTTGAATCAGTCTTCGAGCTGCTTCTATTATTATTGGCCTGCTCAAGTGTACCTATAGTTATCGTTGACGGATTATTTCTAACAAGGGCATAGCTTACCCCAAATACGCAGGTGCTTATAAATGCACCGGCTATTACTCCAAGAAAAAATGTTCCCCAGCTAAATTTTCTCCCTGTTTCAGGTGGAACTGTTCCATCTGTATCATGATCACTTTGATACAGATCATGATCTTCAAATTTGTTGTCTTCCATTTTCAATAAAACCTTTCTATACTTTCCTTTTATTTCAAATAATTCCAAGGACTTACATAAGACCCGTTAAGGCGCACACCAAAATGCAGATGCGGGCCTGTGGATCTTCCTGTAGATCCTACTGCAGCTATATTCTGTCCTGCAGATACTTCCTGACCTGTAGATACATACAAGGCAGATGCATGCATATAGATGGTATAAAGTCCATCGCCATGATCTATCATGATATAATTGCCCATGGTGCTTGAATATGCAGCAGCTACAACAGTTCCGCTATAGGCCGCCAGTATACTAGATCCTGTAGGAGCTGCAAGGTCTATACCATTATGCATCTTCTGAACGCCAAGTGTTGGATACATTCTCATACCAAAGTCATCAGATATTCTGGTATAAGCCGGACACGGCCAGGTGAACATACCGCCATCATAAGTCCTTTTGCTCTGATTTGCAAGCTTAGCTTTATCAGCCTCTACAGCCTTTTCAAGAGCAGCAATAGTCTCATTTTCCTCTGCAATCTGAGCCTCATATTCTTTTATTGCAGCTTCCTTGTCAGAAATGTCTGCGTTGACAGCTGAAAGCTGTGTCTGCTTTTCTGCAAGAAGAGCTTCCATGCTAGCCTGCTCAGCCTCTACATCTGCTTTGGCTTCTTCAAGCGTTGCCTGTTCTTCTTCAAGAGCACTTTGAGTCAGCGCTATAAGCTGTGTTGTCAGTATGTATTCCTGAAGCTTTTGATTATCATACGCGGATAGTTCAGATATATACTCTGCCTTATTAAGCATGTCCGCATAGCTATCAGACTCTATCAGAAGTTCCAGCAGGTATGTATCGCCTCGCTCATACATGAACCTGATTCTTTCTTTCATGGATTCATACTGCTTTTGCTGCTGCTCTTTGGCAGCTTCCAGTTCCTTTTTGGTCTCCTCTATCTCAGCCTCTTTATCAGTTATCTGCTGCTCCAAGGCATCAATATTAGCCTGCATATCTGACAGCGAAGCATCAAGCTGCGTAATATATTCATTGAGATTATTCTTATCTTTCTCAAGCTCTTTTTTGACAGTCTCTATATCAGTAAGAGACGATTTCATCTGGTCACGCTCTTTTTTTGCTTCGTTTATCTGATCTTCCTTTTCTTTGATACTTTCCTGCGTGACTTCTGCATAGCTTTTAATGGTGAGGTTATCACTAAACATTGTAATGCACAGTGTCACCATTACCATGAGTGCCACTAACTTGCGGAAGATTCTTTTTTTCAAAAAATGTCTTATCCTTATCAAGTAATGTTCCCCCAAAGCTTATAAAAAAATCCGTTGCAAGGACGGGAATAAATCGTCGGGTCCGGCAATACCAAACAAGCGAACCCTAAGATCAAAACCACTCACACCCCTCAACGGATCTTACAGATTAATGAACTTATACACTAAGATGTCTGCGCACAGTGAATGCACTACCAAAGAAGCCAATACCTACTCCGATCAGCACTGAAATCGGAACAAGTGATTCATAAATATGCTGGACCGGCAAGAATGTCAGCAAGTTACTGAGTATAGAATAATGTGTTGTAATATACTCAATAACTTTATTATACAAAAAGTAAATAACGATAAGCGGAATAATAGATCCTATAATACCAATGAGAATACCCTCGATAACAAATGGCGCTCTGACAAAATAGTCAGTAGCACCTATGTATTTGGCAATAGTAATCTCTGATTTTCTTACTGATATACCTATCGTAACAGTATTACTTATAAGGAATACCGATACGCAAAGTAGTATCAATATGATTCCAACTGATATAAGAGCTATAAGCTTATTCATGCCACTAAGCGTAGAAGCTGTAATCTCTGATCTTCTGACTTCTCTTACAATATCCTGGTGACTTTCAAGATATGTGACAAGCGAAGGCTGAAGAGATACATCTGTCATATAAATCTGAAGATTGGCAGAATCTGCAAGAGGGTTTTCTGTAAAACCATCAGCATATTCTCCGAGATAATCTGTCTTAAAGCTCTCCCATGCCGCCTCAGCTGAGATATATTCTACCTTGCTGACCTCAGTTCTGTTCTGAATAGAGGACTGAAAAGCAAGTATCTGTTCTTCTGTAGTACCCTGGTTAAAAAATACTGTTACTGAAACTCCTTCCTCCGCTGTCTTAACAATATTTGAAAAGTTAACAATTATCGAATAGAACATGCCAAGAAGGAAGAGACACGCCGCTATTGTTGCGATGGATGCAAGTGTATACCAGCGGTTTCTTGTCAGGTTACGGAAGCCCTGGCCTATTGTATAGAAAAAAGTACTAAAAATCCTCATCATCGATATATACGCCCTTCTCAGCGTCGTCAACTATGACGCCTTTTTTCATTGTAATAACACGCTTCTGCATTGCATTAACGATCTCACGGTTATGAGTAACCATAACTATGGTCGTTCCATTTTCATTGATCTTCTCAAGCAGCTTCATGATCTCCCATGAAGTATTGGGATCAAGATTACCAGTAGGCTCATCCGCAAGAAGGATAGTTGGTTTATTAACAAGTGCTCTTGCAAGCGCAACACGCTGCTGCTCACCTCCGGAGAGCTGAGTTACTTTATTTTTATATTTGCCGGCAAGACCAACTGTTGCCAGAATCTTTGGTACATTTCTGCGAATCTCACTTCCCGGTTTCTGGATGATATGCTGGGCAAAGGCCACATTCTCATATACGTTCCTATCAGGAAGCAGTCTGAAATCCTGGAATACTATGCCGAGATTACGGCGGAACTTCGGTATCTTACGATGCCTTATATGATTCAGGTTGTATCCCATTACCGTGATTTCACCCTCTGTAGCAGTGAGCTCACGTAGAAGAAGCTTTATAAGTGTAGACTTACCTGAACCGGAATCTCCTACTATAAATACAAATTCGCCCTTTTTGATGTGGAGTGAGATTCCATCAAGAGCCGGAGATCCGGTTGTATAGGATTTAGTCACATTCTCAAGTGTTATTATTTCGTCGCTGGGGATTCGTCTCCTCTTTCTCCGCGCTTTTTCCATCCATAGTCCTTCCCATAAGTCCCGCAGCTTCTACTCGCCATATGCAAACGGACTTATTGTTTAATATTCAAACTTTTCCATGTATTTCATGTATTTAACAACCATAAGTGCGATCTTGAAAGTAATAGCATCTTCAAAGACACGAAGATCAAGTCCTGTACTCTTCTGAAGCTTGTCCAGACGATATACAAGAGTATTACGATGTATGAAAAGCTGTCTTGATGTTTCGGATACGTTAAGGTTATTCTCAAAGAATTTATCGATAGTAACAAGAGTCTCTTCATCAAAATCATCAGGATTCTTGCCACCAAAAATCTCTTTAATGAACATCTTGCAAAGAGGTATAGGCAGCTGATATATAAGTCTTCCTATTCCAAGTTCACCATAGCTTATTACTTTACGGCCTTCGAAGAAGATCTTGCCGACATCAAGAGCCATCTTGGCTTCCTTGTAGGAACGGCTGACTTCCTTGATCTCTTTGACTGTAGTACCTACAGCAATACGCACTCCCTTAAGGCCATCCTTCTCGAGTTCCTGAGCAAGGCCTGATGCAAACTTACTGATCTCAGATGGAGAGTCCATGGATGACACATCCTTGACGATGATGACATTATCCTCATCTACTTCTGTAACGAAGTCATCGCCTGTAGAGCCAATATGAGTCCTTGTAATCTCAAGCGCTCCTGCATCTCTTCCATTATCAGACTCCATGATCATAGTAACTCTAGGAGAATCAGACTGAATATGAAGCTTCTTGGCACGTGAATAGATATC